>ERZ772958.93-NODE-93-length-36692-cov-39.586538_pt1 | contig 36692 bp, 26 predicted proteins | sample MGYA00580681_ERZ772958 | MGnify/ENA primary metagenome ERZ772958 (study PRJEB29015, sample SAMEA2738089) | human oral metagenome | biome: human oral; feature: human-associated habitat; material: saliva | place: China | collected 2275 ...
TGCTGGGCCGCCTGCTTGATCCGCAAGATCCGACCGCGCGCATGCTGCTTGACCGTGCGACTTTCTACATTGTGCCGAATATGAATCCGGACGGTTCGGTTTTGGGTAATCTGCGCACCAATGCCGCCGGCGCCAACCTCAACCGCGAATGGGAAAACCCGACTTTGGAGCGAAGCCCCGAAGTCTTTACCGTCCGCGAAAAAATGATGGAAACAGGCGTGGATTTGTTCTTGGATATTCACGGCGATGAAGGCCTGCCGTTTGTCTTTGTGGCCGGTACCGAAGGTGTGCCGAACTACAACGAGCGCATCGAAGCCTTGGAAGACCAATTCAAACTCGCGTTGCTCAATGCCAGCCCCGATTTCCAAGACGATTACGGCTATGACAAAGATGCGCCGGGTCAGGCAAACATGACTTTGGCGACCAACTGGGTCGGCAATCATTTCAACTGCCTTGCCTATACTTTGGAAATGCCGTTTAAAGACAATGCCAACCTGCCGGACGACGATTTCGGCTGGAACGGCCAACGTTCGCTGCGTTTGGGCGAGGCAATGTTGTCTGCTATTTTGAATGTGGTTGGCGATTTGCGTTAAACCATCCGACACCGCATACAGGCCGTCTGAAAGTTCAGGCTTTCAGACGGCCTTTGAGATAAGGAACACACATCATGATAATACATCCCCAGTTTGATCCGGTGCTGATCAGCATCGGCCCGCTTGCCATCCGCTGGTATGCCTTGAGCTATATTGTCGGCTTTATCCTGTTTACGATTTTGGGCCGCCGCCGTATCGCGCAGGGCAATTCTGTGTTTACCAAAGAAATGCTCGACGATTTCCTGACTTGGGGTATCTTGGGCGTGATCTTGGGCGGCCGTATCGGCTACGTTTTGTTTTATAAATTTTCCGATTATCTTGCCAACCCGTTGGATATTTTCAAAGTTTGGGAAGGCGGCATGTCGTTTCACGGCGGCTTCTTGGGCGTGGTCGTTGCCATGTGGCTGTTTGGCCGCAAGCACAACATCAGTATCTTGAAATTGATGGATACCGTTGCGCCGCTCGTACCGCTGGGCTTGGCTTCCGGCCGTATCGGCAACTTTATCAACGGCGAACTTTGGGGACGTGTGACTGAACTCAATGCTTTCTGGGCGGTGGGTTTCCCACAAGCGCGTTACGAAGATGCAGAAGCTGCGGCGCACAATCCTTTGTGGGCCGAATGGCTGCAACAATACGGTATGCTGCCGCGCCATCCGTCTCAGCTTTACCAGTTTGCCCTTGAAGGCATTTGCCTGTTTATCATCGTTTGGATTTTCTCGAAAAAACCGCGTCCGGCCGGTCAAACGGCGGCATTGTTTTTGGGTGGCTACGGTTTGTTCCGCTTTATTGCCGAATTTGCCCGCCAGCCTGACGACTATCTCGGCTTGTTGACCTTGGGGCTGTCCATGGGTCAATGGTTGAGCGTGCCGATGATTGTACTGGGTGTGATTGGTTTTGTTTGGTTTGGCCGTAAAAACAGCGTTGCCAAAGCATAAATAAAACAATAAATAAAGGCCGTCTGAAAATCTTTTCAGACGGCCTTTTTATGGCTTCAAGCAAACGGATTTCGGGTTTAACCGAAAAAGCCCATTTTGACTTGAATGAGTTTTTCCAGCTCCGGCAGAACACGGCGGCGTGAGACGAAGAAGATAATGTGGTCGCCGTCTTGCAGGATGGTTTCAGTGTGGTGTCCCATGATGACTTCGCCGGTTGCACCGCGAACGATGGCGGCGATGTAGCAGTCGCTCGGCCATTTAATGCCGCTGATACGGCGGCCGACGATGGCGGAAGTGTTTTTATCGCCGTGTACCACCACTTCAATGGTTTCAGCCGTACCGCGGCGTAAAGGATGGACGGCAACAATGTCGCCGCGGCGGATGTGGGCGAGAATGGAGCCGATGGTAATCAGATGGGGGGAAACAACGATATCGATTTTGTTACCTTCAAGCAAATCGACGTAGCTTGAACGGTTGACGATGGTGATTACGCGTTTGGCACCAAGGTTTTTCGCCAACAGACTGGACATGATGTTGTTTTCGTCGTCATTGGTCAGCGCGCAGAAGACGTCGATTTCGTCGATGTACTCTTCGTCCAGCAGGGTTTCGTCGGTGGCGGAACCTTGCAGGACGAGGGTGTTGTCCAGATTCTCAGCCAGCCATTCGGCGCGCTGGGGTTTGTATTCGATGATTTTGATGTCGTATTTGGATTCGAGTTGTTTGGCGAGGCGGTAGCCGATGTTGCCACCGCCGGCGATCATGATGCGACGGGTACGCGCTTCTTTCGGACGCAATTCGCGCATGATGGCTTCAACGCTGTTGATGTCGGCGGCAAACAGGACTTCATCGCCTTCGATGATGACGGTTTGCGGGGTAGGGACGATCAGGCGGTTGTTGCGGTAGATGGCGCAGATTTGGCAGTCCACACCTTCGGGCAGGTGCTGGTTGATGTCGGTAATTTCACGGTCGATCAGCAAACCGCCTTTGCGGGCTTGAACAATCACCATGCGGACTTGGTCGTTGGCAAAGCTGAGTACCTGCAATGAGCTGGTGTAGTTGAGCAGGCCGACAAGTTGTTCGGTAACCAGTTGTTCGGGGCTGATGGTTTCGGTAATGCCGAAGATATTGAGGCTGCCTTCTTCGGGTTTGTCGCTGCCGGCAACCGGATACTCGAGGTATTCGCTTGAGCGCACGCGTGCAATGCGGCTGGGGATGTTAAATAGGTCGGCGGCGATTTTGGAGGCAACGATGTTGGTTTCGTCGCTGCGGGTCAGGGCAAGCAGGAGGTCGGAGTCCGCCGCGCCTGCTTGTTCGAGGGTAAAGGGCGATGCGCCGTTGCCGACGATGGTTTGGACATCGAGGCGACTGCTGATGCGGTTGAGCGCTTTTTCGTCGATGTCGATAATAGTGACGTCGTTGCTGGGAACGGAGGCAAGGTTTTGGGCGACGGTCGAACCGACTTGGCCGCTACCGAGGATGAGTATTTTCACGGTAATTGAGTGTGTTCGGTAAAAATGCAATTGTAACAAAAGGCCGTCTGAAATTGGAGTTTTCAGACGGCCTAAGTTTTAAATAAGCCAGAGGGTTACCAGTAGCCCAAAACTTTCCACCACAAGATGCCGACAGTGCAGAATATCAGGATTTCGAGCACGCTCATGATGAAGCCGGCTTTCCACCATTCGGTCATGCTCACATAGTTGGAGCCGTAAATAACAGGAGCGGAACCAGTGGCGTAGTGGGTCAGCGACATCATGATGCCGGTAGCGGATGCCATAACCAGGGCAAACAGCATCGGCGGTGCACCCAAGGCCAAGCCTGCGCCGTAGAATGCGCCGAACATGGCGGTAACGTGTGCCGTGCCACTGGCGAAAACGTAGTGGGCGTAGAGGTAGGCAAGCATCAACAGGGCGCAACCGGCTTCCCAACTCAAGCCCATGTGGGCGATACCGCTTTGCATGGAGTCGGACAACCAACTGATGAGGCCCAGTTTGTTGAGGAAGTTTGCCATCATCACCAAAGCCGCAAACCAAACGATGGTGTCCCACGCGCTTTTTTCTTTCAGCGCATCTTCCCAAGTCAGTACGCCGGTCAAAAGACACAGGCTCAAGCCGAGGAAGGTTGTGGCGGTAGCATCAACTTTTACGCCGAACAGCATTTCGGGAATACCCGCCCACAACAGCAGCAGAACCAGGAAAATACCCAGCATGATTTTTTCTTCACGCTTCATCGGCCCCATGGCAGCCAAATGCTCTTTTGCCAATGCAGTAGCGTTAGGGGTTTGTTTGATTTCAGGCGGATACAGGAAATACAGCACCAGCGGCATCAGCAACATAGCAAGCAGGCCGGGTACGACCATTGCCAAGAACCATGTGCCCCAAGAGAGTTGGATTTGTGAATTAGTGGCTTTGGCAACCAATTCGACTACCAGCGGATTGGGTGCGGTAGCAGTGATAAAAATCAGACAGGTAATCACGTTGGAGTGGAAGTTGACCAGTGAAAGGTATTTGCCGATTTTGCCTTCCGTACCTTTTTCTGGATCGGAGTCGAAGCTTAGTGCGATGGATTTCATAATCGGATGCACAATGGCACCGCCGCGCGCGGTATTACTCGGCGTTACCGGACCGATGACCAAGTCTGCCAATGCCAAGCTGTAACCTACGCCCAGCGTGCGTTTTCCGAAGAGGGAGATCAAGAGATAGCCGATACGCATACCCAAGCCGGTTTTCAACAGGCCGCGCGAGATGATGATGGCGATACCGATCATCCAGATGAGTGAGTTGTTGAGGCTGCTCAAAGCGTCTTTGGTTGCGTCTGCGGCTTTTTCGTTGGTCACGCCGGTCAGTGCAACCAAGGTAATGCCCAAAATCGCCATTGCGCCGATAGGCATGGCTTTGCCGATGATGCCGGCAATGATGCCGACGAACAATGCCAAAAGATGCCATGCGTCAGGCGATACGCCTTGAGGAACGGGGATAACGAACCAGATAAGCAGCGTCAGCACAAGTGCGACCGCAGCAGGAATTGGCTTGAAGCCCATGTTGAATCTCCTAATTTGAGGATTAAAGAATTGGGAAATCGGTTTTCAGACGGCCTGAGTGTTGCTTAAGCCTGTCTGAACGTATTTTGGTAGGTTCGGAAGGTATTTTTCTTATTGGATTTCTCTTCAATCTTGGAAAGAAGAGAAAGGGAGTCGGGTATCGTTTTTCAGACGGCCTTTAACAGAAACAGGCCGTCTGAAAACAACGCCGTTTTACTCCTGTTCTTGCGACAGGCCGTATTCTTCGGGGAAGGTGCGCAACGAGCTTTGCAACACGGTAACCGCGCCGTCAATCAAACCGCAACGACCGCTTCGTGGCAACAGTTGGCATAGGCTTTGCAGGGCGCGCAGATCGTCGGGAGTGCCGATGCCGGTGTCCACGCGGTTGAGCAGGCGGGAAAGCTGGAATGTGCCACCTTTGCACGGCGGGCATTGACCGCAGGAGTTGGAAGCAAAAAATTCCACATATTCAGAGACTTTACGCACCACGCTGGTGCCTTCGGAAATCACAATCATCGCGCCGGTACCGAGGCTGGATTTGCGTTCGCGTACGGAAACGAAGTCCAAAGGCACGTCTAAATCTTTTACGGTCAAAAGCGTGTTTGACGGGCCGCCGGTAAATACGGCTTTAAACGTGCGGCCTTCGAGCATACCGCCGCCGTGATCGTAAATCAGCGATTGCAGGGTTGTGCCCATCGGCAGTTCGTACAGGCCCGGGTTTAATACGTCGCCGGAGAGCGAGTAGAGTTTTGTACCGGCCGCATCGCCCAAACCCAAAGATTTGTACCATTCCGCGCCTTTGGCAAGGATTTGCGGAATATTAGCGAAGGTTTCGGTATTGTTGATAAGGGTCGGCTCACCGTTGACACCGCTTTCGGCTGGGAAAGGCGGCTTGCGGCGGGGGAAGGGGAAACCGCCTTCCAGCCATGAAATCACGGCAGTTTCTTCGCCGCCGATATAACGGCCTGAAGTTTCAACCAGTTGCAAGTCCAAAGGTTTACCCAAGTAGTTTTCGATGCGGATAAACAAATCGCTGTTTTTCCATTGCTCGATGGCCGGTGTGATGGAAGCGATGGAGTCAGTTTGATGCGGATTGACGTACAAAATCGCTTTGTTGGCACGACAGGCAACGGCGGCAATCAGAACTCCTTCGATGACTTGATGCGGCGTATTTGCCAGCAGTACACGGTCTTTAAATGTACCCGGTTCGTCTTCGTTGGCATTGCAGACAACGTATTTGTCACCATTTTTGCTTTGGGCGGCAACGGCGGCCTCCCATTTGCGCCAAGTCGGGAAACCTGCACCGCCCATACCGCAAAGATTGGCATCTTGCAGTTTGGAAACAATGCTTTGTGGATCGGCAAGCGCAGCCAGCAGGCCTTCTCCGCCGCCGACTTTGCGCCACGCGGCTAAATCTGCGCCAACTTGGCGGGAAGGATGCAGTAAGTTTTGATTGGCTTGATTCATGATTGTTGCTCCTGCAAACCGGCGTGTTCGCGCAAATCGAATTTGCCGTAGTCGGGATATAAAACGGGGGCTTTGATGTCGCTGGTCAGGCCGGCACGGGTCATTTCGCGTTGCAGGTCGTGGACGTGTCCGACACCACCGCGTACTTTTTTCAGCGGCAGGCCGCAATTTGCTGCGGCTTTACCGGCACGGCGGCCGAAGCTGATGATGTCCAAAAGCGCATTGCCCATTAGACGGTTGCGGCCGTGGATACCGCCGGTTACTTCGCCGGCGCAATAGAGTCCTTCTACGCAGGTTGCGCCGTCGCCGTTGATTTCGATACCGCCGTTTTGATAGTGCAGGGTAGGATGAATCATGACTGGCTCAACAGCAGGATCAATGCCGCATTTGTGGGCAACGTGGCCGAGTGTTACTAGACGGTTCAATACGTCAGGGTCGTTAGCAATCAGGCGCGGGGTGTCGAGGAATACGCCGACTTGTCCGTCGCGTACCACGCCGCGGCCTTCGCGGCACTCGCGCAGGATGGCGGCGGCAACGACGTCGCGCGGCTGCAATTCGTCAACGAAACGCTCGCCCAAACCGTTGACCAGCTTGGTGCCTGCGGAGCGCACGGCTTCGGAAATCAGCGCGCCTGCCAAGTGTGGAGGGTGAGCAACGCCGGTCGGGTGGTATTGGAAAGAATCGACATCGCGCAGTTTGGCGCCGATACGGTAAGCCATCACCAGGCCGTCTGCAGTCGCGCCGTAGTGGTTGGAAGTGGCGAAACCTTGCAAATGCAGGCGTCCGCTGCCGCCGGTTGCCAAGACCACTGCTTTGGCGTGAACCAATACCAAAGAACGTTTTTCCAGATCGTACAAAATCGCGCCAACGCAGCGGCCGTGTTCGTCTGATAATAATTCGATGGCAGGGTGGCGGTTGAGCTGGGTGATGTTTTCATCGAGTTCGACCGCCTCGCGCAGTACGCGCATCATTTCGAGGCCGGTGAAGTCGCGGTAGCTCAGGATGCGCGGCACGGTCGTACCGCCTGCACGCTTGCGGCTCAACATGCCGTTGCTGTCCGCACCTTTGGCAAGGTCGAAAGTCATGCCCAAGCCGATCAGCCAGCGGATGGCGGACGGCGCGTCGGTAACCATTTGCGCCACCAATTCTTTTTTGCCTGCGTTGTGGCCACCTTTGATGGTGTCGTCAAAGTGCTGCTGCAAGCTGTCTTCCGCGCCGACTGCCGCCTGAATGCCGCCTTCGGCCATCACGGTATTGCTGTCGCCGATACGCAGCTTGTTCGCCATAATCACGCGCGCGCCTGCTTCGGTTGCAGACAATGCCGCTGCCGTGCCCGCACCGCCGCCGCCGATCACCAAGACGTCAGTGTTCAAGTGTTCTGCACCCGACAAATCATAGTCGTCAATCAGAGGCTGACTGATTAAGAGTTTGGCCAGGTCAGGGTGGCAGTAATCGCCTTGATTCGGGCCGATAGGCAGTTTCACACGCGCATCGGCCTGATAGTCAGGGTGAAATTGGCTCAGCAATTCGTTTTTTTCAGGTAAATCGCCACGCAGTTCCAATGAAGATGCACGCAGATTGGCAAGGGCGGTTTCGTAGTCTATGCCTTGGATTTTGTTAGCCATCACAGTGCCTCCTCTTCAAACTCGACTTTCATTTTGCCGCTGTCGATTTCGCGCAGGCGGCGCATCAAATCCACCGGACGCAACGTACGCGCCGCTTTCATACGGCGGGCGAACAGGCCTAAGTGGTTCGGACGGATGTGTTCTGGGCAGGAAAGGGTGCAGAGGTTGCACATCACGCATTGGTCGAAGGTCAGCGCAGCCGCGCCAAAATCGCCGGAAACTACCTGCGCTACGCCGTTTTCCACTTGCAAACCTTTAGGACAGGCTCGGTTACAGCCACCGCAATGACGGCAGTTTTGCGCTTCAGGAAAGGCTTTGGCGGTATCGTCCAACCAGTTCCAGCCATCACCAATTTCGCTGACGTCGTAATATTGGATGTGCTCCGGAATAAAGTAGTCCAAGAAGCTGACCTGCATGCCTTCTTCGACTTTGGTCTCGCATGCCAGTGCAGTTGTTACCTCGCGCTCGCCTTCTTTACGAATCATGCAGCGGCAGGAACCGCATACGCCTTGACCCATACAGCCGACATTGGCAGTAATCGCATTGCCTGAACGGGCATAAGCTTGGATGATTGACGAGTCGGCGGAAGCTTTGACTTCATGGCCGTCTATGGTCAGGGTTAACAAATTTTCACTCATGGTTTGTTCCTGTGAAATTGGAAGTTGGAATAGTGGATAATTTGATTAATTGTATTTTTATTACATTTGTTGTGTGTGAGGAAATATCCAAGTTATTTACTCAGAAATTCTTTTAAAATCAATATTTATCTATATGAGTCGAAGTGTATCAAAATTTAGTGGTTTTGATGATAAGGATAATCTAAGGTTTTATAGAGGAATGATTGTAAACAAAATATGCCTATTATTTAGACAAATTTATCTCAATTATTTGATTTTAAATATAAAATAAAATTACTTTTTTAGTATAAATTTTAAAATATTCGGATATTTGCTAGTAAAAATCATTGTTATATATTAGGTAATTTTGCATAGATTGTTGTATATATTGAATAATATTTTGTTGCGTAAGCAAGTGAAAAGACTGTCATAAAATTTCAGAAAATCAAACAAGTTTGATATCAGTCAAGAAGATTGAGGGAGAAAATGACACGGATTTTACAATTGTGTATTGTATTGGAAAATAAGAAAGGCCGTCTGAAATTTAGGTAGTTCCCTTTTAAATACAAGCTACTAAATTTTTTTTCTCAGATACGTAAAGCAAATTTTTTCAGACGGCCTTGAAATAAGATTATCATTTAAAAATAATGTAATTTTATTTCTATTTAAGTGAATGGTCAGTAGATATAGATTATCAATAACCAAGTGATTTAATGCGATATTAAATTTCATTTAAATCAATAAGGTATGAAAATGATATTGTCTGGGTCATTCATTTGAAAGCACTATTACACTATTGAAGGCCGTCTGAAAAAATCGGTCTCTTAAGAAATAAACAAATCCTCCCTACCATGACTCCGAAAAGGAACACAATCATGACCGTCATCAAGCAAGAAGACTTTATCCAAAGTATTTTCGATGCTTTCCAATTCATCAGCTACTACCATCCTAAAGACTACATTCAGGCTTTGTACAAGGCTTATCAAAAAGAAGAAAACCCTGCGGCCAAAGATGCGATGGCGCAGATTTTGGTCAATAGCCGTATGTGTGCTGAAGGCCATCGTCCGATTTGTCAGGATACCGGTATTGCAACCGTATTTTTGAAAGTGGGCATGGATGTACAGTGGGATGCCGAGATGAGCGTACAGGAAATGGTTAACGAAGGCGTACGCCGTGCATACACCTATCCTGACAACAAACTGCGCGCCTCTGTATTGGCCGACCCGGCTGGTAAGCGTCAAAATACCAAAGACAACACCCCTGCCGTTGTACACATGGAAATCGTAAAAGGCAACAAAGTCGAAGTCACTTGTGCAGCCAAAGGCGGCGGTTCTGAAAACAAAACCAAAGTTGCCATGCTCAACCCTTCAGACAATATCGTTGATTGGGTATTGAAAACCGTTCCTCAAATGGGTGCCGGCTGGTGCCCTCCGGGTATTTTGGGTATCGGTATCGGCGGTACGCCTGAAAAAGCAGTGTTGATGGCCAAAGAAAGCCTGATGAGCCATATCGATATTCAGGAGCTCAAAGAAAAAGCCGATTCCGGTGCAGAATTGTCTACCACCGAAGCCCTGCGCTTGGAACTCTACAAAAAAGTAAATGCCTTGGGTATTGGCGCACAAGGTTTGGGCGGTTTGAGTACCGTACTGGATGTCAAAATCCTTGACTACCCAACCCACGCGGCTTCCAAACCGATTGCCATGATTCCAAACTGCGCAGCTACCCGCCACATCGAATTTGAATTGGACGGCTCAGGCCCGGCCAAACTGGAAGCCCCGTCTTTGGAAGACTGGCCGGATTTGACTTACAGCCCGGACAACGGCAAACGTGTCGATGTCAACAATCTGACCAAAGAAGAAGTGGCCACATGGAAAACCGGCGACGTGTTGTTGCTGAACGGTAAAATCCTGACCGGCCGCGATGCCGCGCACAAACGTTTGGTTGACATGCTCAACAAAGGCGAAGAATTGCCGGTAGATTTCACCAACAAACTGATTTACTACGTTGGCCCGGTTGATCCAGTCCGTGACGAAGTTGTTGGTCCGGCCGGTCCGACTACTTCCACCCGTATGGATAAATTCACCCGCCAAATGCTGGAACAAACCGGCCTCTTGGGTATGATCGGTAAATCTGAACGCGGCGCAGCAACTTGCCAAGCCATTGCCGATAACAAAGCCGTTTACTTGATGGCTGTCGGCGGCGCGGCATATTTGGTTGCCAAAGCCATTAAAGCATCTAAAGTCTTGGCATTCCCAGAATTGGGCATGGAAGCGATTTACGAATTTGAAGTCAAAGATATGCCTGTAACCGTTGCAGTGGATAGCAACGGCGAATCGGTTCACGCTATTGCACCAAAACAATGGCAGGCAAAAATCGGTATTATTCCGGTTGAAGCTTGATATTTGACTGAATAATCAAAGGCCGTCTGAACGATTTCAGACGGCCTTTTTTTGCTTACAAATAATTCAAATGTTTTCAAACGAGTAAATTTCCCTTTCTAAAAAGCACTTGTCAAAATCAGCGTTTGAAACTAGAATTCACAGCTTATCGAGTCGGAGTGTGGCGCAGTCTGGTAGCGCACTTGCATGGGGTGCAAGGGGTCGAAGGTTCGAATCCTTTCACTCCGACCAAAGAATTGGAAAGAGCCGTTTTAAAAACGGCTCTTTTTTCGTTTGGATGATTTATCTGAATAATGTGTCCGAATGGATTTTAAAACTTAATACCAATGCCGTCTGAAACAAAACCTGCTTTCTCAAAGCAGGTTTTGTTGTTTTCAAAGCAGAACTATTCAGCACTATCTTTCAGCGTGTCTTTATAAGTATCAAAGATAAGACGCGCCGACAAAGGATGCGCCACCGACGACATTGCCCAGGAATACGGGAATCATGTTGAAGAAAAACTGCCCCCAAGTGATGTTTGCGCCTGCCAAAATTCCGGCGGGGATAACGAATATATTAGCGACAAGGTGTTGGAAGCCGTTTAATACGAAAATCATGACGGGGAACCAAATGGCCAGCATTCGTCCGGTTGTGTTTTTAGCGGCAAAGTGCAACCACGCGCCCATGCAGACCATCCAGTTACATGCGACCGCCGATACAAAAGCGCGGCCGAAATCCATATGGACTTTTGCTTCCGCCACGGCAATGGTTTTTTCTGCCATGCTGCCTTCAATCATACCGACATAGTATCCGAGGAAAAACGCCATCGCCAGCGTGCCCACCAAATTGCCCATGCAAACGATAACCCAGTTACGCAGCAGCATTTTGGAGGAAATCCGTCCGGCCAATCTGCCTAAAGACATGATCATCATGTTGCTGGTTACCAGCTCACCGCCGCCAAGCAGGATGCAAATCAAGGCGATTGGGAACACAGCGGCGCCGAGTAAAGTGGCAAAACCGCCCCATTCATGAGGTATGCCGCTGGCTACTTTTAAATAGGCAAGATATCCGAAGCCGATGTATCCGCCGGCCAAAATGCTCAAGATTGCCAGTGTGAGAATGCTGGATTGTGCTTTGGCGCAGCTTTTGTCGAGAACAACCTGTAAAATTTCCTGTGGGTATAAATCGCGCGAAGCCATGATGTTCCTTAAAGTGGGTTGAGGAGGAAACGCCGTTTCAAAAGTGGCGCAAACTGTCGCGGTAGGGCAGTGTTATAGGGAGCCGGTGTACGGTCTTTATCTTATCAATCAGTCTGAATTAAACCTAAAAAACAGATACTTCGCCTTGCTTTAGCTCAAAAGAAATATTATTACATTTTGCTTCTGTATTAAAAAAGGCCGTCTGAACGTTGAGGTTTCAGACGGCCTTGTTTTGATTTTTTAAACTTACAAATGAGCCAACTTTGCATTGCCTTCTCGAGGAATAGGGCGCGGATTGCCTTGTGAATCGATGGCGACGTAAGTGAACACAGCTTCGGTGACCAGTTGGCGGTCTTCCGTTACCATATCGTTCATCAAAGTCTTAACCCATACTTCGATTTTCAGTTGCAAAGAAGTATTGCCTACGCGGACGCAATGACCGTAGCAGCACACGACGTTGCCGACCTTTACTGGTCTGATGAAATTCATTTCTTGAACGGCCACGGTTACAATTCGTCCCTGTGCGATTTCTGCCGCCAAAATACCGCCGCCCAGATCCATTTGCGACATAATCCAGCCACCGAAGATATCCTGATTAGGATTGGTATCGCGCGGCATGGCTACCGTACGCAATAAAAGTTGTCCTTCAGGTGCGGCATGGGTTTGTTTGTTGTCAGCCATAAAAAATCCTGTCAAAAAGTGGTATTTTACGCCATTTGTGGCGTTAAACCTATGTAGGCCGTCTGAAAAATCAGCTGGTAAAGTGTTACAATTAAATATATCCATCAGACAAAGGAGAAAGCTCATGCATCCGATTCAAGAACCACGAAATAGCGGCCTTTTGCGCGTATCCGACATTCACGAAATCTACTGGGAAGAATCAGGTAATCCTGATGGACACCCCGTGATTTTCCTGCATGGAGGCCCCGGAGCAGGGGCATCACCTGCCTGTCGCGGCTTTTTCAATCCAGAGCATTTCCGCATTGTCATTATCGACCAACGCGGTTGCGGACGTTCCAAACCCTATGCTTGTGTTGAAGACAACACCACATGGGACTTGGTTGCGGATATTGAAAAAGTACGCGAAATGCTCGGTATCCAAAAATGGCTGGTTTTCGGCGGCTCATGGGGCAGCACCTTGTCGCTGACTTATGCCGAAACCCATCCCGAGCGCGTCAGCGGCTTAGTTTTGCGCGGTATTTTCCTGTGCAGGCCGTCTGAAATGGCATGGTTGAATGAAGCAGGCGGCGTCAGCCAAATTTATCCGGCTCAATGGCAAAAATTCATTGCCCCCGTAGCCGAAAACAAACGCCAAGCCCTAATTAAAGCCTACCATGAAATGCTGTTCAGCGAAGATGAAGCCACGCGCCTCAAAGCAGCCAAATCATGGGCAGATTGGGAAAGCTACCTTATTCAGTTTGAACCTAAAGACGTAGATGAAGATCCGCAAGCCTCCCTTGCCATCGCGAGAATGGAAAACCATTACTTCGTGAACGAAGGCTGGCTGCAGGGCGATAAAGCCATCTTGGCAAACATCGACAAAATCCGCCATATCCCAACCATCATCGTCCAAGGCCGCTACGACCTATGCACCCCGATGCAAAGCGCGTGGGAGCTCTCGCAAGCCTTCCCTGAAGCAGAATTGAGAATCGTCCAAGCAGGCCACTCTTCTTTTGATCCTTCGCTTTCCGAGGCTTTAGTGAAAGCAGTGGAGGATATTAGAAACAAGTTATAAAGCTTAATAAATGATAATGCCGTCTGAAAAAGTTTCAGACGGCATTTTTCCCATTTACATATTAAATTTAATATCATATTATCATTGCATGATATCAGTCTGAATTTTTTAGAATTTTAATATGAAACCCCTAATTTACTACGCCCATTCAGCCCAAGATGAACTCGGCAATCTCTTACCTTACAAACATTGGCAAACCTTGCAAAGCCATTCGGTCAATGTTGGGGAAATAGCGGCGGAGTTTGCTCGGGTATTTGGTGCGCAGGAAATTGCCTACCAAACGGGACAGCTTCATGACTTAGGGAAATATTCGGAACCCTTTAATCACCGATTGCATGGTGGTCCTTCAGTTGATCATGCTACTGTTGCAGCGCCATCATATGTACTGCCTTTACGCACCTGATTCCATCAATAGTTTCTTAGACGTCCTCTTGTTTACCCAAATTGTCTTTGCTTATTTCAAAGAACTTTACGACCTAAAAGATAAAGAACTGGATAACAAACAAATCCTGAAAATGCACCGTAACGTCAGACAAGGCCTTTTAAACTATTATTAACAAATTCTGCATGATTGAAAGCCATATGCAGCCGTTGATTATTCCGTTTGATGGTGAGGCCGAAAACCTCATTAGCAGCCTGCACCACGCCGGCCACATTAGTGGACTGCTATGCAAGCTGCAACCCTACACCGTCCAAATCCTCGAAAGCACCCTGGCGCATAGAAGCGATTAACGAAAAAATTTGATAAACATTTTTATACGCTAATTGGGTTGGATTTGTATGATGAAGTGGTAGGGATTTCTTGGGAGAATACGGAGTTTTTGAAAGAGGAGTGTTTGGTTTTTTAAGATAAATTTTAATGTATAGAATATTAATTTGATTTTTACTTTTTAAAGCCATATTCTTCGTATTGCTTAAAAGAAAATTTGGAGAAAATTAAGGCAATGTCCCAATCTCATCTAACACCTCATCAATCCAAATATTATGCCTGGCTTTTAACCCGTCAAGCCGAGGGCGGAAGTATGGACTCGTTAGCAACAACATTGGTTGATGCCCAAGTCGATTTAAACCCGCATCAAGTTGATGCTGCCTTGTTTGCCTGCAAAAATCCGTTGTCAAAAGGTGTGATTTTGGCAGATGAAGTAGGTTTAGGAAAAACCATTGAAGCAGGCTTGGTAATATTGCAGCATTGGGCAGAGCGAAAACGTAAAATCCTGATTATTACTCCTGCTAACCTACGCAAACAATGGCATCAAGAGTTACAGGAAAAATTTGGCTTACAGGGCATGATTTTGGAGGCTAAAAGTTACAATGCCATAAAAAAAACAGGCAAAAACCCTTTTCGTCAAGAAAATCCCGTTATCTGCTCCTATCAATTTGCTAAATCGAAAGCGGATGATATTAAGCAAATTGGATGGGATTTGGTGGTATTAGATGAAGCTCATCGTCTGCGCAATGTTTATAAGAAAAACAATGTTATCGGTAAAACTTTAAAAGAAGCTTTAGAAAACGTATCCAGCAAAGTCCTATTAACAGCTACTCCTTTGCAAAATTCTCTGCTTGAACTTTACGGCTTGGTCAGCATAATAGATGACCGTGTTTTTGGTGACTTAGATAGTTTTCGAGCTCAATTTGGTGCAAAGGCCACAGAACAGACATTATCCCATCTGCGCCAACGACTCAGCCCTGTTTGCCAACGTACCTTACGCCGCCAAGTGCAGGCTTATGTTCCCTACACTCAGCGCCTTACCATCCTGCAAAAATTTACTCCATCCGACCAAGAGCGAGAATTTTCTCATTTGGTTACCGAATACCTGCGCCGTCCAAATCTACAAGCAATGCCAGAAGGACAACGACAGCTTATTTCCCTAGTGTTGTGGAAACTTTTAGCCTCTAGTAGCCGTGCTATTGCTGGTGCGCTGGATACTATGACCAAACGCCTACAAGGCGTATTGGAGGAATCAAGCACGCAAGACTTGGTCGAAACTCTGGACGAAGATTATGAAAGCTTAGATGAAACTGCAGAAGAATGGGAAGAAGAAAGCGAATCGAACATTCTGACTGCTGATGAATACCAAGCGATTGCCGATGAAATTGAAGAGCTTAAACATTTCAAACAACTTGCCGAAAACATCCGAGAAGACGCAAAAAGTCGCGCATTATTGACCGCACTTTCCACAGCCTTTGCCAAATTGAAAGAACTTGGTGCGGCGCAAAAAGCCATTATTTTCACCGAATCCAAACGCACTCAATCCTACCTCTTAGAATGTCTTGCCCAAACTGACTACGCAGGCGAGAATGGTGACGGTATCTTGTTATTCAATGGTACAAACAGCGATCCCCAAGCACAAAAAATCTATAAAGACTGGCTAAAACGGCATGAAGGCAGCGATAAAATTACCGGTTCCAAAACCGCCGATACCCGTGCCGCTTTGGTAGAGCATTTCAAAGAGCATGGCACCATCATGATTGCCACTGAAGCAGGTGCAGAAGGCATTAACCTACAATTCTGCTCACTCATTATCAATTACGATCTGCCTTGGAATCCACAGCGTGTCGAACAGCGCATCGGACGCTGTCACCGATATGGGCAAAAACATGATGTCGTTGTAGTGAACTTTGTTGATGAAACCAATGAAGCCGACCAACGTGTTTACGAATTGCTTGAGCAAAAATTTAAGCTTTTTGATGGTGTATTTGGTGCCAGCGACGAAGTATTGGGAGCAATCGGTAGCGGTGTAGATATCGAACGGCGCATTGCTGAAATCTACCGCCAATGCCGCCACCCAGAAGACATCAAAACTGCCTTTGATAGCCTGCAAAGTGAACTATCGGACGAAATTAACCAGAACATGATGAAAGCCCGTCAAACCCTACTGGAAAATTTTGATGAAGAAGTCCGCGAAAGACTACGTATTCGTGCTGAAGAAAGCCAAGCAGCACTCAACAAATACGAAAAAATCTTAATGGAGTTAACCCGAAGCGAACTTGGTGACAGTTCAGACTTCTATGATGGTGGTTTTATACTCAATAAGCGACCTGAAAATATTTCAGACAACTTTGATATTCCAACAGGACGATATGAACTGCCGCGAAAAAGTGGCGAAGCCTATCTCTATCGTATCACCCATCCCTTGGCACAAGCTATCATCGATTGCGCCAAAAAACGCGATTGTCCCCCAGTACGTCTAATTTTTGATTATCAAGAGCATAACGGCAGGATCAGTACACTCGAACCCTATCGCGGACGAAGCGGACAACTTATCGCCAAACTCATCACCATCAGCGCACTGGGTGATATGGAACAACATATACTTATTGCCGCCATAACTGAAAACGGTAAAGTTCTACAAGCGGATGATCCAGAAAAACTTCTACGCCTGCCCGCACGTATTGCCGAAACCACAATAAAAACCGGATTTCAGACGACCTTATCCGATAATATGGCTGAACGCCGCCAAACGCTATTAAACCAAGCCACCCAACGTAATTTGGGTTATTTTGAGGAGGAAGTGCAAAAACTGGACGACTGGGCAGATGATTTAAAACAAGGTTTGGAACAGGAGATTAAAGAAACCGATCGTGAAATCAAAGAAGTCCGCCGAGCTGCCGCTACTTCCGCTACGTTGGAAGAAAAACTAAGTTGGCAGAAAAAGCAGCGCGAATTAGAAAACAAACGCAGCCGCCAACGTCGAGAACTTTTTGATAAACAAGATGAAATCGAAGCGCAGCGTAACCAGCTGATTGAAGAATTGGAAAAAAGTTTGAAGCAGAAGGTGGAAGAGGAAGAATTGTTTTTTATTGAATGGGAGATTAACTAAATGAAAAAGAAAACATATAGTCTTTCAATTTTTTTATTAAAGGAATCCATAAAACAAGAAGATGCAGCTATTCAAGGTGCTGCTCACTTGAAAAAAACAGTATTTAATGTAGAAGATAAAGAGTTTTGTTTGTATTCCAAGCAAAACCCTTCTCACAAACCCTCATGGGTAAGCCTGTTTACATCTCATACAACCGATGATTTAAGTCATCTATTTAGTTCTGGTTGTGCGGCAGTTCTTTTGTCAAAAAATAATGATAGATACTTGGCTCTTACTTTTGGATATGGTCGTCATTTACTGAATCCTGATTGCTTTGAAGAAAATTTTGGTTTACGGGTTGTCGTGAATGCAGTAGATCCAGCAAAGCTAAGAAGTGTAGATGTTCATACTTTAGAATCTATACCCGTACATAAAAGAAACCAAGCAAGTGTTTCAACCAATTTTGCTGATTTTGGTTTGGATGTCGAACAAGACTTGATGTATGCAGCAACAGGTTCTCCAAAAGATACAAATTTTTGTAAAACTCTTTCAGGAAAAGATGCTCTTAAAATTTCATTACCATTTGAGCTGAATGATCTTCCTGCTCTTCTAGATAAGGTAATGGCTTTATTTAATTCCGAGTCCTACAAACAAAGTTTCCCTTGGATAGATAGATTATCTGAAGTCAGGAGTAAGACGCTTAAAAATAATTTGGATATGAAGTTAGTCGAGAAAATCGAGCAAAATGATTTTTCTAAGACATGGCTTACCATTCCTGAGGTTATCAATTGGGAAAATATTTCTGGTTTTCGATATCAAAAAGCCAAAAGAGGTGAACTTAGTGATGACATAAGTTGGGAAGGTTATTTGGCTTATGTAAGTGAAGCCAAGAAAGATATTACAATTGAGAGTTTTAAGGAACAATACATTCATTGTATCAATGCAGCAAATGAGCAACCTGTATATACATGGAAAGTTTACCAATGTATTTACTGTGAGCTTGAATTAAATGGTGAATCTTATTCCTTAACGAACGGCAAATGGTACAAAATCGATAACGATTTTTTAGTAAATTTAAATAAAAATATCCAAGATATTCCTATATCTACAATTTCCCTGCCTGACTATATGGAAAGATCCGAAGATCAGTACAATAAAAAGGTTGCTGATAGTGATACCAATCGGTTTGTTTTGATGGATAAGAAAAATATATCTTATGGAGGCGGAAGCAGTAGAATAGAATTGTGTGATATTTACAGTAACGATAAAAAACTGCTTCATGTTAAACGATATGGTGGTTCAAGTGTTTTGAGCCATTTGTTTTCACAAGGCTTGGTTTCTACTCAACTGATTTTATCTGATGGAAATTTTCGTGCATTAGTTAATAAGAAGCTGCCTAATTCTCATAAATTACCTGCTAAAAACGAAAAACCAAAGGCGAATGAGTTTGAGGTTGTGTACGTAATAGCCAGTAATGATAAGAAGACAACGGCTCTTGATTTACCCTTATTTAGTAAAATAAATTTGCGTAGTTGCTATAACCGTCTTCAATTGATGGGGGTTGCTGCTAGCCTTTGTATTGTACCTGTAGTACATGACTTAAAAACGGATGTATCGTAATGAAAAACCAAAAACTAGAACTCACCTGGATAGGCAAACATAAACGTCCGAAGTTAGAAGCGCGGATATTACTCGAAGACCCTGAAAAATCCTATCACGCCAAAGTGCGGTCGGAATCGGCGGCGTTTGACAACCGATTGATTTTCGGCGACAACCTGCTTGCGCTTAAAGCTTTGGAGCAGGAATTTACGGGCAAAGTATCTTGCATTTACATCGATCCTCCATTTAACACGGGCGATGCCTTTGAAAATTACGATGATGGCCTAGAACATTCTATCTGGCTTGGTTTAATGTATGAACGTTTTAAGCTTTTGAAAAATTTATTAGCTCCCAAAGGTTCTATTTTTGTCCATCTAAATGATGATGAGCTCGATTATTGTAAAGTTGTTCTTGATGAAGTTTTTGGAAGAAATAATTTTGTAAATAGAATAACGATTGAAGCAAGATCACCATCCGCTTTTAGCACGGTTAATCCAGGAGTATTTAAATCTTCTGAATATATTCTTTGGTATGCAAGAGATAAAAGTGAATTTATCGAAAATTCTGGACGCGTAGCTCGTACACCAGACTATGCATATAACAAATGGTTAGAAAATCCAAAGGATGATTTTTCAAACTGGAAGTTATCCCCTTTAATGGATGCTTATGAAAAATCTCCACCTTCTCGTTCTAGACGACCAGATTCTATTTTGGAACATTTTCATGATTTTATAGTAAATAACTCGGCGCAAGTTTGTCGTTTAGCATCTATAAGTGATTCAGGGGCAGGTGAAAAGATTATTCAGCTAAAAAAAGAATCGATAAGAAATCCAGGAAAAGTTTTCAAATTAGAGCGTTTAGGAGATCTTGACGATGTATATGTTTTAGATGGACAGCAATTAATTTTTTATAAAAAAAATGTTGCAGAGATTGACGGAAAGCTATCAGCAACAGCACTACTAACTAATATTTGGAAAGATATTGCATGGGAAGGAATTGCAAAGGAAGGAAGTGTCACTTTCCGAAAAGGAAAAAAACCTGAAAAATTGATTAAACGTTGCTTAGAGCTAGCTACGAACCCCGGCGATCTCGTTCTAGATTCTTTCGCAGGCTCAGGCACGACCGGCGCAGTCGCCCATAAAATGGGACGGCGTTGGATTATGGTGGAGCTTGGTGAGCATTGCCATACGCACATTATCCCGCGCCTGAAAAAAGTCATCGATGGCGAAGACCAGGGCGGGATTTCCAAAGCGGTGAACTGGCAAGGGGGAGGCGGATTCCGCTATTTCCGCCTTGCGCCAACATTGATTGTCAACGACAAATGGGGCAATCAAATCATCAATCCCGACTACAACCCTGAAATGCTGGCGGAAGCCTTAGCGAAGCTGGAGGGATTTACCTATATGCCGTCTGAAAACCTTTGGTGGCAGCACGGCTATTCCAGCGAAAACGATTTTATCTACGTTACTACCCAAAGCCTATCTGTTGAGCAGTTGCAATTGCTTTCAGATGAGGTTGGAGCAGGTCGCAGCCTGCTAATCTGCTGCTCCGCTTGGCGTGGGATTACGGCAGATCAGGCGGCAGAGCGTTTCCCAAATCTTTCCTTAAAAAAAATCCCCAAAATGATTTTGAAACGCTGCGAATGGGGGCACGACGATTACAGTTTGAACGTTGCCAATCTTCCGATGGCGGAAGAAGAAACAGAACAAAGGCCGTCTGAAAACCACACTTCCGCTAAAATCAAACCTGCCAAGCACCAAAGTGCGGTCGAAAATCAGGGCGGATTGTTTGATGGGGAGGATAGTGATGGGTAAGGAAATGGCGATGATGCCTGCCGATTATGTGCAATGGCTGGCAGACATTAAAAACCGGGTGCTGACCGCACGGCACAAAGCGGCTTTGGCGGTAAATACCGAGCTGGTATCGCTTTACTGGCATATCGGGCGGGATATTTTGCAGCGGCAGGCAGCGCAAGGTTGGGGTAGTAAAGTGATTGACCGCTTGGGGCGGGATTTGCGAGAAGCGTTTCCTGAAATGAAGGGGTTTTCCCGTGCCAACCTTCTGTATATGCGGGCTTTTGCCGAAGCCTGGACTGATTTTGAAATTGTCCAACAGACTGTTGGACAATTGCCGTGGGGTCATAATGTGCTTTTGCTTAACCGTATTAAGGAACAAGAAGCACGTTTGTTCTATGTGCAGAAAGCGATAGCAGAAAATTGGTCGCGCGCCACATTAGAAGTCCACATTAAAAACCGCCTGCACGAGCGACAAGGAAAAGCCGTTACCAATTTTGCCGCCCGTTTGCCCGCGCCGACTTCCGCATTGGCGCAAGAAACATTAAAAGATCCTTATTTGTTCGACTTTTTGAGTTTAGGCGAGGATGCGCAAGAGCGGGAAATCGAAAATGCCTTGGTGCAGCACATTACCCGTTTTTTGCTGGAATTGGGCAACGGCTTTGCTTTTGTTGGGCGGCAATACCGCTTGGAAGTAAACGGCGACGAGTTTTTTATTGATTTGCTGTTTTATCATACCCGCCTGAAATGCTATGTGGTGGTGGAATTAAAAGCCACAGCATTTAAGCCCGAACACGCAGGGCAACTGAATTTTTATTTGGCAGCAATCGATGCGCAAGTGAAAGCCCCTGACGATCATCCAACCATCGGCTTGCTGTTGTGCAAAACGCAAAATCGCTTGGTAGCGGAATATGCCTTATCGGGCATAGACAAGCCGATAGGCATTGCAGAATACGAATTGGTGCGCGCCCTGCCGGAACCATTGGTAACGAATCTGCCGACAGTCGAACAGTTGGAAAATGAGTTATCGGATTGGCAGGAAGAAAGAGATGAACTATCCGGAAATTCCAGATAGTTCGAATTGTACTGGCTTGCAGCACAAAATATCAGTTATTCGAAATTTTCGAGCAACTGATCACATATGGCGGTTTGGTCAGCTAAAAAATCCAGACAGCTAAAGGAATAAAGATTAAATCAGTGATTAAGCTATTCTTAATTACTGAAAATAAGAGATAAGAGATAAAACCATGAGCATCAGAACTCAAAACTATATCAACGGACGTTTGTCTTTGCGTGCACCGCAAGCAGAGAGTTTGGCGAAGTTAAAGCAGGCGTTGGATACCGCACCGGAAATGGCACAGAAAGATCGTGATGTAACGGCGGTGCTGAATACCTTGAAAGCAGAATTTCCAACCTTGCAGGATTTTGAGCGGGAATTTCCGTCATTGTGCTTTGCTTTGGCAACAGGGGTGGGAAAAACCCGTCTAATGGGAGCATTTATCGCCTATCTACATTTGGCACAAGGTATCAATAATTTTTTTGTACTTGCCCCGAACCTGACGATTTATAACAAGCTGATTGCCGACTTTACACCGAATACGCCGAAATATGTGTTTAAAGGTATCAGTGAATTTGCAGTGAATCCACCTAAACTGATTAGCGGTGACAACTATGAACAACAGAATTTGAGCATGGGAATGGATAATCTTTTTGGTGAGATTACCATTAATGTATTCAACATTTCCAAAATCAACAGCGAAGTGCGCGGCGGTAAAGAACCAAAAATCAAGCGGATGCGTGAAGTGCTGGGCGATAGTTATTTCAATTATCTGGCGAATCTGCCTGATTTAGTGTTGCTGATGGATGAATCACACCGTTATCGAGCACAGGCAGGGATGCGGGCAATAAATGAGCTAAATCCGCTTTTTGGCTTAGAGTTAACTGCCACACCATTTGTGGAATCCACCAAAGCGCCTATTCCGTTCAAAAACGTGATTGTGGATTATCCGCTGGCGCGGGCAATGGACGATGGTTTTGTCAAAATGCCTGCGGTGGTTACGCAGCGCAATTTTGATGCGAAAAATTATACGCCCGAAGAAATTGAGAAAATCAAGTTGGAAGACGGCGTGCGTGTGCATGAAAACACCAAGGTCGAGCTTATAACTTACGCTCGGGAAAATAATGTTGCTGTAGTGAAGCCTTTTATGCTGGTGATTGCTCGCGATACCACGCACGCGGCGCAATTATTGTCTTTACTGGAGTCGGACAACTTTTATAACGGACGTTATCAGGGCAAAGTGATTCAGGTGGATTCGAGTAAATCAGGCAAAGACGAAGAAGAAATGATTGAACGACTTTTGGCGGTGGAAAGTGTTGATGAGCCGACGGAAATCGTGATTCATGTCAATATGCTCAAAGAGGGCTGGGACGTTACCAATCTTTATACCATCGTACCGCTGCGTGCTGCCAATGCTAGAACGCTGATCGAGCAATCTATTGGACGCGGTTTACGTCTGCCTTACGGCAAACGTACGGGAGTAGAAGTGGTGGATAGATTGAACATTATCGCCCACGACCGCTTTCAGGAAATCATCGATGAAGCTAATAAAGGTGATTCAGTGCTGAAATTGAAACAGGTAATTTTGGATGCACCAAGTGCGGACGATAAAAAAGTCAGCGTGCAGGTGTATAGCGGTGTGGAAACGAAATTGGGATTGGCGGAAACGTCGTCTGAAAATACAAAACAAGGTATTTCAGAAGCCAATTCTTCAGTCGATTATCAGCCTGTTTTTAAAACTGAAACCGAAAAACGTATTGCCCGAAAGGTAATGGAAGCTGCCGCAAAATATGCTTCCCGTCCAAGTGAAGCACCAACTTCCCAAGCATTATTGACAGTGGAAATCCGCGAAAAAATCGTTCAAGAAGTTCAGACGGCATTACAACCGGCTCAAGGGGAATTGCTATCGGATGAGCTGGATATAGCTGAGATTGTTGCTAAAACCACAGAAACAATGGTGAATCAAACCATCGATATTCCTAGAATTACAGTTGTACCCAACGGGGAAGTCAGCACGGGATTCCATCCGTTCAAACTCGACTTAAGCAGTTTGCATCTACAACCGAGTGAACGTGAAATCACTATTCATAATCTGCACACCAACGAACAAAGTAGCCTGTCTGCTGAATTGGGTATGAAGGAAAAACGCCCTGAAGACTATATTGTTTTTTCGCTGATGGATTTCGACGATATCGACTATTTCACCCAAGCCGACTTGCTTTACGATTTAGCGGGGCAGATGGTGGCGCACCTGCGCGGTTATTTATCAGAAGAGGAAGTTTTGAGCGTATTGGATAAAGAACGTCGTCTGATTGCTCGTGAAATCCATGCCCAAATGATGGCGCATTTTTGGGAAAAAGCGGCGAGCTATGAAGCTCGAGTTAGCCAAGGATTTAGTACGCTCAAACCATGCAACTATACTGTTTCAGCTGATGAACCGATTCATTCTGTGCGACAAACACCAAAAGATGTCAGCCGTATTAAGCAAATGCTGTTTGGCAGCTTTTCCAAATGTCTGTATCCCTTACAAAAATTCGACTCTGATACTGAACGCCGTTTTGCTGTGATTCTGGAACGAGACGCGCAAAAATGGTTCAAACCTGCCCAAGGCCAATTCCAGATTTACTGGAAATCAGGTTTCGATTCTAAAGAGTATATCCCTGATTTTGTTGTAGAGACCGAGGATTCTATCTGGCTTGTTGAAACTAAAGCAGGTAAAGATTTAAAAGATCCTGAAGTTTTGGCAAAAGCTGATGCAGCTTTTGAATGGTGCAAACATGCTACGGATTATGCGTTGCAGCACAATGGTAAGTTTTGGCGTTATGTGATGATCCCGCATGATGAAGTTGCCGAATCAAAAAAATTGGCGGATTTTTTAAGGTTTGAGAAACAGTCTGTCTAATGCAGATCGTACTTGATAAAAAAGTTGTGAATTGGGACTAAAGTTTAAAGGTTATCAGTAAAAATTAGCTACCTTTAGGCAAAACATCGACGAAATCCGCCATGTCCCAACCATCATCGTCTAAGGCTGCTACGACCTATGCACCCCGATGCAAAGCGCGTGGGAACTCTCGCAAGCCTTCCCTGAAGCGGAGAGAATCGTCCAAGCAGGCTACTCTTCTTTTGATCCTCCGCTTTCTGGGGCTTTAGTGAAAGCAGTAGAGGATATTAGAAGCAAGTTATAAAGGTTGAGACCTTTGCAATAACATAGGTTACTAAAATTTTATGCTTAATCTCATTTTCAAAATGCAAAACCTTTCTGATTTTTCCTACTTTTTGCTCAATATTAGGAGGGTTTTAGTCAATTGAAAATTTTTTGGCGCATTTTTATGCGTCAAATTTCGTTAACAGACTATTTTTGCAAAGGTCTCAGGTTAATCAATAATAATGCCGTCTGAAAAAGTTTCAGGCGGTATTTTTTCTATTTACATATTAAATTTAATATCATATTATCATTGCATGATATCAGTTTGAATTTTTTTAAAATTTCAATATGAAACCCCTAATTTACTATGCTCATTTTGCCCAAGATGAACTCGGTAATCTCTTGCCTTACGAACATTGGCAAACCTTGCAAAGTCATTCGGTAAATGTTGGGGAAATGGCGGCGGAGTTTGCGCGAGTATTTGGGGCACAGGAAATTGCCTGCCAGATGGGAAAGTTACATGACTTAGGGAAATATTCGGAAGCCTTTAATTATCGATTGCATGGCGATCCTTCAGGGATCATGCTACCGCCGGAGCGAAAATTGCAAAAATGCTTGCTTTATAGAGAATTCCAAAGTATAAGCTGTTGTTCTCTTTTTTAGGCTAAATAACTTTAATTAATGAATTAAAAGGCAAAAATAATGGAAAATAAACAAACCAATTCAACCATCAAATCTCGTGCGGCGGTGGCATTCGCTCCAAATCAACCCTTACAAATTGTGGAAATCGACGTAGAAATGCCACGCAAAGGCGAGGTGTTAATCCGTAATACCCATACTGGCGTGTGCCATACTGATGCATTTACGTTATCAGGAAGCGATCCTGAAGGTGTATTCCCTGTGGTTCTTGGGCATGAAGGTGCGGGTGTGGTTGTTGCTGTGGGCGAAGGTGTATCAAGCGTAAAACCGGGTGATCATGTCATTCCTCTTTACACTGCTGAATGTGGCGAATGTGAGTTTTGTCGTTCAGGTAAAACCAACTTATGCGTCTCAGTCCGTGATACACAAGGTAAAGGTTTAATGCCGGACGGCACGACGCGTTTTTCTTATCAAGATCAGCCGATCTATCACTATATGGGCTGTTCGACTTTCAGTGAATACTCAGTTGTTGCAGAAGTATCACTGGCGAAAATCAACCCAGAAGCGAACCACGAACAAGTGTGTTTACTCGGCTGTGGCGTTACCACAGGTATTGGTGCGGTACATAACACAGCAAAAGTGCAAGAAGGCGACTCTGTTGCCGTGTTTGGCTTGGGGGCGATTGGTTTGGCTGTGGTGCAAGGTGCGCGTCAAGCCAAAGCGGGTCGCATTATTGCCATTGACACCAATCCTTCAAAATTCGAGCTGGCGAAACAGTTTGGTGCAACTGACTGTTTGAACCCGAACGATTACGATAAACCGATCAAAGATGTGTTGTTAGACATCAATAAATGGGGCATTGACCATACCTTTGAATGTATCGGAAACGTAAACGTAATGCGTCAAGCATTAGAAAGTGCGCACCGTGGCTGGGGACAATCTATTATCATCGGTGTAGCGGGTGCAGGACAAGAAATTTCAACTCGTCCGTTCCAGTTGGTAACAGGTCGTGTTTGGAAAGGCACCGCATTTGGTGGCGTTAAAGGCCGCTCTGAACTTCCGAAAATGGTGGAAGATTCAATGAAAGGCGACATCGAGTTAGAACCATTTGTGACCCACACACTGACACTCGATCAAATCAATGAAGCCTTTGATTTAATGCACGAAGGCAAATCGATCCGCGCTGTTATTCATTACTAAGGTACGCGATGAAACTGATTGAACAACATCAAATTTTTGGTGGTTCGCAACAAGTTTGGGCACATCATGCCCAAACGCTTCAATGCGAAATGAAATTTGCCGTCTATTTGCCGGATAATCAGGAGAATCGACCGCTTGGTGTGATTTATTGGCTTTCCGGCTTGACTTGCACTGAACAAAATTTCATTACCAAATCAGGCTTTCAGCGTTACGCGGCAGAACATCAAGTGATTGTGGTTGCTCCTGATACCAGTCCTCGCGGAGAGCAAGTGCCGAACGATGATGCTTACGATTTAGGGCAGGGTGCGGGCTTTTATCTTAATGCGACCGAGCAGCCTTGGGCGACGAATTATCAAATGTATGATTATATTTTGAATGAGTTGCCTAGTCTGATTGAGGAAAAATTTCCTACCAATGGTAAACGTTCCATTATGGGGCATTCAATGGGCGGACACGGTGCATTGGTATTGGCATTGCGAAACCGAGAACGTTATCAAAGTGTTTCTGCCTTTTCGCCTATTTTGTCGCCAAGCCTTGTGCCTTGGGGAGAAAAAGCCTTTTCTGCCTATTTAGGAAAGGATCGAGAAAAATGGCAGCAATATGATGCGAGCTTGCTCATTCAACAAGGCTATAAAGTACAAGGTATGCGCATTGATCAGGGCTTGGAAGATGAGTTTTTGCCAACACAATTGCGTACCGAAGATTTTATCGAAACCTGTCGTGCGGCAAATCAACCGGCCGATGTGCGCTTCCACAAAGGCTATGATCATAGCTATTACTTCATCGCCAGTTTTATTGGTGAGCATATTGCCTATCATGCGGCATTTTTGAAGTAAACCAAAGAAGTAATTCGTGAGTCAACCAAACGTTGGTATGAACGTTAATTTTTGATTTTTTATGAATGAATTATAAAAGGTATCGGATTGATGCCTTTTGTTTTTATTCACTATAAGAAAAATATTCTTTCGCAATATGATCAGGTTTCAGATAATGTATTACTTCATAAAGAAACAGGTGAAATAGTGAATGGTCCATTTGATATAGGGCATATTCCTGGATGGGAGCATAGAAGATTAGAAGAGGCTGCTAAAAAATTGGGTTTAACAAGACAGGAATTTAATGATTACGTAAATTCAAGACCCAACATTTTTAGGCTAGAGAATCGTTCTGAAAATCGTAGTCATAGAAATGAGATGCCAGGTAAAGGTAATATCTTAGATATAAAACAAGATATGAGAAATTTTATGAATGGAGGAAAATAAGATGAATCTTTCTAAATTTAATGACTTGGATTTGGAAGAGAAAATTGTAGAGAGTAATTTTAATAATGATCTTCAACTATTAAGAAAAATATTTTTAGAAAATAAATTATCAGATATAAAAAAAGTTACTAGCTTAGATAAATGGAATTATCTACATAGGATACTTTGCTATTCGGAACCTAAAGTAGAATTAATACAATTCTATATTGATAATGGCGTCGATGTTAATGCTCAAGATATATACGGAATGACTCCTTTGCATTATGCATTACGAAGTAAAAATGCTGAGGCGGCGATAGCGTTGCTCAAAGCAGGAGCAAATCCTAATTTACCGAACCAAGATGGTTTAATCCCTTTATCTATGATTGGATATATCCCAGAGAGATTGGATGTTTTAGAGCTTATGCTTCAAAAAGGGGCAAATGTGCATTACTTAGTAAATGAGGATGAAACCATTCTTGAAAGTTATAAACCTACAGCTAATGAGCCTCAATTAAAACCAATTTATGAATTAATGAAAAAGTATTCGTAGAATTTAATGTTTGAAAGTGCGGTCAATTTTCAAAGAGTTTTAGAACTTCTCAAAAATTGACCGCACTTTTGCTTTATAGGGTATCGTTAAAACGAGGAGCGTAATTCCGCATTAACATTATTCGCTTTGGTATCGTGGTTGTAAGCACCTTGATAGCCGACTTTCACACTCAATATATCCCCCCATTCCAGTCCAAACCGTTGCAAATACTTTCTCAATCGGTCGCTGTCATTGACTTTTGCTCTTTCTGTTCGGGAGATATTGAACAATGCACGGCCGGCGGCAGCCATGTTGGGATGTTTGCGGCATTCGTCGATGACGTGTTGCAGTTGTAATTTGTCGAACAAATCCAATGTGTCCCAATCGACTTTATCGGGGTAGTCTTGTGTTTTTTCAGACGGCCTTTTATGTAGGAGGCCGTCTGAAAAGGGTTCTTCCGACCATAACCATTTGAGGCGTTCGATTTCGGCTTGAACTTGTTCTACCTGTATCCTGCCTTGCGGCGCGAGTGTGGCCAGGCGCATGATGCTGGCGGCGAGGTCGCGGAAGTTGCCGTGCCATGGTGCTTGGTTGGAGTGTGCGAAGTCGAGGTAGGCGGCCAGGGCTTCTTTGTTGAAGCGGGTGGTTCGGCCGAGTTCTTGCGAGGCTAGGGCGAGCTGGTGTTCGACGTTGGGCTCGATGTCTTCGCGACGGTCGGCGAGTGCGGGCAGTGGGTAATTCCAGATGTTGATGCGGGCGAACAAGTCTTCTCGGAAGCGTCCAGCGCGGATTTCGTGGCGCAGGTCGCGGTTGGTGCCGGCGATGAGCTGGAAGTCGCTTTTAACTTCGCTGTCGCTGCCGACGGGATAAAAGTGTTTTTCTTCAATGGCTTTGAGCAGCATGGCTTGCTCGTCTAAGCCTAATTCTCCGATTTCGTCTAAAAACAATACGCCGCCGTCGGCAGTTTTCAGATAGCCTTCACGTTTTTCTGCGGCGCCTGTAAAGGCGCCTTTTTTGTGGCCGAACAGGGCAGATGCTGCGCCGTCGCCGCGAAGGGTGGCGCAGTTTACATCGACAAACGTGCCTTTAATCAGATGGCGTGCTTTTTTCAATTCAAAAATCCTGCGTGCCAGCATAGATTTGCCTGCGCCTGTTGGGCCGGAAAGTAGAATGGGTGAAGGGGAATTGAGTGCGACTTGTTCGATTTCGGCAATCATGTGGTTGAAGGCAGCGTTTTGGGTGGAGATGCCGCTTTTCAGGTAGCGCACTGCGTCATCGCGTACGGCGGCAAGGCGTTCTGCCAGTACGTCGTAACGAGCCAAGTCTAAATCGATGATTTCATAACTGCCGACATTGCCGTCCCCCATGCTGCGTCTTTGATTTTTCGGTGGCGCAGTCTGGAGCAACACCCCCGGAATTTGACGCGATTCTACCAATAGAAACAGGCAGATTTGGGCAACGTGTGTACCTGTGGTGATGTGGGTGAGATAGGTTTCTTCTTCAATATTAAATGTATAGCCTGCTGCCCAGTCGTGCAGCTTGGTGTAAACCTCGGAGAAGTCCCATGGGTTTGCCAGCTCCATAGGTACGAGATTGACGGCTGTGTGCGGCGATACTTGCTGAATATCGGCTTTTACATGATCTGCCAGTTCGCGGTATTTCTCCGCATAAAACAGCTCCATGCGGTCAAGATGAAAATCTTGACGCTGATTCATGGCGACATTCGGCCGCCATTTCAACCAACGCTCTTGATTGAAACCTTTATCCAGCACTGTACCGAGAAAGCTGATGGCGACTTGTTTTTTGTTACTCATCTTTATATTCCGTTTATTCCGTTTGAGTCTCAGACAGCCTTGTATTCAAGCTGCCTTCTTCATGTTTGAGATAGCCTGAAAAACTCTTTTTACTCAGGCGGTATCACTAACATAGGAATAACAAGCGTCCATTTTTCCAGCTTTTTAGTACCGATTTTTTCTGGGATACGTTGGCGAAATGATTCTCCGACTTCGTCTAAATAACGTACTCTGAAAGTGTTGGCATAGGCGGTAGTTTTTGTTGGCAACGGTGGTAATTTGACGGTACGGGCAACTTCAACATCATCAGAAAGGAAAATATATCTGCCATCCTCCGTCCGTCTCATTTCCAATGGATCGTCTTTTTTCAGCTTCGCAGCAGCAGACAGGCGTTGTTTCACAGTTTCGACATTGTTGTGACAAACGATGAAGTCGATATCCAAATCACTTTTATTGTCGGTTTCTCCCTCGACTGCCGTGTTTCGATAAGCTGCCAAACGCCTGTATTCGGTATTCAACTCAGGCAATTCGGTAAAGATTTGAGCCACGCTTTCAATATCATCAGGTAGCTTTGCCATCCAAGGATGCTCTGAGGTAGTTTGCAGTAGGGTCAGTGTTTCTATGGCACGAGTCATAGCGACGTAATAAAGCCTCTGTTCGGCTTCGTCAACTCCCTGCCAACCGCCGTCTAAAATGAAGACGTGCTTAAACTCCAACCCTTTAACTGCGTGTGCCGTGCCTAGAAATATACCTTCCGAACGGGTTTCATCTTCATCACCTACATACTCGTAGAGCCAGTTTTTCAGAAAGGCGGACGAATATCGGTTAACACTGCCACTACCGTTTTCAGACGACCCGTTGTCTTCTATGGGCGACGCTTGGATTTCTGCCTCACGACTCTTTGCAAGGTTATCCGACTTTTCAGGTAGCTTCTCATCTTGCAGTGGATATTCGTTTAAGAAATCAGTTTGTAATTGCCTAAACCAAACGCACCAACTGCCGCCGCTTTTTTTCACTTGTTCACCAATCAGTTCTGCAAAAGCTTGTGATGTAAAGCCTTCGGTTTGTTTTTCCACGCCATCAATCAGGCGGACAAACTCACGGGTGTGGCGCAATTTGATTTTGCTGCTTTTATCGGCACTCAAAAAATAAGGTATGCCGTTTTGTTCGCACCATGCTTGTAGAGGTTTGAGACTGACATTATGACGGGATAAAACTGCAATCTCATTCCATGCGACTACGCCCAAGGTTTTCAGACGACCTATTTCAGTGATAACCGCTTGTGCCTGTATGTTACTGCTACCGAACGGCAGGCTGATGTGGCGCACACGCCCCTGCCGTATGCTGTCTGTTGCAGCCCATACGCCACCGTTGGGCTGTGTTTGACGTTCAGGGTTGATAACAATCGGATGCAGTGTTTTCAGACGACCTGTCATACCGTTTATCACGCTGTTGGCAGCGCTGATGATGTATTGTGTACTGCGGTAGTTGTAGGTCAAATAGTCGGGTTGGGCAACGTCGTAGTCTTTTTGGAAACGGTGTATGTACTCGTTGCTCGTGCCATTGAAGGCGTAGATGTTTTGGTCATCGTCACCGACCGCCAGAATCGTCAGCTTGTCTTCTTCAGCCCGCTTCCTACCCGCAAGCGCAGAAACGAGCCGGTAGTGTTCTTCGCTGATGTCTTGGTATTCATCTACCAGAATATAGCGGAAGCCTGCCATGATACGTTCGCGTGTCTCATCGCTACCATCATCGTTTTCAAGGTCGTCTGAAAGCATAGCGGCAGCCTGCCTGCACCATTCTTTAAACTGACTTTTGCCATATTCTCGGTTGTTGCCGTCAAAACGAACCCCCAAAAGCCGCATTGCCATGCCGTCATAAGTCATAACCGTAACGGCAGCAGCAAGAGGGCCGACCAGTCCGAACAGGCGGCGCTTGACCTCCTGCGCCGCCAACCGGTTGAAAGTCAATACAATGATGGCGGATGCGGGAACATGTTGCACCCGTAAAAGGTAAGCAACACGGTGCACAATAACTCGCGTTTTTCCTGAACCTGGTCCGGCAAGAATAAGACGGTTGCTGCCGTTTTGGTCGGTAACAACGACTTTCTGCATCTCATTCAGCCCGTCTGTAATTTCACGCAGGGTTTGTGGCGATGCAGGCTCGTCCAATTCTTTCAGACGACCTTTAAACCATTTATTTTTAAAATTCTTTTCTTCCAAGCCAAAGTAATCACGCACCAAATTCAACCCTTCAGTAAGATTTTTCAGTGCGCGAAGGGCATATTCCTGCATCACATGGATTTGAAAGCGTTTTTCGCCGTAAAAAATGGAAAGCGGTTTATAGTCCTCCGCAAGGTACTGGCGTTTAGCTGAGAGTGCTTTGGGATTGGGTGTGATAGTCATGGCATGTCTCAGAATGGTCATGCCGTGGTTGAGTTTGATAATGCCTTGTTTGTGCATAAACAGCAGTGTCTGCCTGAGCAGAAGCTCGCGACGGTCAGCCTGGATTTGTACCGATAATACCAAATCGTCGGCAAGCTGCTGCACCAATTCACCCATACGGGTTTCAACCATTACGTCTTTTTGACGCACTCCATTGGTTTTTGCCATCAGGAATGGTAAAAGGCACAGACCGATATTACGGCGAAGTTCGGCATTGTTTTGTATGTTTTCCCAACTGTCGCTTTTGGGATTCTTGAAACGTATTTTCAAAAGGTTGTTGCCAACATCACGGATTTGGAAACTTCCACTGCTGTTCGTTCGCTCTGCCGCCTTATCATCGGCGAGCGACTGCATCAGAAGTTTGATTTCAGCAGGATTGGTTTCTAAACCTACCTCATGCATTTGGTGGCAGACAGCGCTCAACGAGAGATTTTGCCAAATACCTTGGTCTGCTTCCGGAATTTCGTTTTTTAAAATCTGCCAAAGTTTCTCTTCCCAAGCGATAATTTGTGCCAGACGTTTGTCGGCAGGCTTTATGTTATCGGTACGCAAAATGATGGTCATATGCGTATCGTTGGTAAGGATACCCAATTCTTCCAGCTTTTTTAGATGACCTCGTAATTCGGTGAAACTACATGCTGTTGCCTGCACCAAATCATCGGTACTCAAAGGCGCATCCTCTGGCGCTTTAAACACAATTTCGGCAATGGTTTGGTAAATTTCCGAGATACGCTTACTGAACTTGTTTTTTTCAATAATCGCCAGTGCCTCATCTAGATTCAGACGACCTGAACGTGCGGGGAAAATACGGGTTTGATTTTCCTTACGCTCCAATAAGTCTGCACGTTCCAACCATGCCAATACGGTTTTGACTTTGGTATCTGCCTGTCTATCATCGCTGTCAAAACTCATGTACTCTTCGGTGTCGCGCAAAATTTCGCCACCTGTTGCCACGATTTCACCGCAATGGTCTTTGCCGTATGCCGCCTGATTCAGCCAACCAACTTTCTTCCACACTGATTTCAAATCGCGCAATTCAATTTGCGACATTTTGCTGATTGAAAACTGTGTGTCCACGTCTTTGCTGTCATACAGCAAGACGCATTTTGCCTCTACCTGATCACGCCCTGCTCTGCCCGCTTCCTGCAAATAATTTTCCAGCGAGCCGGTGATTTCAGCGTGAATAACCAAGCGTACGTCAGGTTTATCCACGCCCATACCAAAGGCGTTGGTGGCGACAATAACGCGCAAACTACCGCCAATAAACTGGTTTTGAATATCGGCTTTTTCGTTGTTCCCCAAGCCTGCGTGGAAATGCTCACATGCCCAGCCTTGTTCTTTCAGGTAAGCCGAATAGGTTTCCGCACTTTTCCGCCGTCCGACAAATACCACGGCTCCACCGCTTTGATGATCAAGTTCACGATGCAACAGCTCGTTGATTTTTTGTTTTTTAAGGCCATCTGAAATCTCCAGCACATCGTAAAACAGATTGTCGCGCTCGTTGTCACCAATAAATTGGCGGAACTCAATACCAGCCTCCTCACGGAAATGGTTAGTGATGTCGGCGAGGACATCGGGTTTGGCAGTAGCAGTAAAACAACTTACCGGAGCCACCGTACCGTTATTTTTGCTGTGTTCAGCGATAAATTTGACTGCGTATAGATAGTCTGGACGGAAGTCGTGTCCCCATTTCGACAGGCAATGTGCCTCATCGAATACCCAGCCGTTAATTTGGCGTTGCGAAATAGCGTTAATAAAACTGGTGTTGCGGAACTGTTCAGGCGCGACAAACAAAATGCCGATATCGCCCAAAGCTATTTTGTCTAAAATTTGGGCACGTTCAACCACCTCAACTAAGCCGTTAAGCATAGTAGCGCAGGTAGCTCCTTTTTTCTCCAAACCGTCCAACTGATCTTTCATCAGCGATTGCAAAGGTGAAACAACTATTGTCAAGCCTCCGTTGCGGTAGTAGCGGTTGAGCGCTGGCAACTGATAACACAAGGATTTGCCGCCGCCCGTAGGCAACACCGCCAGCGTGTGCAACCCCTTCATACCTGATTGCACCACAGCACGTTGTCCACCATCAAATCCTTTTACATCGCGAAAAGTCGGTAGTTTGAAATAACGCTGTAACTGCGCCTCAGGATTGAGCGTATCCTGACAATAACGGCATTCCGTACTACCGCAATCATGGTCGCGCAATTCGGCAATCAGCCGAGCCGTATCGGGAAACTGGTGCCTCACCCACGGAGCTAACACAGAATTACCACCAGAGACATTTAACCAAGATAAGGCATAGCCGAGGGAAGGATATATGGAAGGATTGCGGATGTCAGTTTTCATTAACTCCAAAAAACGTGTGCGGCAGACTTTCAGACGACCTTGATCATTGTTGTCCTGCATCATCAACCAAATAGTGTCGATCAGTTTCTTGATATCCGGCGATGTATCACGCTTTGGAATCATAATGTCGTCTGAAAGACGATACGGCAGGGGTATATCAGACAGGGCTGTCCACAGCGCAAACTCCTCGGGCTTTTCGGCTTTGATTTTTCCGAAAGCCGTGCATTGGTCTTGAAAAAGCTGCCAGCAAGCGTGACAGTCGGCAAGTGGGGAATTAATTTCAGAAGAGATGATTTTATGGTTTTTGATTAGTCGATGATACGGATTTTGCGGAAATGCCAAAGGCGAGAGCCACAGCGTATCGATAACAGGCAATTTAAGCCATGCGGCTTCGGGCACTACGGCCTTCAAATATTTCAAATCGTGCCCGAGGATGTTGTGCCCCATCAGCCACTTCAATCCATCAGTCATATGCGCCATTTCAACCAAGGCAGCATGAAAACCCTTTTCTCCACGAAAAGCTTTTTCAAAAAATAAACCAGAGTCGGGGCGGAATGCACCGATTTTGAACGGCTTGTCGGTTTTCGGATCGACTTCCAAATCAATGATGAGAACAGCGGGGATATATCCTTTTGTAGGAGTATTCATTTTCAGACGACCTCTAACCTATTCTTTCCAAAACAAACGCGCCGTAATCATCGCCCAACGGCAGCTCGAAATCTGTATGCAGGATTTGGCGTTTTACTTGTACGGTTTCGTCAGTTTTCGGATTAAAACCTTCTTTTAAGGCCGTCTGAAAATACACACCGAAGCCATGTTTCTGCCACGCAGGCAGTTCGTTGAAATTGATATTGTTTTCAAATAACAAATCGTGCTTTTGCACGCGTTTCAGGCCGCTGACGGCATCTGTAGCGCGGGACACGCTTTCTCCTTTCTTGCGCAGCATCCAATAGCAGTGGGCGTTGAGCGCGTTGCGGTATGAGTCTTCGTGCCGCCAACGGAAATAATCAACCACCAGTTTTTCGTTCGGTAAAACGCAAACTCTGGCATCAAAAGCGGCGGGCTGCCCGTGCGCCACAGAAAAGGCGGCGCTGGCTTCACCAGCCAATACCGAAATGATTTTGCACGTTTTGCGTTTGAACGTATCGTCATCTCGACGTAGCAATAGTGAAATTTCATCGCTTTCCGAATAGCCGTACGCCACATTGAAGCCGCATTTCATCAAATGACGGACGGTGTGTGCCATCAGATCGCGGAAACGAATGTCGAACGGGGCTTCAAACTGCCAAATTTCCTTGGTTAGTCGTGTAAAACCGCGCCCGTCTAAGCGTACAACAATAAAATTTTCCTGTGGTACGCAAAAATCATAAGCGGTTTCGTATTGTCGCAGGCGTTTGTCCAAATCATCGAATCTCATCATATATCCTTTTATATTCTATTTTCTATATAACTATCTATAAATATATTTTTTAGTATTCTACGCTTCTTGCCGATAAAAGCTACTTTAAAATATATTTTCT
>ERZ772958.94-NODE-94-length-36633-cov-5.219941_pt1 | contig 36633 bp, 30 predicted proteins | sample MGYA00580681_ERZ772958 | MGnify/ENA primary metagenome ERZ772958 (study PRJEB29015, sample SAMEA2738089) | human oral metagenome | biome: human oral; feature: human-associated habitat; material: saliva | place: China | collected 2275 ...
TCAAATCTATAATGGAAAAAATGGCGAAAACACTGAGGGCTGCCGTGACTGGAGCCCGAAGTGACTGAAGAGGATTGCTGTCGCTCATGTCGTATCTCTCGTTCTTCTCATGAAGGCGCGCTGGTGCGGGCCGTAGAGACAGGTGTGCATGCGCAGCTGCGTCCGTCGTCCCCGTGTGCCGCCGTCGAGAAGTGTAGTGAAGAAACTCCTCCGCGTCGGCGGTTGTGTCCACCGGATCGCGGAATGCGGCGACACCAGCGCGGTTGTCCGCGCCGACGCAGGAGGTCCGAGGTTCCTTGGGACGTGAGTCCGGGTGCCGAAAGTTTGCGGATCAAGGAGAATCCGCCAGCGACGTCGGGGACGTTCGACGCCGTCGGGGACATTTCTGTGCGGGTGGGGACGTTCGACGCCGTCGGGGACAGGAATCCTGTCCCCGGACGCGTGGGGTGTCCCCCTCTGGAGCAGCGCGCACCCGGCCGCGCGGAATGTCCCCGGCTGCAAGGGGCGGGAGGTCGAATGGCATCGGCAGAAGGGGTGCTGCATCGGCCGGAGGTGATGGCGCGGGCGGTACTCGTAGGTGGGCGGCGGCGCAGGCAGCAGGTCGAGCGGCCCCGTCACGAGGATTCGCCGGCCCCAGGAATAGGTTGGGCCCCGGCCGTGTTGGCCGCAGTGGAACCCATCTGTCTCCACAGTCTTGAAAGGAACACTCATGGCCACCAAGAACATCACCGGCCCCGAGTTCAAGGACACCATCCACGGCGAGGGCATCACCATCGTCGACTTCTGGGCCTCCTGGTGCGGCCCGTGCATGCGCTTCGCCCCCATCTACGAGAAGGCCTCCGAGGCCAACCCGGACATCACCTTCGCCAAGGTCGACACCGAGGCCGAGCAGGACCTGGCCGGGGCCCTGGGCATCTCCTCGATCCCCACGCTCATGGTCTTCCGTGACAATGTGCTGGTCTACCGCGAGGCCGGCGCCCTGCCCGCCCCCGCGCTGGACTCCCTCATCACGCAGGTGCGCGAGCTCGACATGGACGAGCTCAAGGCCAAGATCGCCGAGGAGGAGGCCGCCTCCGGCGCTCAGGCCTGATCTGTCAGGTACCGCGGGGCCGCCTGCCGGCCCCTGCAGCCGTCCGACGTCGCCCGGAAACCCGCCGTTTCCGGGCGACGTCGTCGTCTGTTACCCGGCTCGCCCACCCAAGGGCAGAACATTACGTTTTGATATCCTATGATGGCCCGCGTGAAGTTGGAGTCCCACGTCAGCCACGCTGTCAGAGCCCGATGGGCGGTCCCCGTCGGTGCCTCGGGCCGCGACGCGTTGGTGCGCCACCTCGTCTACGCCTTCCTGCGCTCCGACCCCGAGGGCGCCACGGACTGGATCGACTCGACGGTCCCCACCGACCCCGACGAGCTGCGCACCATGCTCGACTTCCTCCTCACCGCCCGCCCCCCGGCTCCCCTGCCCGAGGACATCGCCGCCGACCTCGACACCCTCCTGGAGGCCGAGGCCGCCGAGCGCGGCATGGTCGACGCCACCGAGATCCCGCCCCTGGCCATCACCGATCACGTTCCCGGCCTGCTCGGCCGCAACGTGGCCTTCTGGCGCGGCGACCTCACCCGGCTGCGCGCCGGCGCCGTCCTCAATGCCGCCAACTCCGGGATGCTCGGCTGCTTCGCCCCCGGGCACCGCTGCATCGACAACATCATCCACGCCGTCGCCGGGCCGGCCCTGCGCGCCGAGTGCGCCCGCTACATGACCTGGGCGGAGACTTTCGACCCCACCCGTCGCCAGGGCGGGGAGCCCGCTGGCCGGGCCGTCTTCACCGGCGGCTACCACCTGCCGGCCCAGCACGTCATCCACTCGGTGGGGCCCGTCATCGAGGACGGGCGCAAGCCGACCCTGCGCGACCGGCGCCTGCTGTCCTCGTGCTACACGAGCGTCCTCAACGTCGCGCACGCCGCGGGGCTGGGCAGCGTCGGCCTGTGCTCGCTGTCCACGGGCGTCTTCGGCTACCCCAAGCGGCAGGCCGCGCTGGTGACGTTGGAGACGATCGGCCGCTGGCTGGCGGCCCACCCCGACTCCCGGATGCGCATCGTCATCAGCCTCAACGCCGACGTCGACGTCGCCGCCTACGAAGCCGCCCTCGCCCCGCCGCCCTGGCGGCCGTAAGGGGTGGGGCTCGCGGTCCCCGTCAGCTCGCCTGGGGGCGGGTGTACTGCTCTGAGGGCGGGGGCTGTCTAGCTCGCCTGGGCCCGGGCCGCGGCGCGGGCGGCCTCCGGGGCCGCGGCCGCAATCGCCTCCAACTCCGCCTCGCCGTGCGCGGCCGAGACGAACCAGGCCTCGAAGACCGACGGCGGCAGGGCCACCCCAGCCTCGAGGAAGGCGTGGAAGAAGGGCCCGTAGCGCCAAGTCTCCTGGGCGCGAGCGGCCTCGTAGTCGCTCACGCCCTGCTCGGCGGCCCGCTGCCCGAACATGAAGGAGAACAGCGAGCCCGCCCGCTGTACGCGGTGGGGCACGCCCTGCTCGGTCAGGGCCGCCGAGACCACCTCTCCGATGGTCTGGGCGCGGGCGGTCACCGAGGTGTAGACGGCGTCGTCGGCCAGCTGGAGCGTGGCCAGGCCGGCCGCCGTGGCCAGCGGGTTCCCCGAGAGCGTGCCCGCCTGGTAGACGGGGCCGTCCGGTGCCAGCAGGTCCATGACCTCCGTCCGCCCGCCGACGGCGGCCAGCGGCATCCCGCCGCCCACGACCTTCCCGAAGGTCACCAGGTCCGGCACCCAGGTGGCGCGCTCGCGCCAGTCGGCGCCCGGCCAGGAGGGGGCTGCGACGTCGGCGCGCTCAGTGGCCAGGCCCGGCAGGTCCGAGGTCCAGCCGTCGAAGGCCTCCAGGCCCCACCAGCCGGCCGGACCCACACGGAAGCCGGTGAGGACCTCATCGAGGATCATGAGTGCGCCGTGCTCGGCGGTCACTCGGCGGATCGCGGCGTTGAAGCCGGGCGCCGGCGGCACGATCCCCATGTTGGCCGGCGCGCCCTCGGTGATGACCGCGGCGATCTCGGCGCCGCGCTCAGCGAAGCAGGCCTCCAGGGCGGCGACGTCGTTATAGGGCAGGACGATCGTCCGGGCGGCCACCGCCGTGGGCACACCGGCGCTGCCCGGCAGGCCGCCGGTGGCCAGGCCCGAGCCGGCCGCCGCGAGCAGGCCGTCACTGTGCCCGTGGTAGCAGCCGGCGAACTTCACCACCAGGTCGCGGCCCGTGGCGCCGCGGGCCAGGCGCACGGCCGTCATCGTCGCCTCGGTGCCGGTGGACACGAAGCGCACCTTCTGCGCGGCCGGCACCCGACGGCGCACCTCCTCGGCCAGGAGCGTCTCCGTGGCGGTGGGGGCGCCGAAGGACAGGCCGCGGGCGGCGGCCGCCTGGACCGCGGCGACGACCTCCGGGTGGGCGTGGCCCAGGAGCGCAGGGCCCCACGAACCCACCAGGTCCACATAGCTGCGGCCCTCGGCGTCAGTGACGTGGGCGCCGCTCGCCGAGGCGATGAACCGCGGCGTGCCGCCCACCGAGCCGAAGGCGCGCACCGGGGAGTCGACGCCCCCGGGGATGACGGCGCGAGCCGCCTCGAACAGGGAGCTGTTGGTCGAAGCGGTGGCACTGGAGGGCCGGCCTGCGGGCTGCGATTGCTGAGTCACGGTGATCCTGTCGATGAACTGGTCAGGGCCGGTTCGGGAGGTGACCTCGCGCCGGCCGGAACTGATTCCCAACCTACCGGAACGATCCTGCCCTCCGTGGCTCTTGTATCAGTGCAGGGCCGGGTTCTCGGCGATCTCCCGGGCCCAGTAGGTCAGAACCATGTCGGCGCCCGCCCGCACGATGCCCAGCACCGACTCGGCGATGACGCGCTCGCGGTCGACCCACCCGCGCTGCGCGGCCGCCTCCACCATCGCGTACTCGCCACTGACCTGGTAAGCAGCCACCGGCACCGTTGAGGCGGCGGCGACGTCGGCCAGCACGTCCAGGTAGGGGCCGGCCGGCTTGACCATGACGATGTCCGCCCCCTCGGCGACGTCGAGCATCACCTCGCGCATGCCCTCGCGGCGGTTGGCCGGATCCTGCTGGTAGGCGCGCCGGTCCCCGGTGAGCGTGGAGCCCACGGCCTCCCGGAACGGCCCGAAGTAGGCCGAGGCGTACTTCGCCGAGTAGGCCAGGATCGCGACGTCATCGTGGCCGGTGGCGTCCAGGGCGGCGCGGATCGCGGCGACCTGCCCGTCCATCATCCCCGAGGGTGAGACCATGTGCGCCCCGGCCTCCGCCTGGGAGACGGCCATGGCCTGGTAGGTGGCCAGGGTGGCGTCGTTGTCGACCTCGCCGGCGCGCGGGCCGTCGGGGCGGATGAGGCCGCAGTGGCCGTGGCTGGTGAACTCGTCCAGGCAGGTGTCCGCGCACACGACGACCTCGTCCCCCACCTCCGCGCGCACGGCCGCGATCCCGCGGTTGAGGATGCCGTCCTCGGCCCAGGCCGCCGTGCCGGCCTCGTCGCGGGTGGCGGGAACACCGAACAGGTCGATGGCGCCGATGCCGGCCTCGGCGCAGGCGGCGGCCTCGCGACGCAGTGAGTCCAGCGTGTGCTGGACGACGCCCGGCATCGCCTCCACGGGGCGGGGGGTGTCGATGTCCTCGCGCACGAACACCGGCAGGATGAGGGCGGCCGGGTCCACGACGTGCTCGCGCGCCAGGCGCCGCATCGCCGGGGTGGTGCGCAGGCGCCGGGGGCGGACCGTGGGGGCCTGCGGGTCGGGGACGGAGCGGCGCGACAGGAAGTCGGCGGCCGGTCGGAGGGCGTCAGTCATGAGGTGCTCCTGGTGGTCGTCCAAAGTGGTGGAATGACTGGGATTGTGTGGATCGGGTGGGTCTGAGGAGGTTTACACGGGGGACGCTCGTATTGGGTTCAGAGGCTGCGGGGTGGTTTTGTGTCACGGTTGGCGACTTTTAGTGTGCCGAGCGGGGGTGGCGGCTGCTGAACTCATCGGAGTATCCGGCTCTGACCTGGGTAAATACCTGAGAGGTAGGTGCGCCGGGGGCAGCCGCGGCGATGAAAAGTCGCCATCCGTGACACTTTTGCCGGTGCGTGGCCATCACGGCGGCTCCTGAGGTGGAGGAGTGGGGCCCGCGGTGGCCCGGATGGCGTCGATGGTGGCCTGGAGGACCCCCTCGGGCGTGGGGGAGGGGGCGACGGCAGCAACCGTCAGACCGAGCTCGCGGGTGGCCGCCGCCGTGGTGGCGCCAATGGCCACCAGCCCGGTTCCCTGCGGCGGCGGGCCGAGCAGCTCCAGGACGGCCCGCGTCGTGGACGGGGCGGTGAGCACGACCGTGTCCACACCGCCAGTGGCCCACCTGTGCTCCAGGTCCGGGGGCAGGTCGCAGGCGTCAGCCGTGACGGTCGTATAGGCGGCCACCTGCTCCACCTCCCAGCCCGCTCGACGCAGGCCGTCCGCCAGTGCCGGGTCGGCCAGAGCCGAGGCCGGCAGCAGCACCCGCCGCGCAGCATTCGGGGCTGGCAGTGGGCCGGCGAGTTCTGGTTCCTCCAGGAGGGCGGTGGCCGAGCCTCGGGCCACCAGGTCGGGGGCGGTCTCGGTGAGCTCGGTCCACGCACGTGCCGTCGCCGGACCGACGACAGCCACCCGCAGCGCTGAGGGCACCGGGACGTGTAGGTAGGGCGCCAGCGCCTCCACGGTCCGGGCCGAGGTGAGCACCAGCCAGGCCGCCTCGCCCTCCGCGATCCTGCGCGCAGTCGCCTCCAGCGCCGCCGCCTCACCCGGAACCGTCCGCGTCACGGCGGTGCGCAGCACCCGCGCCCCGGCTCGCTCCAGCGCCGAGGCGATACGGTCGGGCTCCTTGAGGCGCGGCAGCAGAACCACCTGCTCCGACAGCGGCGCCCCGCCGCCCTCCCGGGGGTTGCCCGGGAGGCTCCCGGCCGAGTCATTGCGTGAGGTGGACTGCGCCATGGCCTCAGTCCCGCCGGGGCTTGTTGGCGTGCAGGTCGACGATCTGGTCGGCGCCGTCCTCCAGAAGGACCTCGGCCGCCCTGACCCCCAGCGCCTCGGCCGCCCGAACCGCCGCCGTGTCTCCGAAAGCCCCCGGTCCCCCAGTGGCCTCGGGCAGCTGCGTGCTCAGCTCGCAGCCGACCTCCTGGCCGCCATCGAGCGAGGTGACCACCGCCCGCAGCACGAGCACCCGCGGCGAGCGGCACGAGGCCGCTGAACCGTGCGGCCCCGCTGCCCCGGCCGACTCCGTCCCCCCGCGCTCATCGCCCCGAGCCTCGGAGACCCCGACTGGTCGTGGACCGCCGTTCGTCGCCCCAGCCCCTTGCCTGCCCCCGGTCACGGCGGTGTCATCGCCGCGGAAGCCCTCGTTCCAGCCGGTTCCGTGTTCGGCGTGATCCTCCCGCGGCTCCTGACCGGCGCCCTGCAGGTGCGCCCAGGCCCCCACCGGCGCCGCGCAGCCCGCCCCGAGCCGGGCCATGAGTGCCCGCTCGGCCATTACCGCCAGGCGCGTGGGCTCATCGTCGAGCACCGCCACCGCTCGGGCCAGCTCCGCGGAGTCCTCGTCGGCTCGCGCCTCCACGGCCAGGGCCCCCTGGGCCGGCGCGGGCAGCATCACCTCCAGGTCCAGGACCTCGCTCGCGCAGTGCTCCAGACCCAGACGCCGCAGCCCCGACAGGGCCAGAACCACCGCGTCCAGGTCGCCGGCGGCATCGGCTCGGCTCGGCGCCACCGGCTCATCGGTGCCGACGCCGACCACCTCCAGCCCCCGCACCCGCGCCAGGCGTGTGGGTACGTTACCGCGCAGGTCCACCACCTCCAGGTCGGGGCGGGCCGCCAGCAGCTGGGCGGCCCTGCGGGGTGAGCCGGTGCCCACGCGGGCCCCCTCGGGCAGGTCGGCCAGGGTCAGGCCGTCGCGGGCGCACAGGGCATCGCGCGGGTCCTCGCGCGCCGGCACGCAGATGACTTCCAGACCCTCGACCGGCTGCGTGGGCAGGTCCTTGAAGGAGTGGACCACCAGGTCCACCTCGCCATCCAGGAGGGCGTGACGCAGCCGGGCCGCGAAGACCCCCACCCCGCCGAGCTGCCGTAGGGGAGTGCGGTCGCCGTCGCCGTCCGTGCGTACGGTGACCAGGTCGATGCCCAGGCCGCCGGAACCCTCGCTGGCCTTGCCGGCCGCGGCGGCCGCACCGCCCCCGCCGGCCGCCATCAGTGCCTCAGCGACCTGCCCGGACTGGGTCAGCGCCAGGCGCGAGCCGCGTGTGCCCAGGCGAAGCCGCCGGGAGTCCGTCCCCGTCGTGGTCATGCATCCCCTCCTCGTGCGCGGTTCTCAATCGTCGCGTTCGTACCGTAGGGCTCACCTTCGTACCTTGGGGGTACGAACTCGCGACCTAATATACGAACGTGCCGCCCGCCCCCGTCCTGGCGCGGCGCTTCACCCGCCATGGGAGCCCATCAGGCGCCCGACCGCGGCGCGGGCGTGCTCGACGACGGCGGCGATCCCGGTCCCGGCCACCCACGCCCCGGTGACCTCCAGTCCCGTCACCGGCGCCAGCTGCTCCTCCAGGCGCCTCGTGCGCTCCCGGTAGGCGGGCGTCACCGGCGGCAGCGTCCCGTCCCACCGCACCAGCATGTGGTCGATGACCGCCTCCGGCTCGATCCGCACCCCCGTCAGGGCCGCCACGTCATCGAGCGCCACCTGCAGATCCACCTGCGGGCGCGGCTGCCCGGGCCGACCGTAGGACAGGCGCAGCGCGTGGACGTCCGGGCCGTGCAGCGCCCGCAGCTCGGCACCGACCCACGGCCACTTGGCACTCAGGTGCGACAGCGCCTTGGCCTGCACCGGGCAGTCCGCCAGGCTTACAGGCCCCTCACCGGGATCCGTCCCATCGGAGACCAGGCCAGAGGCCCCGGCACCGGCCGACGACGCCGCAGCGTCGGGCCCAGCCGGGCCGGTGAGTTCAGCGGGCTCAGCAACGCCGGCGGGCGCCACGAGCAGCCCCGAGCCCACCGGCTCGCCACTGAGCTCCGGAACCCGGGCCACCAGCGTGAAGCGGGCGATCGGCGCCCCCACCGGCACGGTCAGCTCTGTCGCGCTCGCAGGCAGGCCGGGAATCCCCCGCAGCAGCCGCAGCGCGGCCCCCGCTGAGCAGGCCACGACGACGCGGTCGGTGGTCACGACCTCCTGCGCACCATCGGGCACCGGCTCGTCCGATGGCGTCGGACCCCGGCGCGTCGGGGCGATCCCCGCCCGCCAGGCGGCCGGCGCCTCCCCGTCCGCGCGCTCCTGGCCTCTGCCGGGCCGCAGCCACTGGGCGCCGGTGCGGGTGCGCACGCTCCCTCCGCCGGCCTCGATGGCCTCGCGCAGCGCGTCAGTGAGCCGGAACAGCCCGCCCTCGACGGCCGCGTCCACGCTCCGACCACCCGCCCCGTCCTGGCGGGCCCGACGCCGCTCCAGCACTGCCGCCACAGCGGCACTGAGTGACCCCAGCTCCGCCGTGGCCCGCCGCAGCCCGGGCATGACGACGTCGGCCGCCAGGTCCGCCGGGTCGGCCGAGTGGATGCCCGCGACGATGGGCCGCACGAGGCGCTCCAGGACGCCGGCCCCCATCCGCGCAGTCACGAAGGAGGCCAGGTCGGCCGGATCCTCGGGGCCGGTGCCCACAGTGCCGGGCAGGTCGGCGTCCTGCGCGGCCCGGCGCGCGGCCTCCTGCCCGATGATGGCGACGACGTCGGGAGCCAGAGGGTCCGCCGGGATCCCCAGGTAGGCGTGGTCAGGAAACCGGTGCAGCCCCCACTGGGACGACTGCTCGTCGGCGCCCGGCGCGAGGGGCGGCAGGAAGAGCCGGGGCCGGCCGTGCGGGGCGGCGGTGTGCAGCCCCAGCTCGGCGAGCATGGAGGTGGCCGCCTGGCCGCGCACGACGAAGCCCTCAGCCCCCAGGTCCATGCGTGCTCTGCCGATCGGCCCGGCCGCGACGAGCCCGCCGGTGTAGCCGCGCGCCTCAATGAGCAGCGGCCGCAGCCCGGCGCGTACCAGGTCCCAGGCAGCCGTCAGACCCGCGATCCCGCCGCCGATGACGAGCGCGTCCCACCGTCGCTCCCCGACGGCCTCCCCGCTCATGCCTCCCACCCGGCCAGGGCCACGGACTCCCAGTCGGCCGAGCCGTGCACCCGAGCCACGATCCGGGTGAGGACGTCCGCGTCGGTGGCCGGCGGGACCCCATGCCCCAGGTTGACCACGTGCCCCGGCGCCGCGCGCCCGGCGGCCAGCACCGCGTCGAGCTCCTCAGCCAGGATCGGCCACGGCGCCGCCAGCAGTGCCGGGTCGAGGTTGCCCTGGACCGGGCAGGCCCCTGCCTGCGGGTCGGCCTCGGCCAGCGCCTCAATGGCCTCACCCAGGTCGATGCGCTCGTCCACGCCGACGGCGTCGGCCCCCGCCTGCCGCATGAGCCCCAGCAGCCGGGCAGTCCCGGTCCCGAAGTGGATGAGCGGCGCACCCTCGCCGGTGGTGGGGGAGACGGCCTGGCGGGCGACATCCAGCGCGAGCGCCGAGTAGGGGGCCACGCGCTCGCGGTAGGCGCGCGGGGACAGCGAGCCCGCCCAGGAGTCGAAGAGCTGGGCTGCGGCCGCCCCGGCACGCACCTGGGTGGCGATGAACTCGCCGGTCAGGCGCGCGCACCAGGTCATGAGCCGGTCCCAGGAGTCGGGGTCGGCGCGCATGAGCGTGCGCGCCGCCAGGTGGTCGCGACTGGGCCGGCCCTCCACCAGGTAGGCCGCCAGCGTGAAGGGCGCCCCGCCGAAGGCGAGCACCGGCGTCCACCCCGCCGACCCGGCACTGTGCTCCAGCCCGGCGCGCGCCCGCTCGCCCAGCCCCTCGCGCACGCCCGGCGCCTGCGGACTTCCTAGCTCGACGACGACGCGCCGCACCGCCTCCTCGATCGCCCCGACCCCCTCGGCGTCGGGGCCGTCACCGAAGCGGCGGGCCACCAGCTCGACCACCTCGCGGCCGCTGCGCACCGGGGCGTCGAGGACCGGCCCGACGCCCTCCTCGATCCGCACCCCGACGCCCGCCAGGCGCAGCGGCACCATGATGTCGGAGAAGAAGACGGCGGCGTCGACGCCGTGGCGCCGCACCGGCTGCAGCGTCACCTCCGCCGCCAGCGCAGGATCCAGGCAGGCATCCAGCATCGGCACGCCGGCGCGCGCCCGCAGCGCCCGGTACTCCGGCAGCGACCGTCCCGCCTGGCGCATGAACCACACCGGTGTGCGTGCGGGCCTCCGCCCCGCCAGCGCCTCCAGGAGCGCCGGCGACGGAGCCGGTCCCGTCGTGGTCCCGGCAGGCCCCGCCGCCTCGGCAGCCTGCGCCGCCGGCTCGGAAGTCATTGAATCATTGTGTGAACTGCCGGTGACGAAATCGCCGTTATCGGGCGAAGAATGCTGACGCCGCGTGCTTTCCCTGCGATAAGGGAACTGAATGCGAGACATATCCGACTGCCTCCTGTCAGCAGTGGTCAGAGGGGGTTTATTGCGCGTAATGGTGCGGCGTTCCAGACGTCCGTCAGGTTCTGACAGAGTGTCAGAAATATGGTGATGACGCATTGTCATGATGTCGGATGTGTGTCGCCACGCCGCTATTGTGCCCGCTCCCCACGGTGATGTTTCAATAGCCCACGTTGTGACTACTCATCTTCTCTCCGCAGACCATCGACTGCCGGGCCTCGACGTCGTTGCCCGGCTCGGCGCGGTCGCCCCGGGGCTGGGGCCGGACCTCCTGGAAGCGGTCCCAGCGCTACGCGGGGTCCTGGTGCTGTCCACCTGCAACCGCCTGACCCTGCTCATCGACGCCGACTCCTGGGCCGACACCGGCTGTCCAGCGGCCCTGCACCCGGACCTCTCTCCGGCTGACGCGAGCCGGTCCACCGCGGCGTCAGACCTGGGCGAGACCATCACCGCCTTCCTGGCCGAGCGCGCCGGGCTCCCCCCGAGCGGCCTCCTACTGACCCACCTGGTCGGGGCGGCCGCCCGCCGGGAGATGCTCGCCATCGCCGCCGGCCTGAGCTCGATGGTGGTCGGCGAGGCCCAGATCGTCGGCCAGGTCCGCCGCGCCGCCGAGACCGCCGCCGCCGAGGGCACGCTCAGCCCCGAGCTCGTGCGGGTCGTCGAGCGCGCCTCGGCCACCGCCCGCCGGGTGGCCCACGAGACCGAGCTGTCCGGTCAGGGGCGCAGCGTCGTCGCCGTCGGCGTGGATCAGGCCGCCGGCCACCTGCCGCCGCTGGAGGACTGCCGCGCCCTCATCGTCGGCACCGGCTCCTACGCCGGCGCCACCGTCGCCGACCTGCGCGCCCGAGGTTTGACTGACATCGCCGTCTACTCCGCCTCCAACCGCGCCGAGGCCTTCGCTGCCGGACACGGTCTGCGTGCCGTCCCCACCGGCGCTTTGAGTGAGGCCATGAGCCGCGCCGACCTCGTGGTCACCTGCCGCGGTACCGGCGGGCCGATTCTCACCGCCGACGTCGTCGCCACCGTCGCCGTCGAGCGCGCCGGCTCGGACGGGGGAGACGGCCGCCCGCTCGTCATCCTCGACCTGGCCCTGGCCCGCGACGTCGATGAGGCCGTCGGCGCCCTGCCGGGCGTCGTCCACCTCGACCTGGCCCGTGTGCGCGATGCCGTGCCCGAGGCTGCGGCCCAGCAGGTGACCGCCGCCCGCGCCATCGTCGAGGCCGAGGCCGCCGACTTCGAGCGCACCCTGGCCGGCCGGGCCATGGACCCCCTTATCACCGCCCTGCGCGCCCAGGTGGGTCGCGTCGTCGCCGAGGAGGCCGCCCGTCTGCGCCCCCAGCCCGCCCGCCGGCTCGCCCTGGCCGTCCCCGCCGTCGACGGGCGCGCCGGAACCGGCGTCAGCGGTGTCAACAGCGCCGACGCCGCCGCAGGGGCCTGCCCCCACCATCACCTCGCTGCTGAGCCCGGCTTCGAGGCCGCCGGTGAGATCGACGGCGAGCCCATGGTGCCCCTGGCGCAGGCCGAGCGGGCCCTGCACCACCTGGCCGCCCGCCTCCTCCACCAGCCCACCGTCATGGCCCGCCGCGCCGGCCAGGAGGGCCGCGAGGAGGCCTACCGTCAGGCCCTCGAGCTCGTCTGGGGTTTGGAAAGCACAGGAGAGAACCATGACTGACACCGCCGCGCCCGTGCCCGGGCCCACCCAGGAGGCTCCTGCGCGCCTGGACGCCCGCCCGGATGCCCTCCCGGGTGCCGACCTCGCCGGAGCCCCTGCCACTGTCCCGGCCCTCGACCCGCTGGCCCCCTACGACGCCATCCTCCTGCAGTCCTACGGCGGGCCCCGCCGCCCCGAGGACGTCCTGCCCTTCATGCGCAACGCCACCGCCGGCCGCGGCGTGCCCGATTCTCGCCTCGTAGAGGTCTCCGGCCACTACCAGAGTGTCGGCGGTGCCTCCCCGATCAATGCGTGCAACGCCGAGCTGCGCGATGCCCTCCAGTCCCGCCTGGCCGAGCGCGGCTCGACGCTGCCGATCGTCGTCGGCAACCGCAACTGGCACCCCTTCGTCAGCCAGGCCCTGCGCGAGCTGGCCGACGCCGGGGCCCGCCGCGTCCTGGCCTTGCCCACCGCGGCCTTCGGCTCCTACTCCGGGTGCCGCCAGTACCGCGAGGACCTGGCCGGTGCCGTCGCCCTGCTCGCCGACGGCGCGGACGGCTCCACCGGTGAGGGATTCGAGGCCGACGCCGCCGCCCGGGTCGGCGGGGACGGGGGCGGTCCCGTGGAGCTCACGGTGGACAAGACGCGCCCCTACTACAACACCCCCGGCCTGCTGCAGGCCAACATTGACGCTATCGTCGAGGCTTACGGCGCCCTGGCCGAGCAGGGGGTGGCGGCCGAGGGTGCGCGCCTCGTACTCGTCACCCACTCCATCCCCCTGGGCATGGAGGCCGGCTCCGCCCCGGAGTCGGGCCCCGAGAGCGCACCCGGCGCCTCCGGCGTCTCCGGCCCGACCGGCGCCGGGCGGCGAGAGCCGGGTGTGGCCGCCGACCTGTCCACGGAGGTCTCCTACGTCGCCCAGCACGAGGCGCTCGCCGCCGTGCTCGTGCCCGAGGTCGCCCGTCGTCTCGGCCTTGAGACGGTCGAGGCCGACCTCGTCTACTGCTCGCGCTCCGGCCCGCCGCAGGCCCGCTGGCTTGAACCGGACGTCAACGACCACCTTGAGGCCCTGGCCGCCGGGCACCTGACCGACGGCCACCCTGTGGAGCGACCCGGGGGCGTCGTCGTGGCCCCCTTCGGCTTCATCTCCGACCACATGGAGGTCGTCTTCGACCTCGACACCGAGGCCGCCCAGACCGCCCGCGACCTGGGGATGCCGTATGCGCGCGCTGCCACCGTCGGCACCCACCCGGCCTTCATCGACTCCCTCGTCGACATCCTCTTCGAGCGGGCCGCCGCCGCCCGCGGTGAGGACGTCCGGCCCGACTCGACCACCGGCGTCGGCCCGTTCCACACGGTCTGCCCGGACTCGTGCTGCCGGAACGGGGCCGGCCACCCCGGCCGGCCCGCTCACCACGGGACCGACGGCGACGGCTCTCGATAGTCCCCATCCCAGTAGCTCCGATAAGAACCAGGAGAAGAGAATGAGCACCGACACCCACGGCCAGCACGGACATCCCGGCGGTCACCCCGGTGAGGGCGGCCTGCACCGCTTCGAGGACGAGGAGCGCCGCCCCCACCGCGACCCGCGCGACGCCACCGACGTCGACCTGGAGGCCATCAACAACCAGTACCACTACACCCTTTACGCCGTCTTCCGCCTGGCCCGCCCGCTGCCCGCCTCCCAGCCCGAGCGCGAGCAGCTCCTGGGGGAGAGCGCCAACTTCGTCGAGGCCGGCGGCGTGACGACGCGCGGCTGGTACGACGTCGGGGGCCTGCGCGCCGACGCCGACCTGCTCGTGTGGTGGCTCGACGACGACCCCGAGGTCCTTCAGGACGCCTACCACCGCCTGCGCGGCAGTGCGCTGGGCCGCTACCTGGAGCCGGTGTGGTCCTGCATGGGGCTGCACACGCCCGCCGAGTTCAACCCCCGCCACGTGCCGGCCTGCCTGGCCGGGGTGGCGCCGCGCGACTGGGTCATGGTCTACCCCTTCGTGCGCTCCTACGAGTGGTACCTGCTCGAGCCCGAGGAGCGCTCGCGCATGATGGCCCAGCACGGGCGCCACGGCTTCTCCAAGTACCCCGACGTCAAGGGCTCGACCCTGTCCACCTTCGGCCTGAGCGACTACGAGTGGATTCTCGGCTTCGAGGCCGACAGCCTCGACCGGCTCGAGGGGGTCCTGCACCACCAGCGCTACACGGAGGCGCGCATGCACGTGCGCGTGGACACGCCCTTCTACACCGGGCGCCGCGTCAGCCCGCAGGAGTGGGCTCAGCGCCAGCCCTGGGCCTGAACGGGCCGGGGACATTCGACGCCGTCGGGGACCTTCCCTTGCGGCCGGGGGCATCCTGCGCTTTGGGGGACAGCATTCCTGTCCCCCAACGCGTGACTGGTCCCTGGCCGGAGGGGAATGTCCCCGACCATGAGGGTGGGCGACGGCGCAACCTGACCAACCTGGTTGACCAGGTCGCTTTCTCCTGGGACCATCAATGCATGAAGACGGTGAAGGTTCAGGAGGCGAAGACGCATCTGTCGGCGCTGTTGGTGGAGGTCGAGCAGGGGGCGACCATCAACATCGCCCGAGGGCGTCAGACAGTGGCGCGCTTGGTTCCGGTCGGGGGCGAGCGGGAGCTGGGCTTCGGCGGATACCAGCTGCCGGACACGTTCTTCGACGAGCTGCCGGAGGAGGAGCTGAGTGCCTGGGAGGGTGCATGAAGGGCTACCTGCTCGATACGCACGCGCTCATGTGGGCAATCAATGAGCCCTCGCGTCTGGGCGGGAAGGCTGTCGAGGTGCTGCGAGACCGAGGGAATCTCCTGGTGGTCTCCGCCGCCAGTGCATGGGAGCTGCATACCAAGAACCGCATTGGGAAACTGCCTGGAGCGGGGCCGTGGCTGGATGCTCTCGAGGGGCACGTGCGACGGCTCGGAGCGGAGTTCTTGCCCATCGAGTGGTCGCACGCGCGCTTGAGCGGGCAGCTTGAGTGGTCGCATCGCGATCCCTTTGATCGGATGCTGGCGGCGCAAGCGATGTACGAGTCGCTTGCGCTGGTGACGCGCGATCCGGCCTTCGAGGAACTGTCCGGTGTGACGATCCTGTGGTGAGTGGTCGTTGCCTAGATGTATGAGGTCATGACGTTGGCGACCTGTGTTGGGGTGCGGGTGGCGGGGTGTGGGCCACTGGTGAGACTCCAGCTGTTGCCAGGGTGACCGCGACGCCTGGGCCGGGTGTCCCGGGCTGTTGGTCAGGTTGGTCCGGTCTCGTCGCGGTAGGCGGGGAGACCTCGGTCGCCTCGCTTCCTCACGGGGATCTTCGACGCTGTCTGGGACACTTCACCGTGGCTGGGGCACTCCGTTCCAGGCAGGGGCTGTTTGTGCGTCGGGGGACGGAAATCCTGTCCCCCAGTGCGCAGGGTGTCCCTGTCGATGACGAGCCTTGACATCGGCCATCATCCTGGATGGCCTGACCGGCAAGCCTGCGCAGCAGGCCTGGTTCCTCCTTCTGAGGACTGTTGGCATCACGTACCCTCGCCAGAACAGGGGTGTAGCAAGGAGGGCGACGAAGGTCGAGACATGTTCGTGATCTTCGCGGTAGTGTCGACGGGTTGGTTTCCGCCGGGTTGATTCCGGCCGACAGTCAGGAGCCCCCGTGGCACATGCCGAGAACCGCCCCGCGAGTCGAGCTGGGGGCCGTCGTCGAGCTGCCGCACTGGGCTGCCTGCTGCTCGCCGGCTCACTGGCCCTGACCGGCTGCTCCTCCAAGGACGCCAAACCCGACGCCAAGGCGCCCGCCAGCAGAGCCGCCTCCGCGGGGAAGCCGACATCGGCCCCCTCAGCCGCCGCCACGGCGTCGAGCACCGCCGGCACCGTCACCGCGGCCTCTCTGTCCGACACTCAGCTCGGGTACACCGTCACCGCGATCCCCGCCGGCCTCGACGCCAAGCGGGTCGCGATCCTCCAGGACTTCGTGGCCTACGACCAGATGTCCTGGAAGCTGTGGGTCGGCGGCGGGCAGGACACCAGCAAGGTCCCCACCGTCACCACCGGCAACCTTCAGCAGCAGCTCCTCGATGACGCCTCCACCCTGCAGAACGCGGGGCAGAAGGCCAAGACCCCGGTCAAGGTGGCGATCTCCGAGGTCGCCATGAGCGCCGACGGCCAGAGCGCCACCGTCACCTACTGCGTGGACCTGACGCAGGTGACCTACGTCGACGCACAGGGCAAGGATGTCACCGAACCATCCAACAAGGCGCGGATCCCGGCGAAGAACACCATGGTCCCCGGCAGTAACGGGCACTGGCTCGCCTCCGAGGAGGAGGAGACCGGCGAGCCGAACACCTGCAAGGTCGGCTGAGCGGGCTGCCAGAAGAACCCGTCCAGGCAGGTGAGCCTTGGTTCCAGGTGAGGCGTGGCTTGCCTGTGAATCATAAGTAACACCCACAGAGACTTGCGACGTAGTAAAGTGATGGCCATGAACGCAGACACCATGACCACACCGTCCATCAACCTCGCCTTCACCGCCTCCGCCGCCCTGAGCGACAACCTCCAGCGCGTCCTGACCGACCTCATCGCCCTCGAGCTCGTCGGCAAGCAGATCCACTGGAACATCGTCGGCCCGAACTTCCGCGACGTCCACCTCAACCTGGACGACGTCGTCGACATCGCCCGCGAGGGCTCCGACGAGGTCGCCGAGCGCATGCGCGCCATCAACGCCGTCCCCGACGGCCGCCCGGCCACCGTCTCCGCCGCCACCACCGTGCCGGCCGCCCCCGAGGGCGAGATCCTCACCGGTGAGGGCGTGGCCTACATCGTCTCCGCCATCGAGGCCGTCGTCGCCACCCTGCGCGGCGTGGACGAGGACGTCGACTCCGAGGACCCGACCTCCTCCGGCATCGTCGAGGACCTCATCGGCAAGTTCGAGCAGCAGGCCTGGTTCCTCTCCTCCGAGGTCCGCAAGCCCGTCCGCTGAGTCGGACTGAGCAGCGGCGCAGCCGCAAGCACAACCGATAACGGTGGGCGATCCCGAGCACTTCGGGGTCGCCCACCGTCGTTTATCCAGGCGGCGATTCGGCGCGCGCGGTCACTGGCCGTGAAAACAAGAACGGCCGAATAGGTATGGGGGTCAATCCCCATGCAAAAACGGGTATCCGCTAGTGACGGGGCCATATATGGGCGGGTATGGTCAATTTGCCCACGAATAGGTGGGGAATGGTCATCCCGGCTTGTGGAGGTAGCTCATGTTCCGCCGTCATCGCTTATATCCGTGGGGCGGGCTGGTCCTGGTCGCCTCATGCGCGCTGGCGGGCTGCTCATCGAGCGGAGCCGCACCGGGCAGTGCCGTACCGCCGTTGAGGACTGCGGGCGCGGAGGCCTCCGCCGCTGCCGGCGCCTCGGGCAGCGACGCCCCTGTGACGGAGAGGTCGCTGTCGGATCCGACGACGTCGTACACGGTGACCTCGATCCCGAAAGACCTGGATGCGGAGCAGTCCCAGGTGGTCAAGGCCTATGTCGACTACGACCGAGCGACCTGGGAGGCCTACCGGGACATGAAGGGGACGACCAAGGTCGAGTCCGTCACCACCGGGGACCAGTACCAGGCCTTCAAGAAGGTCTACGACGAGCGGGCCGCCGCCGGGCAGCACGTCGAGGGGGAGGCTGCCGCCGCCATCACCTCGGCTCAGGTCAGTTCCGACAACATGTCATCGACCGTCGTTGCGTGCGCCGATGAGACGAAGATCCGCCTGGTCTCTCAAGACGGGGCGCAGGTCCCCTCCGACGATCTCGGCCACAAGATTTCCCTCACGGTGGGCCTGATCAGAAACGAACAGGGCTGGGTCGTCAACTCCTCCTCAGTGGAAAGCGTGGATCAATGCTGAAGACAATGATGAGGCGCGTCGGCCTGGCGACGACGGCGTGCGCAGTGATCGCTCCTGTGGGTCTGCTTCCGTCGTCCCCGGCTTTTGCGGAGGGAGGTGGTATCTCGGGGCACTCCTCTCAGGGCTCCGACGGCGGCGTCACTATCTCCGTGTCAGTGTCCTACAGCTCTGCCACTCCCGGATCGAAGGGGGCCAGCGGGACGGAGACGTCCAGTCGTCAGGTCTCTGCGGAGATTCAACCGGTGTGTCAGTATCAAAAAGGGTTGACGGGGGCCGAGGTTGCTGAGATCTTCAATGGAGATAAAGATGCGGTCATCCGTGGGAGTGGTTACGAGAACTGGAAGGATCACGCCAATGACAAGGAGGGGCGTTGGTACAACACGACGTGTCGACGCCCGGAGGGAATGAGTGATGAGGAGTACAAGAAGATAGTTGCGAACTATTTCGACAAGCACAATTCGGTGTTTGTTCCTGCCGGCGGTCAGCCACCGACACCGCCAATTGACGGGGGGTCCCTGGCCAAGGCCGCCTGGAAGGCGGTGGAGATTCCGTCGCCAGCAGTGGAGATGAATCCGCAGATGGGTGATGACGTGCAGACCCTGGTCGGCGTGGAGAACTGGGTGTGGGCGAGTGCGCAGACGCCTCAGTCCGTGACAGCGACGGCGACTGCCGGGCCGGTGACGGCAACCGTCACGGCGACGTCCTCCGGTCTGACCCTGTCGGCTCCGGACAGCAAGGTCTCCTGCCGGGGATTCGGCACTCCCTGGCGGCCGGGGATGCCGGAGGGGAGCAGCTCGTGCACGATCACCTTCACACGTAGCTCTGAGCATCTGGGCGGGAGTACAACGGTGAGGACAGGCGTGTCCTACAGCGCCTCGTACACGGCCACCGACGGCGCCCGGGGGAGTCTGCCATCAGTGTCGACCTCCGGGAGCCTGTCGCTGAGGGTGGGGGAGGCGCAGAGCCTCAACACCGGCCCCCGGGGCTGAGCGGCCCCGCTGCGCCGCAAGTCGACGGAATACCCGGGCTGCGGGAGGAACGCCGTTCCTCCCGCAGCCCTTTGATGTGGACGCCCTCTTGTCTCCTCCGCCGGGTGGCGTGCGTCATCTGGAAAGCGAACACGGTGGTCTGGGAACAGTCATGTTCCCAGACCACCGTGCGCTGTCGGGGTGGTGATCGCTGAGACTCAGGCGATGGGGGAGACCGGGGCGAGGTGCTCCACGCTCTCCCCACCGGAGATGGCGAGGTTGTTGTGGTTCTGAGCCACGTCCGTGCCGGCCTTGGCGAGCGCGTCCTCCAAGGACTTCAGTGCCGGCTTGAAGCTCGTGCTCCACTGCTCGCGGAACTCAGTGGCGTTCGTGCTCTCCCACACCGCGCTATTCACTGACCCGTCAACCTGCGTCTGGATGGTGTTAGTGGTCTCCACATTGTTCTTCAGGGTCCTGTACAGCTCCGCGAGGGTGTCGAGGTCTGCCTTAATTGCGGCCACGGTGATCTCCTTCTTCTGAATGATTGTTGTCTCCGCATGGATGTGCGGATTCAGGTCGCCCGTGGTGGTGCGCCTGCCCACTACTTTCTGTGATGGGGCAGGGGGAGTCAAGCGGAAAACCGTCCTTTATTTCAATGTGGGGATGGATCCCCATGGTTATTCATGAGGGCATGGGGATCCATCCCCATCTTCATTGCATGTGGGGGTAGATCCCCATGGGCGGGGTATTGGGGCCCGCCTACGATGTGTCTATCCGATTCAACAGGCGTGCTCTTGATGCGCCCCATTTGAATCTCCAATGCACATTCTTGATTCACGTGAGGATTTCACTCATGGCATCCCGTTTGTCTGGACGCGCGTCCGAGCGTCACGATCGTCATTCCGGCAAGGAGAGGCGTGTCCGCCCCCGTGAGGGAGTGGACAGTGCGCGCCTGCCCTCGGCACCGCGTGAGCGCCGTCCCCTGCTGGCCGCGCTCGCCGTGCTGCTGATCGTCGGAGGAGCCCTGCTCGCGGGCCTGCTGGCGGTCCAGATGGACAAGCGGGTCCAGATGCTCGCCGCGGCCGACACGATCCAGGCCGGCCAGACCATCGCCAAGGAGGACCTGGTCTCCGCCTCGGTCTCCTCGGACCTGAGGACCCTCATCCCCGCGGACCAGATCGATCAGGTCATCGGGCGCACGGCACGGGTCGAGGTCGCCAAGGGCCAGCTCCTGGACGCCTCCCAGATCGCCACCGCGCCCGTCCCCGGAGGGGACCAGCAGGTCGTCGGCGTCTCGGTCGCCTCCGGCCGCTTCCCCGCGGGGGGCCTGGGCGCCGGGGACATGGTCGACGTCGTGGACGTCGGCAACCAGTCGGTCTCCATCGAGGGCGCGCAGGTCCTCAAGGCCACGCCCTCCTCCGGAACGCAGGACGACTGGACCTCCGGCGCCGTCATCTCCCTCGTCGTCAAGCGCGGTGACGCCGCCAAGCTCGCCAGCGCCTCGGCCAACGGGACCATCGCCGTCGTCCAGACCGCGACCAACCAGCCCATCAAGGAGAGCTGATGCTCATCTCCATCGCCTCCGCCAAAGGCTCCCCGGGAGCCTCGACGAGCGCTCACGTGCTCGCCGCGGTCTGGCCGCGACCCGTTGTCCTGGCCGAGCTCGACCCGGTCGGCTCCGACCTGGTCTACCGCGCCCACTCCCGCGAGGGGACCCCCCTGGACAGTGACCGGGGCGTCGTCTCCCTGGCCGCCGCGACCCGCCGCGACCCGGCCGCACCCCTGCGGGACCATCTCACCGTCATCGAGGGCGACCTGCCGGTCCTCGTGGGCCTGTCCCGCCCCGATCAGGCCACGGCCATCGGATCGGGCTGGGCGGGACTGGCCGCCAGTCTTCGTCAGGGCGGGGACGTCATCGCCGACGTCGGCCGGCTGTCTCCCGGCGCCCCGAGCCTGGGCGTGGCCCTGGCCTCCGATATCGCGCTGGTCGTCGTGCGTCCCGGCGTGGAGAACTACGGGCACCTGCGTGAGCGCCTGTCCTGGATCGCCGCCGAGACCTCCCGCCGCTCCGAGCAGGTCCGCCTCGGAGTCCTGCTCATCGCCCCCTGGAAGGCCCGTCACGAGGCCGGTGACCTCACCCGGCTGCTGCGCGGCAGCGGACTGGAGATCCCCGTCGTCGGCGCCCTGGCCTTCGACCAGAACGCCGCCGACTCCCTGGCGGGCCGCCGTGCCCGCCCGCTGGGGCAGACCCTCCTGGTGCGCTCGGCCCGGACCGTGGCCACCGCCCTGGCCGGCGTGGGCAGTAACGGAGGTGCCTCATGAGTGTCGATCAGGGACTCGTCCGCGACATGCGTGAGGAGGTCGCCGACCTCCTGGCCCAGCAGCGCCGCGACGACGCCACCTCCGGCATCCCGCCGATGTCCGCCGAGGACGAGCGCCAGTTCGCCCGCGCACTCATCGGGCGTGTGCTCGAGCGGCACGCCCGCGCTGCGATCGCCGCCGGACGCAACCCGCTCAACGCCCAGGAGGAGGAAGAGATCTCCCAGGGCATCCACGCGGCGCTCTTCGGCGTCGGACGCCTCCAGCCCCTGCTGGACGACAAGGATGTCGAGAACGTCGACATCAACGGCTGCGACCACGTCTTCATCCAGTACGCCGACGGCCGTGAGGCGCGCGGCGAGCCCGTGGCCGAGTCCGACGAGGAGCTCATCGAGCTCGTCCAGGTCCTGGGCTCGTACTCCGGTCTGGCCTCGCGCCCCTTCGACTCGGCCAACCCCCAGCTGGACCTGCGCCTGCCGGACGGCTCTCGCCTGTCCGCCGTCATGGAGGTCTGCTCGCGCCCCTCGATCTCGGTGCGTCGCGCCCGCCTGGACCGGGTGGGCCTCGATGACCTGGTCCGGCTCGGATCCCTGACCCCGCGGCTGGCCGCCTTCTGCTCGGCGGCCGTGCGAGCCCGCAAGAACATCATGATCGCCGGCGCCACGAACGCCGGGAAGACCACCTTCCTGCGCGCCCTGGCCAACGAGATCCCGGCCGAGGAGCGCCTCATCACCGTTGAGCGCGCCCTGGAGCTGGGGCTGGGGGAGTTCGCCGACCTGCACCCCAACGTCGTTGCCTTCGAGGAGCGCCTGCCCAACTCCGAGGGCTCCGGTGCGATCTCCATGGCGGACCTGGTGCGGCGCTCGCTGCGCATGAACCCCTCGCGGGTCATCGTCGGAGAGGTCCTGGGCGACGAGATCGTCACCATGCTCAACGCCATGAGCCAGGGCAACGACGGCTCACTGTCCACCATCCACGCGAACTCCTCCTCCGAGGTGTTCAACCGCATCGCCACCTACGCCATCCAGTCCGCCGAGCACCTGCCCCAGGACGCCACCAACCTCCTCATCGCCGGCGCCGTCGACTTCGTCATCTTCCTGACCCGGGAGAACCGCTTCTCTCAGGGCGGCAGGCTGCGCCGCTACGTCGCCTCCGTGCGCGAGGTCAACGGCGTTGACGGGCGGGTCCTGTCCAGCGAGGTCTTCGCCGACGACGGGACCGGGACCGCCCAGCCGGCCGCACCGATCGGCTGCGTCAACGACCTCATGGCGGCCGGCTACGACCCCGCCGCCTCCTACCGGGGAGGTGTCGCATGAACCAGGCCACCGCCACCGTCGCCATCCTCGCCGGTGCCCTCGTCGGGGGAGGGATCTTCCTCCTGATCGGCTTCCTCATGGGGGTCGACATGATTCCCCAGCGCCCCGGCCCCTCCCGGGCCCTGCGCGAGCGCCTCAAGGGGTTCTCCGGCCGGATCGTCGCCGGCCTCGCCGTCGGGCTGGCCCTGCTGGTCGCCACCCGATGGGTCGTCATGGCCGTCGCCGGCGGCGCGCTCGTCGTCGTCTGGCCGATGCTCTTCGGCGGGGCCAAGGAGGAGAAGCGCTCCTCGGCCAAGGTCGAGGCCCTGGCTACCTGGGCCGAGTCGCTGCGGGACACCATCGCCGGCGCCGTGGGCCTGGAGCAGGCGATCCCCGCCACCGTCTACGCCTCCGCCCCGGTGATCCGCGAGGACCTGGCCCTCCTGGCCGACCGCATGCGCGTGCGCGTCCCCCTGTCGACGGCGCTGCGCCAGTTCGCCGACAGCCTGGGCGACCCCACGGCGGACCTCATCGTCTCCGCCCTCATCATGAATGCCCGCCTGCGCGGCCCCGGCCTGCGCCAGCTGCTCGGCGCCCTGGCGGACACCGCCCGCTCCGAGCTCGACATGCGCCAGCGCGTCTGCGCCTCCCGCGCCGGCACCCGGCGCTCGGCCCAGATCGTCGTCGTCTTCTCGATCGTCATCATGCTGGGCCTGGCGGTCTTCAACCGCAGCTTCGTGGCCCCCTACTCCAGCGTGCAGGGCCAACTGGTCCTGGTCGTCGTCGTCGCCCTCTTCGCGATGGGCATGCTCTGGATGCGGCGCCTGGCCGGGGTGCGTCTGCCCCGGCGCTTCCTGACCGTCACCGCTCCGGTGGGGGGTGAGGAGGAATGATGACCCTGATCCTCATCGGCGGGATGCTCAGCGGAGCGGGCGTCCTGCTCCTCGGACTCCTCCTCGCCCCACCCGCCACCCAGCCCGCCGCGGCGCTGGCCGAGCTGGACACCCGCCGCAACGAGGGGCGCATGCGCGAGGACGTGAGGCGCCTCAACCCCTCCGAGGCCACGATGCCCCCGTGGATGGACCTCTTCAGCCTCCGGGTCACCTCCCTGGCCCGGCGCACCGGGGCCGACCTCACCTTCCTGACCACTGACCTGTCCGTGGTGGGACGCTCCCTCGAACGGCACCTGGCCATCTCCCTGTTCTCCGGGCTGGGGGCCTTCATGGTCCCGATCATCGTCGTCGGGCTCATGCAGGTCATGGGGGCGCCCCTGGGATGGTCGGTGCCCCTGCTGCTGAGCCTCGCCCTGGGGATGGCCGGCCTGCTGGTGCCCACGGCCCGCCTGCGTCGTCAGGCCCGGGACGCCCGCCGGGACTTCCGCCACGTCGTCGGCTCCTACCTGGACCTCGTGGCCATGTCGCTGTCGGCCGGCCGGGGCGTCCCCGAGGCCCTCGACGCCGCCTCCAGCCTCTCCGACGACCCCGCCATGGTGCGTATCCGCAACGCCCTCGACGTCGCCCGGCTGCGCGGGGACACGCCCTGGGAGGCCCTGGGCCGGCTGGGCACCCAGCTGCGCATCGACGAGCTGCGCGACCTGTCCGCCTCCCTGGCCCTCGTGGCCGAGGACGGCGCCAAGATCCGCGAGTCCCTGGGCGCCCGGGCCTCCAGCATGCGCCGCCGCGACCTGTCCGACGCCGAGGGCAAGGCCGGGGAGAACTCCGAGTCCATGCTCGTGGCCCAGCTCGTCGTCGCCATGGGATTCATCGTCTTCCTCGTCTACCCGGCCCTGACCGGAATCATGGGCTCCTTCTAGGGCCCGCAGTCACTCGTATTCGTTCGGAATCTCTAGAAAGAAGGAACACCATGCTGTCTGTCCTCATCACCCTTCAGGCCGTCGCCGGCGACCTGCGCGACAAGGTGGGGCGTCGCCTCCTGGACGAGGAGAAGGGGGCCTCCACCGTTGAGTGGGTCATCATCACCGGCTTCCTCATCGTCCTGGCCGCGCTCGTGGGCCGCGCCATCTACGGCCTGGTCTCCAACGCCTCCAACAGTCTTCAAGTCCCCCAGATCGGCGGCAACTGACCACCTGGGGTCGGTCCTCATGAGGAATTGGAGAGAACGCGTCATGAGCCGCTTGAGTCAGGAGACGGGCGCCTCCAGCGTCGAGCTGATGATCTTCTTCCCGCTGCTTCTGCTGATCGTGCTGATCACGGTGCAGGTGGCGCTGGTCTGGTACGGCAACGAGGTCGCCATCGCCACTGCCCGCGAGGTGGCGCGAGAGGCGCGTGTGAACCCCGAGGCGGGCGAGCGCACCGCGGCGGCCCGGGCCAATGGCGTCGCCTACGCCCGCCGCGTCGGCGGCCGCGCGCTCACCGACATTGCGATCGACGTCTCCACCACGGGGGACGAGGTCACGGTGCGCGTCTCCGGGAAGGCCATCGACGTCGTCTCCGGACTGTCACCGCAGGTGAAGGCCTCGGTGACCTCACAGCGGGAGACCTTCAGGAGGGACCGATGAAACACGTCAGGAACAAGCAGATGCGGCGCCGCGCCATCGAGGCCGCCGGCTCGGAGAGGGGAACCATGTCCATTGAGGCAGTCGTCCTCGTCCCAGTGCTGCTGCTCATCACCATGGTGGCCGTCGCCGGGGGACGCATCGTCTCCGCCCAGGGGATGGTCGAGGCCGCGTCGCGCGACGCCGCCCGAGCCGCCTCCATGGAACGCTCCGTCAGCGCCGCCAACGCAGCCGCCAACCGGAGCCTGGCCCAGGCGGACACGTCCCGTGCCAGCTGCTCGGCCGGCGTCGACGTCGGAGGCTTCCGCCAGGGCGGGGCCGTGAGGGTCTCGGTCAGCTGCCGCGTCAAGCTCTCCGACCTGGGACTGGTCTTCCTGCCCGGAGCCACCGTGGTCAGGGCCGAGTCGAGCGCGCCGGTGGACCAGTGGAGGGGGACACGATGAACGGGATCCGCATTGCCAGCGAGCTGCGTCAGCACCCGGAGCGGGGATCGGTGTCCGTCTACGTCGTCATCATCGCCGCATCCCTCATGCTGATGGCCGGACTGTGCGTCGAGGGCGGGCGTGTTCTCAACGCACGCTCCACGATGGCGGACCAGGCCGAGCAGGCGGCCCGGGTCGGAGTCCAGCAGCTGAGCATGGACAAGCTGCGCGGCTCCGGAGTGGCCGCGACGGACCCGTCGGCGGCCTCGTCGGCGGCACGCAGCTACCTGGCCCGCACTGGCGACGCCCAGACCTCGACGGTCAAGGCCTCCTCCGACCGGGTCTCGGTCACGGTCGAACGCGACGTCCCCACCACGATGCTGCGACTGGTCGGCATCCCCTCCATCCACGTCTCCGTGACCGGTGAGGCCCGCAACGACTTCGGGCCCAAGGAACAGCCCAGGCCCGGCCTGCCGAAGACCGGTGACGACGGCGGCCCCAAGGAGCGGCCCAAGCCACAACGTCCCAAGCCGCAACAGCCCAAGCCGCAACGGCCCAAGCCCGCCCCGCCCAAGGTCGACGACGGCGGCCCCAAGGAGCAGCCCAAGCCCGAACCGCCCCAGGGGGGCGACGAGGAAAGCCCTAAGGAAAGACAGAAACCCGGACTGCCGAAGGCGGGCAACGCCATCGGCCTGGAGTGGAGGCAGAAGCCATGACCACCGCATCGAGACGGCGCCGTGCCCAGGCCGCCGGCCCCCAGCGGTTCAGGGCGCCCGCGCGCAGCACCCGGCCGCCGGTGTGGCGCTCCGTGGTCGCCGGCCTCACACTCGCCGCCATCATCATCGGCCTGCCCGCCGTTCTGCTGACCACCGTTGGGCCCCCGCCGCTGCCGACCGGCGTGGACATGAGCGCCCTGCTCGTTCAGACCGTGTCCCTCGACGTCGTCGTGGGCGTCCTGATCTGGGTACTCGCTCTGGCCTGGCTGCAGTTCACGGTGTGCACCCTGGTGGAGCTCGTCTCCGCTCTCAAGGGCCACGGCGTGCCCGGCCACGTCCCGCTCTCGGGCGGCGTGCAGTCCCTGGTGCGCCGACTCGTGGCCTCCGTCCTGCTCCTGGGGGCCGTCAGCGGCCCGGTTGCCGCGGCCGCCGCCCCCCTCACTGAGGAGCCGGCCCCGGCGGTCTCGGTGAGTCAGGGGGTCGTCTCGGAGCAGCCCGCCGACGACGCCTCCTGGGCTGATGGCGAGGCTGCGGCCTCGCAGGGCGACGAGCACGGCCAGCAGTACATGCGCTACGTGGTGGACGGGGTCGAGATCGACCCGGAGATCGGCTCCCAGCTCGTGGGAAAGCGCGTCTACATCGTCAAGCCGCCCGAGGGCCGCTACCACGACAACCTGTGGGACATCGCCGAGCGCAACCTGGGTGACGGGCGCGCCTACGCCCAGATCTACGACCTCAACGCCGGCCGCGTGCAGCCCGACGGCGACAGCCTGGAACTGGCCCGGCTCATCCAGCCCGGCTGGCTCATGGTCATGCCCGAGGAGGCCGCTTCCGTGGCCCGGGTCGAGGCCATCCCCACCGATCCGGCGCCTCCCGCCCCGGCACCGCAGACTCCGACGCCGCAGCAGGACGGCGCCCACCTGCCGGTCGGGCTCGGCCACGAGCTGCGGGACGTCACCCCCGTCCAGCTGCCGGCGATCGGCTCGCTGCTGGCCGCCTCCCTGGTCTCGGTGCTCGTCGCCAGGCGTCGTCGGCTGATGGATGCCTTCAACGAGGACTCCGCCGAGCTCGAGCGTCTCCTGCGGGTCGGGGCCGACGAGAGCCGGTCACGGCGGCTGAGCGCGGTCCTGCGCTCCCTCGACGACCTGCCCGGCAGCCCCCGCCCCTACGCCGTCGCCATCGACGACGACGCCTGCTACCTGCGCCTGGCGCGTCCCCTGACCGACGCCCCCGCCCCCTGGCGGTCCCAGGACGAGGGGATGATCTGGGCGCTGCCCGCGGGTCGCGAGCCGTCGCTGACCGAGCGGCCCTGCCCCCTGCCCGGACTGGTCACGGTGGGCCGCACGCCCACGGGTGCCGACATCCTCATCGACCTGGCCTTCGCCGACGGGGACGTGACGGTCACCGGGGACCCGGCCATGGCCGCCGAGGTCGTCTCCGCCTTCGCCCTGGAGCTGTGCACCAACCCCTGGTCGCGCGACGCCGTGGTCGTCGGGAGCGGCCTGTCCGCAGCCCTGCACCGGGTCGCGGGCGAGCGCATGCAGCCCCTGGACAGTCTCCTGGGACTCACCGCCCTGCCCGGTATCGGCGGGGTCCTCACCGGCCGGCGCCCCGAGACGCAGAAGACCTTCATGTTCGTCGGAGACGGGGCCACGCCCCCGTCCCTGCCGCCGGGACGCGACTACGCCCTGGTGCGCACCGGCGGCGACCGGCCGGGGCGCTGGACGATCGAGATCGACTCCTCCGGCACCGCCCGGATCGCCCCGCTGGGCATCATGGTGACGGCCTCGCGCGCCACCGAGGCGGAGGTCTCCGCCCTGGAGGGCCTGTTCGCCCCGGCCCAGGAGACCGGCGTCGACGACGGCCGCCCGCCGGTGCCCGACCCGCCCACGCCGCCCCTGGCCACCGCCGCCCTGCGCGCCGCCTCCGTGCGGATCCAGGTCCTGGGGACCACGCAGGTGGAGACGGCCGGCGCCGTGGAGGAGGCGCGCCGTTCCATCCTCACCGAGGCCGCGGTCTGCGTGGCCCTCCACCCCGAGGGGATCCGCCCCTCCGTCCTGGGCGCCATGCTCTGGCCCCTGGGGGCCACCGCGGACGTGGTGGGGGCGACCGTGGAGCGGCTGCGCAACTGGCTCGGCGAGGACCCCCAGGGGGTGCCCCACCTGCGGGAGGACGCCGAGGGCCGGCTGCTGCTGGGGCCGGGGGCCGTCATGGACTGGGACGTGCTGCGCTCCCTGCTGGACGCGTCCCGGCGCTGCCCGGCCCAGGAGGAGGTCGAGCTCCTGACCGAGGCCCTGCGCCTGGTGCGAGGATCGATGGCACTTGACGCCCCCGAGGGCCACTACTCCTGGCTGGCCCGGGTCCGTGCCGCCCGGCAGCTCGAGGCCCTCGTCGTCGATGCCGCTCACCGCATGGTCGAGCTCATCGGGGACACCGATCCCGACGGCGCCGCCGCAGCGATCACCACGGGCCTGCGGGTGGTCGACCTCGACCAGGGGCTGTGGCGCGACCGCCTGCGCCTGGCCTCGCGCCGCGGCGTGGGTGAGCTGGAGCGGGAGATCCGCATCCTGCTGGACTCCGCCGGCGCTGATGACCTCCACCAGATCGACCCCGCCACCGCGGCGCTCGTCGAGGACCTCTCCCCGGGGCTCTCGGTGGGGCGCCTGCCCGCCTGAGGAGATCGCCATGCAGCTGTTCATCAGTGTCCTGCGCCCCTTGGAGGAGGCCCACGAGGCCCGCGACCTCATCGTCGTCGTCCCGGAGGACGCCACGGTCGGCGACCTCGCCGCCGCTCTGGACCGCACCGTGCCCACCACCGCGCCGGGGCAGTCCCTGCGCCTGGTGGTCAACGCCGGGGAGCCGGTCAGCGCTGCGCCGTCGTCGCTGTGGCACGGCTCGCGGCGCCTCGACCCGCGGGCGTCCCTGGGGTCGGGCTCCGTCCGCAACGGCATGCTGCTGGGGCTCGGCGCGGCCGTTCTCGACGACGTCGAACCGGTCGGGGTCGTCGAGGTGCGCGTCGTCGGCGGGCGCGGGGCCGGAGCGGTTCACCGCCTGAGCCTGGGCGACTACACCCTGGGCGGGCCCGAGCAGGACATCACCCTGGAGGGTGAGGCGGGGCGGGAGAAGGTCGCCGACCTGACGGTTTCCCACGGTGGACGGGTGATGCTGAGCCCGGCGCCGGGCGTGGCCGAGCGCACGGTGCCGCTTGCGCTGCCTCGCCGCCGGCCCCTGCCGGGGCCACTCGTGCTGGCCGCGAAGGAGGACGAGTCGCCCTCCGAGCGCCGTCGTCGCCGGAAGAAGCGGCGCGCCAAGCGCAAGCGCAAGAACAAGGGCGCGGAGCGGATTCTCAGCGGACGCGAGGTCCTGGAACCCGACGGTGAGCGCCACTTCCTGGAGCTGGACCGGCGCCCGCTTCAGGGGGTGACCCCCTGGCCGGAGAAGGCGGTTCTCACGGTGGGGGAGAGCCTGCTGGTGCTCGAGTACGTACCCGCCGCCGACGCCGTGACCTCCCCGACTTCGGGGGCGCCGACGATCAACTTCAACCGGCCCCCGCGCCTGGCCCGCCCGATCCGGGTCACCAAGTTCACGCTGCCGCGCGAGCCCTCGCAGGCGCGCAAGCCGCCCTTCCCGTTCGCCATGATGCTCTCCCCGCTGGTCATGGGGGGTGGGATGTATCTGGTCACCGGGCGCGTCTACTCCCTCATGTTCATGCTGTTCTCCCCGGTCATGATGATCGCCAACCTGATCCAGGGGCGCTCCACCAACCGGAAGCACTACCGGGAGGACCTGCGCAAGTACGAGGAGCAGCGCGACCAGACCGAGGACGCGGCCTTCAAGGCGCTGACCGAGGAGCGCGGGCTGCGGCGCACGGACGCCCCGGATCCGGCCGAGCTGCTGCTGCGCGCCACCGGGCCGCGGGCCCAGCTGTGGGAGCGGCGCCCCTCGGACCCGGACTGGCTGGACCTGCGGGTGGGGGTCGCGGACCTGCCCAGCGACGTCGAGGTGGACGACCCCGCCCGCGCCAAGCACGAGGAGCCGCTGCGCTGGACGGCCCCGGACGTTCCCGTGACCGTGCCCCTGGGCGGGGTCGGCGTGGTCGGCGTGTGCGGGGAGCGGTGCCATGAGGTGGCGACCTGGCTGACGGCCCAGGCCGCGGTGCTGCACTCACCGGCCGAGCTGCAGATGGTGCTCCTGGTGGAGCCGGTGCGCGGCGAGCGGCCCGAGGAGCGCTGGTCCTGGGCGAGGTGGCTGCCCCACCTGCGCAACGCGGAGGGCATGGGGGCCCGGGCCCGGATCGGCGTCGACGACGAGACGGTGAGCCGGCGCATCAGCGAGCTGGCGGACCTGGTGCAGCGGCGCCTGGAGGCCTCCGACAGCCGCGGCCGCGGGAGCACCGACGGCGAGCAGATCCTGGTGGTGCTCGACGGCGGGCACGCCCTGCGGCTGCGCCCGGGCCTCATCTCGGTGCTGCGCCGCGGCCCCGAGGTGGGGGTGCGGCTGATCTGCATCGACCGGGAGCGCACCGCCCTGCCCGAGGAGTGCCGGGCCGTGGTGTCCACGGGGCCGGGAGCGCCGTCGGTCTCCCAGACGGATAAGGACGAGGTCGAGCGGGTCACTCTGGACCTGGTGCTGGATGGCTGGTGCGAGCGGGTGGCCCGGGCTCTGGCGCCGGTCCACGACGTCTCTGCCGCCGGGGCGGACTCCACGATCCCCACGGCCTCGCGGCTGCTGGACGTGCTGCCCCTGCCCGAGCCCGGTGCCGACGCTGTCCTGGCGGCCTGGGACCGGTGCAGCCGCACGACGAAGGCGGTCATTGGCGAGGACGCCGAGGGGCAGTTCTGGCTGGATGTGCGCGCCGACGGTCCGCACGCCCTGGTGGCCGGGACGACCGGCTCGGGCAAGTCCGAGCTGCTGCAGACGCTCATCGCCTCCCTGTGCATGGGCAACACGCCCGAGGCCATGACCTTCGTGCTCGTGGACTACAAGGGCGGGGCGGCCTTCAAGGACTGTGCGCGCCTGCCGCACACGGTGGGGATGGTCACCGACCTCGACGGGCACCTGACCTCCCGGGCCCTGGAGTCGCTGGGCGCCGAGCTGCGCCGTCGTGAGCACCAGCTGGCGGGGGCCGATGCGAAGGACATCGAGGACTACGTGGCCGCCATGGCCCCGGGGGATGAGCCGATGCCGCGGCTGATGATCGTCATCGACGAGTTCGCGGCGCTGGTCTCCGAGCTGCCGGACTTCGTGACGGGCCTGGTGGATATCGCCCGGCGCGGGCGTTCGCTCGGGGTGCACCTAGTGCTGGCCACGCAGCGGCCGGCGGGTGTGGTCTCGGCTGAGATCAAGTCGAACACGAACCTGCGCATCGCCCTGCGCGTCACCGACGAGAACGACTCCCAGGACGTCATCGAGGCCGCCGCCTCCGCCTTCATCCCGCCGTCGATCCCGGGGCGCGCCTACGCCCGGCTGGGGCACGCGAGCCTGCGCCAGTTCCAGTCCTCCCGGGTGGGGGGACGGCCGCGGGGCGCACTGCCCCGGGCGGCGCTGCGCTCGGCGACCCTGAGCCTGGATGAGCTCTCCCGGCCGGAGGAGGCGCCCCCGGAGGTGGAGGAGGACGCCACGATCCCCACGGACCTGGCCACGCTCGTGGACGCCATGGGGGACGCCTACCGGGCGATGGGCAAGGAGAAGCCGCACAGCCCGTGGCTGCCGCCGCTGCCCGAGCTGCTGACCCTGGACGCCGTGGAGCAGCGGATGGGGGAGCCCGGGGGAGGGGATCCCGGGAGAGGCGAGCCCGGGGGAGAGGAGCCCGGGGGAGGGGAGCGCGCCGAGGGCTTCCTGCCGGCTCTGCCCATGGGGCTGGAGGACCTGCCGGCCCAGCAGGACCAGCGGCCCATGACCTGGGACTACACGCGCGCCGGGCACCTGGGCATCGCCGGGGCCCCCAGGACGGGGCGCTCCAGCGTGCTGCGGGGGATCGCGGTGGCGGTGGCCCGCTCGGCGTCGGCCGCGGAGGTCCACATGTACGGGATCGACGCCGGTAACGGGGCGCTGCTGCCGTGCCTGGCGCTGCCGCACGTGGGGGCGGTGGTGACCCGCGACCAGCCGGACCGGGTGCGGCGCGTTCTGACCCTGCTGGGCCGGGAGGTGGCTCGCCGTCAGCAGCTGCTGGCCACCGAGGGCTTCGCCTCACTGTCCGAGCAGCGGGCCAAGACGCCCGAGCCGGGGCGGCTGCCCTACCTGGTGCTGCTGATCGACAGGTGGGACAACTTCGTGGCCACCTTCGAGAACGTCGACGGCGGGGCCATCATCGAGAGCATCGAGAGCCTCATGCGCGAGGGGGCCGCTGTGGGCCTGCGCGTGGTGGTGGCCGGGGACCGGACGGTGTTCCGCAGCCGGTTCGGGATGCTGCTGGAGGACCGGCTGCTGCTGCGGATGCCGTCCCCGGACGACTTCGACCTGGTGGGTATGCGGGCGCGTGAGGTGCCGCTGACCATGCCGCAGGGGCGGGCCTTCCGCAGTGGGCCCAAGCCGCGCGAGGTGCAGCTGGCGTTGCTGACGGACGACGTCGACGGTACCGCCCAGGTGGAGGCGATCCACGAGGCGGGCCGGCTCAGCCGCGAGAAGTGGGGGGAGATTCCCCGGGAGCTGTCCGCGGGCCACGTGGACGAGCTGCCGGTGGCGATCTCTGCGGAGAAGGCCCTTGAGCTGGGGCCGCCGCTGGCGCCGGGGAGCATCGCCCTGGCCGTGGGCGGCGACGACCTGGGGCTCATCCCGGTGTCGATGGACGAGATCGGCAACGGGGTGCTGGTGGCCGGGCCTCGGCGCTCCGGGCGCTCGACGGCGCTCCTGTTCGGGGCGCAGCGGGCGCTGGACGGTGGGACGCGCGTGGTGCTGGTGCTGCCGCGGCGCTCGCCGCTGATCGCCCTGGAGGGGCGCGACGGCGTTCTGGGACGGCTGGGTCTGGATTCCAAGCCCGATGACCTCAGGGAGCTTTTGCGGCAGGAGCCTGAGAACACACTCATTGTTATTGACGATTTCGAGATGATGGGAGGCGATCATGCGCTCGGGCCCGTGATTGAAGAGCACCTGAGGACGTGCCGGGACGCGAATGGCGGTGTCCTGGTGGGATGCGGGATTGATGAGATCTCTGGAATGTACCGGGGCGTGGTGGCGCAGGTGCGCAAGACCCGCACGGGGCTGGTCCTGGCGCCCAGGTCCTCCGAGGACGGGACGCATTTGTCGGCGAGGCTGCCGCGCTCCATCGGCGGCCCGGTCCCCAAGGGACGTGGCGTCATGGTGACGACGGGCGGCTGGTCCTGGGTGCAGGTCCCGAAAATCGACTGAGACATGACCAGTGGAAGAGAATTTCAAGGAGTTGATGAAGCCCGAGAAAGTGAATGGAATTTTTCAAATACGCAAGTGTCGATGATTCGCGACAACTTAGCTCTCGGTGCGGTACATGTGCGAGCATCAACTGCAAGATAATATCAAGGAAAGCGCGGGAATCGTTTCATAAGGAGTGAGATTGTCTAATGGTGTTACCTAGCGAGTTGCCATCCGATCAGAATAATCAGCAGGAACTAGAAGTCCCTAATGCAAAGAAGGTCGCAATAGGCATAGTCCGCAATACGCTTTCTAAGGCTATCCAGGAACTAGGGGCAGATTATGCGGAAACCGGGGCCTCGTCTCCGTCGGAAAGTCTTGTCAGCGGCCTTGGTGGGGATGGCAGTGTTTGGAAGTCGACGCTGGCTGACAAGATGCACGATGACATCGCAGGAATAGTCAAGCGCATTGCTGATCAGTTTTCCGCCGGAGAAGAGCGGGCAGCCTCACAATGGGGGGCTGAACCTGAGTACGTTAAATGGGATGACCCCAGAGCAAAATGGAGAATAGGATGACTTACGTTTCACTCAATCCCGAGGGTATGCAGAAAGTAATTACCGACCTTTCGGGTTATGCTGCGAAAACACGTGAACAACATAGTTCTGTAGCAAGCGCCAATGAGCGCAACGACTCCCCAGTTGAACTCTCTTCTTATTTGCAGGTCATTGCCGGCTCAGCGAGCGCTTTAGAAGACAAAGCCAAGGATCTTCAGGCACGCTTGGATTCTGCGAAGGCCGCCAATGAAAGCGGAATTACGCCGGCTGGGGTAGATGGGACGCTCTCCTATATCATTCCTGACGGACAAGATGACACCACTAAAAATGCACTTGCCAACAACAATGTTGAAATCGCGAATCAAGCACGAGCCGACGCCGAAAAACTGAAGAAGTATTACGCCGGTGACGTAACGGACGTCATAGCCGAGGGGGTGCAGGTCTTCATAGAGCGAATGAAAGCCAATCAATCGAACCCGGCTTATGCGAACGTTGTTCTTTTCAATGTTGACCCTAAAGCTTTGCGCAATATCGCTTCTTATTCTAGCGGGGAGTATGACATACCGGGTTCAACAATAAAAGGTGGGATGACGTTTGAACAGCAAACTGAAGTTTCGAACACCTTATCAAATATTGTTGCCACCGCATCAAACACCTGGTCGACGGAAAGAGCAAAAAAATACGGACTTCAACTTACTGAAGATATGGATGATAAAGGGGAGGTGGGTGTAAACAAGTTATTTTCAGCCTCGCGCGACGTCGATATTGATGGAGATGGACGGAACGAGAGTGTTGGTTTAGACTACAATGATTCTATGTTGGTGACTGTGGCAAGGAGGTTTGAAGATCTTAAATCAAAGCGAGCGCCTAACGAACGTTACATTGCGGCGGGAGGTCGCTTTTCGGGTATCGTGCATGCGATGACTGGGAATATCGGCGCCAGTACGGAATGGCTCACAGTCAATGAAGATACGTATGATGAGGCGAGAGGCCCCGAAACAACGATAGACAAAAAGGCTACGGCGGAGCGTGTTAAGAATCTGATGAATGAAGGATTGATTGGGAAATCAACCGAATCGCAATGGACTGATGACTGGATGCTAATTTCAGCTCAGAATGCCGTGTCAAACTCGATCAATGAGCCCTTTAAGGGTGCCGGTAAAGCGGCGATCGTTTCGGGTATTTTGAATACCGCGGGAGAGGCGGGAAAGACTATTAAGCTGTCTAATGCTTCTATAAATGCCGCATCTATTTCCCTGTCAGCCAATCCTTATGGGGTACAACAATCTACTGATCTGGGGGATCCGTCAACTGGCACGTTGCCGGTTGACGATGCTGAATGGACGAAAGATATGCCCGAGCAGCCGCTTTTCACGAACAAAGCCCTCACTAATCTCGCCGGGCAGATAGGCAAGGACGAACTCGCTAAGGCTCGGCTAGCCGGTTCCAGGAGGCCTTCAATAGGACCCAGGATATGTTGGAAACCACTGATGATGCGTCCGTTGTTCAGAACTATAGACAGCAGAGCAGGGCGAGAGGGTTCATAGCGGGCGCAATCGGTAGGCAGGCTAAGATTGATGGAGCAGATGTTGATAAGCAGGTTGGTTCGTGGGCGGAAGCCGGGGCGATCGCGGCCAGTGCTGCACCGATTCCTGGGGCGAGTAAGCTCGGAGAAGGATTTGCTAAGACTGCTGCCCAGTTCGTCATGACTGCGGGTCAAAGTTATGTAGTGGACGGAGCGAAAAAAGGCGTAACGGAAGTATTTGGAAACAATGAAGCAGAAAAAAAGGATAAAAACGAGCGTATTCGGGATGCCGGAATCACAGCTTGTCAGCAGACTGTTGGATGGAATCTCCTCAGTAGAGATTTCTACTCGCAAGACGAATTAAAGAAGGCTGCCGGTGTAAAAAAAGACGGCAAGTCAACTGAAGGGGGAGCATCAACTAGCGCGATTTTAACTTCCGAAGGCGAACTGCGTGTGTCCAGCAGCACACCTGTAACCCAAATGACTGGAGAACAGCGTCAACAAATCAAAGCCGTGTTCGGTAAAGTAGCTGAGAAAGGGCCGGTGAAAAAGGACTTTATCGACAGGATAGGGGAAGAATATAAGTCTGGATATGAAACCGCTTATGATGCGGAACATTAGTAGTGCTGGATCTGGTATCTCGCGAGATAAGTTGAGGTAGAGTCGGCGCGGTGTTCCGTCTTTGAGGTGGGGCTTGTCGTAGGAGAACGCTGAGTGGCATTGAACAGCGCTGGTGTCTCGGGGACCTCGCTTGGCATGCGGGTGTCTCATGTACAGGCTGCGCTCTGGGAGCCGGATGTCGCTCAGGCCTGGTTGGCTTGCAGATCCCGACTGCAAGCCGACCAGGTGTCGCCCCTAAACGGATCGCTCACGGCGTACCTCGCATCCGCATGGTTCTCCGGGGCTTCGCGGAGTAGATGGAGGCAGGCA
>ERZ772958.96-NODE-96-length-36544-cov-5.049851_pt1 | contig 36544 bp, 29 predicted proteins | sample MGYA00580681_ERZ772958 | MGnify/ENA primary metagenome ERZ772958 (study PRJEB29015, sample SAMEA2738089) | human oral metagenome | biome: human oral; feature: human-associated habitat; material: saliva | place: China | collected 2275 ...
CCGGCCGGGAGTCCGTACGGGGCAAGGTCGGTGGCCGCACCCACGAGATCTCCCGCCTCATCGGCCGCAGCCTGCGCGGCATCATCGACGTCGCCGCACTGGGTGAGAACACGATCGCCCTGGACTGTGACGTGCTGCAGGCCGACGGCGGCACCCGCACCGCGGCGATCACCGGCGCCTACGTGGCCCTGGCCGACGCCGTCGCCTGGGGCACGCAGCACGGCCTCATCAAGGCCCGCCCCGGTAAGCCCGTGCTCTCCGACTCCCTGTCAGCCATCTCGGTGGGGATCATCGACGGCGTTCCCTGCCTCGACCTGCCCTATGAGGAGGACGTGCGCGCCCAGACCGACATGAACGTCGTCCAGACCGGGGACGGGCGCTTCATCGAGGTCCAGGGCACCGCCGAGCACGCCCCCTTCGACCGCTCCGAGCTCGGAGAGCTGCTCGACCTGGCCGCAACCGGCAACAGCCGCCTGGCGGCGCTCCAGCGCCAGGCCCTGGCCGGCCCCAGCGGTGAGCCCTTCACCGTGTCCTCCTCAGACTCCTCGCCCCAGTCGCAGGCCTGAGCCGTGAGTGCCTCATCAGACGCCGACGCCGCCGCCCCGCTCACGGGCCGGGTCCGGGTACCCGCCGGAGCCCGCCTCGTCCTGGCCACCCACAACGCCGGCAAGCTGGCCGAGCTGCGGCAGATTCTGGAGCCGCTCGTGCCCGGGCTGGATCCCGGTTCCGTCATCTCGGCCGCATCACTCCAGGCGCCTGAGCCGGTGGAGGACGGCCTGTCCTTCGCCGACAACGCCCTGCTCAAGGCCCGGGCCCTGGCCCGGGCCACGGGGCTGCCCGCGGTCGCCGACGACTCGGGCCTGTGCGTCGACGTCCTGGGCGGGGCGCCGGGGATCTTCTCGGCACGCTGGAGCGGCCGGCACGGGGACGACACCGCGAACCTTCAGCTGCTCCTGGCCCAGCTGGCTGACGTCGCCGACCCGCACCGCGGCGCCCGCTTCACCTGCGCGGCGGTCCTGGTCCAGCCGGCGTCCGGCGGGCAGGCGGAGCAGGTCACCACCATCGAGCGCTCCATGGAGGGGCGCCTGGTCCACGCTCCTCAGGGTGAGGGGGGCTTCGGCTACGACCCGATCTTCGTGCCCGTCCAGGAGGATGCACCGGGCGGTCGGGGCCGCACCACCGCCCAGATGACGCCTGAGGAGAAGCACGCCATCTCCCACCGGGGACAGGCCTTCCGCGCCCTGGCGCCGGTCCTGGCCGAGGTCCTGGCCGGCTGAGCCCGCGAGGGCGCCGTCAGTAGTGTGTCACCACGGTGGTACCGATCTCGGACCACTGCCAGATCGCCTGAGCATCCGGCACCGGGATGTTGATGCAGCCGTGCGAGGACTCATCCGTCCCGATACCGAACTCCTTGACCCAGGGGGCGCCGTGGAGGGCGTAGCTGTCGTGCCAGTAGCTCACCCACGGGACCCCTCGTTCGCAGTAGGGCCACTCGGGGGTGCAGCCCATGTCCTGCGCCTGGTAGCGCAGGTAGATCCTGTAGGTGCCGGTGACGGTCTCGTGCCCGACGCCGCCGTGGTTGATGAGGATCGGCCCGTAGACGACCTTCTGGCCCTCGTAGGCGGTCAGCGTTGAGTCGGTGAGGTTGACATCGACCCACTTCTCTCCAGCCTTGGCCTGGTAGGCGAAGCGCTCCGGCCCGTTGGGCACTACCCGGTTCTCGGTGGAGTGGGGCACCTCGTTCCAGCTGATCTGTTGGCTGACGCTCCGGCCCTGGCCGAGTCCCTGGACGAGCGCCGTCGTGGCCGGATCGATGTTGCCGGCCTTCCTTCCAGCCTTGCCCGGGCGGGCGAGCTGGAGCACCGTGCCGGCTGAGTCGACGTCGTTGATGGCGTTGACCGGTGTGCGCTCCTCCGGCGTGCTCAGTGAGGTCACCCAGGACCTGACTCTCTCCTGGGAGACCGTCGGCACGATGCGGCCCTCCTTGATGGGGAAGTCGATCCATGAGGCCTTCTGAGCCTTGGAGGCGGTGTGCGCCGTGCCGTCGACCGTCAGCTGGAGCTCGGCGTCCAGCAGTGCCGTTGCCGATTGTGCGACCGAGCTCGCCTCCTGGGCGCTCACCGTGGGCTCGGTCCGGCGGATCGACACCGGCGCGGTATGGTTCTTCGCCAGCTCGCGTGCGGCGACGTCGAGCGCCGCATCAAGATCAGCGGGGTCAATGGCGTTGCCGGCTCGTCCCGGTGAAGCGGTGAAGCCGCCGCTGCCCTCGTTCCAGGTCAGGGCCGGCTCGACGACGTGGTCGCGCAGCGTGCTGCTCAGTTGCGACACCAGTGCGGCGCGGGCCTCCTGGCTGACCACGTACCGCACCACCACTTGCCGTGTCCCCACGATGCCGTGCAGGTGGGTCATCAGTGACCCCGCCCCGGACACGGCTGCCTCCACGGTGGCTCGGGCATCGACCTGGGCGATCTGGGCCAGCGGAACCGTGGTGGGGGTTCCGTCGACGGTCAGCGTCAGTGACGCCGACGCGGCCCGCTGAAGCACGAGCGCGGTCAGGGACGCCCGGTCCATTCCGGTCACGTCCTGGCCCATGAGGATGGTTCCGCGCGGAGCCCGCCCCTCGTGCCTGTGGAGATAGACGACCGATCCGCCCACCGTTCCTCCCAGAATGAGGCAGACGGCGATCAGGACGCCGACCCACCGAAGCGGTCGACGTCGACTGGCGCAGTGGTGCATGGCGCCAAGGTATGAATGGTGGGGTTGTCATTGCGTAAAGACAACTGAAGACAAGCGCCCTGTTACCGGAACGAGTCCGGGCCACCTCCGGCGGGGCTAGGTGCCCTCCCTCTCCTGCTCGGCGAGGCGCCGCGCCACGGGCTTGGGAGTCAAGGAGTCGTGGGCGCGAACATAGCCGTAGAGCCACCTCCATCCGCCCAGGAACACCAGGAGGAAGGCACCGGTCATCACCGCCCAGGAAACCATGGCGGACACGTCGTCGAATGCGGATACCACCTGGCGCAGCACGGTCCAGACCACCCAGCTGACCCCCACGACGATGAGCCCCTCGGGCAGCGCCATCTCCAGGTGATCGGGGCGGGAGCGCCGCACGAGCCAGGTCACGCCCCAGGCGACGAGGAGGGCCGCCCCCGCCTGCCACAGGGAGGCGGGAACCTCCCCCAGGCTGCGAGTGGAGGCGGCACCGAACAGGGCCACGAGGGCCGCCGCCGCCAGGTCGGCGGGAACCACCAGACACCAGCGAGTCCGTCTCCCCCGGGTCCAGGGGCAGTCCACCCCGTCGGGAAGAGCCGGGGTGAAGGAGACTGTTCTGCGCGGGGCGGGGCGATCGTGCCCGTCAGCGCTCACAGCTCCCAGACGGCGTCCGCCGTCGCCGCCTCCAACGGGCCGGAGTAGACGGCTGCGGCCTCCTTGAGGGGCACGGCCGGATCCGTCCAGGGCTGGATGTGGGTGAGGACCAGGTGCCCCGCGCCGGCCTGGGCGGCGAGCTCGCCGGCGCGACGCCCCGTCATGTGCATGCCGCCCACGGTGTCGCGGCCCTCGACGAAGGCCGCCTCGGCCAGGAGGAGGTCCACTCCTTGAGCCATGTCGCTCATCGTCTGGCAGATGTCCGTGTCCCCGGTGAAGGCCAGGCTGACCCGACGGGAGGGGTCCTCCTCGCTGGGGCCCTCGATCCGGTAGCCGTAGGCCTCCACGGGGTGGAGCGCCTCGAAGGGGGATATCACCAGGGGGCCAACGCTGTAGGACCTGCCGGGCACGGCGGTGACGAAGCCGAACTCCGTGGCGTAGCGCTCACTGGGCGGGACGCCGTCGACCCCCTGGAGGCGCTCCAGCAGCTCCGAGGGCCCCAGGCAGGCCACCGGCCCGAGCACCCCGGTGGGCAGCCAGCGCCGGTAGACGTGCATGCCCACCAGGTCCACCATGTGATCGGCGTGGCAGTGGGAGATCGCAATGGCGTCGAGTTCAGCGGGATCGAGGTGGCGCAGCAGCTGGCCCATCGACCCCGGCCCGAGGTCCAGCACGATCGAATAGGTGCGCACCGCGCCGTCGGCGTCGACTCCTTCGGCCTGCACCAGGTAGGAGGAGGCCGAGGACTGGGGGCCCGACATGGAGCCGGAGCATCCGATAATCGTGAGTCTCATGCAGATCCTTGATGGGAGGTGGGAGGTGAGGGAAGGTGAGGCAACCCAGCAGGGGCGCCGGCTGTCCCAGGGGCGAAGGCGACATGCTCAACGGCGGTGACCTCGGGCCCCAGGAAGCGCCGGGCCAGGACGGAGAAGGCCTCAGGGTCACCAGTGGAGGCGAAGTCATGGCGCGGTTCAGGAGCCTCCGGCCCGCGCAGAAGGTTCTTGCCGGCCAGCGCCCGGTAGACGTCCTTGGCAGTCTCGTCCGAGGAGGTCACCAGGGTCACGTCCCGCCCCATGACATAGGAGATCGGCCCCACCAGCAACGGGTAGTGGGTGCAGCCGAGGATGAGGGTGTCCACACCGGCGGCCTTGATGGGGGCCAGGTACTCCTCGGCGACGTCGAGCACCTCGGGGCCGGTGGTCACCCCCCGCTCGGCCAGCTCGACGAAGCGCGGGCACGCCTGTGAGACGAGCTCGACGCCGGGAACGGCCTGGAGGGCGTCGTCGTAGGCGCGCGAGTCGACCGTCCCACGGGTGGCGATCAGCCCCACCTTGCCGTTGCGGGTCACTCGGGCCGCAGTGCGTGCCGCCGGGTGGATGACCTCGATGACCGGGACTCCCCGTCCCAGGGTGTAGCGCTCCCGCGCGTCGTGCAGGACGGCCGCCGAGGCGGTGTTGCAGGCGATGACGAGCAGCTTGACCCCTCGGTCCACGAGCTCGTCCATGATGCCCAGAGCCAGCGACCGGACCTCGGCGATGTCCCTGGGACCGTAGGGACTGTTGGCCGTGTCCCCGATGTAGAGCACCTGCTCTTGGGGCAGCTGGTCGAGGACAGAACGGGCGACGGTGAGGCCACCGACCCCAGAGTCGAACATCCCGATCGGAGCATCATTCACACCGCGAGACTATGCGGGCCCTGTGCCCCCGAACAGCGCGGATACCAGTGATTCCTGCCACCAGGTGACCATGTCGTAGACGAGCGCCGTCCCCCGGTACCACTGCTCGCGAGACGTCTCCTCCTCGGGGGCCTCCTGGAAGGCGACGGAGTGAACGTGCTCGGCGTCCTGAGCCGACTCGATGCCCAGACGCTGGGCCAGCACGAGCCGGATGTCATTGCTCGCCCCCAGCCAGTCGGACTCCTGGCCCGAGGCCACGAGCACCGTTCCCTCAGGGCCCGACGGCGCCCGCAGCTCGGCGGCCAGGCGCGCCAGGCGGTCGACCTTGTCACCCCGCAGGCGCGCACGAGTCAGGCTGCTGACCTCCATCGAGGTGATGGGATCCTCCGAGGCCTGCGGGAGTAGGACGGCGACAACGGGGTCCGCGCTCGGGCGGCCGGAGTGAACGTGATTGGTCGGCGGATCGAGGTCGAACTCAAGGGCCTCCAGGACCTCACGGTCCCGCTCGCTCTCCCCCGGGCGCACCGGGTCGGGACGCGGCGGCGAGGAGGTCTCGGACTGGCCGGCCCCCTGGGGAGAATCCGCTTGGAGAAGGGCCCTCACCTCCAGGGCCAGCCTGGCCAGGAGCTCGCGCTCCCAGTCGTCAAGACCGCAGGCCAGCCCCTCAGGGACGCGGCGGAAGGCTCGCATCAGCGCCCTCCTGAAGAGTCATCTGCACCGGCGTCGTCACCCATGGGCTCGATGGTGGCACGCAGGCCGTATCCGTGCATCGCCGTGACATCGACCTCCATGCGCTCGCGGGCTCCTCGGGAGACCACGGCGCGGCCGGTGGTGTGCACCTGCATCATCCGGGACTCGGCCACAGGCAGCGAGAAGCCGAAGTAGGAGTGGAACACCCAGGTCACATAGCTCATCGTGTTGACCGGGTCGTCGTGAACCACGGTGCACCACAGGCGCTGGGCACGGACGCGCGACTCCTCCAGGATCTCCGGTTCCGCAACGGGCAACGAGGTGCTCATACCACCAGGGTAGCGGTGAGCCGCGATAGGTTGGTCCCGTGAACAGCTACGCGCCCTCTGCCGATTCCACCGCCGCCTCCATGGACGTGTCCACGGCCTCAACCTCCCTGCTGACCGACATGTACGAGCTCACGATGCTGCAAGGAGCACTGGCGTCGGGGGCCGCCTCACGGCGCAGCGTCTTCGAGCTCTTCGGCCGCAGCCTCCCCGGGTCACGCCGCTTCGGTGTGGTGGCGGGCACTGGTCGGCTGCTGGACGCCATCGAGGCCTTCACGTTCACCCCCGTCCAGATCGACTTCCTGCACCGCACCGGGGTCGTCAACGACGAGACCCTGGACTTCCTGCGCGACTACCGCTTCTCCGGGACGATCCGCGGCTACGCCGAGGGCGAGTGCTACTTCGCCGGCTCCCCGCTGCTGACCGTGGAGGGCACCTTCGCCGAGGCCTGCATCCTGGAGACCCTGGCCCTGTCGATCTACAACTACGACTGCGCCGTCGCCGCAGCCGCCTCCCGCATGACCATCGCCGCCCACGGGCGCCCCTGCGTGGACTTCGGGGCACGCCGGGCCCACGAGCAGGCAGCCGTCGCCGCGGCCAGGGCCTCGGTCGTCGGCGGTTTCGTGGGAACGAGCAACCTGGAAGCGGGGCTCCTCTACGGCATTCCCACCGTGGGGACCTCGGCCCACTCCTTCACCCTCCTGCACGACACCGAGGAGGAGGCCTTCGCGGCGCAGGTGGCCAGCCTCGGACCGAGTACCACGATCCTGGTGGACACCTACGACATCGCCACCGGCGTGGAGCGGGCGGTCAAGGCGGCCCGCGCCGCCGGTGGCGAGCTCGGGGCGGTGCGCCTGGACTCCGGCGACCTGGTGGCCGAGGCCTTCAAGGTGCGCGCCCAGCTCGACGCCCTGGGGGCGACGTCGACAAGGATCACCGTCACCAACGACCTCGACGAGCACGCCATCGCGGCACTGGGGGCGGCCCCCGTGGACTCCTACGGTGTGGGCACCAAGCTCGTGACGGGCTCGGGGCGCCCGACTGCGGCGCTCGTCTACAAGCTGGTGGAGCGCGAGGGCGCCGACGGCACCATGGAGGAGGTCGCCAAGTTCTCCTCGGGCGGAAAGTCAACCGTGGGTGGCCGCAAGTGGGCCGGCCGCATCCTCAGCTCCGAGGGCACGGCCGCCGAGGAGCTGGTGGTCGCCTCCAGCTCGCAGGATGAGGGGATGTCGGCGTTGAGCCAGGCCGGTGCCAGGCCGCTTCAGGTGGTCCTGGTCGATGAGGGCCGGATTATCGAGGAGCACCGCGGCAAGGAGGCCTTGAGCGCCGCGGCGGAGCGGCACCGGGCGTCGCGCGCCGAGCTCCCCTACGACGCCTGGCGTCTGAGCGACGGCGAGTCAGCGCTGCCAACCCGCCACGTCGACCTCGACGGGCGAGGCGCCACCCGACGCTGACCGCCGGCCAGGGGCGCATCCCGCCCCTGGCCGGCGCTCCTTGTCAGCGTTATCGGCGTTGTGCCGTCGGCCCTATCAGCACTGTCAGCGCTTGCCGACGAACCAGCGCCGCAGGGTCTGGATGCGCTTCTCGATCTCCTCGGTGGAGGCCGCCGCGACCTCCGGTCCCCCGCACACGCGTCGGAGCTCGTTGTGGACGACGCCGTGGGGCTGGCTCGAGCGGCGGGCCCAGGCGGCCACCAGCTGGGAGAGCTCCTTACGGGCCGCTGCCCGCCGCCGGGCGTCGTCGACGCCTGAGTTCTTCCGCCTCTGCGCCTCAGCGGCGGCCTGCTTCTTCTGGGAGGCGATCTGCTTGTCCTGGCGCTGGCGCAGCAGGGCGGTCACCTGCTCGGGCTCCAGCAGACCGGGCAGCCCCAGGTACTCCTGCTCCTCGATGCTGCCCACCATGGCGCCGGTGCCGAACTCGCCGCCGTCGAAGAGCACCCGGTCGAACTCGGCCTGGCTGTCCATGGCCTCGAAGCCCGGCAGCAGCTCGGCCGAGGCGTTCTCAGTCTTGTTGGCCTCGGCGAGGAGCCGGTCCTCGGGGCTGAACAGGGCGTCCTCCTGCGCCGCAGAGTCGGGGCGGCTCAGGACGTGGTCGCGGGCGACCTCCATCTCCCCGGCCAGGGCCAGCAGCGGCGTGACCGAGGGAAGGAACACCGAGGCGGTCTCCCCCCTCGCCCGCGAGCGCACGAAGCGCCCCACGGCCTGGGCGAAGAACAGCGGGGTGGAGGTGGAGGTGGCGTAGACGCCCACGGCCAGGCGGGGCACGTCCACTCCCTCGGAGACCATGCGCACGGCCACCAGCCAGCGGTCGGTGGAGGCGGAGAAGGCCTCGATGCGGCTGGAGGCGCCGTTGTCGTCGGAGAGGACCACGGTGGGGGCCTCGCCGGTGATGGCGCGCAGCTGCTTGGCGTAGGCGCGGGCCTTGGCCTGGTCGGAGGCGATGACGAGGGCTCCGGCGTCGGGGACCTGGCGGCGCACCTCGGTCAGGCGCTGGTCGGCGGCGGCCAGGACCGCGGGGATCCACTCCCCCGCCGGGTCGAGCGCGGTGCGCCAGGCCTGGGACTCCAGGTCCTTGGTGAGGGGCTCGCCCAGGCGCGCCGCGACCTCGTCGCCGGCCTTGGTGCGCCACCGCATCTGCCCCGAGTAGGACATGAACATCACCGGGCGCACGACTCCGTCGCGCAGCGCGTCGGAGTAGCCGTAGGAGTAGTCCGCCTGGGAGCGCTTCGCCCCGGAGGCGTCCTCCTTGTAGCGCACGAAGGGGATCGGGGAGGTATCGGAGCGGAAGGGCGTTCCGGTCAGAGCCAGTCGCCTCCGTGCCGGGGTGAAGGCCTCTCGGATCGCGTCACCCCAGCTCAGGGCGTCTCCCCCGTGGTGGACCTCGTCGAGGATGACCAGGGTGCGGGCCTGGTCGGTGCGGGCGCGGTGCAGGTTGGCGTTGGCGGCCACCTGGGCGTAGGTCAGGGCGACGCCGTCGAAGCGTGACCCGAGTGCTCCCTGGGAGTTGGAGTAAGAGGGGTCGATATGGATGCCGACGCGGGCGGCGGCCTCGGCCCACTGGTACTTGAGGTGCTCAGTGGGGCAGACGATCGTCACCTTGTGGACGTCTCCGGAGCTGAGCAGCTCGGTGGCCACCCGCAGCGCGAAGGTTGTCTTGCCGGCCCCGGGGGTGGCCACCGCCAGGAAGTCCTGGGGCATCGTCTCCAGGTACTGCCCGAGCGCAGCGGCCTGCCAGGCGCGCAGTGAACCTGCTGTTCCCCAGGCGGCGCGGCGCGGGTAGGCCGGGGAGAGGTTCTGGGCCGCCGACGTCGAGGCTCGCGTCGGGGTGGGGTGGGTCGCCTGGCCGCCGCGGGCGGCGTTCACCGACCGCCTCGCCCGAACGGGAAGCGGGGGAAGCGAGGCCCCTTGCCGTCGCCGGAGCCCTCCCCGTTGCGCATCTCCTCGTAGATGGACTTGCAGGTGGGGCACACCGGGTACTTCGACGGGTCGCGCCCGGGCGTCCACACCTTGCCGCACAGGGCGACGACGGGACGCCCGGTGACAGCGGCCGCGGCGATCTTGTCCTTGCGGACGTAGTGGGCGAAGCGGTCGGCGTCGCCGTCGTCGGTCGACTGGAGCTCCTCGCGCTCCAGGACAGCCGTACCGACGCCCTGGGTGGGCTCGGCGGCCGGGTCTGTCGGGGCTCCGGGCGATCCGGGATCGGCACTGGCGAGGACGTCTGTCATGCCGCCCAGTGTAGGTCGGACAGTGCGCACCGGCAGTCGCCCGCCCCGCCCCTGTGGGCAGGCTCTCCCTTAAGGAGAGCCTGCGCCGTCGTCAGTGCGTCGAGGTGAGCCGGCTGGCGGCGGAGGGATCGACCAGCACGAGGGCGTCGTCGTGACGCTGCATGACGGTCGCCGGCCATTGGGTGCTGACCTCCCCTTCGACGAGCTGGGCGATGGCCTCGGCCTTGCCCTCGCCGGTGGCGATGAGGACCAGCTTGCGGGCCTCCATGATGGTGGCCAGCCCCTGGGTGATGCACTGGGTGGGCACGGCCTCGACGTCGCCGCCGAAGAAGCGGGCGTTGTCCCGGCGGGTCTGCTCGTGGAGCTCGCCCAGGTGCGTGCGCGAGTCGAGGGCGCCGCCGGGCTCGTTGAACCCGATGTGCCCGTCGGAGCCGATGCCGAGGATCTGCAGGTCGCAGTATCCGGCTGCGGCCATCTGCGCCTCGTAGTCCCGGCAGGCGGCCTCGAGGTCCTCGCTCAGCGCGTCCGGGCCGTGGAGGGCGCCGGGGCGCATGTCGACGCGGGAGCGCAGGTTGGTCTCCATGAAGGTGGCGTAGCGCTCCGGGTGGCCTGCGGGCAGGCCGACGTACTCGTCGAGCATGAATCCAGTGACCTCGGCGAAGCTGAGGCGTCCGGCGGCGCAGCGAGCAGTGAGCTCGTCGTACAGGGGCAGGGGCGAGGAGCCTGTGGCGGTTCCCAGCACGGCTGCTGGTTTGTCCTTGAGCAGCGCCTCGATCTCGTCGGCCGCCCGCTGCGCGATCGCCTGCGCGGAATCCAGAATGACAAGCTGCACGGTGATGTCCTCTCTGACACAACAACTGGTGGTATGGGGTGTACGGATCTCTGAGAGCCGCTCACTGAGTGAGCGAGTTTAAAGCAATCCTACCCCGAGTCATCAGAATCAATCACCCCGTTGTGGTGTGACCAGGGCGATCACACCGGCTGGGAGTGTCCCGACCAGGTGCGGATCGTGGCGAGAACCTGAGGTCCTCGTTGATCCAGCACCCGCCCACCGAAGACGACTCCGCCCCACAGGAGCAGACCGCACCACACGACCCCCGCGACGAGCGCCACCCAGCCCCACACCGGCGCCCCCTGGACGACGCCGTAGACCGCCGCCCCCAGGACCGGGGAGCACACGGCCAGAAGAAGCAGGATCGCCGCCATCTGAATGAGCGCGGCCAGGAAGGCCGTCCCCGAGGTCCGTGAACGCATGGGACTGTCCCCGGGGGCGAGTGTCTCGTAGGGCAGCAGGACGCTGGCAAGGCAGGACCAGGCCAGCGCACAGCCGTAGAGCGCCAGACAGGCACCGGTGACGGCGGGCAGCGCCTCCCATCGCCCTGTCCACGCGACCATGAGCAGATCGATGACGACCAGCGCGGGAACCTGCCACACGGCCGCCCCGACCACCCGCCCCAGACGGTCGTGGGCCCCACGGATCCCGGCGCTGATATGACTCCACAGGGCGGTGGAGTCCAGGCCGAGGTCATCGTGGATCACCCATCCCATGAAAACGGCTAGGGCGGGTGCCATGAACAGCAGCGGGGCCGGCGCGTGCCCGAGGGCGAAGCTGGTGTCCACCGGCCGGCCGTTGACACCGGCGGAGAACCGACTGGAGTTGAGAGCAGGACCCAGAACGATCACAACGGGAAGGAGCATGGCGGACAGGAACTGAACCAGGTACCTGGGATCGGTGCGCCAGTAGCGCAGGCTGCGGGCCGCCACGGCGGCGGCGGGCGCAGGCAGAGCGGCGGCGAGCCTGCGGGCCCACGGCAGCACGTCGGGCAGGCCCTGATTCCGCACGTCGGAGCCCGCACTATCGGCTGCGTAGGCCCGCGTCCGGGTGTGCGACGACCCCGGAGAGGTCATCACCTTGCCCACCACGCGCTGCCACAGGGGCAGCAGGATCACGGGGAGGATCCACGCTCCGACCGCCAGCGCCAGTGCCGCCGGCACGGAACCGGCGGACATGAGGCCAGGAGCCGCGAAGGCCCACCCGAAGGGGCTCAGCCCCATGACCCTGGCCAGGGTCCGGAGCTGCTGAAGAAAACCGGTGAGATCGTCCCCGAGGATCTGGGCGATGAGATTCGGTGCCTGCGTCACCACCAAGAAGACGACAAAGGCGATGATCGCCGTCGTCTCACGCCCCCGGCGCGAGGAGGAGATGCCTGCGGCCGTCACGATGATCCGGGACAGCAGGACACAGGCGGCCAGGGCGGCCGGAGCGCACAGCAGCGCCAGGAGCGCCGCCGCGAGCTGGCCCGCCAGCAGCCAGGTGAGAACCGGGATGAGGCAGACGGCAGCCGTGATGCAACCGGGGATCCCCAGGGCGCCGGCGGCCACCAGGCCGAGCGCCAGCCCTCTGGACGGAGCGGCCCAAGCCGCCATGGCACGGGGATCCAGGGTGGAGTCGACCCCGGTGACGAGTAGTGGCACCACGGCCCAACCGGCCACCAGTAGCGCCCCGAGAGCCCCGAGAACCAGCCCGATGACGTCAGGGGCGGCCTTGAGCCCCAGTCCGACGGCGCCGGCCAGCACCATGACGAGCGCCCCGATACCGTAGAGGGCCCCGAACACGGTCCCGATGATGGCCCAGATGTTCTTGGTCAGCGCGTTGAGGGTCAGACGCCACTTCAGCTTGACGAGGGTCGCAACCATGACAGCCCCTCCGTTCGCACGTGGCCCCCCACCAGCTCGGTGAAGCGCTGCTCAAGGTCCGCGCCGGCGGCGACCTGCTCCGTCGTGCCTGCGGCGACGACCCTGCCGGCATTGATGATGGCCACGTGGTCGCACAGGCGCTGCACCGTGGCCATGACGTGGCTGGAGATGACCACCGTGCCGCCGGCGGCGGCGTAGTCCCGCAGGATCGCCTGGATCGTCTGGGCGGAGATCGGGTCGACGGCCTCGAAGGGCTCGTCCAGGACCAGGATGGAGGGCGAGTGCACCATGGCGCAGGCCAGGTGGATCTTCTTGCGCATACCCGCCGAGTAGTCGGCGACCAGGGTGGTTCCGGCATCCCACAGCCCCAGTACCTTGACCAGCTCGGTCGCCCGGGGCACGACGACGTCGCGCTCGAGCCCACGCAGGAGTCCGGAGTAGGTGACGAGCTCAAGGCCGTTGAGACGGTCGAAGGTGCGCAGCCCGTCGGGCAGGACTCCCAGGAGGGTCTTGGCCCGCTGAGGCTGCGTCCACACGTCGACGCCATGAACGAGTACCTGACCGGCGTCGGGTCGCAGCAGGCCGGTGGCCATCGACAGGCTGGTCGTCTTGCCCGCTCCATTGGGGCCGACGATGCCGTAGAAGCTGGACACGGGAATGTCGAGGCTCAACCGATCCACCGCGACTTTGCGATCGAAGGCCTTGACCAGCCCCCTCATCTGAAGTGCCGGAACGGAGGCAGGAGCGGGCGAGGCCCCGGCCAGTGCGCCAACCGCGTCTGTGCCGTCGGGCGAGCTCACCGCGAATGTGGAAGCAGACATGTTTCCACTGTAAAAGCCTTATCCTATTCAGCCCTCCGCCGCAGGGAGGAGATCACTGATCCCGACATCCTCCCGGAGAACCGCCCTGACCTTCATCAGCCCGATGAGGAGGGAACCGCTGGAGAACACGATTCGGCCCGTTGCCACGCCTCGACCGGGCGGCAACGGGCCGGAATCAGGACATCAGGGGCGCGGCCCCACGTATCACTCGGCGACAGCCTTCTTCAGCGAGGAGCCGACGGTGACCTTGACACCGTAGCCGGCGGGGATCTGAATCTCCTCACCGGTGCGGGGGTTGCGGCCAGTGCGTGCGGCACGCTCGACGCGCTCGATACCCATGAGGCCGGTGATCTTCACGGCCTCACCCTTGGCGACGTTCTCAACGAGGACATCCTGGAAGGCTCCCAGGAAGGCGTCGGCGTCGGTCTTGGTCAGGCCGGCCTTCTCGGCGATGGCGGCGATGAGCTCGGTGCGGTTGACGGACATGTCTTCCCTCTCGATCGTGGACGGACACCCTTGTGTGGTGCCACTTCTGGCAACGCTACGCATAAAACCTTGGGTTTGTCAGGTCAGACCGGAGTGTCGCGCTGGGTAGCGAGTAACAATTCGCACATTTGCGCCACAACAGTCACATCCGTCACACACGGAGCGAGTCGCGGAACGGCGCCGTTTCCTTGCGCCCTTCCGCTCATTCCTTCCACAGGGCGCCGGGCAGCGCGCTGGCGAACCACGAGGTGATGGTCGTCGGGTGGGTGATGGCGGTTCCGACGACGACGGCGAAGGCGCCGTGCTCCATGGCGGCGGCCGCCTGCGCGGGCGTGTGGACCCTGCCCTCCACCACCAGCGGGACCTCCGCGATGCCGGCGACCTGGTCGACGAGCTCGAGGTCGGGCCCGTCGGTCTTGGGACGCTCCCCGGTGTAGCCGGCCAGGGTGGTCCCCAGGATGTCCACTCCCGCGTCCTGTGCGGCCTTTGCGTCATCCAGGGAGCCGCAGTCGGCCATGATGAGGATCTCGGGACGGGCCGCTCGCAGCCCCTCGACGGTCTGGGCCAGGCTCAGCCCGTCGGGGCGGGGGCGCCGGGTGCCGTCCAGTGCCACGATCTGGCTTCCGGTGGCGGCCACGGCGATGGCGTGGGTGAGGGTCGGGGTGATGAAGACGCCGTCGTGCCCGTCCTTCCACAGGCCGATGACGGGGACGTCGACGTGCTGGCAGATGAGGGCCAGGTCCGCCAGTCCTTGTGCACGGATGCCGACGGCGCCGCCGGCGACGCAGGCCTGGGCCACCTGGTCCATGGTGCGGGGGTCGCGCATGGGCTCGCCCGGGTAGGCCTGGGCGGAGGCGATGAGCCCTCCCCTGAGGCGTTCCAGGACGGGGTGGTCCCCCGCCGTGGCGCCCTGCGACTGCGTTGACGGCCGTGAAGATGACTGCTCGGTCATAGGTGTGTCCTGTCTGATGGCGCCCAAGCCCTGCGGCTAGGGGCGGTGGTTGTCGTTGCTGGCGGCCAGGGCGAGGGCACCGCGAGCCGCGCCGACGATCGGCGCGGTGGTCCCCAGGGTGGCGGGAAGGATCTTGATGGGGGCCAGGGGGTCGATGATCTCTGCGGCGAAGGTCTGCCGCAGGGGCTCCCACCACAGGTCACCGGCGCGGGCCAGGCCACCGGAGACGACGACGACGTCGGGGTCGATCACAGTGACCAGTCCTGCCAGGGCTCTGCCCAGGCAGGTGGCCGAGTCGCGGTAGACCTCCGCGGCGATGTCGTCCCCGGCAGCGGCGCGCTCCTCAACCCCGCGGGCGTCGGGAACGTCGGGGTCTCCGCCCTTGTCCAGGTAGCGGCGGTGGATCTGGGGTCCGGCGGTGATGCCCTCCAGGTGCCCGGTCCTGCCGCAGGTGCAGGGTTCGCCCTGGGCCCCGGGGACGGGGACGTGGCCGATCTCGCCGGCCACGTGATGGGCGCCCCTGCGGGTTCGCCCATCGAGGACGAGAGCGCCGCCGACCCCGGTGCCCACCGCCACCATGAGGACGACCTCGGCCCCGGTGCCGGCACCGAGCCAGGCCTCTCCGGCGGCGTAGGCGTCGACGTCGTTCTCGACGTGGATCGGCAGCTCACCCAGACCCTGGGCGGCGAGCCGCTCGCGAACGCCGGCGGCGACCTGCGTGCCGGCCCATCCGGTGATGGCGTCAGTGGCCGACAGGATGGTCCCCCGCTCGACGTCGACGACGCCGGCGGTACCGATTCCGACCGCCGTGAGTGCCGCGGCCTTGCCGGGCTCCTGGTGCGTTCCGGTCTCGACGACCGTCGCGATCAGGCCGCTGATGGCATTGAGCATGGCGGTGGGGCCCTCGTGAGCCGGGGTCGGGCAGGAGCTCACCGGTCCTTGCAGGGTTCCGCCGGAGTCGACCAGTGCGGCGGCCATCTTGGTGCCACCCAGGTCGAGTCCGACGACGAGCGGGGCCTGACCGGACGACGATGATGATGGGGCAAGGGGGGTGGATGGGAGGACATCCTGACTCATGACGCTCTCCGACGGGATGCTGGGCGCTGGCGCACCGGGGTGAAGAATGAATGAGGGGCGGCCGCAGGAGGCCGCCTGGTGCGAGGCTCTAGGCCTCGCCGCTGCCACAGCGGCTGCATGTCCGGATCGGTCGGTGCCGCGACCACCGGCCATGCAGCCGCCGGGACGTCAGATGAGACCCTGGGCCTTGACGATCTCCAGGACCCGCTCCTTGGTCTCGCCCTCGAGCGCCTTGACGGGGAAGGCCATCTCGTTGGTGGCGATGATCCCGATAGCCTCCATGGCGGTCTTGAAGGCGCCGATGCCGGTCGCGTCGGCCGAGCGACCCTGGGGCACGAAGACGATCTCGAAGCCGGCGCAGACCTCGTCCTGGAGGCGGCGCACCTCGTCCCACGCCCCCTCGCGGGAGGCCTTCCACATCTCGGCGTAGCGGACCGGGTCCACGTTGCCGTATCCGGGGACGAGGCCGTCGGCACCCAGCAGCAGCATGCCGTCGACGACGCACTCGTGGCCGGTCAGAAGGGCCAGGGGGTGGCCCGCGGCCTCATTGGCGGCCACCAGCCTGCGGAAGGCGACGTCGTTGCCGGAGGAGTCCTTGACACCGGCCAGGACGCCCTCCTTGCCCAGCTCGACGAGCAGCTCGCAACCGAGCTTCGCGCCGCCGAGGCGCACGGGGACGTCGTAGGCGAAGACGGGGACGTCGATGGCCGCGGCGATGGCGCGGAAGTGAGCCTTGATCTCCTCGGCGTCGTTGAGCGCGTAGAACGGGCAGGTGGCCACGATCGCCTCGGCGCCCAGGGCGGCTGCCCGACGAGCCTGGTCAATGACCCGGTGGGCGGTGGTGTCGATGGCACCGGCGAGCACCGGGACGCGTCCTGCCGCAGCCTTGACGACCCGCTCGATGACGGCGTCGCGCTGGGCGTCGGTGAGGTAAGCGACCTCTCCGGAGGACCCCAGGGCGAACAGGCCGTTGACACCACCGGCGATGAGGTGCTCGACGACCTTGTCCAGGCTGTCGAAGTCAACCTCGCCCGCGGCGGTGAAAGGGGTGACGACCGGCGGGATGACGCCGGTGAAACGGTTGTCCATTGTGGTGACTCTCTTCATTGAAAGGTTATCGGACGTCTGACATCTGACGTCACGAGGTATTGTTGCAGATGCTCCCGGTTGACGCCACCCCGGTGCCTGTGAGCATGCGATCACTCACGTCACAGGCACCGGAGCGGCAGGAGGCGGACCGGGGACCGCCCTGGAGGCGCTACTTGACGGAGCCCTCCGAGAGCCCTCCGGAGATGTGCTTCTGAATGACCATGAAGAAGACGACCGACGGGACGATCACGATCACGGAAGCAGCCATCATGGCTCCCCAGTCAAGAACCTCCGACCCCTGGAGAGAGTAGAGGCCGACTGCGACGGGCATCCTGTCCGACTCGGTGATGAACAGGAGCGCGTAGAGGAACTCGTTGAAGGTGTTGATGAAGGTGTAGACGGCGGTGGCCACGATCCCCGGAAGGATGATCGGGACCGAGATCTGCCAGAACACCCGGAACCGACTGGCCCCATCCACGGCTGCCGCCTCCTCCACCCCGATAGGGACCGTCTGGAAGAAACCAATGAGCATCCAGATCGCGTAGGGGATCGAGAACGACAGGTAGGCGATGATGAGCCCGACATAGCTGTTCATGAGACCGAGCTTCACCATCGTGATGGTGTACGGGATGGCGAGCAGAATCGGCGGGAACATGTAGGTGCCGATGAGGAGCTTGGTCAGCTGCTTGCCGACACGGGGGAAGAATCTCACGATCCCGTAGGCGCCCAGCAACGAGACCAGGACCGCAATGACCGTCGAGCAGCCCGCGATCAGCAGTGAGTTCTTCAGGTTCGTCAGGAACCCGATCTCCTCGACCACCTTGCGGTAGTGCTCGAGGGTCGGCGAGCTCGAGAACAGTTGCAACGGATTCTGCGCCAGCTCGTGGGAGGTCTTGAACGATGAGGAGACCACCCATACGAGCGGGAAGACCGCAACGAAAGCAGCCACAATGAGAATGAGATACACGCACACGGTACCCCACGGACCACGACCAGCACGTCGCATGATTCAGCCCCTTTCCTTTTCCCAGCGGTTGAGCATCCTGAAGGCGCCGAAGGCCAGCGCCAGTAGGAAGAGAAGCAGCAGGATCGTCACGGTGGAGGCGACCCCGAGCTGCCGCAGATTCCAGCCCTCCTGGTAGGCGAAGATCGGTAGCGTCGTCGTCCTCTCCCCCGGACCTCCGCCCGTCAGGAGGAAGAGCATGTCAAAGTTGTTGAAGACCCAGATCGTGCGCAGGATGACCAGCAGGCCGATGACCTCCCGAATATGGGTCAGCGTGATGAACCTGAACCTCTGCAGCCCAGAGGCACCATCCACCATGGCCGCCTCGTACTGCTCCTGAGGGATGGTCTTGAGGGCGGAGAGGATATTCACCATGAACATCGGGGCGCCGAACCAGATGTTGATGAGCAACGCCACCCAGAAGGTCGTCGAGGGATTGCCCAGCAACGCCATGTTCTTATCAGTGAGACCGAGAGTGGTCGCAAGATTGGGCAGGAACCCGTAGACGTCATTGAGGATCCACTTCCAGGCGAACGCGGTAATGATCGCCGGGAAGGCCCAGGGCACGATGAGGAGTGTCCGGAACACCCCAGAGCCCCGAGGCACCCGGTCCAGCGCCAGGGCCAGAACCAGGCCCACAGCGAGCTGACCGATGATCGACGCCGCGGTCCACTTGATCGACACCCCGAACGCGTTCCAGAAGCTGGAGGATGCCAGGAGGTCGGTGTAGTTGGACAGACCCACCACGTGATAGCTGTGGCGCAAGAGGTGCTTGTCGGTGAAGGAGTACCAGATGCTTGAGAACACCGGGTAGATCAGCAGGGCAAGAACAATGAGTATGGATGGCGCCACGAAGACGACGCCCGTCCAGTTCATTCGCTTCATTCGAGTCATGAGCTCACCTTTCGGTCTGGGCGGTGAGGAGATTCCTCTCCCCACCGCGTCACCGAGTCACTTGATGCTGGCTCCAGCGGCCTTGAAGGCCTCGTTGAGCTTCTTCTCGCAGTCCTTGGCGGCGGCCTCGACATCGGTCTTGTCGATGATGATCGAGTGGTACATCTTCTCGATCAGCCCCTGGCTGGTGAGGACTCCTGCCTGGACGAGCGGGCCCTTCTCCATGCCGATAGCGGTGCCGACCCCCACCTGGTCCTGAATCACCTTGATGGAGTCGGAGTACTTCTTGATCGTCTCGTTGTTCGTGTAGCTCGGGTCCTTGGCGATGTCGTTGAGGACCGGCAGCATGCCGCCGGGGACCGAGTGCAGGAACTCGATGTACTTGTCCTTGGTGAACAGGAACTCCAGGAAGGCCTTGGCCTCCCGCTTGACCTTGGAGGCCTCCCACACCACCAGGGGCACGTTGGACACCTCGGCCGGGTAGTTCGCCGGGTCGGAGGCCTTCATACGGGGAAGAGGCGCCGCAGCGATGGAGTCGACCAGGTTGGGGCTGTCCTTGGCCACTCCGGAGATGTGGAAGCCGGAGTTGAAGTCGAAGGCGGTCTTGCCCTGGTAGAAGAGCGTTGCCTGGTCGAGGACCGCGTAGTCCAGCGATCCCTCCGGGGAGACTGACTTGTACAGGTCAGTCCAGTACTTGATGCCGCCCAAGGCGGCCTCGGAGGTGAGGTTGGCCGTCCCGTCGTCCTTGAGCAGCCTCTGGCCGGCGGAACGCACATAGAAGTTGAGGTAGCGGGCCCCCAGCATGTCCCCCGTCCCCAGGGGCACGGAGAGTCCGTAGAGGCTGTCGGACTTTCCGATGGCCTTGGCGGCCTTGGCCAGCTCCTCCCAGGTCGTGGGAACGGACAGCCCCTTGGAGCTCAGCACGTCCTTGCGGTACCACATCACCTGGGCGTGGGAGTAGATGGGCACGGAGTAGGACTTTCCGTCCGACTGCCCCTCGGCCAGCGCCTGCTTGGGGAAGCGGTCCCGACCAATGGAGTCGATGACCTTGTCCAGCGGCACCAGGGCCTCGGAGTTAATCATCTCCACGACATCGTTGGGCAGTGCGGTGGAGATGTCCGGCACCTGGCCTGCGGTCAGTCCAGTGGTCCACTTCGTCTTGAACTCGGACCAGGAGAACTGCTCGATCTTGACGGTGACGTCGGGGTTCTTCTTGTGGAACTCCTCGGCCATCTTCTTCATCCAGTCCGCACGGGGCCCCTGGGTGAAGGAGGACCACATGGTGACCGTGCCACGCAGGGGCCCGGTCCCCTCGTCCTCGGCGGAGTCCTTGCCGCCGCATGCGGCCAGCGCGCCGCACATGCCGATGCCGCCCAGGACCATGAAGCCGCGACGGCTGAGTGCGGAGGCCGAGTGGGATGAGACGGGGGTGGAGGGAGTCATGACAGTTCTCCTTTGAACGGGGGATGATGGATGGGTGGTGAAGTGAGGTGTGGATGACGGGTGATTCATCGTCATGACTGTGAGTCCTGCTACTCGGCCTGACGGGGATCGACGGTCTCGAGGCCGTCGGAGAACCAGCTCAGGGGCAGGCGTGAGAAGTACAGGCCCTGGCACTCGTTCTCCCACAGAATGCCGATCCTGCCGTCGGGTAGGACGCACATGCACTGGTAGACGTAGTGCCCGGGGTTGAAGGTCCGCGAGTGCTTCCAGCTGCGTCCGCCGTCGAGGCTGAGCCGAATGACTCCGCAGCCTCGAAACGGGAGCATGAGCGAGGCGTTGGCGAAGACGATGCGGTCCTCCCCCGCGGGCGAGGGCAGACTGATCGCATTGGGCTGGCACCAGATCTCGGGCAGCGCCTCATCGAAGCGGATCGGCCCCCAGGTCTGCCCCGCGTCGTGGGACTCGCTGACGGCGACCCGCCCACGGGGGTGCTGGTTGCGCATGAACAGCACGAGCACGCCGTCGTGCCGTTCGACCACGGCGGCCTCGTGCAGCGACCAGGTCTCGTCAACGAAGGTCTGCGGATCGAGCTCCCCCTGGGGGGTTTGCCGCCCTTCATTGGGGCCGTGACCGAGCTGCCAGGTCTCACCGTGGTCGTCGGAGTAGGCGACCGTGGCGCACATCGCCAGCCAGTTCTGGTCGTTGTTGAAGTAGAGGGGGACGATGAGCCGTCCGGCGTGAGGGCCGTTCCTCAGGGCGATGCCGTTACCCGGGCAGGTTCCCAGGAACCTCATCCACGGCTGCTTCAGTTCGGGGTTGAGGTCCCGCGGCCGGCTCCATGTGAGGCCGTCGTCGTCGGAGTAGGCGATCTGCAGGTAGCTGGTGGGGATGGCCAGGAGGGTCTCGGCCGGGTCCGCTCCGGGGGCCAGCTCGATGTTGCCCGCCGGGTTGCCGTCACGCAGCACCGTGCCGTCATCCAGCACTCGGAACTCGGTGGCCTGGGCCTCGATCGTTGTGACCGCGCCATCGGGCTCGACGACGTAGCGTCCGTCGTCGAGGTCTCTGAGCAGCCGCCTGCCCTGCTCGTCGAATCCGGTGGAGGCCCAGCAGTTGGGCTGTCCGATCCCTCCCGGGAAGTGGTCGATGAGGACGTAGACCCGTCCGGTACTCGGATCCTGAACCATGCAGGAGTCGATGACTGACGAGGCGTCCTCCCCGATTCCCGGGCAGTCGATGACGGTGCTCGCCGGTTCCCAGCTTCGTCCTGCGTCCAGGGATCGGCGCACGACGAAGTTGATGTCGTTGGGCGAGTCGTTGGCATTGGAGACCCGCTGGTCGGCCCCGGCCAGAATGGTGCCGGAGGACAGCGTCAGCAGGGAGGGGATCCGGTAGGAGGCCGAGCCGCAGTAGCCACGGTCGAACAGGGCGTCGGTCTCGATCGGCTCCACCTCGGACAAGCGCTTGATCTGCGCGTCGCTGAGCGCGTAGTCGTAGAGCCCCGCTCGCTGCACCTCTCCGGACAGACGCACCCCCTCGCAGTCCTGGCCAACGACGATCTCATCGAGCCCCTCGACGCCTGCGAGGAAGAACTCGCCAGGAGCGTGCGTCTCACGGAAGCCGTCGACGTAGAGGTCGACCGCACCGTGCCCCACACAGACCACGACCTCGTGCCAGCCACCGTCGCTCCAGGCCCCTGTGGCCTTGACCTGTCTGCGCTCCCCCGTGGTACTCACGGCCGTGTAGGCGATCCCCTCGGGCCCCACGGACACGGTGAGCTGCTCGCGTCCGTGTCCGCCGGCGGCGAGGAGGGCCCCTTGTTGCATCCGTCCCCGCACCCGGAAGCGCAGCCAGAAGGAGCCGTGCCGCACGTCGGCGAAGCGGGCGACGTCGTGAGGGCTCAGACGGTTGGCGGCGACCTCGACCAGGGGCTCGGCTCGCTTGGACAGAGCGAGGACCTCCCTGGATGTCAGGACCCGGGGGTGCACCGTGAAGGCTGTGACCTCAGGACTGTCCCCCTGCCCCACGACGGCCTGCGTCAGACCGGGAAGGTCCTTGAGGAAGGTCGTGGTGGTACCGCAGAAAACCTGGTAGCCGTCGAGGTAGAGGCGGGTACCGGCAGAGCTGACGGTGACGACGGCGCTGTGCCAGCGCCCGTCGTCGAGCGAGCGCACATCCTCAGCCTCCAGCTTGCTCCACCTGCCTGGAACCGTCGCCTCGTACACGAGTGACGATCCGACGATGCGTAGCTCGAGACCGGACCCGTCGGCTCCTCGTAGAGCAAAGAGGTTACCGTCAGACCTCGACCGGAACTCACAGGAGATGCTTCCTGTCTCAGAGTCGAGGATTTCTTCATCAAGCCGCAATGCGGCACAGACTGACTCAGTCACTTGTCACCTGTTTCTTAAAATGGGCATAGAAGTACCCATCAGTCACTATGTGGATCGCAATCCCTGGAATTCCGCACCCAACATCATGGGCCGGCCTCATCAAGAATGCGTCTGATCGTAGACGCGCTCGGCTTCAGCGACTCACGCGCGTCTCGACTTTCTCATCACCTCATGCTTCGCCACAATGAGGCGGCACCGGAGGAGCGCTTACCGCGCCTCACTCGCCCCTGACGCGACCCTCTGGTTTCTCACCCAGCTGGTCAGAGGCGAATCAAGGACGGGCCCCGACCCTCACGCACGACGGACTGGCGACGCGCCGTCGTGGTCACACGCCATGGCGCTGTGACATACATAGGAGACCCTCCTTTACATTCAACACCTTTGTTGGCGGCTGTGTGTGCCGCTATCAGCTCCTCTCTGAACTGATAAAAGTAATCTACACGACATGTGACCCAGAAGTCAATGCTCACACGCTCAGATTTCATACGAGATCGGAAGAGCAATCTCTCGCAATCACCACACCAGCACCCGGCCTCTAACAGCCTCGACATAGATAACAATCCCCCCTCTTAAACGGAACCGATAGACAGGTGAGGGGCGGACCCGAGTGGGGCCGCCCCTCACCTGGAGATGCTGGCGCAGGCAGCGGCCGGAGCCGGCTACTCAGACATCGAGTAGCGAGGGCACTGCCGACAGCAGAGTGCGCGTGTACTCCTCCTGAGGGTTGTTGAAGATCTCCTCAGTGGTGTTGAGCTCGAGGATCTTGCCGAAGTACATGACGGCGATCCGGTCCGAGACGTAGCGCACCGTGTTGATGTCGTGACTGATGAACACCAGCCCCAGCCCCAGGGAGGCCTTGAGGTCCTGGAGGAGGTTGAGCACCTGGGCGCGCACCGAGACGTCCAGTGCGGAGGTGGGCTCGTCGGCCACGATGATGTCGGGGTCCAGTGCGAGCGCTCGGGCGATGGCGACGCGCTGGCGCTGACCACCGGAGATCTGCCGAGGCAGCACGTTGAGTGCGCTAGGGGGCAGCCCGACCAGGTGGAGCAGGTCGCGCACCTTGGCCTCACGCTCCTTGGGCGACCCGATTCCGTGGACGTTGAGCGGGTCGATGAGCGCGTCGTGCACGATCATGCGCGGGTTGAGGGCCGTGGCCGGGTCCTGGAAGACCACCGAGATGCTGCGCCCGAGCTCGCGACGGTCCGAGGCCGAGCGCCCCAAGGGACGCCCCTTGAAGATGACCTCACCGGATGTGACCGGCTGCAGACCCACCATGACTCGGGCCGTGGTGGACTTGCCGCAACCCGACTCCCCCACGAGTCCCAGCGTCTCTCCGCGCTTGACGCTCAGCGAGACGTCGTTGACCGCGTGAACCGTGTCCGGGTTGAACAGGCCACCGGTGCGGGACTTGTGGATGACATTGACATTCCTGAGCTCGACGACCGGCTGGTCCTCGCTCCATGAGGACGATGCAGACGTGTTGGGGGACATCAGTGCTTCTCCTTCGCGAGCAGAGCCTCGAGCTCGGGGGTGATGGCGTAGCTGTGCTCCGTCGTGCCCGGCACGGGCTTGAGCACCGGACGGGTCTCAAGTCCGACCGTCGGGTGGGCCGATCGCGGCGCGAACCGGTCTCCCTTGACGAACTCGCTGGGTGAGGGGACGACCCCTCGCACCTGGTGGAGTCGCTTGGAGCCGGACTCGATGGAGAGCACCGCGCCGAGAAGGCCCCGGGTGTACTCGTGAACCGGGTTGGCCAGCAGCTCGCTGGTGGGCGCCTGCTCAACCACCTGGCCCGCGTACATCACGGTGATCCGGTGCGCCAGCTTGGCCACGAGGGCCAGGTCGTGCGAGACGAAGACCATCGCGAAGCCGAGCTTCTCACGCAGCTCGTTGAGCAGGTCGATGACCTGCTTCTGAACGGTCACGTCCAGGGCGGTCGTCGGCTCGTCGGCCAGGACCAGGGAGGGGTCTCGGGTCAGCGCCATGGCGATGAGGACGCGCTGACGCTGACCGCCGGAGAGCTCGTGCGGGTAGCTGCGCAGCGTGCGCTTGGGGTCGAGCCCCACCAGCTCGAGCAGCTCTTCGGCACTGCGAGTGCCTCCGCGCGCGCTCAGCTGGGCCATCTGGGTGCGGATGAGCATGGAGGGGTTCAGTGAGGACAGAGCGTCCTGGTAGACCATGCTCATCTCGTGACCACGCAGCGCGTTGTGCTCGGCCGGCGTCATCTCAAGGATGTTGCGTCCCTTGAAGAGGATCTCGCCGGAGAGCCGGGCCGAGGGGGGCAGCAGCCCCATGACGGCCATCGAGCTGATGGACTTGCCGCAGCCGGACTCGCCCACCAGGCCCATGGTCTCGCCCGGACGCACGGAGAAGGACACGCCATCGACGATGTTGACCTCGCCGTGCTGCTCGGGGAAGGCGATCGAGAGGTTCTTGACCTCCAGAACCGGGTCCTCGCCGGTGTCCTCGTAGACCAGGCGGTCTCGCCGGGCGAGCTCGGCCACCCGCAGGGAGCTGAGCCGCTCGGACAGAGGAACATCCTCGGTTGCCGGGGCGGCGACGCCGGTCAGCGAGCTGAGCCCGTTCTTGGCTTCATCCCCGTCAGCGACGGAGGCGTTGGCGACCACCGCCTCAGCGGCGTCGTCCCAGGCGTTCAGGGTCTCCTGAGCCTCCATGGCCTCCTCATCGGCCTGAACATCGGGCTTGGCCTTGATGCGCGGCGAGGCCATCGCATCGGTCAGTCCCTCGGACAGGACGTTGAGGCACAGGGTGGTGATGAGGATGAGCAGGCCGGGGAAGAAGGTCGGCCACCAGTGGCCCGACAGGAGCAGCTCCTTGCCCTCGGAGAGCATGTTGCCCCAGGTCGGGGTGTTGACGGACTTGATGCCCGCACCGATGAAGGACAGCGAGGCCTCGAAGACGATCGCGTCGGCCACCAGGACGGTTGCGAAGACCATGATCGGGGCGATGCAGTTGCGGGCCACGTGCTTGAGCAGGATCCACGGCACCGGCGCCCCCATCACCTTGGAGGCGGCCACATAGTCCTCCCCGAACTGGGAGATGATGTTGGCACGCACCACGCGGGTGAGCTGGGGGATGTAGAGGATACCGATGGAGACGATGATGACCGGCAGCATCGGCAGGCGGGTCGACATCGCCGAGACGAGGACGGCCGCCAGAGCGATGCCGGGGAAGGACATGACGACGTCGAGCACGCGCATGAGGGTCTCAGCGATCCACTTGCGCGACGTGGCGGCGACGGCCCCGAGGACCGCGGCCACCACCAGAGCCAGGCCGGTGGCCGTCAGTCCCACGACCAGTGAGACCCTGGCGCCGTAGACGGCACGGGAGAAGATGTCACGACCGGTGCCGTCCGTCCCGAACAGGTGGGACGCGGAGGGGGCGACGACCGGATCGGAGGAGGTCACCTCACCGACGCCCTCGATGTAGGAGGTCGTCTTGGTCTCCGCCAGCCCGGTGGCACCGGGAGAGTAGGGGGCGATGACGGGAGCCAGGATGGCGATCAGGGCGATGAGGCCCAGCACGATGATGGCGATCTTGGAGCCGACAGGCAGCGCCTTCCAGCCCTGGAAGCGCAGCCCGGGCCGCGAGGCCTTATCCAGTGTGGAGCGGTGCAGCATCAGATGCTCCTGATTCGTGGGTTGACGAGGACGTAGAGCATGTCAACGACGATGTTGATGATGATGAAGGCCAGTGCCACCGTGATGGAGACGCCCTGGACGATGTTCACGTCGTTACGGGTGATGCCCTGGAAGATGAGCTGTCCCATCCCCTTGATATTGAAGATCATCTCGATGACGACGGCGCCTCCCATGGCGTAGCCGATGCGCAGGCCCAGCACAGTCAGCGGAGTGATGAGCGCGTTGCGCAGCACGTTGCGGGCCACGACGACGTTCTTGGGAACACCGCCGCCGATAGCGGTGCGCACGTAGTCGCGGTCGAGCTCCTCAACCATGGCAGTACGCACCACGCGGGTGAGCGAACCGGTGTTGGGAACCGCGATGGCCAGTGCCGGCAGGAAGATCTGGTTGAGGTACGTTCCGGGATCCTCGCTGAAGGGAACCCACTCGGATACCAGCGCGGGGAAGGCCCCCGTTCCGCCCGGAATATCGGAGAACCACTGGATGAGCAGCAGGGCGAGCCAGAAGGACGGAGTGGCCAGGCACGCGATGGAGATGACGCGGATGACCTGGTCCTGCCACTTGTCGCGGTAGAGGGCTGCGATGATTCCCAGGATCGTAGCCAGGATGACGGCCACGAAGATTCCAATGAAGGTCAGCTGGAGCGTGATCGGGAAGGCCGCGGCCACCATGTCGGAGATCTTGGCTCCAGTGAAGGAGGTGCCGAGATCACCATGGATGAGGCCCAGGAGGTACTCCCAGAACCGCTTGAGAAGAGGGTCGTTGAGATGATGGGCGGCTCGGTACTGCTCGAGGGCGTCTGGCGTGGCCGACTCACCCAGCGCAAGACGCGCCGGGTCTGCCGAGGAGAACGACATGACGATGAAGACGAGCAGCGTCACGCCCAGCACCATGACCGGCAGCGCGACCAAGCGCCGTCCGATCAGGCGGATGAGGTTGGACACTGAAATGCTCCTTTGCGTTAGCGTCCTGCCGCCTTTGGAGGGCGGCTGGGTCACGTGGCAGCCGCAGAGCCAGCCGCCATTCCGATTGTCTGACGTCTGACGTCAGATTGCAAGTCCGTTGCTTTCGCCTCGGACACACTGACACCCCGAGCACGACACGGGCGGTGCAGCAACCTCCAGTGACTGCCACACCGCCCGCACACGAGTCTCAGGACTTGGTCGAACCCGTCCCCACGAAGGACAGGCCGGTCAGCGCGATCGGCTTGAAGTTCTCCAACGTTGTCGAGTCGTAGGCCGTCGGAGCCTTGCGGTGGAAGATCGGGTAGAGCGGAACGTCCTCAGAGAGCTTGTCGAAGATCTCCTGCCACTTGGAGACCTGCTTGTCACCCTCCAGCTTGACCGCCTCATCGAGCAGCTTCTGGACCGCGACCTGGCTCTCCGAGCCCTTCCAGTGCATCCGACTCTCGGTCCACACGTCACCGCTGTACCACCAGCGCATGAGCAGGTCCGCGTCATTGCCGAAGACCGAGGGGTCCCCAGGAGCGATGAGCACGTCCCACGCCCCCTGCCCGGAGTCGATGAAGGAGTAGGTGTCCGCAGACTTCTTCTCGTCGTACTTGACCGTCACGCCCAGGGCCTCGAGGTTCTCACGGATGATGGGCCTGACGGCGGAGAACCAGCCGTGGTCCGTGCACAGCAGGTTGATGGTCGTGATGCCGGCCTCCGACAGGAGCGACTTGGCCTTGGCCGCGTCCTTGGAGTAGACCGTCTTGGCCTTCTTGTACGCGGGGTGCCCGTCCTGAACGAAGCAGGTAGCCGGCGTCGCCAGACCGGCCATGCCGGTGTCGCAGATCTTGGCGTAGTCCAGCGCGTAGAGCACCGCCTGGCGCGCCTTGACGTTGGAGAAGGTGGTGTTGTTGAACATGGCGAAGAGCAGTCCGAAGCCCTGCTGCGCTGCCACCTTGACCGGGTCCTTGAGCGTCTTGAGGTTGGCCGCCGGGACGGCGTCGATGGCCTGCACGGAGCCAGAGGTCATCGCGTTGGTGCGAGTGGTGTCGTCAGGCAGGACCTGCCAGGTCATGGACTTGGCCAGCGCCGGGCGAGGACCGTTGTACTTGTCGTTGCGCTCGAAGACGAGCTTCTGGCTGGCGGCACCGTTGTCGGTCATCTTGTACGGACCGCTTCCGACGGGGTTCATGTCGAACTTCTTGGCGTCCGCCTCGACAACCGCCTTGGGGACGATCTTGACGACGCTCAGACGCTCGGCCACCAGGGAGAAGGCGTACTTGAGCTTGATGGTCACCGTGCCTGCGTCCTTGGCCTCCACCTTGTCGATGAAGGGAAGGAACTGCGAGTACAGCGACTTGTTGGCCGGGTCGAGCACGCGCGTGAAGGAGAAGACGACGTCGTCGGCAGTCACGGCCGAGCCGTCAGAGAACTTCGCGTCCTTACGCAGCGCGACCTCATAGGTGGTGTCGTCCACCTTCTTGGGCATCTCCGCCGCCAGAGCCGCGTACACCTCGCGGGTGGCCGGGTGAAGCTCGGTGAGCCCCTCCAGGGTGTGCCAGTTGGCAGCGACCGTCAGAGCCGACGACGTCGTCATCGGGTCGTAGCCGTTGGTACCCAGCTCGTAGGAAATACCTGCGGTGATGACACCGTCCTTATGAGTGACCTCCTGATCGGTAGCCATACCACTGGCCTTTGCGCCACCCGCGGTCTTGCCCTTACCGCCGCAGGCCGCAAGGCTGACGGCCAGACCAGCAGCCATTCCGAGGGTGCCGGTCAGCCTGATGAAGTCCCGGCGGCTGGAGCCGGCCGGAGTCGTGATCGCCATTGATTCTCTCCTGATGTCTGACGTCTTATGTCTGACGTTGGTAGGATGACTGTAGCAGAAGTCAGGGCGTCCAGACCACTCACGACCTCGCAGGCAAGGCGTTCGCGAACTGCCGCCCCACCGCCGGGGCGAGTCGTTCGACGAGCGGAATCACATCGTAGTGACCAACAATGATTGACAGAGCAAGAACCGTGGCCGACATCAAGAAGAGCAGCACCATGAACAGAGTCTCCGCACCGCAAGCAACCACCACCACAGGAAAAGAGATGAATCTCACGCCCGCAGTCGATGAGCCGATCATCCCTCATGGGCCCTACTCCACGCTGATGGCGTCGCCCACTACCCAGGCGGAGGCCACGATGGCGGAGATCAAGAACTACATCCTGCGCTCCGGTCTGCAGATGGGTGATGCGTTGCCCACGGAGTCCCAGCTGTGCACCGACCTGGGAGTATCCCGCTCCTCCGTGCGCGAAGCCGTCCGCACCCTCGTCGCCCTCGACATCGTCGAAGTACGCCACGGACACGGAATGTTCGTCGGCCAAGTCTCCATGCGCCCCATGGTCGAGTCCCTCATCTTCAAAGGCCTCCTCAACCCCGGAGACGACCACCGCGGACTACGCGACATCGTCGAAGTACGCATCACCCTCGACAACGCCCTGGCCGAACCCGTCACCCACGCCTGGCACAACCGCCACGACCCCGAGCTCAACACCCTCGTCGACAACATCGAGCACCTCGCCTCCCAAGGCAAGCTCTTCACCGACCAGGACCGCTGCTTCCACACCCGCCTGCTCCAACCCCTCGACAACCACCTCTACCTCCACCTCACCGAAGCCTTCTGGGCCATCCACACCCTCACCGTCCCCCTCCTGGACGCCCCCAAGCTCGAAGACCTCACCAGCACCGCCAAAGCCCACCGAGCCATGCTCCAAGCCGCCCACGCCGGAGACACCCCCGCCTACCGCAAAGCCATCACCGACCACTACGCCCCACTCCTCGCCGTCCTCACCTAAAACAAACCAGCAGAGAACTCCTCCGTCAGGGCCGGATAGGTGCCGGCCTGCGCCACGGCCACGACATTGAGACGCGGGTCCTCCGGACGGAGCAGCCTGTCCATCCACAGGTCGCGTGCCGCCGTCAGTCCCTGCGCGAGCCATCGCGCGTTGACGAACTCCATGGCGTGAGTGCCCCCGGGATAGACGTGCAGCTCGGCATCTCCGCCATCGCGCCACACCCTGGAGGCGAAGGCGACGTCCTCGTCCCGGAAGACCTCTGCGGAGGCCACCGAGATGAACAACGGCGGCAGGCCACCCAGCCAGGCGGCACGGGCGGGGGCCTCATAGGGGGTGACCGATTCCGTGCCTCGCCGCTCCCCCAGCGCCGCATCCCAGGCGACGTTGTTGTACGCCGTCGGCCAGGTGCCGTCGTCCGGGTACTGACGCGCCGAGACCGAGCCCTGCCAGTGCGGCATGCCGGTGCGGTCATCCAGCATGGGGTAGTCCAGCAGCCCGCCGAGAACGGCCGGCCCCCGCCTGTCTCGCGCCATGAGCAGCATGCCGGCGCTCAGCCCTCCCCCGGCACTCGGCCCGACGACGATGACGAGCTCCGGATCGGCACCGAGCTCCTCTGCGTGCTCGACCGCCCAGCACAGCGTGGTGTAGCAGTCCTCGACGCCGGCCGGTGCCGGATCCTCGGGAGCCAGACGGTACTCGGGGCTGACGATGACGCCCCCGTACCGCCGCAGCCACGGGACAACGGTCGACAGACCGTTGAAACGGCAACCCATCACCAGCCCTCCCCCGTGCAGAGAGAGGAACAGGGGGCCGGGGCGGCCCACGCAGGCGCCCTGGGCGCTTCGTGCAACCGCGGCGGGAAGCGTCGTCCCGTCCTGACGAAGGACGTCAACATCCTCCAGGTCGATGTCGGGGTGCTTGAGCAGGAAACCCGCCCGGACCTCGTCGGCCGGTGCGCGCCAGCTCGGGATCTTCTGCACCGTCATGGTCCCGAAGACGCCGAGAGGCTCGATACGCTCGAGCAGGGCGGCGGTGGCACTGTCGTAGGCAGGACGGGCGGGGAGCTCCTCATGCGTGCGAGACATGCCGTAACTGTTGCACTGTGAGCGCTGTAGCACCAACTCACTCACAATCAGTCACTGATCTGCGGTTCCAAACCCCGTCTCCGGTAGCCGGCCGACGACGGGTCCCTCGATGGCGCCTGCCCTCAGTGCGGCATCCGCCCGGATGCCTCGAGATCATGCGGGTGAGGACGATTCGACATTCACCAGCGTAAATGAACCAAAAGTCGGACAATGGGGTCATGCAGATATCCCGCGGTGTCATGTCCGGCCTCACCACCACCCCGATGACTCAGTCATCTGCGGCGATGGCCGAGATCAAGAACTACATTCTCACCAAGGGCCTGCATCCTGGTGACGCGTTGCCCACGGAGTCCCAGCTGTGCACCGACCTGGGAGTATCCCGCTCCTCCGTGCGCGAAGCCGTCCGCACCCTCGTCGCCCTCGACATCGTCGAAGTACGCCACGGACACGGAATGTTCGTCGGCCAAGTCTCCATGCGCCCCATGGTCGAGTCCCTCATCTTCAAAGGCCTCCTCAACCCCGGAGACGACCACCGCGGACTACGCGACATCGTCGAAGTACGCATCACCCTCGACAACGCCCTGGCCGAACCCGTCACCCACGCCTGGCACAACCGCCACGACCCCGAGCTCAACACCCTCGTCGACAACATCGAGCACCTCGCCTCCCAAGGCAAGCTCTTCACCGACCAGGACCGCTGCTTCCACACCCGCCTGCTCCAACCCCTCGACAACCACCTCTACCTCCACCTCACCGAAGCCTTCTGGGCCATCCACACCCTCACCGTCCCCCTCCTGGACGCCCCCAAGCTCGAAGACCTCACCAGCACCGCCAAAGCCCACCGAGCCATGCTCCAAGCCGCCCACGCCGGAGACACCCCCGCCTACCGCAAAGCCATCACCGACCACTACGCCCCACTCCTCGCCGTCCTCACCTAAAACAACCAACAAAGGCCCCCTGCGGCGCTTTCCGCCCCAACACAATGGAGCCCCTACCACCCGCAATGGGTGGTAGGGGCTCCATGCTGCGTTCCCGAACGGGATACTCGCCCTGTACCCTCACCGGGTAACCGCGGGTATTATTCGTTGGAAACTCATGTAGTGGTGGAGATGGGGGGAATCGAACCCCCGTCCGACGGTCGCACAACAGGACTTCTCCGGGTGCAGCTCGCTAGCGTTTTTCTCGGCCCCGGCGTCTCACGCGAGCAAGGACGCCGACGGGCTCAGTCGATGAAAAGTCCCGAGAGCCCTACCGACACGGGCTCTCAGCAGTGGCTTCCTAGATGACGCCAGGAACCGGGGCGGAAGCGCTCCCCGGGCTGACGGACTTCGAGGCTCGCTCAGGCGGCGAGGGCGAAGTCGGTGCGAGTGTTATCGGCACCTATTGGTTCGCGCAGAGCGTTGACGAGATGACTGCGCATCCTCGACCCGCTTCTCCTGAACCTACGACCGTCGTCGAAACCGATCATCCCCTATGGAGGTGTCACCGGGCTCCCGCAGGAGACCTGGAACGCGCTCTCAACAGAGCCAGGCCACTCTAGCAGAACCAGGAGACGAGAGCACTGAGGGCTACTGCTCCATACCTCACGCGGCCGGTCAGCAGGTAGAAACGCTCAAGGAGCCCTGCTCCCTCCTGCCTCAGCCCCGACGCCGGTTGGCGGCTGCCATGGCCCGGGCCGCCTCCCGCTTGTCCTGCGCCTCACGCAGCGCCTGACGCTTGTCCCAGTCCTGCTTACCCCGCGCCAGGGCGATCTCCAGCTTGGCGCGTCCCCCGATGAAGTACAGCTCCAGGGGGACCACCGTGTAGCCCTTGGCCTGGACCCTGGTTGCGAGGCGCTCCAGCTCGCTGCGGTGCAGGAGCAGCTTGCGCTTGCGACGCGGGGAGTGGTTGTTCCACGTCCCCTGCAGGTACTCGGGGATATGCGCCCCCTGGAGCCAGGCCTCACCATGGCGGTCGATCTCGATCCAGGCCTCGGTCAGCGAGGCCCGCCCCATGCGCAGCGCCTTGACCTCGGTTCCGGTGAGGACCAGCCCCGCCTCGTAGCGGTCCTCGATGAAGTAGTCGTGGGTCGCCTTGCGGTTCCGGGCCACCGTCTTGTGGGCGTCGGAGGCGGCCTTCGCCTTCTGCCCGGCCGTTGGCTTGGGCGCCCGAGCGGACTTGGAGGCAGGGGTCATCGGCCTGTCCTTTCACGAGTACGGGATGGCTGGCGCTCCCATGTCAGCACGGCCCGGAGTCCCCTCCGAGCGGGCCGAGCCCGACCGGGGCATCGTGGCGCGACACGACGACGCGCAGGGACAGGAGTCTACGGGCCCCGTCAAGAACGACCCGGCTAGAAGCCGGGCAGGGACATCGGGTCGATGTACGCCCCGTCCTGGGCCACCTGGAAGTGGACGTGCGCCCCGGTCGCGTAGCCGGTTGAGCCGGTCGCACCGACGACGTCGCCGCGCTTGACCTGCTGGCCGTCGGCGATGCTGCGCGAGGAGAGGTGGCACAGGGTGATGACGTAGGAGTGCCCGTCAATGATGCCACCGTTGATGTCAATGCCGATGCCGCAGGACTCGGAGTCCCAGTAAGTGGCCACTCCGGAGACCGCCGCGTACTGGGGCGTCCCCTCACTCGCGGCGAAGTCGACCCCCTGGTGTCCTGTGGCAACACCGGTGACCGGGTGGACGCGGTACCCGAAGGGCGAGGTCACCTCGAGCGGGCCGGTGATCGGGTGCCCGATGTACCCGCTTCCCAGGGAGTCGGCGCCGATCGAGCTGGCGGGGACCGAGGGCATCGTTCCGGCGCTGGCCGCGGCCCGGTTGGCGGCGTCGATCTGGGCGACTCTTGCGGCCGCTGCCGCGGCATCGGCGTTGGCCTGGTTGAGCTGGGACTGCAGATCGCTCTTACGGCTCTCCAGCGCCTCGGCGGCCGACTTCTTCTGGGCAGCCAGCTTGGCGACCTCGTCCCGCTTGGTCTTGGCCGCGTCCCGGGCAGCCTTGGCGTTCGCCTCGGCGGTGTCAGCCTCGGTCTTGAGCGTGCTGACTCGCGTGGTGGCAGCATTCTGCCTGGCCTCACGGTTGGCGTTCTGAGCACGCTCGACCTCGGCGGCGGACAGTACCGCCTCCTGGACTCCCGAGCCGATCTCAACCGCTGAGGCGCGCTGGCTGAGCTCCTCGACGTCCTGAGAGGCGAGGACATAGCTCCAGGAGGTCACCGAGTTGTCCCCCTGATAGGTGGACACCACGATCTCCGCCACCGAGTCGGAGGTCTCCTCGGCCGTCTTCTTGGACGCCTCGGACTCCTTCTTGACCGTCTCCAGGCTGTTCTGCGCCGTGGTCAGGCGGTCACTGGCGATCTGCTGTTCTCTCTCCTTGGCGGCCAGATTCGTCTCAGCGGTGGTCAGCTGGGTCTCCGCGGTACTCAAGGAGGCCTGGGCATTCTGAAGCGAGATGTATGCCTGTCCCAGATCAGCGCTGACCCCCTCCAGCGAGGACATCACCTGCTGCTGCTTGCGCTGCGCCTCGTTCTGCTTGGCAACGGCGTCGTCTCGCTCATCGGCCAGGGAGATGTCCCCGGAGTAGAAGAAGACGAGGCTGGCGGCCGCCAGGGCGCAGACTGCGGCACGCCGGCGTGAGCGGCGCAGGAACAGACGAGACAGCATGTGAGATCAGATCCTCGTGTACTTGGACAGCGATAGGGCGGAGGAGACCGCGGCCAGGGCGATGGCGGCCAGGATCAGCCAGGGCGACAGGAAGAGGACATCCCTGGTGCTGATGAAGGCGCTCGTGAAGGAGATGGATGAGGCGAGCCACCCCTCCACGACGTAGCGGACTCCTACCCACAGCGTGGCCACGGCGAGAATCGCCCCGGTGAGGGCGGCGATGACCCCTTCGAGGATGAAGGGCAGCTGGATGAAGAGGTTCGAGGCCCCCACCAGACGCATGATCCCGGTCTGTCGGGAGCGGGACATGGCCGACAGCCTGATGGTCGTCGAGATGAGCAGCACCGCGGCCACCGCCATGATGGTTGCCAGCCCTCCCGTGATCCAGGAGGCCCGGTTCATCACGAGGAAGAGCGGCTCGAGGGTGGAGCGCTGGTCGACCACCCGCTCCACGCCACTGTGCCCCTCGAACTGCTCGGCCACCAGCTTGTAGTTCTCGGCGTCCTTGAGCTTGATGCGGAAGGACACGGGCATCATGTCCTCCGTCGCGTTCCTCCCGACGGCGGACTTGGCGTAGGCCTTCATGAAGTTCTGATAGGCCTGGGCCTTGGTCTCCATCTGGTAGGACTTGACGTAGCCGGAGGGGGCGCCGCTGGTGATGAGGTTCTCGACCTCGCTGATCTGAGCGGCGGTGGCCTCGCCGTTGGCGCAGTTGGAGGAGGCCGAGGACTTGGGGCACATGTAGACCGAGACCTCGACCTTGTCGTACCAGTCGCCCTTCATGGTCGAGATCTGGCTCTGCAGCAGCGACGAGGCCCCGACGAAGAGCAGCGACACGAAGGCAACGAGAATCACGGACACCGTCATCGCCAGGTTCCGGTACATGCCCTTGGCGGTCTCCGACAGGACGAAACGCAGTCTCACAGTTCTTCTCCTTCAGCGGTCCGAGCCGTAGACGCCGCGGTCCTGGTCGCGCACGACCTCGCCGCCCTTGAGCTCGATGACGCGTTTACGCATCTGGTCGACGATCTCGTCGTCGTGAGTCGCCATGACGACCGTGGTCCCCTGCCGGTTGATGCGGTCGAGCAGACGCATGATCCCGACCGACGTCGAGGGGTCCAGGTTCCCGGTGGGCTCATCGGCCAGGAGGAGCTTGGGCCGGTTGACCATGGCGCGGGCGATCGCCACGCGCTGCTGCTCACCCCCGGAGAGCTCGTGCGGCAGGCGCCTCTCCTTGCCGGCCAGCCCCACCAGGTCGAGGGCCTCGGGCACAGCGGAGAGGATGTAGTGGCGCGGCTTACCGATGACCTGGGAGGCCAGCGCCACGTTCTCCAGGACGGTCTTGTTCTCCAGGAGCCGGAAGTCCTGGAAGACGAAGCCGATCTCCTGCCGCAGCTGGGGCACCTTCCACGAGGAGATCTTCGACAGGTCACGTCCCAGGACGTGGATGCGTCCCTTGGTGGGGCGCTCCTCCCGGATGACCAGCCTCAGGAAGGTCGACTTGCCCGATCCCGAGGCGCCGACAAGGAACACGAACTCGTCACGATTGATCTTGATGTCGACGTCGTCGAGCGCCGGACGCATCCCCCGGTCATAGACCTTCGAGACGTGGTTGAAGCGGATCATCTGCTCGTTGCTCCCCTGCTGCGCCCCGAGCACGGCACTCGGGTTCATGGCGTTACGGCCACCGTATGCGCCGACACGCCATTTTCCCGCCGTGACACGCCCAGCAT
>ERZ772958.98-NODE-98-length-36387-cov-4.862380_pt1 | contig 36387 bp, 56 predicted proteins | sample MGYA00580681_ERZ772958 | MGnify/ENA primary metagenome ERZ772958 (study PRJEB29015, sample SAMEA2738089) | human oral metagenome | biome: human oral; feature: human-associated habitat; material: saliva | place: China | collected 2275 ...
TCAAGCGCTACGCCGACGACGCACACCCCGCCGGCGTCACGGTGCGCGTCTCCAAGGCGCGGGATTACCTCACCGGGCAGGTCATCACCAGTGTTGATGACATCCGCGACTTGCCAGCAGACGCAGTCCTGATGGACGAATACGGCAACCTGTTCCACCTGTATCTAGGTGATTGGGTCATGGTCGGCCGCGAGGGCGAGTACACCTACAGCGCTCACGAGATCGACCTGCCCGCACGCCTCGCAGCCCAGGAAGGGCGGTGAACATCGTGGACGTCATTCACGAGAGGTCCCCCCGGTCACGGGGGCGCGTCAGGTGCGACGACTGCCGCCGCCGCATCCCCAATGGCGAGCAGTACCGCCAATCTACGGTCGTCGGCGACGGGGCGATCTGGGAGTGGCGCGAGTGCCAGCCATGCCAGACCGCGGTCAGTCACGTCATGAGATGGAAGGGTCCCTACAGCGACGACTACTACCCAGACGACTTCCAGGATTGGGCGTATGAGGCCATGGGCGACGTCGGTGTTTCCAACTACCTGTTCCTGTTCGATACCGCAGGCATGTGGGTGCACTACCTGAGGGCCCTCGCCGAGGACGCCGCCGAGTGCGCAGCCAGAGACGCCGACCCTGCACAGGCGTGGGGCGACGAGGCATGGGCCGCCTTCACCTGGCGTATGCAAACCAGTTCCGTAATAAATGCTAGGAGGAAATGATGCGGATTCGGAGCATCAAGCCGGAGTTCTGGTCGAGCCCGGACATCGCGGCCCTGTCGGATAGTGACCGTCTGCTGTTCATCGGGCTCTGGTCCTATGTGGATGACCATGGTCGGGGCCGGGATGACATCGCGTTGATCGTGGCCGCCCTGTACCCGCACGACATGGTCGCGAATCCTCTCGACACTGTCGCGAAGGTTCGCGACGGCCTCGCGAGGCTTTCCGAAGCGGATCTCATCCTCCGCTACACCGTCGCATCTAGGACCTATCTCCTAGTAACAGGCTGGAGTAAGCACCAGCGGGTAGATAAACCGAAGGCGTCACGCATCCCCGCGCCCGAAGAGGGGAGCGCCACCACTTTCCCGCATAACGAAGCCAATCGCGAAACTGTCGCGAACTCTCGCGAAACTGTCGCGACACCTCCCGAAATCCTCGTCTCTGGAACAGGGGAACAGGGGAACAGGGGAACAGGGGAACAGGGGAACAGTGAGGCGATCGGCGACGCCGATCTTCGCGCCGTCGAAGCCCCCCGCACCGACGTCGATGCCGTCTGCGACGCCATGGTCGCGAGCGTCCAGCGCCGCACCGGCCGAGCCCCCCGCGTCACCGCCGCCTGGCGCACACAGGCCCGCCTCATGATCGACCGCGACGGCCGCACGGTCGAAGAGATCACCCGCATCATCGACTGGGCCGAGGGCAACGACTTCTGGCGCGCCAACGTCCTCAGCGTCCCCAAGCTCCGCCAGAAGTTCGACACGCTCCGCCTCCAAGCCCAGCGGCCCCAGCGCGGGCAATCCCAGGGCGGCCAGGTGTTCTACGACCTGGCCGAGCAGTTCGCGAAGGAGGGCCTGTGATGGCTACAGCGACTGGCGTGAGTCTGGCGATCGGCATCCTCGTGGACGCCGGGATGCTTCCCGGCATCGTTGACGCCGAGGGCGGCAAGCGGCGCATCCGCGCCTGGATGACGCTCCTGGACCAGGACATGACCGACGAGGTGCTCGCCGAGGCGGTGCGCCGCGTCGCGTCCGGCGACGTCGAGACCTACGGGGCGGCGAAACCGCAGCACGTGAACCGGGCCGCGAAGGCCGTCCGGGGTGAGCGGATCCGGGCCTGGCGCGAGCGGCACAGCCTGCCGACGGAGGGCCGCAGCGGCTTCGAGCAGTCGGCGTACCTGCGGGGCTTCCTGCGGGCGATCGGAAACGGCGCGGCCGATGTGGACGCGGACCGGCATGGGCGCGCTGCGCTGGCGCAGGCGGCACAGGTGGCCGAGCTGGAGCCATCAACGCCGCTGCCGGAGGTGCTGGCCCGGATGGATCACGCCCTGGGCATGGGGCGTGTGCCGTGGGCTGAAGCGCTTCCGCCGGCCCGCCCGGTGGCGGAGTTGACGGCTGCGCCGTCGCCTGAGTCGTCGGGTGATGGGGCGGCTCGGGCTCGTGACGTGCTGGCCGCCCTGGCACGTTCGTCGCACCCCGGGGGTGGCGGTCGCCCCGGGAGTGCCCCAAATCGTGCACGTAAGGCCCCTAGAGCAGCCTAACGCCCCCGCGTCTGTGCCCCGGGCTAGGGTTGCCCGTTTTTGGGGTGCCTGAGGGGCCTTAGGCGATTCCACGCCCCCGTCATCACGATTCGGTAACCGGGACGCTTCTGGCTTGAACGTTCTCCATATGGAGCACTAAGTTATCCATGTGGGTAACGCGGGCGCCCCAACCCGACCCACCCAATCCCCAGAACAAAGGACCATGAAAAATGAGGATCGAAAACCTCTACCCCAAGCCGGTGCGCAGCGACTTCGCCGCCTGCGCCCAGGTCCGCGACGACGCGGCCGCCACCTACGCCAGCAAGGCTCGCGACCTCCTCGACCGCAGCGGCGGAGACGCCATCGGGGCCATCAGCCTCCTCATGCTCGCCGCCGACCAGCGCAAGGCCACCACACAGGCCGCGGATCCCACCCTCAGCGAGCAGGCCCTCGCCGCCACCGTCCGCGAACAACGCGACACCATCGACCAACTCAAAGCAGAGCGGGACGAGCTCAAGACATGGTGGAAGGCGGCCGCCGACAGCGGCGCCCGCATCCTCGCCGAACTCTGCCAGCGCGAGGAGAACGCCGACCGGATCACCCGCCTCGAATCCATCCTCTGCGCCGCAACCGCTGCCAACTGCGGACGAGCCCGCATGTACATCGAGGACCTCCAGGTCCTCCCCATCGGCACCGTCGTCCACGACGAAGCCGGCCGAGCCTGGACCCGCATCGACGACGAAGACGGCGGAGTCTGGGCCACACCCTCCAGGGACGACACCCTCTCCTCCGCCGAGCTCGGCGAGGAGACCACGGCCTGGCTGGCGTGGGTGGCGGACAAGTGACCCGCCTCGACCACGTTGGTGGCGACGGCGTGGACGTCGGTGACGCGGCGGAGTTCCTGTGCGCCTGCGCCGACTACCAGGACTCGGAGGCCGCGGCCCTCGATGAGCGTGACCGGCAGCGGCGCGGGGCTGGCCGGATCGACGCGAACCTCCCCTGGGGCGTCCTCGGCCAGCACGCCGCACACCGGGCCCGCCTCCTCGACTCGCTCGCCACCCTCCTAAGCGTCGATGCCGACGCCCTCACCAACGGCATCTAGCCCCCCACCTCCCCGAAAGGAACACCCCATGAGCACCATCGCCGCCACCCTCGTCCTTTACGAGTCCCGCTGGATCCCCACCTGGGGGCCGATCGGCCGCCGCAAGGTCCGCAAGCTCGAGCGCGACGGGTGGGAGCACGTCGGCTCCCTCCCCACCGGCCTCATCCGCAAGGAGCACTGCCTCATCCGAATCACCGAGAGGGGCGACCAGTGAGTGACCACTACCAGCCGAAGCCTGGCGATGTCGTCGCCTACAAGGACCCGCATGGTGTCTGGCACGCTCAGCGGGCCACTGAGGACACGGCAGAGGCCATCGCCTACAACCCCCGCGTGACCCTCCTTGAGTCCGCCCCCGAGCGGCCCGCGCCGTGGCCCACCGCCCCCATGATCCTCGTCGTCGACGGAGAACGTCACGCCACCGGCCAGCCCGGCGACATGACCGCCAAGCCCATCGCCGGGCAGATCCTCCTCCGCACCCCCGAGGGCCACTACCGGGGTGTCCGGTCCCGGCTCGTCAAGCAGTCCCGCGGCGACCAGATCCGCAAGTGGGTCAACCTCGTAGCCGTCGAGGACCTGGCACTCCGGGACCTAGCAGAGATCGCCGTCAGCGGCCCCCTCGCTGCACTCGACGGCGCTATCAGCGACGTCCTCACGTCCGCGAACATGGTCAAGGACGGGAGGTACCTCCAGTGAGCGCCACACCCCGCCCCCGGCCCGGCGCGATCGACTGGAGCGTCCCCCACTACTGCGAAGGCTGCCATCGCCGCATTCGCCCAACCCGGATCAAGCTCGCAGACATGCCCGGCACCGTCCCAGTCTCCAAGCACGGCCTGTGCAAGTCGTGCTCCACCCGCGGAGTCACCGCCAAGCCTGCCCCCAAGGTCAGGAAGTACCCCACCGTCGCTGAACTCGCCGCCGCCGGCCACCCCTGCGTCTCCCCAGCACCCACGCCCAGCCGCGTAAGGACCTACCCACTATGAACCTCATCATCGACAAGCCCGGCATCTATCACGGCCTCGACGAGCAGTGGTACCACTCCGACCCCACCCCCCACCGCTCCCTGTCCTCCACCGAAGCCAAGATGATCCTGGACGCCCCCGCAGCCCTCCACCACTACAGGAACAGCCCGCGAGCCCCCCGCCCCGAGTTCGACTTTGGGAGCGCCGTCCACTCGCTCGTGCTTGGCGTGGGCGCGCACCTGGAGTGCTATCCGGAGGGCGTGCTGTCCGCGTCCGGTTCGACGGGGACGAAGGCGGCCCGAGAGTGGGCTGAGGCCGTCCGCGCCGACGGCGGGATCCCGTTGAAGGCGGACGTCTACGACGCCATCCACGACTGCGCCGCCGCCGTCACAGAGCACCCCCTGTGCCGCCGCATCTTCGCCGACGGGGACCCCGAGGTCAGCGTCTTCAACGAGGACCCCGGAACCGGCGTGTGGATGCGTGGCCGCCTCGACTGGATCATGCCCCCCACCGGCGGGGACGGTGCGCACGTCCTGGTGGACCTGAAAACCACGGACGACGCCCAGCCCGACGCCTTCACGAGGGCGGCAGCCCGCTACGGGTACGACGTGCAGCGAGCCTGGTACCGGCGCATCTGGCGTGACCTCACCAGCGAGGACGCCCGCTTCCTCCACGTCGTCGTCTCCAAACGCCCCCCATACCTCGTGAGCGTCTGCGAGATGGATTGGAGCTTCGACGACCTCGGAAAGACGAAGGTGGAGAAGGCGCTGCGCCTGTACCGGGACTGCCTCGAATCGGGGGACTGGCCTGGTATCCCCGCCGAAGTCCACCAGATCTCCGCCCCCGCCTACTACCTCGACTCAGACAAGGACTGACCATGGCTCTCAAGACACGCAAGCCGACCGGGCAGGTCTCCTGGCCGTTCCTCCTCCTCGCCGGTGCGGAGAAGTCCGGCAAGTCCTATGCCGCCGCCGCGTTCAGTGCCTCCGACCTGATCGGCCGCACGTTCTGGATCGAGGTCGGCGAATCCGACGCCGACATGTACGGGTCCCTGCCGGGCGCCCGCTACGAGATCGTCGAGCACGACGGCACCATGGCGTCCATCCTCCAGGCCGTCCGAGACGCCAGCGCCGAACCCACCCGGGCCGGGAAGCCGAACTGCATCGTCGTCGATTCCATCACCAACGTCTGGGACATGCTCATCGGAGAGCAGGAGGCCGTCACCATCCGCCGCGGCAAGTCTTCCATGACGATCGACCAGTGGAACACGGCGAAGCGGCAGTGGCGCAAGCTCGTGACCGCCCTCAACTCGCACCCCGGCCCCGTGCTCGTGACTGCCCGCCTGGAGCAGGTGACGGTGATGGCGAACGGGCGGCCGACGACGGACAAGACGTGGAAGGTGCGTGCGGAGAAGTCTCTCCCGTTCGAGGTGACGGGGACCGTGGAGATGCGGGCGCCCGGGGAGACGTACCTGACGGGGCTGCGGTCGCTGAAGGTGAAGGCCGCCCAGGGGCAGCATCTCCCGATTCAGGGGTTCACGGTTGATGGGCTCATGCGTGACCTGGGCGTGGACGGCGGCGGGCGCCGCCTGACGCCGGCCGTCGAGCAGCCCCAGCAGTACCCCGACCCCGCCGACCTCTTCCAGGACGGGGGGCAGTGAGATGGGTGCACGCGACTTCCTGGGGCTCTGCCTGTCTGTCTTCGTCGCAGTGTGCGTGCTCGGCGTATTCATGGCCCTTGCCATGCTGGTGCGCACCTTAGCGGTCGCGATGTGGGTGAAGTGGCTAGCTGGCCTCGGGCTCTCCTACCTCTGCGCTGTCTCCCTCCTCGGCTTGGGGTGCGTCTTGGTGGAGGCGAGGTCGCGATGATCCAGGTCGTCCCGGTTCGGCGCGCCTACGTGTCGATGTCCTGCGACTGGCCCGGCTGTGAGGAGCGGATCGACTTCCCCGAAGGCCCCGCCGACATGGACCGGTGCGTCAACCTCCTTAGCGTCGCGCACTCCATCGCTGACCGCCTCGGCTGGGAGATCACCGACGACATGGACGGCGAAGTCGTCTGCCCCAACCACCCGCGGGAGGTGGCATGACCATCCTCCTCATCACCCTCATCCTCATCACCCACACCCACCGGAAGGAAACCCCATGACCACATGCCCGTTCGCTAAGACAGCCAAGGAGATCGCGACTACTGCGGGGCTCATCAGGCAGCCGATTCTCTATTCGGTCTCTCGCTGGAACCTGCATCTCGCCCTCGCTGGGGCGGCGATCATCGGCGAGAACGACGGCCGCGAAGCCATGCCCGAGAGTAAGCGGCGCGACGCTATCGCTGGGTCGCTCCGCTTCGTCGCGGCTGATGCAGCGTCGATCCTCATTGGTCTCGACGTCGACGACCCGGCGGCTGCGTTCGTCGCCGAGTGGGAGCGGGCCGCCGTCAAGCACCCAGGGATGACCCTCGACTGCGACGGCCACACGGACGAGACCCGCTTCTACGCCCTGGCGGAGGAGGTGGGGGAGGTGGCTGCCGCCCTCACCTACGACAACGCCAACACCACGGGCCACAACGCCGACACCATCGCCGAAGTCACCCAGGTAGGCGCCCTCGCCCTCGCCTGGCTCACCCGCTACCAGGACGGAGGGGAGCGGTGAGTATCTCGTATGACCCGTTTGACGCCCGCTCCATCGACTCCATTCAGAACGTCGTGATTCGTGCCGAGAACGGCGAGGACTGGCCGACACGTGTCGCCGATCTCTGCAAGAGTTGCCGAGCCCTCATCATGCACATAAACCTCACCGAGGCATACCTCAGGGCTGCGGAGAAGCGCGCGGCTGTCTTCGAGGCGCACGCCCCGCGCGCGGTAGAGGGTGACGGCAGTGACCTGCCCACTGGGACCGTCGTCATCGACCGCGGCGGCCACCCGCTTATCAAGGCGGATGACGAATGGAACATCGCCCGCTTCGACGACTACACCCCATCCCTCGCCGAAAACAACCGCGCCCCCTACACCATCGTCTGGAACCCTGAGGAGAACACCAATGAGTGACGAACTGACCGCAAAGCAGGCCATTGAGGACATCGAGCGGAACCTCGCCACCTGGGAGGAGGGGGAAGGTTACCGCGGCGGCTACGACTTTGACGCAGAACGCGCCCTGGTCAACGACCTGCGCACCCTCCTCGAAATCACCAAGACAGCCCTGGAACCGAACACCACCATCGACCTCATTCATGACCCCGACGGGACTATCGAGCGGCTCACGGTCGCCGCTAGCTCGGTCAGGATCGAGACCTACGGTGACGTGCGGTTCACCTCTATCTCCGGCCTGCCGCCGCGTGGGCGCGGCGTTGTCCGCCTCACGATCCCCTCGGAGACGAAGATGCAGGTAAGCGGAGACGTCGCCGTCGTCACGGACCGGCCCTAAACGTGGGAGCGTATCGAACCGAATGGGGCGAAATGACCCCGTGGGAGATGCTCATGGCTGGTAACGACGAAATCATTCCGATTCGGCTGATTGATTTCGACGCGGATTTGATCGCGGAATATCTCGCCCCGGCGTGTCCCAATTCGACAATGCTATGCGAAAACACGACAATATGACCACTCCCCAGGAAGGAACAGGAAATGGCTGCAAGGCCCCAACTTGAAATGACGGTCACCGGGTACGCGGCCGCAGACCCTGAAATGCGATTCACGCAATCCGGGAAACCCGTCGCAAATGTCAGCGTCCCCTACACTCCCCGCCGATACGACCAGCAGACAGGCCAATGGATTGACGCCGGTGACACCGTGTGGGTGCGAGCCAGCGTGTGGGGAGACCAGGCGGAGACCTTCTGTGAGCACGTCCAGAAAGGCCAGCTCCTCACCCTCACCGGCCGGCCTAGTGTGCGCGCCTGGGCCGGGAACGACGGCCAGCCGGCCGCGGCCCTGAACCTGAACGTGGACACCTGGGGGCTGCACCCGAAGCCCACCCAGCACGGCCAGCCCGCTCAGCCGGCGGCGTTCGGTTCGGGGAACGTCCCCGCGGCGGCGCAGGACCCGTGGGGGACCGGGGGCGCCCCCACCAGCGAGCCCCCCTTCTAAACCCAACGGCTGGCCCCGACTGCTGGGCCGGGGCCAGCCACCACCCCAACCCACCAGAATCCCGCTCAACCCTAGGAGAACCCATGAAACCCACCCCCACGTTCGGTCAGCGCCTCGGACAGGCCGTCGGCCTCACCCTCGCCCTCACCGCCGCCTTCGCCGTCATCAGCGTCATCGCCTGGATCATCGTCGCCACCTGGCGCGCAATCATCGGAGGCTGACCCATGAGCAACAACAACTGGCCCGTAGGGCCGATTATCCGAGTCCGCCGCGCTACCGCTTTCGGGGGCCGCCATATTCGAGACGCCTATGCCATCCGCGACGCTGGCGGCGATTACCTGGTCGACGGGGCGACGCTGCTGCGCGACGCGGGCGACAGTATCGACGCCTGGGAGGAGGTCACGGCCGTCCCCACCGCCGCGCTCAAACGCCTACAGGACGCGTTCCGGGGAATCGACGTGATCGAGTCCCTGGAGCCGCCCCTCCTGGAAGTCCTCTCCTGCCTGACCGCCGACAAGCCCAGCCCACTCGACCGGGCCGTCACCAGGGTCAAGGACATCGAGGGCGGCAGGATGATCGACGCCGAGTCCACTCAGGAGGAACGCCTCTCGCTCCTCCTGGACTCCCTCGCCAGCGTCCAGAGCGCAACCCGCAAGACCGCCCCACTCACCATGGTCGCCCGCATCTGCGTCGACTGGGCCGACCTCGAGAACCCGCGCCGCGACTCCCTGGAGGCCGCACGAGAGAGGACCAAGGTGCTTTCCGACCCAGGAAGCTTCATCGTCCTCTCCGCCCTCGTAGGGGACGTGACTACCGCCCTGTGCGATAACTTCTCGCCGCGTCATGACCTCATCGACGCCGGTGCCTACGCCCTCGCCTGGGCCGCCCAGACCATCGAAGAGGAGGAGGACAAGTGAACTGGCTTGATTGGCTCCAGGTGTTCTTCCTGTATATCGCGCTCGGGTTCGCCTATGCGGAGGTCCGCAGGCTCCGGGGGCGTGTCGAGAAGGCAGAGGCCGCTCTCCAGCAGATCGCTACCTCGACGAAGGAGGACACCCATGACTGACCAGTACCCGGCGGCGGTCATCCTTGCGATCCGTGACGGGCAGGTCACCATCGGCGGGGAGAAGCTCGCGGACCTTGCTGACGTCCTCAACCCGGATCTCATTCGTCGTGAGGTCGCCGACGGGCAGGACGTTGGCATGGTGGCACCGTTGGATGAGTGGCGTGGGGAGATCCGCGTCCCCGTCGCCGTGGGGTTCCTGGCGTGAGCACCGAGGCCCGTTCCTGCCCGGTGACGGGGGAGCCGCTGCGGGGCGACCGGTACGTGAGCGTGACGGCCTGCCAGCGGCTCGACGAAGCCGCACAGGGCATCGTGGCGCTCATGGATGCCCTGGACGCCGCTAAGGCCGGGCTCCGGCGCGGCCAAGGCGGCGGGGTCAGCGTCACCCCATGCAGCCGCCCCCCGGTCCGCTTGGGCATCGTCCAGGCCGCGAGCGCCCACGAGCGCACGCTACTGAAGTGGGCGAAGTGGGTGGCGCACGACCTCCTCGGGACCACCACCCCGCAGACGTGGACGGACGTCTCATGGGCGTTCAGGGGCGCATCAGCGCACCCCGGCCGGCCCGAGCTAGCCGCCCTCATCCCCGAGGTCCTGGCCGCCATCCGGGCGCTCACGGCGCTCGTGGACGTCCCCGAGGACCACCGGTTCTACGGGCGGTGCCTCACCGACCTGGGGGACCGGGGCGTCTGCGACCAGCCCATCTACGCCGCGGCGGGATCCTCGTGGGCGCGATGCCCGGCCTGCGACACCCAGTGGGAGTTGCAGCCCCTCCTCCAGTCCCACCTGGAGGCGGCCGCCGACTGGCTAGTCACCCCCGACGAAGGCGCCCGACTCCTCACCCAAGCCGGATACCCCACGAGGCCCGGCACTATCCGACTCTGGAAACACCGCGGCCACCTCACCGATGCAGACGGCCGATACCACGTCGGCGACCTACTCGCCGCCGCCGCACGCAGAAAGGACAAGGCAGCATGACACCCGAGGAAGTCAAACTGGCCCTCACCGAACTCGCCGAGGAAACCGCCAAGAAGAGCCTGACCGTAGTCGCCATGGGCCACGCCACCGCCGTCGCAGGCATCGCAGCCGCACTCCCAGCCCCGGACGCCAAAGCCATCATCGATCACGTCATCGGCATGCTCACCGAAGCTCGAGACACCATCGGAGACATGAAGTGAGTGACATCGAGATCGTGCACCCATGGGCCGAAGCGCCCTGGGTGGCCGCGAGCGCCGAAGAGCAAGCCAAACGCGACGCCGAGGACGCCGAGTGGGACCGCCTAGCAGGCGCGATCGCACGCGTAGCCATCGCCGTCAACCGGCCCGGCAGGCTGCCAGCCAAAGCCATCCCCTTCGGGCCCGGATACGCCACCATGAGGCTCCCGGACCACCCAAGAGAGGAAGGGCCACTACTGGTCCTCCGAGCATGACGAAGGCGCCCCACCAAACCGGTGGGGCGCCTCCCGTGTTCTCCTAGCGCTTGCGCTTCCAGTCTCCCAGCCACTTGTCCAGCGTCTGCCGAGTCACCCCCGCAGCCAGCGCCACCGGACGCTTACCCTTCCCGCCCCGAACCGCAGCAACCGCCGCAGCCCGACGCCGATCCTCAACCTCAGCCAGCGCCTCACGAACCGCCTCCACCTCACAACGCAGGCGATCCAGTTCCATCAAGCTCGGGACATCCTCAGCGCTCATCGCTACTCCTTCCAGGTCAGGCCCGGCCCCCGAGATGAGGGCCGGGCAGGGGGATGGTCAGTGGTTCTGTCGGGCGATGATGGCGACGCCGGCCAGGGCGAGGGTGAGGCTCACGCCCCACACGCCCCAGCTGATGGCGTCAGCGCCGAGGCTGGCGAGGATGCCGCCGAGGGCGAGGTCGGCGCTTGCGACGGCGGTCATGAAGGCGAGGCGGCGACGGTGGTCGGTGGCGGTCATGTGGTGTTCCTTCCTGGGAGGGGGAGCGGTATCCTTGCCGGATGGGCGGGGATTGAAGGCACCAGTTCTGCTTTCAATCCCCGCCGCCTACTCAGTCATCCTTGCGGTGGCGGCCGTGGCCGCGACGCGGGATGGCGAGCCAGATCGAGATCATCGTTCCGATGAGGCTCGCTACCGAGATGATCCGGTCGATCACGGTTCCTCCTCTCTATGTAGTTGGGGTATCGGGCGTTCCCGATGGCTTAAGTGTATGTCGCCATACACAATGAAAGCAAGCCCAGGGGGTGCACACAAGCAGTGGGGTAGGCCACAATAAAGAGGGGGGCTGCAACAAACACCCCACCCCCACGCAAAACAGGGGCACCCCCGTCAAGCAAGGGGGTGGGGGTGTCAACACAAGGGGAGGGGGTATCGACAATGGGGGTACCCCACAACAAACACACCCCAGCCTGTGACCCAACCGCAACACGCCAAGCACGGCCACCACTTGCACGCCCACACTGAAACGCGCATCATACGAACATAGGCAAAGTGTCAGAGCCCAGCCGTCCACGAGACGACTGGGCTCCACTGCTGCCTACCCTTCGGGGGAGAAGGGAATGGGGAGAAGCGACGCGGGCCGCACGTGCACAGCAGCACGACGCGGCCCGCGTGCGCACACGCGCGAGGAGGACACGTGACCACCTCACGCACTGGCACCACACGTTGGCTCAGGAACTCCGCCGCAGCTAAGCGCAGCGCGCGAGCCGCAGGACTAGAGCACTGTCCACTCTGTCACGTCCGCCTCACCTGGGACGCTGGCCTACTGCCTAGTAGCCCTGAGGCCGACCACATCGTGCCTCACAGTCGAGGCGGAAACGACTCATTAGAGAATATCCAAATTATCTGCCGCAAATGCAACCAGAAAAAAGGAAACGGCAGAAAGCCACGGCCACCGAAACGCAAACACAATCAGCCAACCAGAATCCAACAGACAACCGACACAGAAACCTGGTAGAGTAGCCGCCAGAAACGCCGGGACAGGGGGGAATACCCTCCCGTCCCCCGCTCTCGCACCCCCGTGGGTATAGCGGCATCTCTCCCCACTGTTTTTTCCCAAGGGGGTGCTTATGGGTGCCGCACGCAAGCTCCGCGCCGTGAGGGACGATGAGACGGCCCCTCAGGCCCCCATGAGCGTCCTGGACGCGACTGAGCACGGGGACAATAGGGACGTGATGGTGGCGCTCCGTCGTCGTCTCGCGGCCGCGGTGAGTGCCCCTGATACGCCCCCGCGCGACCTGGCTGCCCTATCGCGCCGCCTCATCGAGGTAGACAAGTCGATCCGGGAGATTGACCTGGCTCGCGAGGAGCGCGAGCGACAGACGGCGACTGAGGCGACGGAGGATGAGGATGGGCTCGGCGACATCTGAGCCCCGCCTTTCCGACATCGCCAAGCACTTGATCCTGCCCGAGGGCATCACGTCCACGGGCTGGCCGCGCGTGCGTGACCGCTGCAAGCTCTTCGCACTCGGCTTTGACCGCTGGCAGGACGGGCTGGGGCGCGGGATTCTCGCGAAGCGGGATAGCGGCCTCTACGCAGCCAGTATCGACGGCGTTCAGATTTCGATGCCGCGGCAGGTGGGCAAGACGTACACGATCGGCTCGATCGTTTTCGCCCTATGCACCTTGAATGAAGGGCTGTTCGTCCTCTGGACGGCGCACAGGACGAGGACGGCGGATGAGACGTTCGCGTCGATGCGGGGCCTCGCCAGCAAGCCGGAGATCGCCCCCTACATCGCCAACGTCCGCGCCGCGAACGGCCAGCAGGAGATCACCTTCACCAACGGCAGTCGCATCCTCTTCGGCGCGAGGGAGGGCGGCTTCGGCCGCGGCTTCGCCGGGGTGGACATCCTGGTCTTCGATGAGGCGCAGATTCTCGGGCAGAAGGCCCTGGATGACATGGTGCCTGCGGTGAACACGGCCCCGAATCCGTTGATCCTGCGCTTGGGTACGCCGCCGAGGCCGACGGACCCGAGTGAGGCGTTCAGTGGCTTCCGTAAGGCGGCGCTGGCCGGCGAACTGGCTGATGGCCTGTATGTCGAGATTGGCGCGGATGATGACGCAGATCCGGACGACAGGAAGCAGTGGCGGAAGGCGAACCCGTCGTTCCCGCACCGGACGCCGGAGTCGGCGATCCTGCGGATGAAGCGGCAACTGGGGCCTGAGTCGTTCCGGCGTGAGGGTCTGGGTATCTGGGATCCGGAGGTCGCGTCTCAGGCGATTGGCCGTGAGGCGTGGAACGCGCTGACGGTGGATGACGCCCCGTCTGGGCTGCGCTGGTGCGCTGCCGTGAGGTTCTCGGTGGATGGCTCCACGGTGGCGCTGGCCCGTGCCGGCCGGAAGCCTGAGCGTAAGAGCGAGGCGGTCTTCGGCCAGTTGTGTACCTCGCAGGGGGTGCGGAACATGGGTGAGGGCGTGCACTGGATCCTGGACTACCTCACTGAGCACCGGGATCGGTGGGCGCAGATCGTCGTGGACGGCAAGTCCGGTGCCGGCGACCTGGTTGATCGGCTCCGTGCCGCGGGGTTCAGTCCGAAGGTGATTTGGACGCCGACGACGGATCAGGTCATCAGCGCTCACGCGATGATGGACGCTGCGATCCGGGACCGGTCCCTGTCGCACCCGGACGACGCCGAGCTAGAGGCTGAGGCCGCCGTCATCTCCCGCCGGAAGATCGGCGCGGGCGGCGGGTTCGGCTGGACCGCCCCGGAGGGGATGACCTCCGCCGGGATGGATGCACTGACACTGGCCCATTGGGCCGCGAAGACAACGAAGAGGCGGCCGCGAGAGATCGCCGGTGCCCGCGTGGGGGTGGTGATGTGATGGACTTCCGGGCCTACTACGCCCCTGTCCCTACCGACGTCCGCGGGCTCGCCGAGGATGACGCCGCCCTCATGGTTCGGCTCATCAAGCAGTGGCAGGCTAAGCGGTCGCGGAACGCGCTGCGCCGCCAGTATCGGGACATGCAGGTGAACGTCGCCTTCCTGGGCGCCTCGGTGCCGCCCTACATGCGGGACCAGTTGGACATCGTGTGTGGCTGGCCGGATAAGGCGGTCACGTCGCTGGCGTCGCGCTGCATGTGGGATGGTGTGACGTCGCCGTCGGGCGAAGAGGACCCCCTAGGGGCCATGTCGCTGCTGCACGAGAACCGCTTTGACCTGCTGGTGCCCGAGCTCGTGGACGCCACCTTGACCTACTGCTGTAGTTTCGTCGTCGCCCTGCCGGGGGACCCGGCCGCGGGGGACCCCGACGTGGTTGTGACGGGCGCTGATGCCCTGTGGGCGACGGGCCTGTGGGACGTGCGCCGTAGGGGCCTTGAGGCTGGCCTGCTGGTGGACTCCGCTGACGACAACGGCAAGCCGACGTCGGTGCTACTGCTGACGTCCGAGCACGTCACTCGCCTGGCCCTGGGGGACCGGGGTTGGGTGGCCGTCGCGAGGATGGATCACTCCCTGGGGCGGGTCCCAATGGAGCCACTGCCGTACCGGCCCGCGCTCGGTCGCCCGTTTGGGCGGTCGCGTATCAGCCGTGAGGTCATGTCGATCACGGACCGCGTGGTACGTGCCGGCTTCCGCACGGAGGTGTCCTCGGACCTGTATGCGGCCCCGGCGCTGCTGCTGCTGGGCGCGGATGAGACGATGTTTCAGAACGCCCAGGGCGACAAGGTGCCGCTCTGGTCCTGGTACATGGGGCGCCTGAAGTCCCTGCCGAAGGATGAGGACGGGGACAAGCCCGACCTGCAGGTGATCCCACAGCAGTCCATGGAGCCGTTCTTGGCGATGAAGCGCGCCCTGGCGGCGGAGTTCGCTTCGGCGACGTCGCTGCCGATTTCCGCGCTCGGCATCGTCCAGGACAACCCGAGTAGCGCCGAGGCGATCTACGCCGCCAAGGAAGACCTGGTGATCGAGGCGCAGAACACCACGCGCAGCATCGGCTACGGCCTGAACCGGATCGTGCAGGACGCGATCTGCCTGCGTGACGGGATCCCCGCGACGGAGATGGGCGACGAGGTGCGCAACCTCGCCACGAGGTGGCGCAACCCGGCCATGCCGTCCGTTGTCAGCCAGTCCGACGCCGTGGTCAAGCAGATCAGCGCGATCCCGGAGCTTGCTCAGACTGACGTGGCCCTGGAGGAACTGGGGTACAGCGCCGAGCAGATTGTGCGTATCAGGTCGCAGATCAAGCGGGCGAAGGCTGGTGGGGTGCTGGATCGTCTGCTGGCGTCCACGCCCGCCCCGGCAGCGACCGCGCCGGAGGAGCCCGCGTCGCCCCCGGACGGGGTGACCGCTGGTGGCGACGCGGGCTGACCTGGAGCGCCTGGACAAGGCGCTGGGGCAGACGGCCGACATGGCAGTGAGGGACTTCGACGCCTTCGCCGCACGCCTGGACCTGGCAGCCCTTGACCCTGCCGTGGCGCGCGACGCGCTCGGTGAGGTCATGGACCGGCTGCTGACCCGGTACGGGGACGTCTCGGCCGCGTCTGCCGCTGACTGGTATGACGCGCTGCGTGACGTGTCCGCCGCTGGCGACGGGTTCACTGCCGTCCTGGCCGATGGGCTGTCGCCCGAGCAGGTGGAGCGGACCACGCGGTGGGCCGCCAAGGGCTTGTTTGACGGGGACCCTGAGGACACGCTCGACAAGCTGCGGAACCACCTGACGCGTTCGATCGTCGCGCAGGGGAAGCGGACTGTGGAGATGAGTGCGGCCGCTGACCCTGCCCGCCCGAGGTGGGCGCGCGTGCCTGGTCCTGGTGGCTGCTGCGCCTGGTGCTCGATGCTCGCCAGCCGCGGTTTCGTCTACGCGACGAAGGCGACGGCTGGCGGTGAGGGGCACTCCTACCACCATGACTGCCACTGCGTCCCGACGCCACTGTGGAAGGGGCAGAAGCCCCGTATCGACGGCTACGACCCGAGGGTCCTGCGCGCCACCTATGACAAGGCCAGGGCCGCCGTGAAGGCGTCCGGTGCCGCCGTCGATGACAAGGCGATCACCGCCGAGATGCGCCGCCTGTCACCTGAGTCTTTCACTGACGGGGTTACCCCCGCCGAGTGACCAAACACCTACCGAGCCCCTGCCGCGATGGTGGGGGCTTTGTCGTGCCGCGATGGCACCTATCACCGAGGGAGAACCCAATGGACAAGACCGCCAAGGCCACGGAGCCGACCGAGCCCGCCGAGACCACGGGGGAGGCGCCCGCGACGGGCGACGCCACCGACACGCTCGGAGACGCAGGGAAGAAGGCCCTAGCCGCCGAGCGCGCCGCCCGCAAGGAGGCCGAGAAGCGCGCCAACGACCTCGCAGCCCAGATCAAGGCCGCTGAGGACGCAGGCAAGACCGAGGCCCAGAAGCAGGCCGAGACCCTGAAGTCGCTTCAGGCCGACCTTGCCGCGATGCGGGCCGAGAAGGAGCGCGCCGAGGTCGCCGCTAAGACGGGCGTCCCCGTCGACATTCTCGCCGGCCCCGGCGACGACCCCGCCGCCTGGGCCGAGCAGGTCAAGGCGTGGGCCACCGAGCAGGCCAAGCCCGCCGAGGCCCCCACCCAGCCGGTCGTCCGCCATCACGGCAACCCGCCCGGCGCGGGAGCCGCATCCCTCGATGAGCGTATCGCCGCAGCCGAAGCGGCCGGGGACCGGACACTCACGGCCTCCCTGAAGGCCCTGAAGCTCGGCTCCCACTGATGAGCCATCACGAACGAAAGGAATGACCATGCCCGGAATCACCGGAATGGCAACCACCTACTCATGCCCCAACTACGTCGGCGAACTGTTCGCCGCCAGCCCTGAGGACACGCCGCTGCTGTCCTCCATTGGTGGCCTGACCGGCGGCAAGTCAATCGGCGGGACCGAGTGGTCCTGGTCCGGCTACGACCTGCGCGACGCCGAGGATGGCCGCCAGCGCACCGAGGGCGCGAAGGCCCCCAGTTTCGAGGCCCGCAAGCGCTTCGCAGCCTCCAACGTCACCGAGATCCACCAGGAGGCCGTGTCCGTCTCCTACACCCGGCAGGGCGCAACCAAGCAGGTAACCCCGGCGACCGGGGCGACCACTGTCACCATCGGCGGCACCGTCCTTCCTGCCGACGAACTGGCTTTCCAGATCAGCGCCCAGCTGAAGCAGATTGGCCGCGACGTCGAGAAGACCTTCATCACGGGGAAGTACGCCAAGCCGACGGACAACCAGACACCCCGCAAGACTCGCGGCCTCATCGAGGCGATCACCACGAATGTGGCGACCACCACCCACAAGGCGAGCGAACTCACTGAGGCTGACGTCGTTGACCTCATCGAGAAGGTCTGGAACAGCGGCGGCCTCCAGGAGGGCGAGACCCGCACCCTCATCGTGAACTCCACGCTGAAGCGCGCCCTGACTCGCATCTTCATCAAGGAGGCGAAGTACCAGGAGGCGTCCCGCAATGTTGGCGGCGTCAACCTGAAGACCATCGAGACCGACTTCGGGGCCCTGAACATCATGCTCAACCGGTACGTGCCGGCTACGAAGCTGATCGTCGCATCCCTGGAGCAGCTGTCTCCGGTCTTCATGGAGATCCCAGACAAGGGGCACTTCTTCGCGGAGCCGCTGGCGAAGACCGGCGCGTCGGATGACGTGCAGCTCTACGGGGAGATCGGCCTGGAGTACGGCAATGAGAAGGCTCACGGCTGCCTGACGGTGGCTGCTGGCTGACCGGCTTGGGGGCGCCCTGCATTGCGTGGGGCGCCCCTGCTGGCCCTGAGAGAGAGGGAATCATGAGGATCACTTGCCACAAGCACCCGTCGCTGTTGGTGACTACCCCGCGCGTTGAGTTCGTGGATGGGGTGGCCGAGGTGGATGAGGCCACGATGCAGGCTCTCTCCCCGCTCCTGGAGGAGTGGGGTATCGACGCCGCCGATATTGGTGGCGAGCACGCCGAGACCAGCCCCGAGGACCCTGAGTCTCCCAAGGAGCCCACGGCCCCCGAGGACACCGCTCCGCCCGAGGAGGAGTCCCCGAAGCGGGGCAAGAATGGCTGACGTCTTCGCCACGGTGGAGGACCTGGAGGCGCGGTGGCGTGGCCTGAGCGAGCAGGAGCGGAAGCGGGCCGCGGTGCTGCTGGAGGACGCGACGGACCTCATCAAGGCGTCCGCACCAAGGTGGCAGCACGCGTCTCTGCGGACTCTGAGTCGGGTCTGCTGCGCGGTCGTGAAGCGTGCGCTCCAGGCTGAGCAGGGGGCTGCTGATGGGCTCCCGGAGCCGCGGGGCCTCGTGTCTGGGGAGATGCACACGACGGGGCCGTTCACCGATCAATGGACCTACGCGAACCCTGAGGGTGACCTGTTCCTGCGGGCGGCTGAGTTGAAGCAACTGGGTGGCCGGCGGTCGGCGGCGTTCGAGGTTGATCTGCTGGCTCCGGCGGTGGCCCCGTGATCGCGGCCGGCCTGGTCGCCGTGATGAGGCTCAGGGCGGGTGACGGTGGGCGCGACCAGTACGGTGAGGCTGTCCCCGGACCGGTCGTGGAGACGCCCCTGCCGCCCGCCCTGTTCAACCCTGGCGGCACGAGCGAGCCGGTCACTGCCGGCTCTCTGCCGGTCGTCAGCCAGCCGACCCTGTACTGGCGCGGCAAGCACCCGGACATCCGCTCCAGCGACCTCCTGCGCGTCGCAGGCACCACGTACCGCGTCGAGGGCGCCCCGGCGCGCTGGCCCAAAGGATCCGTGGTCACGCTCCACGCAGCCACCGACCCAAGACAGACGGGGGGTGCCTGATGGGGAAGATCAAGTTCCGGCTCAACGGGCCGGGCGTCGCCCAGATGCTCCAGTCCCGCGAGGCACAGAACGCCGTCAACGGGGCCGCGAAGGGGCTCGCCGAGCGCGCGGGGGAGGGCTTCAAGGTGCACTCCTCTACGACGTCGCGTGCCCGCGCCTACGTGCGTGCCGGCACCCGCGAGGCGGGCCTGAGGCAGGCCCGTAAGCACGTCCTGGAGCGCGTCTACGGCGGGGGAGGCGGTGGCTGATGGCCGGCACTTCCAGGGACACGAAGGCCCTGGTGATGGCGGCACTGAAGGCCGCCCTGACCGATGTGCAGGTGGTGTCCACCGTCCCCTTCGAGAGCGGTGACCCGCCGGGGCCGCTGGTCCTGGTGATCGCTACGGGCGGCCAGGGCCAGCACCACCGGGTGCTCTCCACCGGGCAGGTCACCATCGATTCCTTCGCGCCAACTACGGGCCAGGCAATGAGCCTGGCCCTTCGTGTTGACGCCGTAATAAACGCCCTCACGGCGGGCAGCGACTACCCGGTGACGCGAGTGACCGGGAACGCGCCCGCCGAGTCACCTGATCCGACCATCACAGCGGCCAGGGCGACCGCGACCTACCAGATCACCACACGGAATTCTTAAGGAGACAGAATGGCTGTCAACGCCGACAATGTGCTCGGTTTCGGGTCGGACGACGACTCACTCTTCCTGGGCCCCTACGACCCCGCCCTCGCCACCAAGATTCAGGGGCTCACGACCCAGATTCCCGCAGCACTTGAGGACTGCGGGTGGCTGTCCGACGACGGTATCAAGCTGACGATGGACGACTCCGTAACCAAGATTAAAGGCCACCAAGGCCATGGCGTGGTTCGCACGTTCATGGATTCCTCGGAGACTGGCCTGGAGGCTGCCCTCCTGGAGTCGAAGTTGGGCATCGTGACCCGCTTCCTGAACGCCAAGGCGGAGAAGATTCAGGAGCAGATCGGGGCCGGCCCGCAGAAGACGGACGTCGCCAAACTGACGGCGAAGGCGCAGCGCACGGTGACCGTCCTGTCCGGCGTCCTCGATGTCTTCGACACCGCCTCCACCGGGGACGCTCGCACCCGTATGCGGATCGTCTTCCCCCGCCTGGAACTGGGTGAGCGCGGCGAGGTCGCCTTCAAGGTGGGCGAACTGACGGCTTGGTCCTACAAGCTCTCGGTGCTGGGTGACTACACCATCTACAGCAACGCGAAGTCGCTGATCCCGGCCTGATAGGCCCTCATTCTCCCTGCCCCGGCGCGGATGGTCGGTCCCTGCGCCGGGGTGGGGTCACCACACACCTGGGACCGCCAACGCTGAAAGGGACCGACAGATGACTAGCAAGAAGACCAGTGAGACCGGGAAGCGTGCCGCCGAGATCGGTGCCGCGACCCCGAAGGACTTCCAGGAGGCCGAGGCCAAGGGCGGCGGCGTCGTCGAGGTGACCGTCGACGGACTCACCGTCGCCGTGGACCCGACCGCTTTCCAGTCCGACTGGGAGGTGATCGAGGCACTGGCCGCCATGGAGGACGGCAGCGCCTCCCCCGCTGCGATGATGCGCGTCACCAAGGCCGTCCTGGGTGACGCCTATGACGAGGTGAAGAACCACGTCCGCAAGGACGGGAAGGTCAGCGCCGACGGCATGGGTGAGTTCCTGCAGCAGGTGTTCGAGGCCCTGAACGCGGGAAACTGATCGCCCTCCCCGCGCTCCTGCGGGAGCACGGGGAGGAGATCGAAGCCGACCTCCTGAGGGTGTACGGGGCGGACCTCCTGGACCTCTACCGGGGCCGGCTGACACCTAGGCGGCTGCTGGTCCTCATCCGGGGCCTCCCGCCCGGCTCAGCCCTGGGGCGCGCGATGGGCGGGGATGTCGCCCTCTCCGATGAGGTCACCGCCATCAGGATGGCCGCCTGGCAGATCTGCTGCTACATCGCCAGCGCCGTCGGAGCCAAGCAGTCCGACCTGCCGAAGCCACCCGAGCCGCCCGAACCGGGCTGGCAGCAGAAGGCACGGGAGGCGCAGGAGCGGCAGGACGCCAAGGCCCGCCGCTGGCTCGCCAGGCACCCAGAACTGGCCGCCCAAGCCAGCACATAACCAACACAAGGGAGGCCCCACAGCACGCCGCTGTGGGGCCTCCCAGCATATAGAGGAGGACCTGGATTGGCCGGCTACAACATTGGCACCGCCTGGATTCAGGTCGCCATCTCGGGCTCCAACCTCACCCGCGAGGTCGAGGGGCAGCTCAACCGCGTCAACACCAGCCGGGCGGAGAACAGCATCGTCTCCGGCCTTGGTGGCGCGTTCCGTAAGGTCGGGAAGATCGCCGCCGGCGCACTCGCCGTTACGTCCGCTGTGGGCCTTGCGGCCGGGTTCTCGGACATTGCCACCCAGGCGATCACCGCCTCTGACGCGACCAACAAGTTCAAGAACACCCTGAACTTCGCCGGCAAGTCCGCGGCCGACGTCGACCGGCTCACCAAGTCCACGAAGGACTACGCAGACAAGACCGTCTACGGCCTGTCGGATATCCAGTCGATCACCGCCCAACTCGCGTCGAATAACGTCGCCGGCTACGACAAACTTGCCGAGGCGGCCGGAAACCTCAACGCCGTCGCCGGTGGTAACGCCGAAACATTTAAGAGTGTCGGCATGGTGCTTACCCAGACCGCTGGTCAGGGGAAACTCACCACCGAGAACTTCAACCAGCTCGCTGACGCTGTTCCTGGTGCGTCCGGGAAACTCCAGCAGGCCCTCCTTGAAGCCGGCGCTTACACCGGCAATTTCCGTGAGGCGATGGAGAAAGGCGAAATCACCGCCGAGGAATTCAACGCCGCGGTGATGGACCTGGGCATGACCGACGTCGCCAAGGAAGCGGCGACGTCAACCAAGACGATTGAGGGCGCCTGGGGCAACCTCGAGGCCACCCTCGTGTCTGGCGCGATGGGTATCGTCGACCAGATCAAGCCCGCCCTGACGGACTTCATGGGGAACGTTGCGTCGGGGGCCGAGGGTGCGTTCGACTGGATCCAGAACAACCTCGTCCCCGGCATCCAGGGCGTGTGGGACATTCTCTCCAAGGGGCAGTTTGACGGCTCCTCCAAGGTCTTCGGCCTCGAAGAGGACTCCGGGATCGTTGACTTCCTCTTCAAGATCGGGGAGTCCGCACGCGCGGCCGGGGATTGGATCACCGGGACCCTGATCCCCGGGATCCAGGGTGTCGCCAGCATCCTGTTCTCCGGCGACTATCAGGGCCCCGATTCGCTCTTCGGACTCGAAGAGGACTCCGCCCTGGTGGACTTCCTCTTCAACGTCCGTGATGCCACTATCGAGGCCGGCACCTGGATTAACGACACGCTGATCCCGTCAGTGCAGGGCATCACGGAGATCATCTTCACCGGGGAGACGGACAAGCCCTTGTTCGGGCTCGACCCGAACTCGCCGCTGACCGGGTTCCTGGAGGGGCTGCGTGACGCCATCGTCAAGGTCGGCGACGCCATCCTGACCGCGACCTCCTGGGGGATCGAGCACAAGGGGATGCTCTCCACCTTGGCCGTCACGGTCGGCACCGCTGCGGGCGCTTTCTGGACCCTCCACAAGGCGACGCAGGCGATTGACGCGATCAAGCAGGCCGGCAGCGTCCTGAAGTGGGTGACCAGCCTCCAGTCCATGGAGAAGGCCGTGGATGCCGCGAAGAAGGCTCAGGCGGCCTTCAACGTGGTCTCGAACGCGAACCCGTACATCCTCATCGTGACGGCCATCCTCGCCGTCGTCGCCGCCCTGGCGTGGTTTTTCACCCAGACGGAGACGGGCAAGAAAGCGTGGGCGGCGATCACCGCCGAGTTCAAGAAGTTCCTGGACTGGATCGCCCCCTACTGGGACGCGACCCTGAACGCGCTCAGCTCGGTCTGGAACACGGTGTGGGGTGCCGTCAGCGGATTCTTCACCTCCTATGTGGTGCCGCTGATCTCGGGTGCCGTGAGTGTCCTGAGTGGCGTGTGGTCGGTCCTGAGCGGCGCGGTGAGCGCTGTCTGGGGCGGGATCATGACGGCAATCTCGACGGTCGTGGACTGGATCTCCACTTACGTCGGCCCGGTCCTTTCTGGGGTGTGGACCGGCATCAAGGTTGCCGTGTGGGTCCTGGCTACCGCCGTCGTCTTGTACTTCCAGATGTGGTGGGCTGCGATCTCAACGGTCGTGGACTGGGTGGTCACCTACGTTGGGCCTGTCCTCGCTGCCGCCTGGGAGGGCATCAAGACCGGCGCCCAGTACCTGTGGGCGGGCATCGTCTGGGTGTGGAACGGGATCATGGCTGCCGTCGGTGTGGCTGTGGACTGGTTCAACGCCTACGTGGCTCCCGTGCTGGCTGCTGTCTGGGATGGCATCAAGATTGGGGCACAGTTCCTGTGGAATGGGATCGTCACGATTTGGAATGGGATCAAGGCGACGGTGCAGGTCGTTGCCGATTGGTTCACTGCCTACGTCATGCCGGTCATTTCCGCAGTGTGGACCGGGATTCAGGTGGGCGCCCAATTCCTGTGGAATGGGATCGTCACGATCTGGAATGGGATCAAGGCTACCGTGCTCACGGTCGTCTCATGGTTCCAGACCTACGTGCAGCCCGTCATCTCCACAGTTTGGAACGGAATCAAGTCCGGCGCGGACACGCTGTGGAATGGCTTGAAGACCGTCTGGGACGGCATTAAGTCCACGATTAACACCGTGGCGACATGGTTCCGGGACACGCTTAAGCCTATCTTCGATACGGTCACCACGAATATCAAGCAGGCTTTCGAGAATATGAAGTCCGGCATTCAGACCGTGTGGGATGGGGTTAAGTCGGTCGCAGCGAAGCCGGTGAACTTCATCATCAATACCGTCTACCGTGACGGGATCAAGAAGACTGCGGACTCGATTGCGGAGAAGCTGGGCCTGTCGATGAGGCTCCCGTCCGTCTCCGGGATCCCCGGATACGCGTCCGGTGGCGTGCTGCCCGGATACTCGCCGGGGCGGGATATCTACCACTTCTACTCGCCCGACGGCGGCGGCGCGATCGCCCTGTCTGGTGGCGAGGCGATCATGCGACCGGAGTGGGTGAAGGCGGTCGGTGGCCCCGCGGCCGTGCACCGCATGAACGCCGCAGCCAGGGGCTCCAGCGGGGCGCACATCCCCGGTGGGGACACGGGAGCGAAGTTCGCGGCCTTCGCCGACGGCGGTATCTGGGACAAGATCAAGGGAGCCGCGAAGTCGGGGTGGAACACGGCCACCGACTGGATTTCCAGTGCGGCGGATGCGGTCTCCTCGATCATCTCCGACCCGCTGGGCGCGGTGGAGAACCTGATCCGTCTCCCGATGAAGGCGGTCATGGCCGGCCTGCCCGGCAGTGGTTTCTTCCACGACATGGCGGCGAATCTGCCTGGCCGATGGGTTGACGGCTTCGGGGAGTGGCTCAAGGGCAAGACCGCCACCATGGCCGCTAGCGACATCGTGAACGCCGCGAGAATGGCTATCGGCGCGACCTACGTGTGGGGCGGATCCTCGATCCCGCCCGGCGTCGACTGCTCGGGTCTCGTGTACTGGGCGGCCCACCAGATGGGGAGCAACATCCCGCGACTCACGGCGGCCGGCTACCAGTCTGGGGCCACGCCCGGCGGCTCCTACAACACCCCAGGAACCTTGCTGTTCTGGGGGTATCCGGCGCACCACATCGCCATCGCCAGTGGTGGTGGACGCATGGTCGAGGCCCCCACGTTCGGTATCCCGGTCCGCGAGACCCCGATCTACGGCAGCCCCAGCACCGGGCTCTACAAGTTCGACTCCGGCGGCCTCCTGCAGCCGGGCCTGACGACGGTCCTCAACGCAACCGGGCGCCCTGAGCCCGTCTTCACCGGCGGCCAGTGGTCCAAGATCGACGACCTCCTCGGCAAGGGCGGCAACACGCCGAGCGTGCTGGAGGTGCGCGACGTCGACGGCGAGCTGGTCGGCCGGATGCGCGTCGAGGCTGAGCGGGTCGCCGTCGAGGTCTCACGCAACGACTGACAGAGAGGGGGCGCTATGGCGCTCAAGGGGTGGATCGGGGCCACGTCTGGTCTGCCGTCCCTGCTGGTGGATGGGCCGGTCACGGTGACCGCTGGTGACCGTGTGCTGGCCCGCCTGGGGGAGGGGCAGCACCTGGTGGCTGACGGGCTGGCTATGCCCGGCGTCGAGACCACCTATCGGGCGGGTGAGGATGAAGTGACCCTCACCCGCCCCGCCGGGGACTGGTACGGCGTCTACGTGGCCGGCCGGGACGGGCGCAGCGCCCCCGGCCTCATCTACGTCTCCAACGAGGATCCGCTCGAGTGGTCCTCGAAGGTCTCCCGCGTTGGCGGGGTGACTCGGTGGGCGCTGCGGGATGAGCCTGAGACGGGGAGCGGCGTCATCGTCTGCCACCCTGACGCCGAGGCATACGTCTGGTGGGTGCTGCAATCCCATCACCCGATCATGCTGATCCCGGCCGCCCCGACCGCAGGGGTGCCGCCGAGGATGGTCATCGTCACCGGCGTCTCCCGGAAGCGTCTCATCGATGACCTGATCGAGCTGACGGTGAAGTGGACGGCGCACGAGCCCCGCATCGGTGACTCCCCGATGGGGGCTGTCCCTGTGACCACTTGGGGTGAGTGGCAGGACTACGGAGAGGCACACCCGGACACTCCGGGGTGGCAGGCGTGGTCTGCGCTCGAGGTCGCCCGCCGCGTGCAGGGGATGCCATGAGGCCCGGGCCTAGCACTGAGGCCCTGGCCGGGCCCGTCGCCGTCGGAGCCAGGATCGACGTCCACCTGGGGCGGACCGTGGTCGCCCTGGACGTCCCGTGTGAGGACGTGCAGATCGACTGGGCCAGTGACCGCGTGGTGCCCGGCAAGCTGACCTACGAGTGCCCCGCGTCCTGGGTTCCGACCAGTCCGGCGAGCCCGCTCAACAACTTCGGGCAGCGCAGTCACGTCGTCGCCGTACTCGAGACCCCGGCCGGCCGGGATGAGGTGGACCTGGGGTGGTGGCAGCACCAGTCCTGGGAGGAGGAGTCCTCCGGGAAGGTGAAGGTCGAGTGCCTGGACCTGCTGCAGGTGCTGGAGCAGGACCCGATGCCCTGGCCGTCGTCCCCGCGTGGCGGGGCGACTGTCCTGTCTGAGGCGCAGCGTCTCGCAGGGACTCTCCCGGTGGTGCTGGATCCGGGGACTCCGAACCCGCTGGTCAGCCCGTCCACGCAGTGGGGGCACTCTCGGACTGAGGCGATCCGGGACCTGTGCGTGGCCCGGGGCCTGGGCTGGGCGGTCAAGGCGGACGGGTGCCTGCACCTGTGGGCGCAGACGGATGCCCGCGAGCCGGTGGCTCGCTACACGGGCCGCGACCTGCTCGTCGAGGCCCCAAGGAAGAGCGTGGAGCGTCGCCCGAACCGGTGGGTCGTCGTCGGCAGCCCGCAGCAGTCGGACGACAGGAAGCCGGCCGTGAAGTGGACGGGGACCGCCGTCGCCTCCTCCTGGCCCTACGAGCCCGCCGTCTACGGGTGGGTGACTGAGCGCAAGGAGTTCAACGCCGCGGCCTCTGCCTCGGCCGTCCAGAAGGCGGCCAGCACGAACATGGCGACAGCCCTCGCGGCGGCGTCGAAGAGGTCGGTGGAGATCGCCCCTGACCCGCGCCTGGAGGCCGGTGACGTGATCGCCGTCCACACCGACGCGGGAGAGGTCATCGTCGGCAAGGTCGTCGCCTACTCCCTGCCGGTGGACAAGCCGGGCGGGCAGATGCGCGTGGATATGGAGGAGCTGGCGTGGTGAATCCGAACTTGTGGATCGATCGCAAGCCGTCCCCGGCTACGGCGGTCGCCAATCAGCAGGCCTCCTACGGGTCCGGTTCGCAGGCGGGCACGTGGGCCACTGGGCGCGTCCTGGAGGTCCTGGACGGTGGCCTGGTCCGCGTGGAACTCCCGGCGGATGACCCGGTGAGTGAGGTCGTGGCCCCGGCCGACGGCGGCGTGACCGCGGTCGGCGCTGAGTGCGTCTGCCTCCAAGCAGGGGATGGCCGTGTCTACCAGGTCGTCTCACCGGCCACCATCCCCGAGGGGGGCCAGGCCCGCCCAACCGGGGTGACGGGCCGGATCGCCCTGGAGGCGGCCGGAACCAAGGCCGAGCTTGACGCCGCCAAGGCTGAGATCGACGCCGCCCAGAAGCGCCTGGCCGAGGAGGTCAAGGCCGCGAAGGACGCCGCGACCACCTCCGGTGAGGCGGCCGCGAATGCGTTGAAGCGGGCGATCGGCCGCGTGAACGTCGCCGCTACCGCCCCTGCGGATCCCGTCGATGGGGACCTGTGGGTAGTGACCGGGGCGGACAAGCAGGCGACCGGCGTCAAGGTGTGGTCGGCCGCCGCCAAGGGCTGGCAGGACTACATGCTGGTCGCCGGGAAGGTCCTCGTCCCCGGCTCGGTGGGCGCGATCCAGTTGGCTGACGGCGCGGTCACCGCCCCCAAGATCACCGCCTCGGAGGAGTTGTGGGCGAAGGTGGCGACGTTCGCGAAGGTGACCACACAGATGCTCCAGACCGGGCAGGCACGGATCACGGGCGAACTCCTGGCGGACACCATCCGTCTGTCCACGCGGATCGTCGCCGGGGACCCGTCCGGTGACGCCGCGATCATGGACTCCACGGGACTGCACGTGGTGAAGGCCGTCGGCGGGCAGCCGAGCGAGGTCGTCACGCTCGGCACGGCCGGGCAGGACTTCCTGTCCATCACCGGCACCGACGGGCTCGCCAAGGCCACGATCACCGGCGACGGCGAGGTGACCACGCAGTCGCTCGCTGTGGCTGACCGGATCACTTGGCGCGGCACCGACCTCGCCGACACCCTGGCTGCCCTGCCCCGCGGCGTGGTCGCTCACGGCTCGGCCTGGCCTTGGGGTGGGAACAGCAGGCACCTGGTCAGCCACGTTGATTCCCTCTTCGAGCTCGTGGTCGACGTCGAGGCCAGCCGCCTATACCAGGTGGAGATGCTGATGCCGTGGTTCTCGTCTAAGGCGAATGCGATGCTGGAAATCTGGCTCCGGTATGCGCCGGTCAATGGTGGGGAGCAGGTTGAGCACCGTTTCCGTATGGTGTCGGAGAATCTTCGCCAGATTCAGACGGGGCGGGCCGTGTTCCCGTTGTGGACGCCGAAGGTGTCTGGCGCTCACCGGCTCCTGTTTCTGGCCGCTTCGGCGTATGGGAATGACGCTGTGACGCTGACCGTGGAGGACAAGAGCCTACCGCAGCCGCAGGCGTTTGTGCGCGACATGGGCCAGGCCGTGGAGCCTACGCTCCAGGTCAATAAGTCAGTGTCGTTGGGGAATCCTGTACCGCAGGCGCAACCGGCACCAAAACGGAACTACACGAAGCAGTACCGGTCGAATTGGTGGAAGGCGTATTCCAATGGGTCCCCGGATTCGGCGTGGCCTGACAATATGCCGCAGGGGCGTTACGCGAACTGGAACTATAGCTCTCTGATTGGTTTCCCGGATATGACCGGCGACCTCAGGGGTGCGACGATAACTGGCATGAAGGTGTATGCCTACGCAAAACACTGGTACGGGCAGACCGGCGTCGCCAGTATTGGTGTGCACAGGTACACCTCCGCGCCCGGATCGTTTAATCCAGACGGCGGGTGGCGCTGGCATGAGGCCGGCGGCTGGGGCCGCGGTGAAGGACGATGGGTGAGCATTCCCCGGAATCTGTGGCCCGGGTTCAAGGACGGCACCTATCGCGGCATTTCCTTTGAGGGTGTCAAGAATGCCTCCTACGGCTACTGGTCGCATGACCTGGTTATCGAAATCTCCTACACCAAGTGAAAGGTGAAATGGAATGCCGGTGAATCACTGGAAGGGTGTCCCGGTCCCGGAGGCCGGGGACGACCTGCTGTCCGCGTGGACGAACGCCCTGGACGCCGCGGGGATCATCTTTCCCGCCCAGTCCGTCGCAGCGGGCCGCGAGATTCTGTCGAAGGCGGAGGCCGCCGGCCACCCACCCACGGCAGCGCACCCCGCCTACCTCGACGTCGGCGGAATCCTCTACCGCTCCGACGGGGCGAAGAACGGCAGCACGTGGATTCTCCGGCCGATCAACGAGGTCCAGGCCGTCGAGTCCAGGGTGCAACTCACTAACACGCTCGCGCTCAAGGACCGCGAATACTCCGGGGCCACCCAGGTTGATATCGGGGTCCGCCCGTATGACCGGCTCGTTCAGGTCGCATTCACGGTATGGGGGAGGGTCGCAGCGGGCGATATCGACGCCACAATCCTCCTCCTGGACCGCCAATTCCGGGCGCGCTTCCCCAATGACTCAACGGGCGCGACCGTGACCGTGACCGGAATGAGCGTGGTCCCCGCCGGGAAGGACCCGAAAATCCGTGCCGGATTCACCGGCGCATACGGCAAGGGAGGGACATTCTCTGTCACCGGAGACTCCTCCTACAGTTCAATCACAGCAACAGCGACACCAAGGAGCATGGCATAATGGCAGGCGGATTCATGGACACCTCGGAGCGCGGCCTCCGATTCATGGCGGACAGCGACTTCAACTCACTGGCCGAGCGAGTATCAGACGAGCTTAGTCGACGCTCACTCCTGCGCGACTGCAAGAGCGAGGTCGATGCCCGCATTGACGCCTACGAGCGTGCGGCCGCCAGTGAGGCGAAGAACATCAAGGACCTCCAGCAGAGCGCTGTTGTAGGCCCTGGTGAGCGCATCGTGGTCGACGGCAAGACCTACAAGAATATCGCGCGTGCCTGGCTGAACCCGTTCAAGGCTGGGCCGATCAACTTCGCCGCCGGCTGGGAGCAGCAGCAGGGTGGCGTCCTGTGAGCGTCGGGAGCGTCACCGCGCGGATCGCGCGGGAAATCTGTGACAACCAGCCGGTGGGCTACAGCCAGGGAGAGAGTCGGCGCAGCTGGTACGCCGCCGCTGATGCCCACGGGCGGGTCCCTAGTCCGCAGAACGCGGACTGTTCGAGCCTGGCCGCCGGATCGATCTCCTACGGCCTCCACCACACGTACGGCGTGCCGTGGGGGCACCAGGCGTTGCTTGAGCCCAACGATTTCTGGACCGGGAACCTCCGGTCCGGTATGGAGGCCCGGGGCTTCGACGAGGTCCCCTGGGCCGACGAGAACCTGACTCCCGACGGCGGTTTCCAGGTCGGCGACATCGTCCTGTCGGCCGGGAACGAGGGCGGCGTCGGCCACGTCATCGTCATCGACGAGGACGGCTACGACCCGCTCGAGTCGGAGGCGTGGATCGCCGAGACCGGCGACCTATACGGCGAGCGCGGCGACCAGACCGGTCAGGAGACCCGCACCGATCGCTACAGCGAGCACCCGTACACGCTACGTGGTGCCTGGACCTCCTGCCACCGCTTCAATGAGGCGAAGTTCTTCCAGCAGTGGCCCGAGTTTGCGAATCGCAAGCCCGCCGCCGCCCCGGCGGCGGCCGCTAACTCTGAGCCCAAGCACGCACACGGTATCGACATCTCGTCTCATCAGGGCGGCCTGAACATCCGGGCGATCTGGGCGGACTTCGTGATCGTCAAGATCACCGAGGGGACCGGCTACGAGAACCCGTACTGGCGTGCTCAGGCGGAGGCCACGCTGGCCGCGGGCAAGCGACTCGGCCTCTACCTCTTCGCCAACGACGAGGACCCGAACGAGCAGGCCCGGTTCTTCCTCGACCGCGCCAAGGCGTATGCGGGCCGCGCCACGTTCTGGCTGGACTGGGAGGCCGACGCTCTCAACCTAGCCCCCTCGGACGCCCTCGTGATCCTGAACCAGATGGCAGCCGAGACCAGGTCCACGCCGGGCATCTACCTGAACGGGCAGGGCATGGGGAGCGGGGACTGGTCCGCCGTCGCCGGCCGGTTCCCGCTCTGGTACGCCGGAGGCCCCAACTACGCCTCCTACGGGCAGGCGTACAGCGACCCGGCCACGCCAACCGTCCCCTACTGGGGAGGCAACGTCCTCATTCACCAGTACACCGAGGACGGCTACCTGCCTGGCTACAACGATCACCTCGACCTGGACCGCCTGCGCGACCGGTCAGCCTGGGACGCGATGAAGGGTGGCGGCCAGGTAACCGCATCCGCCCCGGCAGCGTCCGCGGCGCAGGCGAGCCCCTACACCGGGAAGTGGAACAAGAGCGACGGCCAGGGCGAGCTTGTCTGCAACGGCATCTTCGGGCCTGCGACGATTGGTCGGCTACAGCAGGTCATGGGCACCCCGATCGACGGCGCGCTCGACGACGACGGCAGCCCCGCCATCGAGAGGCTCCAGGCGTTCCTGAACTCGGCCGTCCCGGCGGACACGCAGGTCGCCCTGAACGACTCGCCAGCGCTCGACGTCGACGGCGTGCTCGGCCCGGACACGTGGCGCACGCTCCAGTATCTCATCATCGCCTGGCACAAGGAGTACCTGCCCGCGGGGTGGGGCTACGAGGACTGGGTGGATGGGGAGGCCGGCCCGGCAACGATCGGGGCGCTCCAGCGCGCCCTCAACAACTCTCGCTCCAACTCTGGTCGCCTCTGGTGACCATCTACCGAAAGGACTAGCCGTGAAGGCACTCTTCTCTGACCCGTTCGTTACCACCGTCGTCCTGGGGGTTCTGTGGCCCCTGGTTCAGGCGGCCCTGGACCGCCCCTACTGGACGCGCGGCCGCCGCGTCGCCCTCGTCGTGGGGGCCGCCGTCGTCCTCACCGTGGGTGCGTGGGCGCTCAGTGCCTACCCGCTCCAGGCTGACGTCCTGGCCGCCCAGGCCGCGAAGTTCCTGGGCTTCGCCTGGGTCGCCTATCAGGCCCTCTCTCACATCCGAATCGGCGGCGTCTCGGTCCTGAACTGGGCCGGCATCGTCACCCCCGGTGGCGAGACCCGGGAGCACTACCAGCCGCGTCACGAGGCCGCCTGATGGGCGTGGGCCGCCGACTGTGGGGGACGCTCCACGAGCCGCGGGCCATCTCAGCGATGATGGCGGCGACCTACGTGCTCATCGCCGTAGCCGTCGCCCTCATCCTGGGCGCCCCGCGCATCCAGCCGTGGGACGTGACCGTGGGATGCCTCACCACCCTCTCCGGGTGCGCTATCGGTGCGCCGTCGGCGTGGCGGGGATGGTGGGGCGTGGAAGGCCCGTCGGCGGCCCTGGTCGCCCTCGGGCTTGTCGTGGTCGCCGTCGAGGACGCCGCACGCGCCCTCACGTCGGATCACTGGCCCGGCTGGCCGTTCTGCATCGTCCTCGCCCTCCTCCTCATGATCGGCCAGCGGATCGCCCGCACCTGGGGTCACACCTGGGAGCCCGGCTGTGAGCCGAACACCGCTCTCAGGCAGGCCGAGACCAGCGCGACCGCAGCGAAGGCCATCGAAGCCGACGCCGCCGCCCGCGCCATGGAGAGGGAGGACCCCGGATGCGAGCAACCGAGCTGATAGCCGTCGTCGTCACCAGCGGTTTCGCTTCCGCCCTGCTCGGGCAGGTCGCTGCCGCTGTGCGCGCGCTGTGGCACGTCCGGCAGGGCAGGGAGTCGGGCCTGCAGGTGGCGCGCCGGGAGGCTGCCCAGTGGGAGTGCGTGGCGCGTAGGACGCGCGCGATTGCCCTGGATCGGGGCGCGCCCTTGGGGGATCTGCCGCGCGGCCCTGGGGAGGATCCGATCGGGGATCTCGCCGACGACTGAGATGGTCATTTCGAATGGCTATGCGCCCCTCTCACCTGACCGGGTGGGAGGGGCGCCTTTCGTCGTCTCTGGGGACTGTTTTTGGCGTGATTCCGGGGTTTTCTTGGTGTCTCGGAAAGATGGCTAGTTGATGGCTAGTTTCGCGTTGGCTGGTCGGTGGTTTGGTGAGTGTTTTCGGGGGAAGACCCTCGTGGTGCCGCCTGCTTTGGGAGCAGGGGGCCGCGGGTTCAAATCCCGCCAGCCCGACCGGAAATCCCCGGAATCAAGCCAGATCATGGGGTACCTGCTTAGCCCCTCATACGCTATCCTGGGCTACAGATGGCTAGCCAGATGGCTAGTCGCCGAGCAGGAAGGGCTATCCAATGGCATACGGGGAAGGCACCGTCTACCAGCGCAAAGACGGCAAATGGGTCGCATCAGTCGAAGCCGGCTACACGGCCAGCGGCGGCCGCCGACGCATCACCAGAGCACGAGCCACCGAGGCCGAAGCCAAGCGCGCCCTACGCGCCATCCGCCGCGAAGTCCTCGCCGAGCAGCAAGCCACCATCGTCAGCCCCCGCACCACCCTCAAGGCGTGGATCGACACCTGGGCGCCCGGCTACAAGCGCACCGCCCGCCCCCGCACCTACAGCAACGACCTCGCCCTCCTCGGCAAGTGGGTCACCCCCACCATCGGGCACCGCCGCCTCGCCGACCTCACCGTCACCGACCTACGCAAGATGGAAGCCGGGATGAGGCAGGCCGGCCGATCAACGACGTCGATCCGCTACGTCCGACTCATCCTCCACCGGGTCCTCAAGGCCGCCATCGTCGAAGGACACCGCATCCCCGACTCCGTGATGCTCGCCCCCAAGCCCAAGGCCGCCGCCTCCACGCGCGAGGCCGTGCCCGCCGCCGAAGCCGCCGCCCTCCTCAAGGCCGCCACCGAGAAAGACACCTGGACACCCCTCCCCAACTCCACCAGCCTCCCCACCCAGCGCGCCCGCCGCCTCGCCACCGAGCAGGACGCCAGCAGGTGGGTTGCCGCCCTCCTCCAAGGAATGAGGCAAGGCGAATGCCTCGGCCTCACCTGGGATCGGATCGACCTCGACGCCGGCACCCTCACCGTAGACCGCCAGCTCGTAGAGATGACCGCCGCCGAGGACGTCAACGGCACCGACGGCGTGGTCTACGAGCACCTGGTGGACGGCTACTACCTGGGGCCGACCAAGACGAAGGCGGGCTCCCGCGTCCTGCCCCTGGTGCCGTGGATGGCCGCGGCACTGACCGCCTGGCGCGACCAGTGCCCGACCTCCCCCTACGGGCTCGTGTGGCCCCGCCCCGACGGCAGCCCATGGTCGAAGAAGAGCGACCGCCTGGCGTGGCGCGCCCTCCAGGACGTCGCCGGCGTCCACAAGGAGGATGGCGGCTACTATCTCGTCCACGAGGCCCGCCACTCGACGGCGACGCTCCTCATGGCCGCAGGAGTCCCCGCCACCGTCGTCATCGCCATCATGGGCCACACCGCGATCACCACGTCGATGGGCTACCAGCACGCCGACCTGGACCAGGCCCGCCAAGCCCTCGAAGCCGTGGCACCCCGCCTCGGCCTCACCTCCACCCCAACCCCCTGAAAGGAAACCCCATGTCACTCCTCGACGCCGCCTGCATCAAGACCGACGACGGCACTATCCACGTCGCCCCGAACGGAACCATCGGCCTCCCTGGCCTCCTCACCCCAGACATCCCCGCCACCGACGTCGTCGACATCGCCGTCGAAGACGGGAAGGAGGCCAGCCAGAGGATCACCGCGACCCGCGTCGCCCTCATCGGCGTCTTCGCGCTCGCCGCGAAGAAGAAGGTGGATGCCACGAAGTTCATCGTCATCGAGACCGTCGATAATGCCTACGCCTACGAGATCGGCGCGAAGGAGTATCGGACTGCCGTGGCCTTTGTGAAGCGCGCCAAGGTTGCCGTCGCCCGCGGCCAGGAGTACGCCGCACGGGAGGCCGAGGCGCCCGCGACCCCCGCCCCCGAGCCGGCCGAGGGGGCCGAGCCCGCACCGAAGAAGTGGTGGCAGAAGACCACCGGCGACCTCATCAACGAGCGCCGCGCCCGGAAGGGGAAGGCGCCCCTGAACTTCGGAGCCGCGTGACCGATCCAGCACTCCAGCACTGAGGCCCCCACCATGATGGTGGGGGCCTCTCTGTGTCTCTAGGGGGCTACGCCATCGCTAGGGCGCGGTGCCCCCTTCGGCGGGGGGGGGTGTCTTCTTTGCTAGGCGCTTCTCGGCGCGCTCGACGATCTCCAGGACGCTGACGCCGAGGGCTCCGGCGAACTCCGCGAGGGCTTCGATGGTGATGAGGCGCTCGGCGTTGAGCAGCCTCCAGGTCGTGGCCCTGGAGAGGCTGACGCGTTCCACGAGGTCATCGAAGGCGACTTCCTGGGCGACTCGCTCGGCCCGGAGCTCGGCGGCGACGGCGGCGTTCAGCCCTTTGGTGGGGTCCTTGTCGATGTTGGCCATGGGTTCACTATTCCATATGGAGCACAAGGTCGCATTTCGGTAACGCGGTTCCCAGGAAGTTGCCAGTGATCCATATGGCGCACTAAGTTATCCATATGGGTAACTCACCGATGACCGCCCGCCTCGCGGAGGTCCTGAACCACCAACTCAACGAATCCAACCTCTCGGTTTCCGCAGCCAGCCGGAAGACCGGCATCCCCTATCCAACCCTCTATCGCCGCCTTAACAGCGGCGGCCGCGGCCTCACCATCGACGAGACCGAACGCCTCGCCCGAGCCCTCAACACAACCCCCACCGACCTCCTCACGCAGGCCACCAAGTAACCCCAACCCAACCACACCCCACCATCTCTAGGAAACATCCCATGTGCAACCCCAGTACCCAGCGCCCCATCTCAGAGGCCATGCCCTTCGTGAACGCCCTCATCGCCGAGGCCGAGCGCAACTGCATCGACATCCATAGCGTCAACGTCTTCGCCCACGCCGGAGGTCGCTTCGCCATCGACCTCGTCGCCTACGACGGTGGCGGCCAGGCCCTCGCAGGCCTCCTCAACCTCCATCACACCTTCATCTTCACCTCCCGCGGGAAGCGCTTCCAAGCCGTCGCTCGCACTGACGGCCGCTTCACCATCGGGTCGCACTACCCCCTCCCTGACGTCGAGGAGGCGGCGGCATGACCACCTACGCCCTCGCAGCCCTCGCCGCGGCCGCCATCCTCACCGAGCTTGCTCTCAGCGTCGCCGTCGGCCACCACACGGGCGTCCTCCTCCTCGCCGCCGCCCTCACCGCCGCCACCGTCACCCACACCATCCGCACCGAGAAGGAGACCCGCCGATGACCGTCGTCCTCACCTACACCCTCAGCGGCGCGGCCGCAGTCACCGGCCTGTCCGTCGACTACATCCGCAAGGCAGTCAAGGCAACCGACCCCGACTTCCACCTCCCCGCACGGATGGCCGGCACCAAGTACCTCATCCGCAAGGACGACCTCGAAGCCTGGATCGACCGCCTCCCCGAAGCCTGACCCCCACCGTCTCCCCAGAAAGGACCCG
>ERZ772958.99-NODE-99-length-36359-cov-10.574758_pt1 | contig 36359 bp, 29 predicted proteins | sample MGYA00580681_ERZ772958 | MGnify/ENA primary metagenome ERZ772958 (study PRJEB29015, sample SAMEA2738089) | human oral metagenome | biome: human oral; feature: human-associated habitat; material: saliva | place: China | collected 2275 ...
GATGCTCGCCTGCCGGGATGATTCTTACGTGCCATGAGCCCTATTCTACCGCGCCGCTCAGCTATCTCTACCTACCAGCCCTGCCACTGTTCGCTCTGCGCTCTTCCTCGTGCTGTACTCTTCTTTGCCCCGTGCTCTTCCTCTCTCTGAGGCGGCACTCCCCCGCTCTGTACCGCGCCCCCCCTACTGTGCCCCGTACCGCGACCTGTACCAAGCTCGGGTTCCCTAGCTCATACCCTCACCTGCTAGAGCCGAGCACTCGTACCTGCTAGAGTAGACGGATGCGTATTGTCATTGCTGAATGCTCCGTAGATTATGAGGGCCGCCTCCGCGCCCACCTGCCCCGCGCTACCCGCCTGCTGATGGTCAAGAATGACGGCTCCGTCCTCATTCACTCCGACGGCGGTTCTTACAAGCCTCTGAACTGGATGAGCCCTCCCTGCTCCCTGCTGGTGGCTGAGCGTGAGGACGTTCCGCAGAGCATCCGTGAGGACCTGGAGTCTGATGTTCAGCAGCTGTGGACCGTTCAGGCGGCTAAGAGCGATGACCGCCTCATGATTCGTATCTACAAGATTGAGCACGAGTACACCACCGACCTGGGTGTTGACCCCGGCCTCATTAAGGACGGTGTGGAGGCTGACCTGCAGCGTCTGCTGGCCGAGCAGATCCACACTCTCGGTGAGGGCTATTCGCTGGTGCGCCGCGAGTACCCGACCGCTATCGGTCCGGTAGACATCATGGCGAAGGATGCGCACGGCGTCTCCGTGGCGGTCGAGCTCAAGCGTGTGGGCGATATTGACGGTGTGGAGCAGCTGACCCGTTACCTGGAGCTACTCAACCGTGACCCGCTGCTGGCACCGGTGCGCGGCGTGTTTGCGGCGCAGACGATTAAGCCGCAGGCTCGTACCCTGGCTGAGGACCGCGGTATCCGCTGCGTGAGCCTGGACTATGACGCGATGCGCGGCGTGGACGACTCGGCTGACCGCCTGTTCTAGCTGACCGCCTGTTCTCAACAGCTCTAGCTAGGCGGCTACACATAGCTTGAGGGGCGCCTCCCGATACATGGGAGGCGCCCCTTTTCTGTGCGCATCATCTTTCTATGCACGCTGTCGTTCTGCACGCTATCGTTCTGCATGTGCTCTTCCTGCGCACTCTCTTTCTGCGCGCTCTCTTCTGTGCACACGGCATACCCTCGGATACACCAATCGCCGGTGCCCCTCCCCTTTCGGGGAGGAACACCGGCGAGGTGTACACAGTGGTCAATTCCCCCTGCGGGGAACCGGCTTTAGATCTCTGCGTGCTTTGCAGCGATGGTCACGTGATCGTTCGAGACGGTCAAGAAACCTGCGTTGAGGATGGTCTTAATGGGCTCACCCTCAACAGGTTCAATGAGCAGCTCGCCGTCCTGTGCCAGCAGCGTGCAGGTGGGGATCATGCCCGGCAGGATGCCGAGGTCACCGCTGACGGAACGTGCACGAACGTAGTTCGCTTCGCCAGTCCACACGACGCGTTCGCGGGAAACAACTTCAACTTTCAGAGCCATGATTACTTAGCTCCAGTCTGTGCCTTGATTTCCTCGTAGCGGCGCATAACGTCGTCCATACCACCAATGTTGTAGAACGCCTGCTCGGGGATGTGGTCGACATCGCCGTTGCAGATCATCTGGAAGGACTCGATGGTGTCCTTCAGCGGAACGGTCGAACCCTCGACACCGGTGAACTGCTTTGCAGTGTAGGTGTTCTGGGAGAGGAACTGCTCGATACGACGTGCACGTGCCACGACGATCTTCTGCTCCTCGGAGAGCTCGTCCACACCCAGAATCGCGATGATGTCCTGCAGTTCCTTGTTTTCCTGCAGAATAGCCTTCACGCGAATTGCGGTGTCGTAGTGCTCCTGACCGATGTACTGTGCGTCCAGAATTCGGGAGGTGGAGGACAGCGGGTCAATTGCCGGGTACAGACCGCGCGACGCGATTTCACGAGAGAGCTCGGTGGTCGCATCCAGGTGCGCGAAGGTGGTTGCCGGCGCCGGGTCGGTGTAGTCATCCGCAGGCACGTAAATTGCCTGCATGGAGGTGATGGAGTGACCGCGGGTGGAGGTAATACGCTCCTGCAGCAGACCCATTTCGTCCGCCAGGTTCGGCTGGTAACCCACTGCGGAGGGCATGCGGCCCAGCAGGGTGGACACCTCAGAACCTGCCTGAGTGAAACGGAAGATGTTGTCGATGAACAGCAGCACGTCCTGGTTCTGAACATCGCGGAAGTACTCCGCCATGGTCAGACCGGTCAGTGCCACGCGCAGACGGGTTCCCGGGGGCTCATCCATCTGGCCGAACACAAGAGCGGTGTCCTTCAGAACGCCTGCTTCTTCCATTTCGACCCACAGGTCATTACCCTCACGGGTACGCTCGCCAACACCGGTGAACACGGAGGTACCACCGAAGTTACGAGCCACACGGGTAATCATTTCCTGGATCAGCACGGTCTTACCCACGCCTGCACCACCGAACAGACCGATCTTACCGCCCTTGATGTAGGGGGTCAGAAGGTCGATGGACTTAATACCGGTCTCCAGCATTTCGGTGGAGCCTTCCAGCTCTGCGAAGCCGGGAGCGGCACGGTGGATCGGCCAGTAGGTGTCAGCCTTGATCTCGGAGTTCGGCACGTCGAGTGCGTCACCGAGAACGTTGAAGATGTGGCCCTTCACGCCGTCACCAACGGGGACGGAGATCGGTGCGCCGGTGTCGACTACAGCCTGACCGCGGACCAGGCCGTCAGTCTGCTGCAGGGAGATAGCGCGAACGATCGAGTCGCCCAGGTGCTGTGCGGTCTCGAAGGTGATGGTGCGGGTGCGACCGTCGAGGGTCAGCTCGGTGGTCAGAGCGTTGTAAATCTCGGGGACCTGACCGGCGGGGAACTCGACGTCGACCACGGGGCCGATGACGCGGGCAATACGACCCGTTGCGCCCTGAGTCGGTGCGGAGACCGATTCGTTGTAGGTGGCAGTCATATTTCTCACTTACTTAGAAAGTTTGGACAGTTGATGGCTTCGTTGGCGTACCAATACTAGGAGCCGAGGGCGTCTGCGCCGCCCACGATTTCGGAGAGCTCCTGAGTAATTTCCGCCTGACGTGCGTTATTCATCAAACGGGTGTACTTGGTAATCAGCGTCTCAGCGTTGTCACCTGCGGTCTTCATTGCGCGCTGGCGGGATGCCAGCTCACTTGCCGCTGCCTGCAGGAGGCAGGAGAAGATACGGGATGCAACGTAGCGCGGCAGCAGCTCGTTGAGCACTTCCTCAGCGGAGGGCTCGAACTCGAAGGATGCCGCCTGCTCGTACTCAGCCTTGGTCAGTTCCTGGTCGGGAACGATTTCCTCGCCCATAGCCTTTGCGTCACCCACGTGGATGGGCAGCAGGCGCAGGATCTTGGGTTCCTGAACAACCATCGACTTGAACTCGGTGTACACGATGTGCAGTTCGTCCACGCCGCCCTCTTCGAAGGGCAGGTCGTAGGCTTCGAGCAGCGCGTCACGAATTTCGACGGCGGTTTCAACGCGAGGTGCATCGGTGTGGCCTTCCCACGCACGGGCGTAGGGGCGCTCACGGAACTCGAAGTAAGCCTTTGCCTTACGGCCAACCAGGTACAGCTGTACCTCCTGGCCGTTAGAGCGCAGCCTCTCAATCAGAGATTCGGTACGACGCAGGATAGCGGAGGAGTACGAACCTGCCAGGCCGCGGTCGCTGGTGACAACCAGGATTGCGGAGCGGCGGTGTTCGTAGGTTCCGAACTCGTGCGGCTTGTGAATCAGCGGGTGCTTGATGCCATGCTGAGTCGCAACCGCAGTCACCACGCGGGTCAGAGCGTTCGCGTAGGGGCCGGCTGCCTGAGCAGCGTTACGAGCCTTGTTAATGCGGGAGGTCGCGATCATCTCCATCGCCTTGAAGATCTTCTTCATAGACGACGTCGAAGCAATCTTCTGTCGGTAAACCCTAATCTGGGCTCCCATAGAGCTTCCTTTCTCCTTGCTTTCTGCCCCGCCCCAGCCTCATAGCTGAGGCGGGGAGAAGGCGAGGACTAATCGCTAACCGATGGTTTCCTGAGTGATGTCGCTATCGCGAGCTGCCTTGTGCTCCTCGTGACCTGCGTCGACGAGGTGGCTGCTGCCCTCAGACTTGAAACCCTGCTTGAAGTCAGCAACTGCGGTCTTCAGCGCGGCAACGGTGTCATCCTCAAGCTTGCCGGAGGAAGCGATATCGGTCAGTACCGAGGTCTTGTGACGCAGGTACTCGATGAAGCCTTCCTCGAAGCGCAGCACGTCGGAAACCTCAATGTCGTCGAGGTGACCGGAGGTACCAGCCCAAATGGAGACAACCTGCTCTTCAACTGCGTACGGGGTGTACTGCGGCTGACGCAGCAGCTCGGTCAGGCGAGAACCGCGGGTCAGCTGTGCCTTGGTTGCGTCGTCCAGGTCGGATGCGAACATTGCGAACGCTTCCATAGCACGGTACTGCGCCAGCTCCAGCTTCAGGGTACCGGAGACCTTCTTCATAGCCTTGGTCTGTGCGGCACCACCAACACGGGAGACGGAGATACCGACGTCGACTGCCGGACGCTGGTTAGCGTTGAACAGGTCGGACTGCAGGAAGATCTGGCCGTCAGTAATGGAGATGACGTTGGTCGGAATGAAGGCGGAAACGTCGTTCGCCTTGGTCTCAATGATCGGGAAGCCGGTCATCGAGCCTGCGCCCAGGTCGTCGGAGAGCTTAGCGCAACGCTCCAGCAGGCGGGAGTGCAGGTAGAAGACGTCACCGGGGTATGCTTCACGTCCCGGCGGGCGGCGCAGCAGCAGGGACACAGCGCGGTATGCTTCTGCCTGCTTCGACAGGTCGTCGAAGATGATGAGGACGTGCTTGCCACCGTACATCCAGTGCTGGCCGATAGCCGAACCGGTGTAGGGTGCCAGGTACTTGAAGCCTGCTGCGTCAGATGCGGGAGATGCCACGATGGTGGTGTACTCCAGCGCGCCGCGAGTCTCAAGGGTGTGGCGGACAGCTGCAATGGTGGATGCCTTCTGGCCAACAGCCACGTAGATGCATCGAACCTGCTTCTCGGGGTCGCCCGAAGCCCAGTTGTCCTTCTGGTTCAGAATGGTGTCGATCGCAATAGCGGTCTTACCGGTCTGGCGGTCACCAATAATCAGCTGACGCTGACCGCGACCAATCGGAATCATCGAGTCGATTGCCTTCAGACCGGTCTGCAGCGGCTCGTGAACCGACTTACGCTGGGTCACGCCGGGAGCCTGCAGCTCCAGTGCGCGGCGACCTTCAGCCTCAATGGGGCCCAGGTCATCGATCGGGTTACCGAGGGGGTCAACAACGCGACCGAGGTACGCGTCGCCAACGGGCACCGAGAGGACCTCACCGGTGCGGTGTACGACCTGGCCCTCTTCAATACCGGTGAAGTCGCCCAGGACGATCACACCAATATTGCGGGTATCCAGGTTCTGTGCGAGGCCGAGGGTGCCGTCTTCGAAACGAAGCAGCTCATTCGCCATAACCGAGGGAAGGCCCTCGACACGAGCGATACCGTCGGAGGCCGATACAACTCGACCCACCTCAACACGTTCTGCATTGCCGGGTTCGTAAGACGCTGCAAACTCGTTCAGCGCATTACGGACATCTTCGGCATTGATGGTCAGTTCGGCCATCTTGTGTCCCTGCTCTCTCATTGTGGTTGCGTTCCGTCAACGGAACCAACCGAAACTTGCAATTCGGGTTGAACGGGCGGGCAATGCCACTGCTTCTGCGAAGGAGGCATCTGCCACGCACCCGCTACCCGAGGTATCTTCTAAATCACCGTTGCGACGAACGGTTCAGCGTCGCTAGCTTGAGCCGCTAGCCGATGGAACGAGCCAGGTCGGACATGCGGGTCTCGACGGTACCGTCGATCACCTCGTCGCCCACCTGAACACGCAGACCGCCCAGAACGGCGGGGTCCACCGAAACGTCGAGCTTCAGCTCACGGCCGTACACGGCGTTGAGCGCGCGACCGAGACGTTCAAGCTGTGCCTGCGACAGCGCAATCGCGCTAGTTACTCGCGCAATGTAACGGTTCTGTCGCGTGACGATGATTTCTGCGAACTCATCGGCTACCCGTGCAGCGTGACGGCCGCGGGGGTTGGAGCCAACTCGTTCGAGCAGAAGCACACCTTCGGCGGTGGTGGCGGGGCCACCGAGCGCCACGGCGAGCTTCTTCTTTGCTTCTTTGCTTGCCTGATGGTCGGACAGCGCTTCCTGCGCCTGAGCGTTGGAATCAACGGTACGCACAAAGGTGAGTAGTTCGTTGAGTACCTCGTCCAGGGCGTCCACGCCACCGCGAGACTGAGCCGATGCGGTCACGGCGAGCACTGCTGCACGCTCCAGGGCATTCGCCAGATCAGCATCATCAGACCAGCGCTGAGCCACCGCATTGGTGAACACAGCCATAGCCTGAGAAGAGATCTTGCCGCCGAAGACGGTGTTAGCGATACCCTGACGTGCTGCTGCATCACGCGAAGAATCGGTGACAGCACGGCGCAGGGTGCCGTTGTGGTCGAGAACATCAACCACAGCGAAAAGCTCGCTCGCCAGGTTCAGGGGCTGCAGGGAAGCGTGAGCTTCCAGCACCTCTTCCACCTTGCTCAGTGATTCAGTAGATACTCCTGCCATTACCGAGCCGCACCTGCGTTCTGCTTCTCGGTTTCAAGGTCAGCAAGAAAACGATCTACCACACGGGCCGATCGCTCATCATCGTTGAGGGCTTCGCCCACAATCTTGCCGGCAAGGGTCGTAGCAAGAGTGCCAACCTCGGAACGGAGGGACACTGCTGCTGCCGCACGCTCTGCCTCGATAGCCTTTGCTGCATTATCGCTAATGCGCTGAGCCTCAGCGGTTGCACGCTCGCGAGCATCGGCAATGATTGCCTCGCCCTCTGCGCGTGCCTCTTCACGAATCTTCTGAGCCTCCAGTCGAGCGCTTTCGAGCTGCTGGGTGTACTCATCGCGAGCCGCTGCAGCCTCTGCCTGTGCCTTCTCGGCCTTGGCAAGGCCACCTTCGATTGCTTCCTTACGGTCCTGGTAGATCTTCTCGAACGCCGGGACAACGTACTTAGCAACGATGTAGTAGAGGATCAGGAATCCGATGAGGGTAATGACAATTTCCCCGACGTCGGGAATCAGGGGGTTCGAAGTTGCCTCCGCTCCCCCTTCGCTTGCCAGATAAATCATGGAGGGAATCCTGTTCTATGGGATGGGTCGTTTAGGATGTGGCAGAGCCGGTTACTTGATGAAGACGAGAACCAGGCCCAGAATTGCCAGTGCCTCGACCAGTGCGAAGCCCAGGAACAGCATGGGCTGCAGGGTCTTCTGGGACTCGGGCTGACGAGCAACGCTGGTCATGTATGCCGCGAAGATCAGACCCACGCCGATGCCGCCGCCAATAGCTGCCAGACCGTAGCCAACCGCAGTGATGGAACCAACCATTATTTTTCCTTTCAACAGTGTTCGACCGGGAACATACCCGGACCGAACAGAGTTTGATTTGAGTTAATAGCCCGCACAGTGAACGTGTGGGTTGCTTTATTCACGCCCAATGACGAACGCGAAAACCTAAAAAACTAGAGAGTTTAGTGTCCCTCGGAAACCGAGCCCTGCAGGTACACAGCCAGCAGCAGAGCGAACACATAAGCCTGGATGCACTGAATCATGAATTCCAGGAAGTACAGGAACATGCCCAGAGCACCGGGAGCAATAGCAGCCAGGTAGCCGATGCCGCCCAGAGTCTCAACCATGTAGGTCACCATGCTGGATGCAACCATCAGCGCCAGGTGACCACCGAACATGGTCGCGAAGAGACGCAGTGCGTGAGTTGCGGGACGAATCAGCAGGTTCGAGAAGAACTCGATCGGGATCAGGATGGGGTAAATCCACACCGGCAGACCCGAAGGCATGGTGATGTCCTTGAAGAAGCCGCCCAGGCCCTTGCGCTTGATACCAACGCCAACCCAGGTCAGGTACGCTACGCCAGCCAGTGCGTAGGCGCTACCGGGGTGGGAGAAGGAGGGCAGCTGAACAAACGGAATCGAACCGAAGAGGTTGTTCACCAGAACAAAGAAGAAGGAGGCGAACAGAATCGGCACGAAAGGCTTGTAGTGCTGTACGCCCAGGGTTTCCTTACCGAGGGAGTTACGAGCAAACATGTAGCCAGACTCAGCGATGAACTGAGTCTTGCCGGGAACCATGGCGCGCTTACGTGCTGCGGTGAGGAAGAATACCGCGATAATCACCACGGACAGCAGAATCAGTACGTTCTGCTTACCGAAAGCGAAATCACCAATGGTGAAGAAGGGGGGCAGATGCATGTCTTCGGGGGTCGGCGGCACATAGGCTTCCGCGAGGATCAACCCGTTCTCGATCAAAGCAAGTCCTTTCTTGCTACTAGTGGCTATCAAGAGCCCATGTCTGCCTCTAAGCGACTGACATGCTAACTACATGGATGAATGTGTGACCTAGCGGTCCGCGTTCAATGACCTAGCGGTCTTTATTCTGCCTGGTCATGTGGGTAAAGACGAGGGTCAGACCTCCGACAGCGCCAATCAAGACGCCAACCCACACCAGCCAGGTGGTGGAGAAGGCCAGGTCACCGAGGTAACCGATGCCTCCCCACACTGCTACACCGATGATCAGATAGAGAATCGACATGACTGCGCCGGAGAGACCTCCGTCAGATACCAATTCTCCGGTAGTGCGGAGCTTTTTATCTCCGTCCCACCACTTCTTCTCTTCGGCCAAACGTATTTCCTTTCAAACACCAATCGCGTTACCGACCATGGTCTTCTAGATCGGTGTCGAAGTATAGAATTCTCAGTCGTGCGATGCTGACTGTTTCAATAACAATCCACAGAATCACGCCGGTACATGCGCCCGCGAGAGTCCAACCGTGCCTCAGATTCTCGGGGAATGGCACGAACATCAATACCAGACCGAGTAGGGCAATCTTCACGAGGTAGCTCACCACCAGCGATTTGGGTACACCCCAGTCGAAAATGGGAGCAACCAACATAACTAATACGCCCAGAGTGAAGCATATATAGATTATCAGAAAGCCCAATGTTATTCCTAGCGCGCCCACAGGGCCCGCAAACAGGTACGCACTCATCATACCGCCCAACCAAGCCAGCAGAGAGTAAGCCGATACCCTGTAGAACAAAAATTTCCAGGAAAGCTCCTGGCTCTCGAAAGAAGAGGCCTTCAAACCTGCTTGAGCGCGCTCTCGGCGGCGTTTCTGCTGCCGCCTACGTTCCGCCGGCGGATACCACAGAACGTCCACCACGCGCCTCCAGAGAGGCTCAGCAGGAGCCTCGACCGAAGGTTTAGAGTGTTCAGAAGTCATTAGTGTTTCTCCCCACGGTTTCGATGAGAAGCAGGCTGAACAGAGGAGCGAGCAGTAGAAGAGCCGTCTGCACGGTCTTTCACCGAATCCGGCATAATCGGCTCCGGATGCAGTGAGGTCGGCTCCACATTCTCAGGAGTCGCCGGAACACCGGTAGCAGAAGTCAACGAACCGGTAGCAGGCTCCGAAACAGTCTTCTTCGCCTCAGGAGCTGCCGTCTCAGGAGCCGAGGCAAAACGCTTCGACAAATCAATCGCAGAAGTAGGAGCCTCGCCGCCAAAGAGCTGCGGCATACGCAGATACACGACCAACACGGCAAGAGCCACCAGCACAACACCCACGGTCGCCACCACAGATCCCGCAGTATACAGGTCAGAGGCAAAGGCCAACAACACCCACACCAAAATGGTCGTACCCGTCACCACGGCGGTCGAACCGAGGTGGCTGAAACCAACATCCGTCAGACGCTGATACGTGTGAGTACGGTGCGGCTTATACCACTGTTCCCCCGCCATAAAACGACGGAACAGAGTCGTACCAGCATCCGCAAGGTAGGTCACCAGCGGAGCAAAAGACAGCAGGAACGGAACATCCGCAAACCACGCACCCACAGCCATCGTGCCCAGCGCCGCACCCAAAACATAAGAACCCGCATCGCCCAAAAACACGTTCTTACCCGGGCGTACATTCCACGGCAGGAACGCCGCAAAAGCACCAGCAACAGCCACACCAGCCAACGCCAGCCACGACAGGTTCACCATCCAGCCGGTCAGCGCATACGCCAGACCAGCTACCAGACCGTGAGCACCAGAAATACCGTTAATGCCGTCCATAAAGTTCGCCACATTAATGTATCCGGCAATAAAAATCGCACCCAGAATCAGCAGCAGAATGTTCGTGCCCTGCACCGTCGCAAAGCTTACGCTCACCAAAAGACCAATAACCAGCTGCAGGCCGGCACGACGCACAATGCTCACGCCGCGAATGTCCTCCAGCCAGCCCAGGGCAAGAGCGCACAGAATCGCCGCGGCAATCGTCACCGCCAACTGCAAAGACTCAGAAGAACGGTACGTCCAGCCAAACAAAGTAGCCGCCACAAACGCCAGCAAAGTCGCTGTAGCAGTCGCCAAACCCATACCGCGGTAGGTCGGAGCAGTATGCGAAGAACGCTCATTAGGAACATCCACCATATTGTTGCGGTGCAAAATCGGGCGCACCGCAAACGGCAAAAGGGCACCCAAAACAAAAGCAAGAGCAAAAATACTCAACAGCTCAGAAAAGGAGGTCATACCAGCTCCAAGGCATTAGCACCGTCGAAGCTGGAACCAAACTCCAGAATCGCGGCTAAGGGACGATATGTGTGTAGTGTGTGTTTACTTCGTATTCTATAGAACTCTTCTGAAGCCCGGGGCTAAACGTTACAGAATCTCTCCATACGCTCCGCATATTCTGCGTCCTGAAATGTTCTACATCGAGAAAGGGAAAAACACCGGATGCCGCACCCGCCACGCAAGTGCAGCATCCGGTGTCATTCCGTAAAGATTAGAACGTCTGTGCGTCCGCCAGAGTACGCGGATCAGGGGCACGCTCCAGGCCATGACGCTCATAGCCGCTGTGCTCCCGATAGTTCTGAATCCAGCGCTCATAATCGAGCTCATCAGGGTCAAGTGCCGGGGCACTCGACCGGGAAATATACCGGTTCTCCTCGCTAGGTACCAGCTTCTCGGTACCGCCGAAGAGAGTCTCATCCAGCTTCTCACCCTTGCGAAGACCAATCTCCTTGATCTCCACGTCATACCGCTCATACGCCTGGCGCATCGCCTTCGCAACGTCCAGAATCTTGACCGGCTGACCCATGTCCAACACCATGACCTCGCCCGGGCGACCAATCGCACCGGCGAGCATCACCAGCAGGCAGGCATCGGTAATCAGCATGAAGTAACGGGTCGCGCGCTTATCCGTCAGGGTAATCGGACCGCCCGAAAGGATCTGCTTCGTAAAGAGCGGCTTAATCGAACCGCGCGAACCAAAGACGTTACCGAAACGAACCGACACGTAGGTGTTGCCGGTCTTCTCACCAAAGTACGCGGTCAGACGCTCCGCCACGCGCTTGGACTGGCCCAGCGCAGTCTTCGGGTCCGCAGCCTTATCGGTCGAAACATTCACGAAGGTCTTCACGCCCACCGCCTCCGCGGCACGCAACACGTTCAGAGTGCCCAGGGCGTTCGTCTTCCACGCCTCCTGCGGGTACGCCTCCAGCGCCGACACATGCTTCAAAGCCGCTGCGTGGAACACCACCTCGGGGCGACGGTCACGGAAAATCTCCAGCAGGTTATCGCCCTCACGAATATCAGCCAGAATAATGCGGTCATCATCCAGGCTCGACTCGTGAGTAATCGAAACCTTCGTCTCCATCAGCAGAGTCTCATCATGATCAAGCATCATGAGAGTCTCAGGTTCAAACTCGCTAATCTGACGGCACAGCTCGGAGCCAATCGAACCGCCCGCACCCGTGACCAGCACACGCTTACCGTGCAGGTACGAACGCAGAATATCGCGGTCAATATCGTAGTTAATCTCGCCACGAATCACGCGCATCAGGTCGTTATCGCTCGCGGTAATCAGACGCTCACCCATCAGGCGAGCATTCGCACTACTAATACGCTGAACCTCAACCTTAAGCTTACGCATGCGGTTGCAGAAGGACTCGAAGTAATCCTCCGGCATATCCGAAATCGTCACCAGAATCTTACGGGTACCCGACTCACGAATTACCTGCTCCAGCTCGCGGTACGTCGTAATCACCGAAATGCCGTGGAACTTTGTACCGGCCTTCAGCTGGTCATCGTCAAAGACAGCAACCGGGCGAAGCTTCGCGTCCTCATCATGCAACATCGAATCCATGACCATGCCGCCAATAAAACCGGCACCGTACACAATCACCGGCTCACCGGTCAGCTCACGCACAGCACCGCGCTCAGTGTACACACGCTTCGCCATACGGGCACCAGCCATCATAATCAGGCTAAATGCCGCCGCAATCGCAGGCACGCTATGCGGAATATGCGGCAGACCCAGTAGCTCATCCACAAAGGAGAAAGCCGTCAACGCCGCGCCCGCGCTCAAAGCAGCCGCGCCGGCACGCCATGACTCGTCAAACGAACCGTACGAATACACGCCGTTATAAATCTTCACGCCTGCCAGACCGACAGCCAGATGCAACACCACAGCCAAAGTAGCGGTCATCGTCAACGACGCCGGGTGAATAATATCGAACACCGAGCCGTTGCTGAGCAGCACACTATAGCGGAGCATATACGCGAACAAAACCGCCAGCAGCCACGCGCTCGAATCAATCAGCGCCTGCGCAATCAGCCACCACGGCTTACGCTCATACAGGCGGTTCACCAGCATCGTGCCGGAGTCACCCTCCGTCACCATCGTGCCGCGCTGAGCAGCCTTCTGCATCACCACATGAGCGTGAGGTTTCAACTGAGCCACTACATGCCTCCTTCAGATGCGGTACCAGAAGAACGAGAAGAAGCACGAGCCGTCAAAGACGACAACGCACGGAACGCCGAACGGCGCGCCTGCTCAGGAACAAAACGGTACACACTACGCACCGCCATGTTCTGAGCCCACTGAAGCTTAGAAATACCGTGGCCGGTGTACAGTCGACGCTGAATCGCCACATCCTGCAACCAGGCATCCACTCCCCCGCGCTTCGTGTACGCGCCCGCACCCACGCGGTAACGCACCAGCGCCTCGGGGATATTACCCAGACGGTAGCCGGCATCGCGCAGACGCATCCACAGCCACCAATCCTCAGCACCGGGCACAAACTCGTAACCGCCCAGCTGCTGCACGGCGCTCTTCACAAACGCCACAGACGGGTGATAAATCGGGTTACGCGAATCCATCGCGCGCAGCAGACGCGCAGAATCAACAATCGCCTCGCGGGTCGACTCCACCGCAGTATTGCTCTCATTCACCTCAAGCATGGCAGAGCCCAGCACCGTGTAGCCGCCCTGCACCAGGGCAGGAATCAGACGCGCAAAACGAGTCGGCTCAGACAGGTCATCAGAATCAGCACGAGCCACCAGCTCATAGGAGCACGCCTGCAGACCGGCGTTCAGCGCCTCCGCCAAACCAACATTCTGAGCCAGCTCCACCACCTGAATCGGCGGGCAATCCAGATTCTCGGCACGCTGAACCCAGCGGTCCACCACGGCATCCAGCTCGGGGGTCAGCGGGCCGTCCTTCACCAAAACCAGCTCAGAAGGACGCACCGTCTGGTTCAAAAGATTCGACTCCAACGCCTGATCCAAATAGGCGGGGTTCTCCTTCGCGTACACGCTCATCAACACCGAAAAATCGGGTACAGAACTCACACAACCGCGCACCTTCTCAGAGCCAGCCTTCTCAGAGCCAACGGCACTAGCAGTAGCCGGCACGCCGTAGCGGCCGGGGAAAGTCAGCGGGTAAATACCCTCAAGCACCTGAGCATTCGGGCGAGGCGCGCGCAAACCATCACGCACACCATTGAGGAAATACCCCAGGTAGGTGCGGCGGTCATCAGTACGCAGAACAGTAGAAATCCACAGGCGCGCCGAGGAGCCACCGTAGAGCAGCTTCTCCAGCGGGTTCAGGGTACGCGAACGGGTAAAGACCCACAGCTTATTACGCACATCGTTATAGAAACGCGGACCCGGGTCAGCGTTCGTCGTACCAAAAGTCTTCGTGTGGTGCTTAGCCACCGAGGAAGGCACCGCAATGCCGTCACGGTGATGAATTAGACGAGTCGAAAACTCGAAGTCATCATTCCAAATGAAGAACTCAGCAATCGGCAAACCACCGTTACGGCGAATAGCCTGCGCATCCATCAGAATCGACACGAACGAGGCGCTACGAATCGGGCGGGCACCCACCGCCTGCGCACGAGCATGACGCTGCTCCCCCGCCGCGAACATGGTGCGAGGAGTATTCATCGGGTGGTCCTCGCCGTTCGTCCACACCACACGAGATGCCACCACCGCGGGGCGCTGCGAAGGCACTGGCGAATAGTTCAGCCAGGCGGCAACCGCCTCCGACAGGGTGTTCTCGGTCGGCTCGGTGTCATCATCCATCACCCACACCAGGTCCGGGTTATGGCGTTCCAGCGCGCGGTCAATACCCACGGCGAAACCGCCAGCACCACCCATATTGCTCTCCAGGCGGATGCAATCCACCGGTAGCTCATAATCCAGGGCGCGCAAATACTCGGCAGTACCGTCCGTGGAGGCGTTATCAACAATCACCACCGCCGCAGGCACACGCTCACCAGAAGCGATACCCGCAAGGGTCTTCGGCAGCAGGTCCTCACGGTTATAAGTCACCACCACGGCGACCGTGCGGGGATACTCGTTCAAAGAATCGCAAGAAGAAGACTGTTCGGAAGAAGGCTGTTCTGAAGAAAGCTGGGCAAAAGCGGTCACGTCGCTGTACTTTTCTGCCATAAGTTCTCCCTCCGCGGCGCGATGCGCCTGAATCAGCCGGTACGCGATACACCCATACCGTGCCGGGCGCTTCTGGTGTTTCTCGCGCCCTCGGTACTCAACCGTGTGGATATATCACTCAAAGAAAACATTTTACCCGCGGTCTCCACTAGAGAGTGAACCATCACCCCAAAAGACGCGCTATATGACAAATAAACAACCGAATTCAGTTGATTTATCCGCATATCGGACGTACCCGCACACCCACTTTTGGGTGTCTATCAAGCTATCAGCTTCACAGCCTGTGTTTGCGCTGTGCACCCCGTGCGAAAAAACGACCAGAGACCGAATAAAACCCCACAAATTCCCCATAAACTGTTCAAATATGGGAAAGTTGAAATGACCCCATTTTTCCCCGCAACGTACGCGGGCTCGTGAGAGGTAAAAGAGATGTCCGAATCCAAGTGGAAAGTCATTGGCGCCAGCGGCTTCGTTGGTTCCTCCATCGTCGCGCGTCTGAACGCAGAAGGTATCAGCGTTGACCCCATTGAGGCACCTCGACTCGCAACCCGAGCCCTTGACGTAGACAGCATCATCGACGAAGCAGACCAGCTTGAAGGCATCATCGACTCCCTCGCAGAAGCCTTCGCGGGCGCGCAGGTCGTCGTCAACGCAGCGGGCCTCGCAGCACCCAACATGCAGGACCTGCCCCCGCTCGTCGGCGCAAACGCCCTGCTTCCCGCCGTAATCGCAATCGCCGCGCAACGCACCGGCGTACGCCGCGTCATCCACCTCTCCTCCGCAGCCGTACAGGGCCCGCGCCTCGTGCTGGATGATTCCGAAGAGACCAACCCGTTCAGCGCCTACTCCTTCTCCAAGGCGCTCGGCGAAGAAGCACTGCTCGACTTGCAGGACTACTTCCTCGAAGAGCACCCCGACTGCGCACCCGAACTGTGCATCCTACGCGCAACCAGCGTGCAGGGCCGCGGCCGACGCACCACCGAACTCTTCGCCAAGATAGCTTCCTCCCCCTTCGCCTCCGTTGCGGGTGCAGGCACCGGCAAGTCCCCGGTCTCCAGCGTGCACGCCCTCGCAGAATTCGTGGTCATGCTCGGCACCTTCCCCGGCGAGCTGCCCACCATCGTGCTGCAGCCCTGGGAAGGGGCAACCGTCGCCTCCGCAACGTTGGATGCAGGCCGCCGCAAGCCGCTGCACCTGCCCGAATGGCTCTGCCGCGCAGCCGTCAAGACGGGCTACACCGTCTCCGAGCTGATGAACGATAGGTTCTCCGGTTCCGTGCGCAAGGTCGAGGTCATGTGGTTCGGCCAGGGCATCGACGACTCCTGGGCACGCGAAAACGGCCTTCTGCCCACCCCGCGCGTACGTGAAGTACTGCGCAACGCCCACACCGCGCTGGGCAAGAAGAAAGACCGCCGCTTCGACAAGAACTAGGTGCCGCAGAACTAGATAGCGCACATGCTCTCCTAGAGGTGCACAACCTGAGGCACGCCGACTATGGGCACATAGCCTAGAGGACTCATAACGAAAGGGAACCCCCGATATATCTGAACGATATATCGGGGGTTCCCTATACGTTTTTATGCTCTGAAATTTTACGCTCCGAGCTCTCTAACGCGCAGAGGTTTAGAGGTGGTCCTCCGGGGCGTCCTTCTGCTCAGTCTTTGCCTCAGCCTCGGTCGTAACAGCCTCAGCCTTAGCGTCTTCAGTCTTAGCGTCTTCAGTTTTAGCTTCTGCCGGCTTAGCCTCACTCTGAGCGGGGGTGCTCTTAGCGGCAGTCTCAATCTTCGACTCGCCGAAGACCAGCGCACGCGCGGTATCAGCAGGAACTGGCAGAGTCTGCGGCTCATCCGAACGAACCGGCTTCGGAGTGTTGTCACGGTAGCCGCGCGCACGTTCCTGATCCACGCTGGTGCTGAAAGCAGAAGACAGAGCCGAACCAGCGCCCAGCAGGGACGCAGCGACGGAACCGGCAGCCGGTGCCGAAGCGCGACGAGCAGGCTCACCGCTCACAGTGTGGGTGCTATCCCACTGCTCGTACGCCTCATCCAGGTCAGCCTGCTCATCCAGGGCACGCTCAGAAGGAGTCGACTCAGACGACGCGGAAGAAGCAGACTCAGCTTCCTCAACCTTACGAGCGGCCTGCTCGTCAGCCTCCGCACGAGTCAGGATGGTCGGAACAACCTCGCGCAACTCCTCCACCGAAATTGCGCCCTCACGAACCACCACGTAGGGGAAGGAGGTGCAATCCAGAATCGTGGACGGTGCCGGCTCACGCTCAGTCACCACAACCACGCCGTCCTCATTCGGCTCAGACTCAAGCGGCTTAGGACGAGCGCCACCGTCAATAATCACGGCAACGTCCTCGCCCAGGGACTCCATGGCGGTCTGCGCATCCAGTGCGGCTTCCTGACCGGTCTTGTTCGCGCTCGAAACCGCCAGCGGACCGTGCTCAGTCAGCAGCTTCAGGGCGAACTCATCATCGGGAACACGCACGGCAACGGTACCGCGGGTCTCACCCAAATCCCAGCTCAGCGACGGGTACGCGTGAAGAATAATAGTCAGCGCGCCGGGCCAGAAGCGGCCACCCAGGTCGTAAATATCGTCCGGAACGTCGTCGACCACGCCAGCGAGCGCAGCAAGATCAAAAATCAGCACGGGCGGCGGCATGGTGCGGTCGCGGCCCTTATCTGCCAGCAGCTTGGCAACGCCCTGATGCGAGAAAGCATCGGCGGCAATACCGTAGACGGTATCGGTGGGCATCACAATCGTGTCGTGCGCCTTCAGCGCCTCGCGGGCGGCCTCGATGGCCTCGCGGGTCTCAGTTTCAGTCGTTACGGGGTACAGCTTTGCAGTCACGGGTTTTATTCTCTCATGTTTTTCTGGATGCGGCGAGACACCGGCACCCACAACGCACCATGTGGAAGCGCTCTTCCGGGGGTTCGCCGTATTTCACCGGCTCTGGGCTGGTTACTGGGGCGGACGCGTTGCCTTCACGCAGCCCGGCACGGGCTAGGTGGTGCATTTACTAGTCTAAAGGCTCTAGTGGGCGCGGTTTATAACCGACGCTATGGCGGGGACGATTATTCAGGTCACGCACCGGGTAGCAGCCCTCGAATCCGACGCGTGCCAGGAGCTCGGCGACGGCTTCTTCCTGGGTGTCGTCGTGCTCCATGATGAACAGACCGCCGGGGGTCAGAAGCTCGAAGGCGCGGGCGGCGATTGCGGAGGGCATTTGCATGCCGTCCTCTCCCCCACCGTACAGCGCCATGTTCGGGTCGTGCAGGGCGGCTTCCGGGTCGGCGGGTACGTTCGCCGGCGGAATGTACGGAGGGTTCGAGAGCACCGCGTCGAAGGTTCCGGCAAGTTCGGGCAGGGCGGAGAGAGCGTCCCCCTGCACCAGGTGCACGCCGAGCGGCTCCAGGTTTTTACGGGTGTAGGGGATGGCGTCTTCGGAGAGTTCCACCGCGAACACCTGGGCGTTCGGCAGTTCGCTCTTGATTGCCGCGGCGATAGCCCCGGAGCCGGTGCACAGGTCGACGATGCGCAGCGCACCGGTTGCCGAAGCGGTACCGGTTGCCGATTCGGTGCCGCTTGCTGATTTGGCGCGTGCGTTCAGCACTTTGAGGGCTTCTTCGACGAGTAGCTCGGTCTCGGGGCGGGGTACGAACACGCCCGGCCCGACTGACAGTTCTAGGCGGTAGAAGGGAGCGGAGCCGGTGATGTGTTGCAGCGGTTCGCGGCAGGCGCGGCGGGCGACCAGTGCCTCGTACTCTGCGACCTGGTCGGGGGTGAGCCGTTCCCCCATCAGCGCGGCGTGCTGGAGGCGCGAGCGTGAGCCATCGTAGAGCAGGTGCGCGGCGAGTAGCTCGGCATCGACGCGGGGGCTGGGCACCTGCGCTAGTGCCGCGGTGGCGCGCGTGAGTACCTGCGCGAGTTCTTCCCCGCGCGGGTCGTGCACATTCACCTTCATGAGCTCTCCTTACGCTCCCTTCTACCTCTAGAAATTATCCCCTTTTAGGAACTACCCTCGGAGTCCTCATCCGATTCTTCCTCTGACTCTTCGGCGAGCGCGCTATCGCAAGCCCCCAGCACAGTGACCATGCCGAGTTCGGAAGGTCGGAGCCTCGGCAGCGAACTCGAGTCGTCCTGATCGCTCAGGTGATCTTCTCGACGGAAATTGCCGCCGCGGCATGCAGGGCAGCTAGAATCGCAGGATTCTTCACACTTCTCACCGAAAACACCCACGCACTGATACTCCGGGGTCTCCTTGAGGAGCGCGATGCTTTCCCGAAGTAGCAGCTCAAAGGGGCAGGGTTCTTCCAGGTAGCTATAAATGTCATTCGCGTGGAATTCCATACGGTCGGCAATCACTCGGGTTGCCATGCAAACCAGCTTCAAGTATTCGTCAGAATACTTCCCCTGGTCTTCATACTTCTCGAGCAGGTTGTTCCGCCAATCCTTCTTCATGAAGAAGTCCACGGTATCCACCAGGCAGAGGATCAGGTGCGGCCCATTCCCCTCCAGGAATTCGGAAATAGCTGGCTTATTCAAGAAGTTCTTGTATGTACCGTTCGGCCACGCGCTCGATAGAGGGACTCGGGGATGTTCCCACCTCTTCAGATGACAGGACCATTCATCTTCAAGGTCGTTATACTCGGGCGACTTATACATTTTATCGAGCACACGTTCCACCTCAGCCGATACAGGGACTAGCTGACAGTCTACGTCAGCAAAGTTGGTGGTGCGTTCATAGGTGATTCCAGGCCAATTATGCACCGGCACTATACGACTCAGCTGCTCGTGCATATTGCTATGCATGTAGATACACCTACCGTCTTCAGGTACTACCACGTGCTGGTAAATGGCCTTCGGAATCCACGGAACGCCCCAGGAAAACACGTAACCACCTGCGTGGCACATAACCTCTCGGCGAGGATCTATAGAGGTTGCAATGGTTACTGCAGTCTCATTGACCGGCGGTCCTAGGTAAATAGCCTGAACAATATTGAATCCGCCTTCTTCAAAACGTCCCTCGGTATCGTGGTATCGAAGCCTAATCTTAAAAGGGTCGTGTTCTAGAATTGTGCCGCTATACACGAACCGGCCGTCGCACTTAGTCACCCACGTATTACTCAGGTATGCATTATGCACCATCTTGGCGGTGAACTGATCGCCGTCTACGGTGTCTACTTCGAGGACCAGTAGCTCTGTACCGCCCGTGCTCTCATTAAAATCCACAATTCGGGCAAGGATTCCGTCACCCGGTTGAAGCTGAACAATAACACCCATGTTCTTTGTCCTTTCTCTATCTACGTATAACGTTACACAATATCTAGCTATTTCACCTCTGAGCTCGTCATTGTGCCCCCCCCCGATGAGGAGGGGCATAATGAGGAGCAACAGGATGCCTGCAGGCAGCAGGCGTCACCATAGCTCTCGACACTTCCCAAAGGGCGGGCTATACCCGCCATAGAAGGATTCAGCCCGAGATTTTTTACTGGGGACACCCGTGCATATATACTCTTTCGTTTCCTTGAGCCGGGCTACGTTCTCCCGCAGCAACGCCTCATAGGGAGTGGTGTCCACGGTCTTCTCACGAAGAAGGTCTGCCAAAGCTTCCAACCGATCAGTCACCGTGCGGGTTGCCTTCAGCATTAAATCTGTCCGTTCCCCGGATTTTTGGTCCAAAAAATCATCTGGTTCTTCAAAGGAATAGTACGGATGGTGCTTACGAAAGAAGCGCCCCGAATCCACCAAGTCAAGAAGAATATGAGGGGCAGAGTGTCCCACCAATTCGTCAGGATAGGGTTCCTCCCAGACCGAAGGGAACTCTGAATAAAACCAGCCAAGGTTGGGGTATCGTCTCCAATCCCATAGCTCAGGGTGAATTTCCTGCAGGATAGCGAACTCGGCAGATTGCCTCAGAGAATCCAAAGCATCCGCTACTTCGATGGTGATAGGGAGAATCTGTGCAACCGAACCGGCAAAGTTCCAAGTCTGTCGATGCCTGCACTCAGACGAATGATCCACACGTAGTTTTTCTTGCAGATAATCATCTAAGTAGACGTAACTGTGGTTGTCCACCACAACCACGCCCTCATAGACAGCCTTTACGATACGTGAGCCACCCCAGGTAAGCACATCATCTCCTGAACGGCATACGATATTTCGATGGTACCCATCCTCCGTCAGTAGAGTGACCCGGGTCTGTTTGATAGGTGCCCCGAGGTAAATCGCAGAATAACTCTCAAGCCTATCGGGCACTAATTCGCCCGCCGAATCATAGTATTTAAGCTCGAGACGGAGGGGATCATCTTCGATAATCTTGCCGATAAAAACCTCGTATTCCTCGCCCCGTTTCCAGTCAAGGTACAGCCGAGCCGAATTCAGCAGCCTCGCAGAAAACAAAGAGCCCTCAACCGCGGCTACTTCCAAAACGAGTAGCTCTGTGCCGCCCTTGCCATCATTGGAATCGCTAACCTTGATAAGAAATCCGTCTCCCGGTTGAGGATCTACGATAATTCCCATACCGTCTGCCCTTTCTCTCCCAGCTTTCTCAGCTGCACACTCTGTAATTTCGTTCCCATCCACATTCCCGCTCCCCGGGTCTCTCGCCCTCTCCCCCCCCCCCATCAGGAGAGAGGCATCATCCCCCTGTACTGGAGGGGGTTGGAGGGGCAGCCATAACAGCCTGTCACGACCGTCCCTCCCCCTACGCGCTATGCGCTACAGGGATATCCCGTAGACGCTCCACACCACTACCAGCGTTCCTCACCCCGATAGTTTGGGTCGCCTCCGCCACAGCGCCAGCAGGTGTCGTTGCAATCCTCGTTGCACTTTTCACCAGCAATTCCGGTTGCCTGGTATTCGTAGGTGTCCTTCAGGTAGGATGCTTCCTCCCAAAGACAAACCTCGAATGGCGTAGTCTCCTCTGTCTTCTCCCCCAGCAAATCAGCCAGCGATTCCAGCCGGTCAGCCACCGCACGAGTTGTCCATCCCCTCATGTCACGCCACATATCTCGCTCCTCGTACCAGGACGGGTAAACCTTCAACGGGTCAACCGGGTGAACGATATCGGGGCAGGGAAGATCAGTGTACTTGTAGAAAAAGTACCCCGAATCCACCAGCGCCAACACCATCTGAGGTGCCGTAGCATTCAGCAATTCGGAAGGATACGGCTCATCAGCCAGCTGCGGAAAATACCTGCGGAACCAGAAGCTCCTAACGCTATGCACCCCTTCAAAAAGCTCCGGATAGCTCTCCTGAAGCTCCGCATATTCTTTTGAATATTTGAGAGCGTCCAAAGAGTCCGCCACCTCCGGAGTAATCGGCAGGATATACGCCACCGCACCACCAAAGTTCCACGTCTGCTGATGCCTAGCATCCGGCCAGTGGTCAGAACCCAGCTTCTTCTGCAGATACCTACCGAGATAAACATAGTTGTGGTCCTTCACCACAACCACGTTCTCGTAAACAGCCTTCACAATGCGCGGACCATCAGAGGTCAGCACATCATCTCCGGTCCTGCACACGATTTCTCGGCCGATTCCGTCCCTCGTCATCATTGTGACAGTAGTCTGGTCAAGGGGCGCTCCCAAATAGAACGCATACCTGAACGACATATAACCATCAAATTCCTTGCCTTCCCAGTCGTAACACGTCAACCAAACTTTCAGGGGATCATCTTCCCTAACCTCACCGGTAAAGACGTACCGATCATCCCAATAATCGGCAGTCCGACCAAGACGAGAACGGTTCAGCAACCGTGCCGAGAACTTCGAGCCCTCAACCGCAGCAACTTCCAAAACCACTAGTCCTCTGCCATCCTTACCATCATTACCGTCGCTAAATTCGACAAGGATGCCATCACCCGGTTGAAGGTCAACAATAACGCCCATATTCTCTGCCTTTCGCTCAATAGCTAACCAAAAATCATCAGTATCGAAATCTCAAAAATTACCGGTGCCGAGCTACACTGCCCGGCACCCCTAAAGCGGCTTCCTTCTTTTCTCTATTCGTTTTTCAAAGAACACCGCTGCCGGGGCTACCACCCGCGATAAACCCCGCGGCAACGCTAGCTACACCTCCGGGCTTAGCTACATCTCCAGTTTAGGGTGAAGCTTTCAAACGCGCGCGGCGTTTGGTCATTCACCGCTCGGCACCCGGCGATGGACGCAAAAAAGGCGCGCGAGTTCAGCAATCAAGCTAAACTCACGCGCCTATACCGGTCTGCTACCGCAAACCCAAAGCCACTAACACGTGAAAGTTATACAGAACTATTTCTGCACAGGACTACTTCTGCTCCTGGCCCACCTGAGCGAGGCGGTGCGCCTCGTCCATCTCAATAGCGGACTGAACCACAGGCTCCAGGTCACCATTGAGCACAGCGTCCAGGTTGTACGCCTTGTAGCCGGTACGGTGATCCGCAATGCGGTTCTCCGGGAAGTTGTACGTACGGATACGCTCCGAACGGTCCATGGTACGCACCTGCGAAGCACGGTGCGCCGCGTTCTCAGCATCAATCTGCTCCTGCTGGTGAGCCAACAGGCGCGCACGCAGAACGCGCATCGCAGCTTCACGGTTCTGCAGCTGAGACTTCTCATTCTGCATCGCCACCACAATACCGGTCGGAAGGTGAGTAATACGCACCGCCGAGTCAGTGGTATTCACCGACTGGCCACCCGGACCCGACGAACGGTACACGTCGATCTTCAGGTCGTTCTGGTTGATCTCGATTTCTTCGGGCTCATCCACTTCGGGGAACACCAGAACACCAGCAGCAGAAGTGTGGATACGGCCCTGAGACTCAGTAGCCGGAACACGCTGCACACGGTGCACGCCACCCTCATACTTCAGGTGTGCCCACACGCCCTCAGCCGGCTCATTCGAGGAGCCCTTAATAGCAATCTGGGCGTCCTTGTAACCGCCAACATCGGTGCTGGTCGAAGAAATAATCTCAGTCTTCCAGCCCTTGTTCTCGGCATAACGCATGTACATGCGCAGCAGGTCACCAGCGAACAGAGCCGCCTCGTCACCACCGGCACCAGCCTTCACCTCAAGAATGACGTTACGGCCATCATCCGGGTCACGCGGAATCAGCAGGCGGCGCAGCTTCTCCTGAGCAACCTCCAGCTCCTCCTCCAGACCGGGAATCTCTGCCGCAAAATCCGGATCCTCATCAGCCATCTCGCGAGCAGCCTCAAGGTCATCCTTCAGTGAAGTGTACTTGTTGTACGCAGTCACAATACCGGTCAGCTCCGCGTAACGGCGGCCCACGCGGCGTGCCTTACCCTGGTTCGCCTGCACAGCGGGGTCGGCCAGCTGATTCTGCAGGTCAGCGTGCTCATCCAGCAGAACCTGAATAGATTCAAACATTCTGTTCTCTCTTCCATCTCCCGCACTTTACGCCGCACGGGCAGGCACTAGACATCTCACACCCCTCACAACGGGGATGCACAAAACGAACGGCTCACGCGCCCCACCCACATTCAGGAGGTGGGGCGCGTGAGATACGAGCCTTAGTCGACCAGACGCAGACCGTTCTTCTGAACCGTCAGAAGGAACTCCACGTTGCTTTCAGTCTTACGCAGCTGGTTAGTCAGAACACCCAGAGCCTGCTCGGGCTCCATACCCGCCAGGGCACGGCGCAGACCCCACATAATCTTGATCTCATCCGGGGAGAGCAGGTTCTCCTCACGGCGAGTACCAGAAGCGTTAATATCAACCGCAGGGAAGATACGCTTATCCGCCAGCTGACGGGATAGGCGCAGCTCCATGTTACCGGTACCCTTGAACTCTTCGAAGATCACTTCATCCATCTTCGAGCCGGTCTCAACCAGGGCGGTAGCCAGGATGGTCAGCGAGCCGCCCTCTTCAATGTTGCGGGCTGCACCGAAGAACTTCTTCGGCGGGTACAGTGCGGCAGAATCCACACCACCGGACAGGATACGACCCGATGCGGGAGCCGCCAGGTTGTATGCGCGGCCCAGGCGGGTCATGGAGTCCAGCAGCACGACCACATCGTAGCCGAGCTCCACCATACGCTTCGCACGCTCAATAGCCAGCTCAGCCACAGTGGTGTGATCCTCAGCCGGGCGGTCGAAGGTCGAGGCAATAACCTCACCCTTGACGGTGCGCTGCATATCGGTCACTTCTTCAGGACGCTCGTCCACCAGGACCATCATCAGATACACGTCCGGGTTGTTCACGGTAATCGCGTTCGCAATGGACTGCAGCATGAGGGTCTTACCAGCCTTCGGCGGGGACACAATCAGACCACGCTGACCCTTACCAATCGGGGACACCAGGTCCACCACGCGGGTGCCCAGCTTCTTCGGGGTGGTCTCCAGGCGCAGACGCTCCTTGGGGTACAGCGGAGTCAGCTTCGAGAAGACGCGGCGGTTCGCTGCTTCCTCAACGCTCTGACCGTTAATCGCCTCAACCTGAACCAGCGCGTTGAAACGCTGGCGGTTGTTCGACTCACCCTCGCGCGGCACGCGAATCGCACCGAGCACGTGGTCGCCCTTACGCAGGTTGTACTTCTTCACCTGAGCCAGGGAGACGTACACGTCGTTGGTGCCGGGCAGGTAGCCGGTGGTACGCACGAAAGCGTAGTTATCGAGAATGTCCAGAACACCCGAAATCGGTGCCAGCACATCGTCTTCGCTCAGGCGAGGCTCGTTCTCCTCGCGGCGGCGAGCCTGCTTCTCAGCACGCTCAGCCTGGCGGTCACGCTTGGAACGGCGCTCGGTACGCTCGGCACGCTCTGCGCGTTCTGCACGCTCAGCAGCCTTACGCTCGGCACGTTCACTACGCTCAGTGCTGCGCTCTGCACGCTCCGCGTTACGCTCACGCTTAGTGCGGCGCTCGGTACGCTCACCATCCTGATCGCGGCGACGCTCACGAGTACGGGTACGCTTCGAGCTCTTCTCACCGTCGGGGGTGCCAAAAGTCATGTCCAGGGCAGCGTTCAGGCTGTCCAGGCTCGCGGTGCCGTCAGCGGTAGTAGCCTTCAGCTCAGCAGAGTTACCGGGCAGTTCAATCTGCTCCGAACGCTCGCCGATACGCTCAGCAGCCAGCTCAGCGCGCACATCCAGCGGAGGAAGCTCGACAGGCTTCTCATCCTTACGGGTGCGGGTGCGGCGGGTACGCTTCTCCGGCTTCTCGGTCTGCTCAGTCTTCTCGGACTTCTCAGCCGATGCGTCCTCACCCTCAGCGGCACGGCGAGCGCGCGCACGCTTCTGAGCGGGAGTCTCGTAACGGGAAGAGCGGGTACGCTTCTCAGACTTTTCAGTCTTCTCAGCGCCCTCAGCGGAGGCTTCAGCAACCTCAGCTTCGGTCTTCTCAGCCTTCGCAGCAGTCTTCTCTGCCTTTGCCTCAGTGTCCTTCTGGGCGTGAGTGCGGCGAGTACGGCGAGGCTTAGACTCTTCAGTCTTCTCAGCGCCCTCAGCGGGGGCTTCAGCAGCCTCAGCGGGCGCTTCAGACTTAGATGCTTCAGCCTTGGTCGCAGCAGGAGCGGCTACGGCGCCACCACGCTGATGCTCCTCAAGAGCCTGAACCAGCTCAGCCTTCTTCAACTTCAGATAGCCGCGGATACCAAGCTGCTGGGCGAGGACACGCAGCTGCGCGACCTTCAAGTTTGCAAGTTCCGGTGCGGCAGCTGCCGTACCGTACTCATCGGTGACAACAATATTCTTTGCCAACTACAATTCCTTTGGTTATAAGCCCTGAAAAATCTTCAGAATAAAGATCGGGCGGGCGCTATAGCGCGGTCAAAGGTTTAGACACTGCCGAAAGAAAACAGCAGTCTGCACCTTCGACTCCCTCGAACCGCACTGGAGGCGATTCGCGTCTCTTACCGTACACGCTGATTCAGACACAGCGAGCACACACGGAAGATAAGGCGCTCTATCACAAATGTGGGCAAGCCCAAACCATCATCTATACAAACCATCTACGCGAGATGAAGAGGATGGATTGGTCACTTTGAAAGGGCACCCGCCGCGAAACCGAACCTCCAGAAAAGTCTTCCCCTATGCGTCAGAAATAAAGAAAGACGTGAATCCCAAAGGCACTCCCCCGAACCTTGCCGACTCCCGCCCAGATACAAAAAGCATCTGAGGTATTAGGGGAAACGGAAATACGTTACGAAGGATAGTATCGACGGTCTACATTGAACGACGGGCGAACCTCAACGTAGGACGAACTAATAACGTCCTACTGAGTAACTATAACACCTTCAGTATCAATTTCAAGGGGAAGAACCCGCCAGTTCAGGCGGCGATCCACAATAGCGCTGCACGGATGGGTCGCCTCAAACTCGGCAATCGCTTCCTGGACCTGTCGCACCTGCTCATCGCCGTGCGCAAAGGTCAAAACGGTCGGGCCAGCACCAGAAATCACCGCCGCAAAACCCTGACCGCGCAGGTACGCCACCAGCGCAGCCGACGGCTCCATCGCGGTCACGCGGTAACCCTGATGCAGGTAATCCACGGTCGCATCCATCAGGTACTCGGGAGCATCAGAGAGAGTGCGCACCAGCAGCGCCGCACGAGCCGAGTTCGCCACCGCCTCACCGTGGGGCATCTGCGAAGGAATCAGCGAACGAGCAAGCTTCGTCGACACCTCATAATCGGGCACAGCCACCACGGGGCGAACGTCAGGATGCACCGGAATAATCAGGGACTTCCAGTTACCCATCTCGCCCCAGGACACCGACAGGTTGCCGTAAATCGCCGGAGCCACGTTATCCGGGTGGCCCTCCATATCGGAGGCGACCTGCAGCATCTGCTCACGGCTCAGACGGTGCTCTTCCGGCAGCAGACCGCTCGCCGCAGCCACACCCGCAACAATAGCCGACGCCGAAGAACCCATACCGCGAGAATGCGGAATCTTATTATCAGCAATCAGCTTCACCGGCGGCAGCTCGTCCAAACCAGCCGCCGCAAAACCAGCCTTCATCGCCTGCAAAACCAGGTGGCTCTCATCGCGAGGAACATCCGCGCTACCCTCACCGCTGAGCTCAAACTCCAGACCGGACTCAATACGCTCAACAACCAGCTCATCATAGAAGCCAAGACCCAAACCCATGCTGTCATAGCCGGGACCCAGGTTAGCGCTCGTAGCGGGAACGCGAACCTTAACGGACGCGCCCACCGGAATATCAGAAATATGCAGGGAAGACATGAGAAGAACCTCGCGATCGGTGACGTAATGAGTGAATAGGTGAAAGATACAAAAAGGGGCTGTCATGCAGGTGCACCCCGCCCCGCAAACACGGGACGGAGTGCACATCGTAGTATGAACAGACTAGTTCAAATCAAGAATATCTGCCACAGCAACCACGTCGAAGGGAGCCTTAGTCGGCTCAACCTTCACACCGTTAACAGCCTCAAGAGCCCATTGCGGGTCCTTCAGACCGTGACCGGTCACGGTAATTACGATAGTCTTACCCTCGGGAGCTTCACCTGCGCGGTGCTTCTTCAGCAGACCCGCAACGCCAGCAGCCGAAGCCGGCTCCACGAAGACGCCCTCGCGGGCAGACAGCCAGCGGTGCGCCTCCAGAATCTCCTCATCGGTGACAGCCTCAATCACGCCGCCAGACTCGTCACGAGCCGCTTCAGCCTTCTCCCACGACGCGGGGTTACCGATACGGATCGCGGTCGCAATGGTCTCAGGAGCCTCAATCGGGTGACCAGCAACAATCGGTGCAGCACCAGCAGCCTGGAAGCCCCACATGATCGGGCGCTTGGTCGCAACCGGCTCCAGAACCTTACCGTCACGGTTGGTGTAAGGCTCCGAGTACTCCTTGTAGCCCTTCCAGTACGCGGTAATGTTACCCGCGTTGCCAACCGGCAGCAGGTGGTAGTCGGGAGCGTCACCCAGGGTGTCAACAACCTCGAACGAACCGGTCTTCTGGCCCTCAATACGGTAAGGGTTGACCGAGTTCACCAGGAACACCGGGTAGTTCTCGCTGAGCTTGCGAGCAATCTCCAGGCAGTTATCGAAGTTGCCGTCAATCTGAATGATGTCAGCGCCGTGAGCAATAGCCTGAGACAGCTTACCCATGGAAATCTTGCCGTCCGGAACCAGCACTGCACAGCGCATACCAGCCTGCAGAGCGTACGCAGCAGCCGAAGCGGAAGTGTTACCGGTCGAAGCACACACAACAGCCTTCGCGCCGTCACGCTTAGCGGCGGTCATCGCGCTGGTCATACCGCGGTCCTTGAACGAACCAGTCGGGTTCATACCCTCAAACTTCAGGTAAACGGTGTTACCGGTCTCAGCAGACAGTGCCGGCGCGTGAATCAGCGGGGTACCACCCTCGCCCAGGGTCACTGCCTTCACATCGTCTGCGAAGGGCAGACGGTCACGGTACTCATTGATAACGCCCTGCCACACGTGTGCCATTGGCTTCTCCTTCAATCTTGGCGCCCCGCCCGCCGGACCTTCCATAGGTTCGACGCGGTAGCGGGGACGCGGGTTCGTTCGTGAGCGATGCTTCTACACGCGAGCATCGCACGTTTAGTAAGCGGCGCGTGCCGCACGACGCTTTCGCGCCCAGTAATTCTCAGCGCTTAGTGCTTCTCAGACTCCACGCGGATGACCGAGTTCACCTCACGCACAGTGTCCAGAGCGTCAATCACAGCAATCGCACGGCGCAAATCGGAATCCTTCGCCGAATGGGTGACCATACGAATCTGAGCCGCACCCTCCTTCGGGGCGGACTGACGCAGAGAATCAATAGAAATACCGTGCTCAGTCAGGATGCGGGTAATGTTCGCCAGAACACCCAGGCGATCCTCCGCCACAACACCCACCGAGTAGCGAGACACCACATTATCCAGGCTGGTTGCGTGCAGCTGCGCGTGAGAAGTCTCCGGAACACCGGGACCACCCAGCACCAGACGACGAGCCAGGGACACGAAGTCACCCAGAACAGCCGAAGCAGTCGGAGCGCCACCCGCGCCGGGACCGTAGAACATCAGCTCGCCAGCGTTCTCCGCCTCAACGAACACAGCGTTGAACGCACCGTGCACGCCCGCCAGCGGGTGCTGACGAGGAATCAGGGTCGGGTTCACGCGAATGTTCGCGCCGTTCTCACCCTCGCGCTCGCAAATAGCCAGCAGCTTGATGACGTAACCATCAGCATCCGCGGCAGCAACATCATCAGCGGTGACGGAAGTAATGCCCTCGGTGTGCACATCATCAATAGTGAAAGTCGAGTGGAACGCCAGCGAAGCAACAATCGCTGCCTTCGACGCGGCATCGTGGCCCTCAACGTCAGCAGTCGGGTCAGCCTCCGCGTAGCCGAGCTTCTGAGCCTCAGCCAGTGCATCCGCGAAGGATGCACCGGTGGTGTCCATCTGGTCAAGAATGTAGTTGGTGGTGCCGTTCATGATGCCCAGAACGCGGGTCACGCGGTCACCAGCCAGGGAGTCACGCAAGGGGCGCAGAATCGGGATAGCACCCGCAACAGCAGCCTCGTAGGAGAGCTGAGCGCCGGACTCATCAGCGGCAGCCTGCAGCTCCACACCGTGCTTAGCCAGCAGCGCCTTGTTACCGGAGACCACAGACTTACCCGCCTTCAAAGCACGCAGAATGCGAGTGCGAGCCGGCTCAATACCGCCGGTCAGCTCGATGACCACATCCGCCGCATCAATCAGGGATTCAGCGTCGGTGGTGTACAGCGAGGGGTCCGCATTCCAGTGGCGGGATGCATTAGTATCGCGCACGGCAATACCGATCAACTCCACGGGCGCGCCAATGCGCTTTTCAAGGACGGCGTTATCCTCCACCAGGATGCGAGCAGCCTGGGAACCGACATTACCGGCACCAAGCAGTGCTACTTTGATCTTTTCAGCCACGATAGTCTCTTTCTACGGTCTGTTCCGGGTTCGCCCCGGTATCTCTTCGGGCTAAGGCACGGATGCGGCGCAGAGCACGCACCCAACAACCACTTTATCAAGAGGCGGCGACGGGGCTGCAGCCTCAAGGTGCGACTTTTACTCTCTGAGATGAGGTATCCCTCACAGTTATGAGGTGAACCTTATCTTCTGCAAAGTTTTGAACGCACAAAACCGTGAAGACCCCGCCCGCAACCGCCACCTCACGGCGCACGTTGCAGAGACGGGAACTTCACGGTTTCTCAGGTTCTGAGGTTCTGGGGTTCTCAGGTTTTGAGGGCCTGGGATTCTCAGGTTCTGGGGTTATGAGCTAAGGACTCTAGATATCCGAACCCATATCCAGCGCCAACATATCCTCCTCGCACTGACGGCGAATCATCACGCGCGAAGGCTGACCCTGCGCGGTCGCAATCACCGGCGGACGAGTCAAGAAGTTATAGTTCGAACCCAGCACATAGCAGTACGCTCCGGTCGCCGGAACCGCCAGAATATCGCCAGCCTGCAGGTCAGCAGGCAGGTAGCAGTAGCGAACCACCACATCGCCGGACTCGCAGTGCTTACCCACCACGCGAGAGAGCACCTGCTCCCCCGCCGGGGCACGATTCGCCAGGGTCACCGAATAATCCGATTCGTACAGCACCGGGCGGGCGTTATCACTCATACCGCCGTCCACCGAAACGTAGCGGCGCACGCGAATCTCACCGTTCTCATCCTCAATGCTCACGTTCTTGATGGTGCCCACCGTGTACAGGGTCGCACCCGAAGGACCAGAAATGGAACGGCCCGGCTCAAAAGACATGTGCGGAATCGCCATGCCCAGGCGCTCGCAGGTCGCCGCCACGGATGCGGCAATCGACTCGGTCACCTCGGTAATGGAACGGGGGTGATCCGCCTCGGTGTAGCCGATGCCGTAGCCGCCGCCCAGATCCAGCTCCGGCAGGGTTACACCCAGGTCACGGTTAAGGCGACTCATGAACTCCAGGGCGGTAGTAGCCGCCTTTTCGAAGCCCTCCGCCTCAAAAATCTGCGAACCAATATGGCAGTGAATACCGCGGAAATCCAGGGAATCGGTCGCGTTCAGAATCGCAGCAGCCAGAGCCGCGTAAGAATCGGTAGCCTCAACACCCCAGTACTCCAGCTCCTCCTCATCCAGACCGGCGAGCGCGGCGGTTCCGGGCTGCAGGGACATGCCGAACTTCTGGTCCTCGTGCGCGGTCGCAATGGACTCGTGGGTCGAAGCATGCACGCCGGGGGTGATGCGAATCAGCACCGGAACCGGGGCGTAAGGCTCCTCGCCCTCAGCCACACGCTCGGCGGCAAGCTCGGCGTACACGTCCTCAATGAGCTTGAGCTCATCCACCGAATCAACCACCACGCGGCCCAGGCCGTTACGGATCGCGCGAGCAATCTCAGCCTCCGACTTGTTGTTACCGTGCAGAGCGATATTTGCGCCCGGCACCTGCGCGCGCAGAGCCAACGCCAGCTCGCCACCGGAGGCAGTATCCAGGCACAGACCCTCCTCGGTCGCCCAACGCGCCACCGCGGTGGACAGGAACGACTTACCGGCGTAGTAGACGCTCACCTTAGCACCGTGCGCGGCGAAAGCCTGCTCAAAAGCGGTGCGGTAGGCGCGGGCACGGGCACGGAAGGTCGTCTCAGAGAAAACGTACTGCGGAGTGCCGTGCTCAGCGACCAGGTCGCTGACGGTCACGCCATCAATGCAGAGCTCGCCCTGCTCATTGCGGGTGAAAGAATCAGTCCAGATGGTGCGGGACAGGGCCTCGGGATGCTCGGGGTAGGTGAGCCATTCGGGGGCGTAGAGGGCGCGGGCTTCGCTCATCGTGTCTCTTTCTTAGCTATCTCTTTCTTAGCTATCTTTGCCGGCATACGCTCAACCCCCGCCCCGGTAGCACCGGGTCGGGGGTTGAAACGAGAGTATTACATGCGCTCGGGTGCGCTCACACCCAGCAGGTTCAAGCCGTTAGCCAGCACTTGCTGCGCTGCATTGTTCAGCAGCAGGCGGGTACGGTGCAGATCGGTGACCTCTTCATCAGCCTTGGGGGTGACACGGGAGACACCGTACCAGCTGTGGTATGCCGAAGCGAGCTGCTCCAGGTAACGGTTCACGCGGTGCGGCTCGTAGAACTTCGCGGCATCACGCACAGCAGCGGGGAACTGGCCGAGTACAGCCAGCAGCTCGCCGTCAGCAGGTGAGTCGAGCAGGGAGGTGTCCACGCCGTCCTCAACCTTCACGCCAGCCTCCGCGGCGTTACGTGCCACAGCGGCGGTACGTGCGTGAGCGTACTGCACGTAGTAGACCGGGTTCTCGTTGCTCTTGGAGGTCAGCAGGCCCAGGTCAATGTCGATGGGGGTGTCCACCGAGTAGCGGGTCAGCTCGTAGCGAGCCGCGTCAACGCCCACAGCCTCGACCAGGTCCTCGAGGGTGACCACGGTACCGGCACGCTTGGACATGCGGACGGGCTTGCCGTCCTTGACCAGGTTCACCAGCTGACCGATCATGACCTCAATCTGGTCGGGGCGGTAGCCAAGAATCTGGGCGATAGCCTTCAGACGGCCCACGTAGCCGTTGTGGTCAGCACCGAGCATGTAAATCGCCACGTCGGCGGGGTTTACTGCACGGGTCATCTTGTCCTGGTAGTAGGCGATATCGCCCGCCACGTAGGCGTGGTTGCCGTCAGACTTGATGACCACGCGGTCCTTGTCGTCGCCGTAGTCGGTGGTGCGCATCCACCATGCGCCGTCAGCCTCAAAGAGCTGGCCGTTCTCGCGCATGGTCTCGAGCAGGGCGTCCACCTTGCCGCCTTCGAACACGGAGTTCTCGTGGAAGAACACGTCGAAGTGGGTGCCGAATGCCGCCAGGGACTCCTTGATCTGATCAAACATCAGGTGAGTACCGATTTCGCGGAAAATCTCTTCGGGGTTCTCAGCCTCAAGCGCGTCGGGGCGCTGAGCCAGAATCTGGTCCTTAATGTCAACAATGTACGCGCCAGCGTAGCCGTCCTCGGGGGTCTCCTCACCGCGGGCAGCGGCAATCAGGGAGCGCACGAAACGGTCAATCTGGGTGCCGTGGTCGTTGAAGTAGTATTCGCGCACGACGTTAGCGCCCTCGGCCTCAAGGACGCGGGCGAGCGCATCACCGACGGCAGCCCAGCGGGTGCCGCCCAGGTGGATGGGGCCGGTGGGGTTCGCGGAGACGAACTCAAGGTTGATGGTCTTACCGGCGAACTTGTCGCTGCGGCCGTATGCTTCGCCAGCCTCAACGATGGTGGCGGCAAGCTCACCGGCAGCTGCGGCGTCCAGGGTGATGTTCAGGAAGCCGGGGCCGGCAATATCTACGGATGCAACACCGGGGATGGCGCCAATCTTCTCTGCCAGAAGAGCTGCTGCCTCACGCGGGTTCTTGCCCACCTTCTTGGCAAGCTGCAGAGCGACGTTGGTTGCCCAGTCACCGTGTTCGCGGGACTTGGGGCGCTCCACTCGGACGGCGGGCAGTTCAGCGCCCTCCACGAGGGTCAGCTGGCCGGAGGAAATGGTTTCTTCAAGGGCAAGCGCAATGGCTTCGGAGAGTTCTTCAGGAGTCATAACAAACTATTCTAGCAAGCCTTGGCTGGTGACTGACCCTTTATCTAGCGCTTATCTGATACCATGGTGAGGTTGCCTCTGTAGCTCAGCGGATTAGAGCACCAGTTTCCGGTACTGGGGGTCGAAGGTTCGAATCCTTTCAGGGGCACGATGTTCTTATTCGAGAGGGAACACGGGAGCCGATATCCGAGGCGTATTGTTCGGGTATCGGCTCCTTTTTATTTAACCGCCCATGCCGGGCAGTTCCCTCCCTTCACCCCCCAGCGGCAGGAGACCTCAGAGGGTGGACACTACCTACTTCCCTGTTGTGGCAACGCTAACTGCCTTGAGAGAATGGGGAAACGCGCACACCGTTCACATCAGCACGGCCCAAGTCACGACAGCGGAGGTAACCCGATGACCACCATGCGCCAGATTCAGCTCACCGAATGGGGCGATGAAAGCGTTCTGCACGAAGCAAACGTGCCCATCCCCTCGCCGGTGCGCGGTCACGTGCTCATCAAGACGGTTGCCGCCGGTGTGAACCCGATTGATGTGACCACTCGCAAGGGTCTGGGTCCCGCCGCTCAGCTGGCAGATCCGTCGTACAAGCCCTTCGTACCCGGCTGGGATGTTGCCGGCACCGTGGTTGCTACCGCCGGCGACTACACGGGTTTTAAGGTGGGCGACGGCGTATTTGGTCTTGTTTCTTTCCCCTCCCCCGCCGGTGCGTACGCCGAGTATGTTCTCGCCCCGGCGCATCAGCTGGTGAAGGTGCCCGCCGATGTTCCCTGCGCACAATTGGGCGGTGCTCCCCTGGCGGCGCTGACCGCATACCAGGCGCTCTTCGAAGTGGCGCGCTTGAGGGAAGGCGAGCGCGTGCTCATTCACGCCGGTGCCGGAGGCGTCGGTCACCTCGCCGTTCAGCTGGCGGCTCAGGCTGGCGCTCAGGTTTTTGCGACCGCCTCCGCGGCGAACCACGAGTTTGTGCGCTCGCTGGGTGCCCAGCCCATTGATTACCGCACCGAAGATTTCCGTGCCGTACTGGGTCAGACCATGGATGTGGTGCTCAATTCCACCGGTCAGCAGACCTTCCTCGACTCGCTGGAGGTGCTGGTTCCCGGCGGCCGTATTGTCACCCTGACCAGCCCCGACCCGCTGGATGTTGCGCGTGAGCGTGGCTTCGAGGCGCAGTGGCTGACGGTTCACCCGGACCGTGCGCAGATGCAGGAGATTGCCCGCCTCATGTCCCTGGGCCTGTTGAAGGTGCACGTGGATCAGATACTTGATTTTTCGCAGGCTGCGCAGGCTCACGCCCTGGTGGCGGCCGGGCGCACCCGCGGCAAGATCGTACTGGTTCCCTAACGCGGCGCTGATCCATGCAGACTTCTGAGAGCGCGCCGAAGATTGAGAGCACAATGAACACCGAGGGCGTGCCGAATGTTGAGCGTACCGAGTACCGCTCCGGTTTTTACCGCGAGGCGGGCTTTTATGACGCCCACTCGCTACCCGACTACGGCGCGCAGTCTCCGGTAACTCGCGAGGCGTTCGCCTACGACTTCTTCCCCGCAGGTACTGAAACTTCAACTGCCGAAACTTCAGCTACCGAGCCTTCTTCCCCCGCGCCGCTGCTGGTGTGGGTGCACGGCGGCGCCTGGCGCTTCGGCACCAACCAGGCCCTACGCGACACCATCCTGCGCACCCCTGACGGGGAGCAGCCCAACACCCAGGCGCTCATGCGCGCCGCTTTTCAGCAGGCAGGCTGGGCGGTCGCGTCCATCAACTACCGGTATTCGCATCAGGCGCTCTTCCCGGGCGCCCTGCACGATGTGAAGGAGGCGGTGCGTTTCTTCCGCGCCAACGCCCACGAGTTCGGCATCGACCCGCAGCGCGTTGCGGTAGCGGGCGGAAGCGCCGGCGGGCACCTGAGCATGCTGGTTGCGCATAC
>ERZ772958.101-NODE-101-length-36129-cov-17.321755_pt1 | contig 36129 bp, 33 predicted proteins | sample MGYA00580681_ERZ772958 | MGnify/ENA primary metagenome ERZ772958 (study PRJEB29015, sample SAMEA2738089) | human oral metagenome | biome: human oral; feature: human-associated habitat; material: saliva | place: China | collected 2275 ...
ACCCGCATATGAACTGCCTCCCATTTCTTGGACATAAGAAATGGGAGGCAGTTCAAAATCTTATTTCTAGAGGCGTATTTATTGCTTATTAGCTCTTGCAGTTTATTACTTCATTTTCTTGCGGAGACCAGATGCGGTCAGTGCTACACCAAGTGCTGCAACAATGCCTGCTACAGAGCTTGTATCGCCCGTGTTAGGCAGAACGCTCTTCTCGCGCCTTGGTGCAGGAGTTTGGGTTGCATCAGAGGCAGGCACAACTGGAGTGGGCTCTGGCTCTGGCTGAGGCTCAGGTTCTGGCGTTGGCTCTGGCTCAGGATTTGGTGCCCAAAGAGGAGCAAAAACGTAATAGTAAGTTGTAGTGTCATCACGAAGGTCGTCGGTAACGGACCACGCGGTAATATCAGCAAAATTCACGTGAACAAATCCATTAGCATCAACGGTGTAAGGCATCGACTGGTCCGCAGTTGCATTATCCCTTTGATCACTTAAAAGCATTTCTGACGAATAGCCTACCAATGTGTAACCTTCACGCTGAATATTTCCATCAAAAGTGAAGCTCTTATGGTCGTCTGAAATCGTTGCAGGGATATAAGCATTTCCATTGTATTGAGTGCCGTATGCAACGACAATAAGGTTGATTCTAACATTCCAACCAACTTCAGGATCATAAAAACGAACAATAGTTGCACCATTGTCATCTGTTGAAGTGGTGCTAGCAGAAGCATTAGTTGTAGTGGTTGCTTCGGTTGACGTGGATGTCGTGGCTGCCTCAGTTGTTGCAGCCACTTCAGATGCCTCGGTCGTTGTGGTTGTTGTGGTTGCTTCTGTTACTTCAGTGCCTTCAGCAAGTACTCTCACAGAAAGTGCTGGCGAGAAGACCAATGCTCCTGCAAGAGCACCGGAAAGAATAAGGAGCTTTGTGTTGTTGTGAAAATATTTAGACATAGGAATGTATTTCTACTAGGAAGCGACTATTTACTGCTGCATTTTCTTGCGGAGGCCAAGAGCAACAAGAGTAGTGCCAGCTGCTGCGATAACACCTGCTACAGAGTTTGCATCACCCGTGTTAGGTAGAACGCTCTTCTCGCGCCTAGGTACTGGCTGCTCAGATACGTCAGAAGCAGGAGCAACTGGTGCAGGTGCTGGCTGTGGTTCTGGCTCAGGAGCTGGTTCTGGCTCTGGCTCAGGATTTGGTGCCCAAAGCGTACGTAGATGATATTTTGTAGTAATAATTCCTGTATCAATATTGTCTGTAGAACTCCAAGACTCTAAATCACTAAAATTCATATGAACCATACCATCAGCATCAATGGTATAGGGCATAGACATATCAGGAGTTGCATTACTGAGTTCATCTTGGCTTAAGTAGTCTGTAGTAAATCCTATCAGTGTATAGCCCTCGCGCTGAACATTGCTGCTAAAAGAGACACTTTTGCAGTCATCAGAAATGGTGGGAGGAATATAATCTTTTCCGTTATACGTACCACCTCCTGTTGAAACTGAAATATGCAGCTCTCTTGTCAGGCCATAGTAGTTGTTATCTATATATGATTTAACAGCCTCTTCGTCACTATCATCATCTGTTGAGGCAGCAGCGGTCGTCTCAGTTGTAGCAGTCGTTTCGGTCGTAGCGGCAGACGACTCGGTCGAGGCGGTGGCCTCAGTTGTGACGCTTGCCTCAGCTACCTCAGTACCCTCAGCAAGAGCTATCGCAGAAAGTACTGGCGAGAAAACCAACACACTTGCCATAATGCCTGTAATTGCGAGCAGCTTTACGTTGTTGCGCAAATACTTTGACATTTCATATTCCTTAACTCGTGTATTTCAAAAAAACTATTGTTTTTCTTTTTTGAACATATTTCAACGGATTAGTAAGTATATATGAAAAGAAATCGCAGGTGTACTGCAAGAATATCCAGTTATAGATATTCTTAAAATATCTATAACTGGGTGACAAAAACGTTATTTATTCAGTAATTACAGCGACTGAATGATTTCTTCTCCACGAGCATTCTGTGGGATAAATCGAATCTCACGGCGCGGTTCAGCGTCGTCTGATTCCGGCCCTTCCTCAGACAATCTAGAAACATACACATCAAGGGTTCTCTCGCCAATTTGCTCCGCAAATTGCTCTCCCCACTCGATGATAGTTGGACCATCAGACTCAAGCGCATCGTACAAGCCCGTATCTTCGAGCTGATCAGGGTCGTTTAGGCGATACAGGTCAAAGTGGTAGAGAGGCATAAGCGTGCCCTCATAAACCATCTCGATAGTAAAAGTTGGACTGGTCACGTCGTCAGCAACACCCATGCCTGCAGCAATACCTTTGGTGAACTGGGTTTTTCCTGCTCCTAGATCTCCTGTGAGCACTAATACATCTCCTGCTTGCAGGAGTTTTCCTAGAGCCTGACCAAGAGCAATGGTCTGCTCTGTAGTGGTAGAGATAAACGTACCAGCTGTCGTTTTTTCTGGCAGGTTGCTTGCGGTAGTATTGCTTGTTGCAGCGTTATCAGCGCTGAAATTTGCGCTGGTAGAAAAGTTAGTCACACGAGCCTCCTCGAGGGTGTTCCTCAAGCCAATCAGCAAGAAGTCGCAGGTCATCTTTAAGATACTGCGCCCATTCCTTACGGTAAATAGTTGATGCGGGATGCATGGTAGGCAGCACGCTAAAGGCGCCTATCTGGTAAAACTTACCGCGCAGCTCCGTCACGCCCTTATCGGTGTGCATGACAAACTGCGTAGCAAAATTTCCCAGGCAAACAATAACGTCTGGCTTAATAGCACGAATCTGATTGCGAAGATACGGAGAGCACTCCTCCACCTCAGCTACCTTGGGATTTCTGTTTGAAGGCGGTCGGCATTTGACCACATTAGAGATAAAAACATCCTGGCGAGAAAGGCCAACTTCTTCTAACAGTGCATCAAGCTTTTTGCCCGACACGCCCACGAAAGGTTGACCGCTTAGATCCTCGTTTTTACCAGGAGCTTCTCCCACGATCATGACGCGAGCCGTGGGATTTGGGCCACCAAACACAATGTTGGTGCGTGTTTCCCACAGCGGACACTTCTTGCAATCAGTTATCTGCTTGCGAATCTCGTCAAGCGTGACTGCCATTAGATGTACACCTTATCGAGGCGCGCACCAAAGTTGCAAACTACCTCGTAATTGATGGTCTCGCGGAGGTCAGCCATCTCATCCGCGGTGATTTCTTGGTCGCCGTCTTTGCCGATGAGGGTAACCACGTCACCATGGCGAATTTCGTGTGCAGGCTTATTAGCATGTGTACCTGCGGTATCAACAGCAATCATAAACTGATCCATGCAGATATTACCCACCTGGCGAACACGATCTCCGCGCGTCAAAACATCCATCCGATTAGAGAGGCAACGTGCAAGTCCGTCGGCGTAGCCAATAGGCACGGTAGCTACCTGGATGTTATTACGAGGAACACGCCATGTCATACCGTAACTAACGCCGTCGCCAACAGCTGGATAGATTACGCGCGTCACGCGACCACGCACGCTCATAGCGGGCTGCAGGTCAATGCGGGGAATGGTGAGCTTGCTTGGATGAAGTCCATACAGGCCAATGCCCACACGAACCATATCGAACTGAATGTCTTTGTGCAGAACCGTGCCAGGAGTGTTATCAGCGTGAACCAAGCCCAGCTCATAGCCTGCGTTTTTAAGCGTTGTGACGGCTTCAATAAAACGATTAACCTGCAGATCAAAGTCCCAGTTGTCGAGCACGTCGGCCGTAGCAAAATGCGTAAACGTACCAGCGCATTCAAGACCCCTGTGGAAATCGATAGAACCGCGAACCTCAAGTAGATCTTCTCGCCTGACGCCAATGCGGGTCATACCAGTGTCAATGGCCAGGTGATAGCGGCCAACCTTGTTAGCTGCGGCGGAAGCCTCGCCATACGCAAGGGCAAAGTCCACCGTGTAGACGGAAGGCATAATGTCAAAGCGGACGAGGTCTGGGATGGAAGTGACCGGCGGCTCAGAAAGCACCAGGATAGGGCTCTCAATGCCGGAACAGCGCAGCTCAACGCCCTCATCGACCGTTGCAACGGCAAACTGATCGGCACCCACAGACTGCATGGCTTTAGCGCACTGAGCAGCACCGTGACCGTATGCGTCAGCCTTAACCACACACATCATTTTGACACCGCGGTTAAGCTGGGCCTTAAACGCCTTTACGTTGTGGCGGACGGCAGAAAGATCAATCTCTATCCAAGCCCATCTATCCTGGGGATATGCCGACATCAGGCTCACCTACTCCGCAGCTTCTTCAAAGTCTGTCATAGGAAATGCAATCTGCTCTTCAAGTGCATCGGAGGCAAGGCCAATAACGTCGCAGATGTCGCCAGCCATAGCTCCGCGCACACCGAACTTCTCGGCAGCTAGCTGACCTGCGTATGCATGAACCTCACAGGCAAGTGAACAGAAGGTAGGCAGGTCATCAACTTGACCAGCAACCTGAGCCAAGCGGCCAGCAATAGTACCAGCAAGAACATCGCCAGAGCCAGCAGTTGCCAGCGTAACGGGACCAGGCTTTGGCAGCACGGCTTTCTGAACGCCCACGCAGCCAGTTGCGGTTCCCTTAGCAACAATGACCAGCTCAGAGCCACCGTCTGCCCAGACAATCTTGCGAGCAGCCTCAAGCTGAGCCACCAGGCTTGCAGGAGGATTATCTACCTGGTTAACCAGGCGACCAAGCTCGCAACGATGCGGCGTCATGATGAGCGGAGCGGTACGACGAGTGAGCTCGGGGAACTCAGGGAGGTTGTTATTGGTGAGGCGAGCAATGCAATTGAGCGCGTCGGCGTCAACAATAACGGGCAGCTCAGAGTCAAGCAGTGCAGAAGTAACCTTGACGGTTCCGCCAGAAACACGCATGCCTGGACCAACCAGCGTAACGGTACGCATGGCAGCAAGCTGCAGTACCAGTGGAGCTGCTTCTTCGGTAAACACGCCCTCAGCATCGCATGGGAGGCCAATAACAGGAACCTCTGGCAACATCATCTGAACGCTACTGACAATGGCCTCAGGAACTGCCAAGGTAACGTAGCCAGCGCCTGCACGAGCAGCTGCCTTAGCAGCAAGAACAGCAGCTCCTGGGAAACGACTTGAACCGCCAACCACCAATACGGAGCCACGAGAGTACTTATCGCAGTCGTTGAGCTGGGCAGGAACAGAAGCAAGATAATCTTCCAGGTCAACGCGCCAGGCAACAGGGTCTGCCTCAACAACCAGACGTTCAGTCTGCTCAGCCAGAGGAGCCACAACAATGGAGCCGCAAACATCGCGGCCTGCGTCAGCAATAAGGCCGGGCTTTAGTGCAATCATGGTAACGGTAACGTCAGCGACAACACATGCGTTTTCTACCTGGCCTTTCTGCGCAGAAAGACCACTGGGGACATCAACGGAAAGTACGCGAGCACCAGACTGATTGAGGCACTCAATCCAAATATCAAACGGAGCACGGACCTTGCCGTGAAAGCCGGTGCCCAGCATGCAATCAAGCACCACGTCAGCCGTTGCCAGCAGGTCAATGAGCTCCTGGCGAGAAGGGCCAACAAGTACGGAAACTCCCGCGCGAACGGCGCGCTGCGCCATCTGACGTGCAAGATCGCCGGAAATCTGATCAGGCTCAAGCGGGGTGACTACCTTAACGTTGCAGTTTCTAGAGCGCAGCGCTTCTGCTGCCACCCAGCCATCTCCACCGTTATTGCCAAGACCTACGAGGATGACAACGTTAGAGATGTCCCCTCCCATGCCAAGGGCCTCTTGAGCAGCAGCATAACCTGCACGGTGCATGAGCTCGGAAACGCTCACGCCCACGCGTGTCAGCGCAATCTCTACACGCTTGATGTCCTCAACATTTAGTACCGGCTGCATAACTTACTCCTCGGATTTAACAACATCATCAAAGGTTGTCTCAATTATAGGTTCTTGCACGCGCTCAAGCTCATCCAACACAGAACGAGCTTCTTTGAACGAACGTGCCAGCTCTTGGGCAGCATCTGCCTTTTGATCTACCTTGGGTTTTACAGCGTTAGTCACAGCAACCGCATTGGCTACCGCCACGTCTCTGGTGTACGAGATAGAAAGCGCAATCTCTTGCACGCCCTGCTGAGCTGCAATCTGTGCAGCCTTGCCGGTAAGACGAGCCTGTGGCCTGCCCAGCTGATCTCTCTCAACAGAAACATCCTGAAAACCAATACCAGATGAGAAACCCGTTCCCAAGGCTTTAAGCACGGCTTCTCTTGCCGCAAAGCGGGCAGCATAGTGCTCCGCAGGTCGAGCAGTGCGCTCACAGTACGCGCGCTCGGCATCAGTGAACATGCGGCGGATAAAGTGAGGGCGTCTCTCAATTGCCTGCTGCATGCGAGCAATCTCAAGCATATCTACACCTATTCCTGCCAGTGCCATCGTATCCCCTGGATCTATCTGCGCTTAAGCGCTAAGCCTATACTCCTCAAGAGCGTCGAGCACAATCTGATTTGCCTGCTGACAGAGCTCATCGGTTGGAGCTTCTGCAAGAACGCGCACCAGAGGCTCTGTTCCGGAAGCGCGGACCAACACGCGACCATTGCCCTCAAGGAACTTCTCGGCAGCTGCAACTGCGTCGTTGACCTTAGGAGACTGCATAGCAGCCTCTTTGTCGGTGACGCGAACGTTAACCAGCTGCTGTGGATATAGTGTAACGGGACGAGTCAGCTCAGAGAGTTTCTCGCGCTCTGCTCGTAAGACCTCCATAATACGGAGGCTGGTCAAGATGCCGTCACCGGTCTTTGCCAGGTCACCAAAGATGATGTGGCCACTCTGCTCGCCACCCAGGCTGTATTCGTTTTCGTTCATGCAAGCGTAGACATACTTATCGCCTACGCTGGTTTTCTCGTAAGAGAGGCCAGCGTCGTCAAATGCTTTGAACAGGCCAAAGTTGCTCATGACGGTAGTGACCACGGTCTGTTTTGCCAGGCGACCATACTTGTTGAGGTAGGTACCGCAAACGTAGAGAATCAGGTCTCCGTCAACTACGTGGCCGCGCTCGTCAACTGCCAGGCAACGGTCAGCATCACCGTCGTAGGCAAAGCCCACGTCAAGGCCATTCTGGACTACAAAACGCTGCAGCTGGTCAATGTGGGTAGAACCGCAATCAACATTGATGTTGAGGCCGTTTGGAGCGTTGTTGATAACATGCGTCTCGGCGCCCAGGGCGTCAAAGACAGGGCGAGCAACACTAGAAGCTGCGCCATTAGCGCAATCCAGGCCAATCTTCAGGCCCTGCAGACTAAAGCCGCAGCTAGCAATAAGGCTGGAGATGTAGCGGTTACGACCCTGCATGTAGTCAACTGTGCGACCAATGGCATCGCCCGTTGCCAGAGGAACGTCAAACTCGCCGTCAATATAGGCTTCTACCTGCTCAAGAACATCCTCATCCATCTTGTAGCCGTCTTTGTTGACCAGCTTAATGCCGTTATCGGTAAATGGATTGTGAGAAGCAGTGATCATAACGCCGCAGTCAAAAGCGCCGTCGACAACCTCGTAGCTAACGCCAGGCGTAGGAATGACGTGCAGCATGTACGCATCAGCGCCAGATGCAACCAGGCCCGAGACAAGCGCAGATTCAAACATATAGCTTGACCTGCGGGTATCCTTACCAATGATGATACGAGCCTTGCGAGCCTGCTTAGCTCCGTAATACCAGCCAATGAAGCGGCCAATTTTATACGCGTGATCGACGTTCAGACCCTCGTTTGCGCGGCCTCTAAAGCCGTCGGTTCCAAAGTACTTCATAAGCGTCTCCTAGCTGCGAATGTAGTGTTGTCGGGTGGAGAGCAACGTGCGCGCGAAGCGCCAGCGAACTACTCGACAGGTGGGGCTTCTCGCCAGATGGCGAGAAGAACGTGCGGACTGAAGTGGTTGCGTAAATATGCAAAATGCAACCATTTAAAAGTATACAAAAAAGAGACCTGCCGATATACAACAGGTCTCTTTGTAAGGACTTTTTTGGGTCCAGCGGCCTTAGCGCTTGGAGAACTGAGGACGCTTACGAGCCTTCTTCAGACCGTACTTCTTACGCTCGACCGCACGAGAATCGCGGGTGAGGTAGCCGGCCTTCTTAAGGTCATCACGATACTCGCCAGCCTCAAGAAGAGCGCGAGCGATGCCCAGGCGAAGAGCGCCGGACTGGCCGTTGATGCCGCCGCCGTCGCAGTTTGCGAAGACGTCAAAACGACCAAGAGTATCAGTAATGCGGAGAGGTGCGGTTGCGTTGTCTACGAGCTGCTGGCGACCAAAATACTGGACTGCCTCGCGGCCGTTAACGGTAACCTTACCAGTTCCAGGAACAAGACGAACACGAGCGACGGCCTCTTTACGACGGCCGGTGCCGGTGTAAACAGCGGTGTTATCTGCCATCGTTTAGCCCTCCAGCTCAATCTTGACGGGATTCTGTGCAGCATGTGGGTGCTCAGCGCCGGCATAAACCTTAAGCTTCATACCCTGCTTGCGACCAAGAGTGGTCTTAGGAAGCATGCCCTTGACTGCGTGCTCAACAACACGCTCTGGGTGCTTCTCCATCTCTTCCTTGAAGGAAGTGATCTTCAAGCCACCAAGGTAGCCGGAGTGACGCCAATACTCCTTGTGGTCAGCCTTAACACCAGTAAGGACAACCTTGTCTGCATTGATGATGACAACAAAGTCACCAGTATCAGCGTTTGGGGTGTACTGTGGCTTGTTCTTACCACGAAGAATCATGGCAGCCTTTGTAGCCAGACGACCGAGCGTTGCGCCCTCAGCGTCGATGAGCACCCACTTGCGCTCGACTTCGCCAGCCTTGGCGAACTGAGTCGACTTCTTCACTTGACTCCTCCTACGAATTACGAGTTGATAACCCCTGGACGGGTCATCGATGCTTTTTCTTGTCAGAGATTACGGGGCTCTGTGGAAAAGCCTTAAAAGTATACTCCACTCTTTAGCAGTTGTACGCGGGAATTTTTGTTGCTTCACGAATGCAACAATTCGTTCAAATTTGACGAGTTTCTCCACATTGCAAAGCCGTCCACAGCACAAGCCGCGAGTGCGCCGGGTTTCTCGCCAGAAAAGACCGCGGATATGCGCGTAACAACGCTGTCCGCGGTTACTTTTTTGCCGAAACTGAAGTATTATCAGCGTAGATAACTTGCGCCGCTTGGCGGTGCTACTCAAGCGCCGATTGCGACGCCGCAAACCGAGGAGCGACTATGCCCAGCATCTACACCGTCACGCTCAACCCCGCTCTGGACAAGACCGTCCAGGTGCCAAACTTTGCCGTTGACCAGGTGAATCGCATCACGTGGCTTAGGCAGGACGCGGGCGGCAAGGGCATCAACGTCTCCAAGGTCATCGCTAAGCTGGGCGGAGAATCTACCGCTATTGCCGTTCTCGCTGGTCAAACCGGCAAATGGATCGCTGACACACTTGGCGAGAATAACATCAAAGTCCAGGCGATTTCTGTTCCTGGTGAGACGCGCACCAACCTGAAGGTCGTTGACACTGAGGGTGGCACCAACACCGATATCAACGAGCCTGGTCCCGAGGTCACCGACACCGTACTTGACCAGGCACTTGCTGACGTGATTGCCAAGACTTCCGTCGGCGACATTGTGGTTCTTTCCGGCAGCCTCCCCCGCGGAGCTGCTGCTGATACGTATGGCCGCTGGACTCGTGCTTTGCGCGACGCTTGGCTGAAAGTTTACCTGGATGCCGACGGCGCAGCGCTCTCAGCTGGCCTCGAGCAGAAGCCATATTTCACCAAGCCAAACGATCACGAACTGTCTGCCATGCTTGGCCGCGAGCTTACCGACGTGGACGCGATTGCCGCTGCCGCTTCCGAGATTGTTGCTGGTGGCATTGACACGGTCTGCATTTCCATGGGCGGCAACGGCGCCGTCTACGCCACGGCCGACGAGGTTTGGTATGCTGGTCCAGTAAAAGTCCAGGTAGGAAGCACTGTCGGTGCCGGTGACTCCGTTGTGGCAGCACTGGCCTTTGCAGATGCACAGGGCCTCTCGACAGAAGACGCGCTGCGACTGGCCATGGCCACGGGCGCCGCAAACGTCATGGAGAGCGGAACTCAGGCGGCGGAGCGCTCGGTCGTGGATTCGCTTATCGAGAAAGTGCAGCTCACGCGCTTGCGCTAACGTGCGGGATGCGAGCGCGCGGGGCGCTGCGGGTGCGCGGATGCGAGCGTGCGGGGCGCTGCGGGTGCACCGGGTTTCTCGCCAGGTGCGCCATAACAGCATGCGCGCCTGAAAAGTGCAAAGAATCTGTATTTTGAATACAGATTCTTTGACAAAATCAGGCAAATCCACAGTTTCTTTTGCATTTTTAGGCAAAATTTACAGAATCTTTGACGAAATCAGGCGCGTGAAAGATAGACTACGTGGTTCTAAATTTCGAGCCTGAAAAGGGCATCAAGTCTGAGTAAATTTACTCAGACATGGCGAGAAAAACCGGCAAAACCACTCAGATATGGTGCACTTTTCCGGCAAATCGTTCAGACATGGCGAGAAAATCAGGCGCACTTCAACGCAGGCCCGCGTGCATCACCGCAAATCGCACTCACCTCACCGCAGGCCACGCGAGTACCTGCCGCCCTCGCCCTACTCGATAAAACTTTTAATCTCTTCGAGGCGCTCAAGTGCAACTTGGCGACCTGTCAGGTACAGAGACAGCAGGGCCTCACCGGACTTCTCGTTAACTTTAACTTCAACTGGCTCGGGAGGCAGAAGCACCAGCGCTCTTCCTTCTTTCTCCAGTTCAAAAAGCTGTTTGCGCTGATCCATGTAGCGCTCGGCGCGAGAAGCCAATGCGGCTTCAAAGTATGGATACGCGGAGTAGAGCTGCGAGCGGATTGCGATCTGCTCGTTGACGTCGGTTTTTACGAAGTCCCTATCCTGCGTGATAATGACCAGCGCTTTCTTTGCCGGCTTGTGATCGGGAATGTCAACCGCGCGTTCCGCTTTACCGTCGGGCAGACCAAGCGCGGCCGCAAACGGAATTGAATCGGTAGTTCCGCCGTCCAAATAACGATGTCCATCCAGCTCAACCATGCGAGAAACCGTTGGCATCGACGCGGACGCTCGGACCATGGTCACGTCTTCCGGAAACTTTTTTACGTGCAGATATGCCGGCGTGCCAAACGTAACGTCGGACGCCACCGCGTACATCTGCATGGGATTTTGATTGAACGCCTCGTTATCGCAGGGGTCCAAATGGTTTTGGATCTCATCGAACATAAAATCCGCGCCCGCGATGTCACCAGTAGTAATCAGTGAGCGGAGCGAAAGAAAGCGAGGGTCATCCCTAAAGGCCAGCATAATGCGCATGGCGCGACCCATTTGCTTGGACCTGAAGCTCACGGCGTTGATGGCACCCGCGGAAACTCCCCACACACTCTCAAAGTTAGTGACGCCCTTCTCGCGAAGTACATCAAGGATTCCAGCAGTAAAAATGCCTCGATAGCTGCCACCCTCTAGCACAAGCGCAGTTGAAGATAGGTGCGCGGGCTCCTGGCGTGCGCCGGCGTTCTGCGAGAGTTTTTGCTGCTGATCGTCCATAACAACCTCCGAACTTTGTTATTCAGAGTGTACCCAATTTCTGCTCGGACGCCCAACCGGTTTTCCACACAAAAAAGCGCGCGAATATCAGGCGCTTTCGCATAACTTTATATACTTTGGCGAGAAACCCGAAGGTGTTGTCACTGCAATCGGCGCCACAGCTGGCATCGCAGTCGGCGTCGCAAACGAAGCCGCAGCAAGAAGCCGCGTGTGGAACCGCGCGCTTGCTGCGTCCCTTGCCTTACTTGCAGACCTTACGAGAAGCAGTAACAAAGCCAAGACCGCTTACTGCAAGAACAGAAGCTGGGGCTACAACATCTGCGATACCAGTTGCAGGAAGCACGGACTTCTTCGCTGGCGTTGGTGCAGGAGCTTGAGGCAGACTCTGGTTCTGGTGCTGGAGCTAGCTCTGGATCAGGGGTTAGATTTGGATTAACCGTTGGGTCCATGAGCTGCTCTCTAGTTGGTGTTGCAGCTATAGCAGTAACACCAGTGGTGCTTGTAGGAGTAGGTGTTGTGCCCTCTGCCAGCGCAGATGCTGGAGCAAGTGCCAGCGCGGCTACAAGAGCAGACGAAGCGATGCATACCTTTAAGCTCTTCATGTGGCTTTTGCGCTAAAACTTATACTCCCAGGTAGATGGCAAGAAGCACAAAATTTTTAGCGCATTTTTTCTGATATGGATTATTTAGTTTCTCCGTGAGCAGATAAAATCATATACATATTGAACAAATGTCGCGTCTACTCGACACATTCCGTGAACGCACAAAAAATTTAAGCGACCTTTAAAACTATTTTCAAAAAGTTTGATAACATTTCTGCAGGTAAACTATTACGCAACCGAGAGTTGACAAATTTCCAACTCAACTTGGTGGTGTGCAATCGATGCAGTTTTTAGAGTAATAGCCATCACATGTGAATCCCACCACATCACCAACAGAAAGGAACAACCATGTTACTGAGCGAGAAAATCATGAGCCTCAGAAAGCGTAATGGTTGGTCACAAGAAGAGCTTGCACAACAGCTTGGCGTTTCAAGACAGTCAGTTTCTAAATGGGAGTCTATGGCTTCCATGCCTGATATTCAAAAGATTATGTCCATGAGCGAGCTTTTTGGTGTTTCCACAGACTACCTGCTCAAAGACGAGCTTGAAGAGCTTCCTGCTACTGCCGTAACCACCGCCGATGCCACAAACAGCGCTGACACGGCCAAATCTGACGGCATTGCAGGTACTGCCGCCAGCGCGGCCACAGGTGCCTCCTCAGGTGGCGACGCATCCACCAGCAAAGCTGTAGTGCCAAAGCTCAGCGTATCACTTGAGACAGCTACCGAGTACTTAGATGCAGTCGCACGAACTTCTCGCCCCACTTCGTTTGCAATTACCCTCTTTATCCTGGGCCCAGCGTTGCTTGTTTCGCTTGCAACATACAGTGAAGATGCGCTCAATTTTGATCCGACACGCATTTCTCCAGATGCACTGGGCATTGCAGGCGTATGCCTTATGATGCTCTTTACTGCCACTGGCGTTGGACTGCTGATTCTCCAAGACATGAAGCTTGCAAGGTTTAAGCAGTTCAAGAAAGCATCTCTCGAGCTTCAGTACGGCGTTGAGGCTGCCGTCCGTAGGCGCGCCGAATCCACCGAATCGCTGCGCTACATGCAGCAGGCGGCTGGCGTCTGCCTCACTATTCTGAGCGCCATTCCCTTCCTGATTGCTTCGTACTTTGGAGCTGGACTCACCTTTGCCGTTGGCTTCCTTGCGGCAGCAATTCTGGTTTCTCTTGGCGTTTACCTGCTGGTTTACTCGGGAATCCTTAGGGATGGCTATAGGGTTCTTCTGCAGGAAGGCGATTTCTCACATGACGAGAAAAGCTGCAAGAAGGACTACGAATCCACTGCATTAAAGTACAGATCACTTGCAAAGGCATACTTTGGCGCAATTGCCTTGCTTTACATGGGCTACAGCTTTATCACCAAGGACTGGAAAAGCTCCTGGATTATCTGGCCAGTCTCCGCACTCCTCTACCACATTGCTCTCAGCATCTTGAACGCCCTGAAGAAAAAGTAAGCGCACGCTGGGGCAGCGATGCGCCTACCAACACGCGCCGGTTGGGGCGCCGGTCAGAGCGCTGTTCAGGTGTCGGGCGGCGGTTAAAGCGCTGGCAAGTACGACTCGCAAGAGCTCGGTCTTCTCGACAGGCCGAGCTCTTTGTGTGTTGTTCGACGAAGGTTCCTTTGAGCCTGAAAAGTACAAAGAATCTGTGTTTGGAACACAGATTCTTTGATGAAATCAGGCAAATCCACAGATTCTTTTATGTTTTTAGGCAAAAGTTACAGATTCTTTACAGAAATCAGGCGCACGGCGGACGGTACAGAATCAGTTGAAACTTTATGCACGGCGAGATGCCTGATACTTCTCGAAAGCAGCCTTATATTTCTGCTCTTCTTTCTTGAAAATAGCATTGAAGACTAAGGTTGTAATCAGAAGAATGACCAGGTATAGTGCGGTAAATGACATCCACGCCTGAGCCATATTAGGAACCCATTCACCAATGAGTGCCATCGCAACAAGCGTTGGGAACAGGCAAACGTTGAAGCCAAGGAACCTTTGAAGGTAACTAAGCTTGGTAATCAGAGGCTGGTAGTTGAACCAAATCTGCTGGTAAATGCCCGAAAAAGCGCCAGCGGCGATCAGCGTGAGAAGCGTAATGTTATTCTGTCTGTCACCATAATTGATTGCCAGCGCAATGATGCCATACACAAGCGAGATGCCGGTAAAACATAGTGCTCCAGAAGAAATGCCTTTGCACATAATTTGACCTGCTGTTTTATTGAGTCCCTCGTCAAATTCTTGCTGAGAATCTTGCTCGATTTCTTTCCAGTTTTGCGATTCGTTGCGTTCCATGATGTTCCCTTCTCTGGGATAAATTTGCCGTTAAAGTGAATATTTGTGTGCTGTTTCGATTGGGTTCGGGTGGCGCTCGGCGCCTAGAACTGCGGCGCGAGAAAACCTGCTAACCCTTACACGACTCCAATACGTCGCTTGATCTCAAAAGCGTACTTTCTTGAAGCAACAAGGGTTTTCTCGCCAAGCGACAGCAGTATGCGGCCAGAACCTGCGGGTTTGATACCCGTAACCTGATCCAAGTTGACCAGTTCCTGTCGAGAAGTGCGTACAAACGCCGTATCCTTGAGAGCGTCCTCGAGCTCAGTCAGACGGCTAGAACTTTCCAGCGTCTCCCCGTTTACCAGGTGAATCAGCGTCAATTTGCCGTCCGTTTGAATCCACGAGACATCCGCGAGAAGAACGACGCGTCTGTTGATAGTCCCGGGAACGTATCCAGTCATCTTTCCATCAACCATCTGAAGCTGGCGAACAATTCCCGAAACGCGCGGGTCATCAGGTCCACTCAAGATAGTCACCTCGATTTGCGCACGACCTTTTTCTTCAACCACTCGAATTTCCATGGCACATCCAAACAACTTGCTTAACCAAATGTCTTGTTTTCCTGCTGCAGCGAAATTGTAGTCCGCTTGCTTCCTTGCCTTAAGGCATCTTTAGAGTAACTGTTGCAGTTCTTATTTATGGTCTCATATCGCCCAAATGCACTAACTGACGTATGAAGTGCATTCTTTGCTCTCCGAGTGCCGCTTTCTGCGCGACCGTTATTGCACGCGCAAACGCGTTCGCGCGCACATTCACACAAAGAGCCGCCCTCAAGATGAGAGCGGCTTAAAGTTACTGCGTGCTAAATCTGTGGCTTCCACGCACCATACCTGCGAGCGTCAGCCTTGTCACAGCTTAGTTTCTAGCTGCGTGAAGCTTGAGTGTGCCCAGCGCAAAGAGAACTGCTGCACCGCCTGCAATAGCAAACATCAGTGTGTTCTGCAGAGCATCGTCACCAGTGTAAGGAGTACGAGACTTGCGAGGCTTAGGAACAACAGGGTTGATGGTGGTATTAGTATCTGTGTCGATAAGACCATCGCTGACGTGGGCTGTGTTTACAACCGTAACGTCCTTCTCGCCCTTGTTGACCTTGACCTGGAAGGTAACGGTGAGTGTGTCGCCCGAAGCAACGTTCTGTGTCCAGGTTACAGTACGCGTAGCTGGGTCGTAGGTGCCGCCGTTATCAGCGGAGCCATCAACGTAGGTCGTGTGCTCTGGGATGACATCGGTGATGGTGACATCGCGAGCAGTGTTGGTGGTGTTGGTGTAGGTAACAGAGTAAGTGAGTACCTGACCAGCAGTTACCTTGTTGCCGTCGATAGAGTTGCCCTGACCGTCCAGGACATCTTTCTTTGGCTGAGGCAGAACTACCCAAACGCCAATAAAGTGAGCGTTCTTGTGGTCGATGACCTCGGAATCGTGATCGTAACCGATAAACACCCACGTTCCATCTGGGGTTTCTACGCGAGTAACACCACCAAGAGGCTGATCAGGGGTAACAGTGGTGTCGTTAGGAATTCTAGTCTGCTTACCAGGAAGCAGGTCCAGGACCTCCTGAGGAAGCTCCCTGTTAGGAGTACCACTTACAAACTCGTGGGTCTTCTCGTACAGAAGCTCAGTGGTTACCTTGTTGGAGTGAGCAACGTTTCCGTCGACAACCTGTGTAAGCTCGTTATCAATGTTTGAGCCGTCTGTCTCTACCTTGCTGTTAGTAACAGTCTTGTAGGTAATAACAAACTTCTTGCCGCCATTTGCCTTGGTGAGCAGGTGATCCTTGATGTTGACTGTAACCTTCTGGCCGTCAACAGCAACAGTGTAATCGGTGCCCTCAGCTAGGGTCTGGCCGTCAAAGCTTACGGTGAGGCTCTGGAAATCAAGGCGCTCGTCAAAGGTGTCAACCATGCTCATCGACTTAATCTTGCCGATGGTATCAATGCCCTGCCTTGGCAGCGTAAAGGTGCCGGTATAGGTAATGGTTTCTCCGGCCTTAGCAGGAGCCTGCTCTGGATCAACTGCCTTTACTGGAGCTGGAGTAATTGCCTCGGTGTACACACCAAAGAGGCTACCGCTGGTAGCCGCGCTGGTGGACTCAAACGTCATACTGCTTGACTTGGACTTAACAGCAAAACCTGCAAGGTTCTTCTCCTGGTCAGGACCAGAGGTTCCACGAACAGGATTCCAGGTAATCTTATTACCACCTGTGGTCTCGGTAAGGATGTTCCTGTTATTCATGACAATGCTGTCAATAGTACTGTTTGCATCAATCAGCGAGAAGGTCTCGTTTGCGCCAGTATCACCGACAACGTCAATATCGCTTGGCTGCATAACAAGCTTGAGGTCACAAGGGGTGCCATCGGTGTACTTAAGCTCTACTGTTACGTTTGCATTGATTGCATAGGACCTGAACATATCGGCAGTGTAGCTGGGGTGATTTACGTCAATGTAGTCCATAATCTGGAAGGACTTGGTTCCTCAGTTCTCATCAACAGTCAGGAATGCAACATCGGTCTTATTAGGGTTGTTGTAATCTGCGTTGGCATTCTTGAGGGTAAAGTCCAGCGAGTTAATGGTGACATAAACGTCAACGGACTTGCCGTCAACGGTGCCTGCATTGGAGAACTTCAGCGAGAGAGGCTGAGCATACTGCTGGTCAGAGCCGTCCTTAGTTGGCTGAACAACAAAAGCGGTTGAAGGAAGATTGCCTGTGTCAGAAGCAGGAATCTCTACACGCTTAAAGCCAGTTCCCTGCGAGAGAACAGTCATGTTGTCTCTGGTCAGCGTGAACTGGTAAATGTTGATCTGGGTAAGATCACTATCGTCTTTCTGGCGATCAAGTGCCTGAGCTGTGTTAATAGACATAAACAGGCATGCCACAACCATGGTGAGAAAGACTGAGATTCTCTTAAGAAAATCCTTTTTCATGACAACCCCTCTAAAAGATGTGCATATTACAGCTATTTTTTCTTACAAATTAATAGCCAAAACATAAGAGAAATTAGTATTCAAATTAAAAGTGAATTTAGCTGATAAATAGTACAGTTCACATGGACAGTACTGTTTTGAAAATAGTTCAAATTTTTGTATCCGCGCCGCATCTGCTGCTGGCGAATATGAATTCAGCCGTCGCGCTTCAAGACGCCGCGGTCAGTCCGCAGCCTCGGTCCGCGTGCCTCTGCCCACTCGCCTTAGTTTGCTCCGCCAGGGCGAGAAGGTCTTCCAGCTTGATGATTATCTGGCTCTTGAACTTTTTCTGTCTTGGAGCAAATCCACGCAATGGTATAGCCAACGCAGCCGATAAACAGGCAGGTTATACCTAACATAAACATTTTCTCGCCAACGCCAAAGTCAATCTCGTATTGAATTTTGAGCGCCAGCGGAGGATCCTGCAAAGGAAGCCCTGCCTTAGCGAACAGGTAGTATGCGCCCATGAGTGCACTTAAAATACCTGAAATTAAAAATCCCTGTGAAAGGTTTTTGATTACTTGAGCTGCTTTGTTCATGGCGCATCATCTCCTTATGTGGCTATAGTAAAGCAAAATGGCGAGAAACCCAAAAGAGAGCCAGCGCGCCAGCTCTCTTTTGACGTGCAGGTGTTTTGTAGTGGATTAAGCTGCTTACTTCCCACTTGCCATCTTAGCTGGATACCACTTTTGGAACCACGCCGTAAACAGACCCATTCCAATAGGAACCAGGTTATTCACAATAACCAAAATACCGCCCACACCATTTTGAACTGCAAACCAGCTCCAAATTGCTGTCAACACGTACATAGCACCCCAACATGCAGCCAAAATATAATTTGTCTTCATGAACAGCGGATTGTTGTAGGCACTATCTCCGCCGTAGCTGTACTTAACATATGCAGCGCAGAGAGGCTCCTTAGTAAGGCATGATGCAAGCCACATAAGACCAAAAGCCAGGTAACCCAAATTGACAATAAGATTCCCGTCGCCATTTCCGCTCATAAAAACGCCCGCAGACAATGCTCCAACCAGGGCAAATGAAATTCTGTCCCAGATGGTGAACATGAAGTTCCTCATAATAAGCGGCATCAGAGCAGTAACAAGCAGCGTAATCATAGCGCCAACCTGAGAGTCAAACGACGTTGCAGTCCAGAAGGTAATCCAAGGAAGCAGCATCGTAATCATCTGCGGATTTTTCTGTACGTTGCCCGCTTCTTTAGCCGACGCGTCCTGTGCAGATTCAGTTGAACTACCAGGCGTAGGACCAAAATACTTGTCCCAATCAATCATGAAGGAAAAATCGCCCTCAACGGTATACAGGTGCTTACCCAACGCCTCTGGTCCGCTAATCTCGCCACGAGAAATGGACTGCCAGACCTCAAATGGAGTGTTGAGCTTTGTGGTGGTAGTGAGGCTACCATCAGTAAAGACCTTGCTTCCGTCTTTACCCAGCAAAATCTGATAGCTACGACCAAGGTCGGTGTAGTTCATCTCAAGAACGCGATCTTTGCCGTCGTAAGCCGTTTTGTCGTACAGAGCTGCCATCTGGGAGGTGAAGATATGGTCAAAAGGCACCTGCTCAACGGGTTTCTCGCCAGTGTTTGTGCTACCCTGAGCGCTTGTATCGCGAGAAATTCCCCAGCTTGCATCCGCCATTTGCTCAAACATCTCTTTTGGATACAGCAAGACTTTAAGCTCAGCTTTTGTCTGGTCAGAAATGCCACCTTGGGCGTATTCTGTGCCAGCCTTTGTGACAAGCTCCAGGTACTGGTTAGTGCGTGCGGAAAGCTCTTTCACGCGGAAAAGCTCGCCCTGACCGCAGAAAATGCCCTCGTAATTGCCCTGGCCAAGAATGTGGTCAAACATCTTGGTAACGCTATCGTAGTTGCCCTCTGAAGAATAGAATCCGCAGGTAGAGATAAGAACGTGCTTCTTACCTGTCATGTCATAGCGAGATTCGTGAGCGCCACTTCCATATCCCCTGCTTGCGTCGCTCATAAAGGGCAAACTCATGGGGAGCTGGCGATCAATGAGGTTCTTCAGCAGTCCAGGCACGTTGAAGTAGTAGAGCGGAAAACTCCAAATAACCAGGTCAGCCCAGAGCTGCTTTTGGATGACGGTTTCTTCATCGTCCGACATAATGCACTGACCTGGAGTGTTCTTCCAGCAGTGGAAACATCCCTTGCATGGCTTGATGTCCATAGTGGCAACGTTGAGTTGCTCAACAGTCACGTCTTCATGGGCGTGCTGCTCGGAGATGCCCTCGATGAAGCTCTTTGCAAGACGCAGAGAGTTGCTGGCTTTGCCCTTGGGACTGCCGTTAATAAGCAGAATGTTCATGGTACGCCTCCAGCTCCTTCATGCACTTCTCGCTCCATGCCTTAAGCATTTCCTCGTGCATCTTGCCGTACTCGATAGTAAATTGCCAAAACAACGCCTTCTCTGGGTCACCCATTTGAGCTGCGTAAGCGGCCACCGCGCCAGCTGCCAGCTCACTTCCACCAGGAAACGATGAGGCGTTATCTGCGATTCGTTTGAAGAATACAAGGTTTTCCTCGTAGGAGCACTCGCCCCTAAAGAACGTCTGCATCAAAAGCGGAATGCGCAGCACCGAGGACTGGGAGTCTTCCCTCAGCCACCTCTGCAACTCTTCTTTACCGGCTTCAGTTATCGAGAAAACCTTTTTATCTGGCTTTCCTTTTTGAGCAACGAGCGTTGAGGTAACCCAGCCGTCCTTTTCTAGCGACTGTAGCTCTCTATAAATCTGGCTTGTCTGGGCGGTCCAGAAGTAATTAAGCGACTGTTGAAAGATGGTTTTAATCTCGTAGCCGGACATATCTCCATAATTCAAGAGACCAAGAATTCCCTGCTTGAGCAAATCTCTCATCTCCTTATATTCCACTTGTTGAATATCTTATAATGGTAATAGTAATTCCACTTGTGGAATATGTCAACGAGAAATTCTAAAAACTTTAATTACTTTCTGTCTGAAAAAGACTCTGCCATTTCTGACAGAGTCTTGATGCAATCTTGACGTAATTCTTACGGAATCCTGACAAGGTCCTGACGCTATCGATTACACGGAAGAAGCGGCGTGTTCACCGCGTTTTCGCGCGTATCATAACGCTCGTCATATGCGTCGTAGGGAGCTTTGGGGTCATGGACTTTAACTGGTTTGTTGACGTTACACACCTCATCGGTATGAGCAAAGACAAAGTTGATGTCATCCGCCCAGCCCGTATGCCCGGTGATAATTTTGGGATTAAGTCCACGCTGACGCAGAATACCCTCAAGTTTTGCAAGCGATTGAACAGCAAGTTTGTTGTCTTCTGCAAGCTTATTGATAAAGCTATAACCACCGTCTGCTCCTAGCCAGATGGTATCGGCAGAGAATAAATACTCGTCATCAATCAGATACACCACGTGACCCCAGGTATGACCGGGGACAAGAATTGTTTCGATTTTTATGCCATCAATATCAAGCACTTCCCCATCGTGCAGAAGTGTCTTTTTATTTGGAACAACTACCTTTGGTAGCTTGAACCAGCCATTCATTACACGACGGCGAGCTTCTCCTGTTAAATACCTATTTTCAACATCGCCAATATAAACCCGTGCGTGGCTGAAAAGCTGGTCACTATCTGCCTCAATTGCACCCACGTGATCAGTATCCTGGTGAGTAATAAGAATATGCTGAATATCCTTAGGATCAATTCCCAGCCAGTCCATCTTTTCATGCAGGCGGTCATAGCTGTATCCTGCGTCAATCATGATGGTTGTGCCATTTTTTGTATAGAAAAAAATGTTGGCCACATACTCACGTATGCACCTTACGCGCTCATCAATGGAACCCGTATTAAGGGGCTTAAATATTTCTTTGCCGCGATACACCCATGACATCAGCACTTTTTGAAACTTTGAAGCGCTCTTTGACATTGCTTCGCCTCGATTCTATTTTCCATTCTCGGCGTCATTTGATTTGAAACGTAATCCACTGGCTCAACGGACAGAACGTGCAGAAAATGGTATCTGAACTTGTCTTTTAATATTTGTTAGATTTTGCTAACTAAATATTACCCCTCAACTGCCCGTAGCCTATGACTTTCCGCTAAACGAGTAAAAAACAAACGCCAGCGTAAAAATAAGTCCTGAACAGCAAAAGCCGCACTCCAAATACATCGGAATGCGGCTTTTTTGCAGACGTACAACACAATGTTGCGTTTAAAAAAGTACTCATGAATCACGGGGTTTCTCGCCACTCAATGATCCCTGCATATAATTTAAATAGGTGTGCTACGATTTTTTCTTCATCCCCATTGAAATCGACATTATAGGCAGCTTCGACTGCCATATCGAGTGCTCTATGAGCCTCTAACAAATCCATAGGCATCTTATCTTGATCATAAAACTCTGCGAGCGTTCTATCGAGATAGCCTTCTCGCGCATTAAGAATTGCTCTCGCGCAAATTTCAATCGCCTCACGCTGCTTACTTTTTGGGCGAGGTCAAATGAAGTTGTTATAAACGACGTTGACAGAATAAGTAAAGTCAGACTTTAAACGTCCAGCAACAATTCTGACCCAAGCATTGTGAAATAATTAACTCATCACACCGAATATATAAATTTGCATCAGCTAGTATCAATAATTTATTATTTACACTCTCTTAGTGCGGTCAATTCTAATCTCTTCTCCAAGATCATTGGTAAAGATTGAATGATCTCCAGAAGAACCCGACAACGCAAATCCAAACATCCATAAAAGAACCAAACCAGCAATAAGAATAGACACAAACCATAAAATCCCGCCAAGATTGTCTAAAATCCAAAGTACAATTCTAAACAGTACTTGAATACATAAGAACACCCTTAGAGAAATATTCAATTCAAATTTCATATCAATATCAGAGAACCAAATGAGAAGAATAAGACCAATATAAGGAGCGTACATCACAAATAAGACACCATTAATCACGTCTGTCGGGAGAACACCGAAACTCAAGGAAAGACTGTAGCAAATTTTGTCGAAGAAAAGCGCTAATGAATCAATCATCTCCGCGTTGTCTATGAAAATTCCCAAATCGCCAACGAGCAGGAATCTCATTACGTAGCCGACTATGATAAGTCCAGTAAGTATTTCGCCCAGAATGCGGACAACACCCTTACTCTCACTCACAAATGAAATGGCCATTGAGATGAGCATTATGCCAATTAGGAGAGAAACCAGCATTCCGACCCAACCAGATAAATACATTAATCCAAAAGAAGTTCCATTTGTGGAAAGCTCAAAATGAGCGGCTCCCGTCACGTAAGCTTTAATTAAATTGTAAAGTGCATAAAGAAAGGATATTACTGCGACAAAAAACACCGTAGCTGAGCTAATTTTCCAAACAGCGTGACTCGGATTGGTTTTTAACTCTTGGATAGTGTCGTCAAGCCAACTCCTAGCAGCGAATTTGAACTCTTGAAGTTTACTATGTATCTTAGATTGTTGCTTATCTTGATTAATGTTCTCCTCATGCATAATAACACCCTTCTAAGCCAAAGCTCTTCGATACACCGAAGTTGCGGAGGGCTTTTATGTAATTGGAAAACACCGCCACAACTGTCACCCCTCAAATCGATTGCTTAAACGAGAGTCCAACAGAGGTCGATGCCTCCAATTCGAATTCTCGAAAAAACCATCTCCCATATACAAGCAAAACAAGCGAATATCTTCATTTATGACAATATTATTATAACAGATAGAAAAAATCACAACCATCCGCTATGAACTGCATCCCAAAACTTAGATGCAGTTCATAGCGGGTGGTTTTGTGTTTCGCGCGCTTCTCGCGTTCAACAGGCTAAAGCCTCGAAAAAAGAAGGCAGCCTTATGAGCTGCCTTCAATCGTATTGGCAAGTGTGAGGGTGCTCTTAAAATAACATCTCAACACTTAATGTATGGTGGAGGTGCGGAGAATCGAACTCCGGTCCAAAGCAAATCCTAGGCAGGTGTCTCCAAGCTCAGTTACTAATTACATCTCAAGTACCGCACACTTAGTAACAGGCGTTTGGTGCTCCAGTTGGTTCAATCTTTTTGTAAGGCATACCAACTACGTCCTTACAAGCATCTCCCTAAAATGACGTCACCCTGAGAACAGGAGAAAATCCCAGTTAGACGCGCTGAACTAAATTAAGCAGCGAGAGCCATACGAGGCTCAAAAGTAAGAGTGTTGTCAATTCAATTTGACGTTACCCCTGTTTTACGTGGCGAGGAGACCACGGCTTGCTGCCCACCGCAAACTCACCTTGTCGAATCCAGTCACCCCCAATAATGAGAGAAACTGCCACCATGCAGTTTTCAATGTTCCTGAATTGCGGGCACACGTAACGTTGCTTGCAATTCAAAGTGTAGAGAGTATACCCCATGAACTGCCATTCTTTCAAAAAAGATATGACTATTTTGGGAAGACTTACTTTGTGGCCTACTTAACGACTTACTTTGTGGCTTATTTTACGGGCTACTTTACGGCTTACTTTGTAGCTTACTTTGTAGCTTACTTTGCAGACTTACCGTGAGCTTCTAGGACTTGTTTCTCGCGATCAATAAACATGATAAGAATAACCACGAGAAGCGCCGCGGGTGAGAGCCAAATCATATGAGTACCCATAAGCGGAATGAGCAAGTTACCCACTACCGCGCCAGCTACAAAGCAGAAAATAGTTCCAAAATAGAGCAGCGATGTCTCAATGTGCACAGGCTCATGCGTGTGCATATAAGCTGCTATTTCTTGCGTTCCGCCACGAAGATTACCAATGCACATGGTGGTGGCAAACGCGTGACCGTGCAGTTTTCTAAACGCCTGGACTTGAATGCCACATGCAAGCGACGTCAGGCTGTTTGCCAGCAGGTTCATATCGGTTGGAAGTAAAGAAACTACACCTAGAAGCGCAATCTCTACGATAACCGCCAGCTGTCTCCAATGCAGATGTTCTTCTCGCGCAATGGCTCGAATGGCATACGAGAGCGCAATGCCTATGGCAAATGCCAGAATTGGAAGAGCGTACTTGAGGCACTTTTCAAACGATCCACTGGTCAGATTTACGCCCAAAAGCAGTAAGTTTCCCGTCTGAGCATTGGCAAAAACACCGCCACGTACCAGGTAGGAATAGGCGTCCATCACTCCGCCCGAGAAGGCCAAAAATGCAGCTACTTCCACCGAATCTGACATTTGTAACGCGTGCTTCAAAACCACTCCAACCACATTGCGTACATCAACGGCACATATTATGCAGGCGCATACGAAAAGCGATGCAGGTTAAATCCTACATCGCTTTTACGATTTTGTTTGGGTGATCATCAAAGAGGTTACCAACGTGCAATCTTGCGTGGATAACCTATCCGACTAATTTGTGGGGAGTTTACTCCTCAACAAGCTCGAACATCTCTGGACCAACGCCACAAACTGGGCAAACATAGTCCTCAGGAAGCTCTGGAGTGTCAACCTCAACCTCGTAGCCACAAACGGTGCAAACAAACTTGTAAGTAGTCTCTGCCATTTTTATTCCTCTCTCCAAGCGCTTATGCGCTTTTCCTTCTATTCGCGCAGTTAACGCGGACGGCAACTAACCGTGGCCCTTATCCGCGGTTAAGTGCTCATGCAGATAGTAACAAATCTTGAGTGATTCTAAAGCATTATTCCGAAAATAGGAATGATTCTCATAAAATTCGCACGAATTTTTTTGCGAGAAGTTCGACGCGCTCCTAGTAGCAACGCTTCCTTGCGAGACTGCTTCTACCAGCAAGCGCGCTCCTACTAGCGGCTGCGCTCCTTGAGGGCTCGCTGAATCTCACGGTCAGAATCGCGCTTGGCTGCAGACGCACGCTTGTCGTAGAGCTTTTTGCCCTGCGAAAGCGCAATCAGCAACTTGACGCGGTTATGCTCGTCAAAGTAAATCTCAAGCGGAACCAGCGCCAAACCTTTCTGGCGAAGCTTTCCGTCAAGATAGTCAATCTGCCTGCGGTGAAGCAGCAGCTTGCGCTTTCTATCCGGGTCCACGTTCCACACGCCGCCATTGGTGTACGGATGCAGATGCATGCCGTGAATCCACGCCTCGCCGTCGCGAATGAGGCAGAACGTGTCGGTCAGCTGACAACCACGCTCGCGCAAGCTCTTGACCTCGGTGCCAGTGAGCACCAGGCCGCACTCAAAGGTCTCGCCAATCTCGTACTCATGACGAGCAGAGCGATTGCGTGCAATCGACTTCTTGCCCTGCTGTTTTCCCTGGGTCTCGGCCATACTTACTTGCCTTCCCCGTCTGAAGTTTCAGCTGCATCGGTTTTCTCGCCAGATGCATTGCCAGGCACGTCACTAGATACAGGGTTACCGCCTGCGGTGAAGCCCTCGGAGATTGCGGCGTCGCGGACAAGCTGCAGAAGCGTAAGAGCCGCCTGCTCACCCACAAGATCGCGAGCGCGAATGGTCATCTCAGTTGCAGTAACTCTGTCGCCCATGGCAGCGCAATCCTGCGCACACATCAGCAGGCAAACCGCAATCTCGGCGTTAGCGCCTGTTGGCAGGCCCTCAGCCTCGAGCAGGTCATTTGCCTCTTCATCCGTAAGACCGTCGGGATCTTTTGGGGTACCTGCAGCCTGGTCAAGCGCAGCCTCAAGTGTACTGTCTTTAACCTCAAAGCGACGAGCAGCTCTCAGACATGCTGCAGCCTGCTCAAGCCTACCCTGAGCCTCAAACCACGCAGCAAAATTCAAAAACGCCCTGGTCAGATGCCTTGCCTCACTTGCGCGCTCAAAGACGCCAAATGTCAGAGCCATCTGCTCACGAATATCGCCTGCAATCTTAAACAGGTCAGCCAAATCAAGTCTAAATCCGCAGTTCATTGGGTTCCAACGAATAGCAGTCTTCAGCGCATTCATGGCGTTTTCGTAATCACCGGTGCGTACGTAAGCCATTGCAAGGTCACCGTACAGGCGATCAAACGGCTCATGGACATCCTCAAGCTTGCGAGGGTCGTTCTCCACGCGCCTATACGCTAAGCGGTCAAACAGCGTTGGGAACGCAAAATACTGCAGCTCATCTGTGGTTTGGCAGTTGCAGTCCACATATTCCTCAGCGTCTTCAGCCAAACGAAGCAGCAGCTCAAGGGCCTCTTCATTCTGGTCCTGCATCATCATGCCTTCAGCGCGCATCAGCTCATCTGAAAGTGCCGAAAGTGCCATCTTACTCACCTATCATTCACTATCAATCATGCAATCATCTGTGCGGGTGCTTCATAAACCCGCACGTAATCTACGTGCATATTATTCCACAAGTGCCAAATCAATCTGACCACGAGCCACATTTACGCCAGAAATCTTCACGCGCACACGCCCACCAATACGATACGTTTTGCCTGTTGATTCCCCTATCAGCGCCAGAGTCTCCTGATCGTACACGTACCATTCGTGACCCAAATCCCTCACAGCGAGAAGCCCGTCAGCGTAGGTACCGTCTATCGTAATGAACAGGCCAAAGCGCTCGCAGCCGTCAATGGTTCCCCATGTTTCTTCTCCCAGACGGCTCTGATAGTACTCGGCTAGCTTGATCTTTTGCGTCGCACGAGCCGCTGCGTCTGCCTTGCGCTCCTGCTCAGAGCAGGTGCTACAGATATCTGGGAGTGCGCTCAACTCTGCGCGAGACGCCGTCTGACCGCGAAGCAGACGCTTGAGCGTACGATGAACTATCACGTCGGGATAGCGCCTAATTGGAGAGGTGAAGTGGCAATACGCATCCGCTCCCAGAGCAAAGTGCCCCTGGTTTGTTGGCAGATAGATAGCTCGTTTTTGCGCCCTGAGCAGCTGCGCATTTACCACGCGAGAATAACGTGTGCCGTGGACTGACTCCAGCGCTTCTTGCAATGCCGTCTGATCGCCAATGGCAATACGAGATGCAACATCTGGCTCAAGAGCACCCATCGCTACAAGTGGAGTGACCGCAAGCTTAAGAGACTCTGGAGAAGGCTGCTCATGCACGCGATATGCCGACTCCAGGTCATGCTGGCTGAGCATGTGCGCAACACTCTCATTGGCTGCAAGCATTGCTTCCTCGATAAGTCCCGTTGCTTGAGTACGCTCGCGCACCGACACGCCAGTAGGCTTGTTATCCTGGTCAAGCACTACGCGCGTCTCTACGCTCTCAAAATCTACTGAGCCGCGTTTTTTACGAATCTCTTCTCGAAGTGCTCGGATTTGATTGAGCGCGCCAATCATCTCTTTGATTGCGCCAGCATCTTCTCTAGGCACGGCGGAGTCAAGTGCTGTAGCGTCTCCTTGCAGATAGCTATCTACCTGGTCGTAGCTGAGCCTTGCTCGTGAGCGAATGACGGAATTCATGGCGGTTGCGCCAAGAACCTTGCCCGAGCTACTCAACTTCATCTTTACCGACATAGCTAGCCTATCTTCAGCTGGTCGCAGAGAACACACGTCATTGCAGAGCTTTTCTGGCAACATGGGCAACACGCGATCCGCTAAATATGCCGAGCAAGTGCGCATGCGGGCTTCCAGGTCAATGGGAGAATCCCAGTTCACATAGTGAGCCACGTCTGCAATGTGAACCCAGAGTTCAAAGCCGCCATCTTCAAGCTTCCGCGCACCAACAGCGTCATCAAAATCTTTAGCATCTGCGGGGTCTACGGTGATGCATAGCTCTGCTCGCAAATCGTGTCTTGAAGCGTCTTCTGCAAGGGCTTTATCTGCGTCAACGGAGATTTTCTCAGCTTGTCTCAGCGCCTTGATAGGAAATTCCGTTGCCAAACCGTACGAAGCAATAGTTGCCTCGACGTTCATGTCCAGATCTTCGGCTGATCCCACGCGGCGCTCGATAGTGACTACAGCAGCGCTTTTACGCGTTGGATACTCTGTGATGCGCGCGACAACTACGTCGCCCTCAAAAACGTAATGATGTCCCACAGAAGGGTCTTCTGGAAGCACAAAGAAATCTCGCTGGATGCGACTATCCAGCGGCACCACAGCGCCAAGTGGACCGGCGTCGTGGTAGATACCTAAAAACGTCTGAGTAGCTCGCGTAAGCACAAAACGCACGTTTGCCAGAGGAGCCTTTCCCTTGGCCGAGACAAGCGAAACCTGGACCTCGTCTCCGTGCATTGCCTCATGAATCCCGTGCTTGGCCAGCGCATACGTACCCTCAGGGGTGCTTACGGTAGCAACTCCTGGACGAGAAAGACTCAGCGTGCCTGTAAGCAGTGCCGATGGTCGCTTTGAGACTTTTGCACGTCCCTGACGACGGCTTCCTTTATGTATGCGTTTTCTAGCCAAAAATCCTCCTGTAGGTAGAAGCCAGCGCCTTTTGCGCTGACCCAATGAATCTTCTGATATGTACCCTAAAGTGCCTCGTGATAGACGATGTGCAGATAAGGCGAGAAGTTCCAAGGATTCCGCTGAGCATTTCGACGAGTTGTCGCGGCCTCAACGGGTTTCTCGCCATCCCTGCACACAAAAAGAGCCCCTATGCAGAGACTGCATAGGGGCTCCAGAAGGGATTGGTTTACCTCTTAGAAGGTGCCGCGAATAACCTCGCTGCCTTCCTTCATGATAACTTCCATGTTATCTGGGGTAAGGTCGCGGATGTTGGTAGCAACGTCGCCCTTGACAACCAGGAGGTCAGCAAGCTTGCCAGCCTCGAGGGAGCCAAACTCATCCTCGTGGTGAACCATCTTAGCACCGTTAAGGGTAGCAGCCTTGATGGTCTCAAGAATGGTGACGCCAGCCTTCTCAACGAAGTCATACATCTCGTCGATGGTGACCCAGCCGTAAGGAGTTACGAAGCTGAAGGAGTCGGAGCCGATGGTGAGAGTGACGCCGCGCTCGTTAGCAGCACGGAGGTTCTCGTATGTACGGTTGAGGCCCTTCTCAACAACAGTGTCGCCTGGGAATGCGTCAAGCTCTGGAGTCCACTCTGGTGGATAAGTTCCGTACCAAGTTGGCAGGAAGCCGATGGTAGGAGTGAAGAAGGTGCCCTGCTCGCACATAAGATCCATGGTCTTTGCATCAAGCTCGAAGCCGTGAATCATCTGCTCGCAGCCGCAACGGACGGAGTCATAAGCTGCGGAGAAGCTGTTGTAGGAGTGTGACCAAACAGGAATACCAACCATTGCTGCCTCGTCGCAAACTGCCTTGATCTCCTCGTAGCAGTAGTGCTGATCGCGACCGGAGTCCCAGTGCCAAATGCCGCCACCGGTTGCCCAAATCTTGATTGCGTCTGGGTTCTCACGAAGACGACGACGAACTGCCTTACGAAGATCCCAAGGACCGTCTACCTGGTCGCCCCATGGGTGACCATTCTTGGAGATCTCCTGTGGGAGCTGGTGGCAGTCACCGTGGCCAGCAACGCGGCAGAAGCCAAGGCCGGTAGCGTAGATACGTGGTCCCTCCATGACGCCCATGTTAACGAGGTCACGAATTGCGATACCATTGCGGCCAATCTCGCAGACGGTGGTAAGACCGTGGGAGAGAGCGTCCCAGGACTGCTTGACTGCGCATGCCTGCTTCTGAGCAACGGACTCAATAACCCAGTCGTTATCGTTGTCGGTCAGGTTGCCGGAGAAGTGCAGGTGGGTATCGATAAGACCTGGCATAATGGTACGGCCCTGGATGTCACGGACCTCATAGCCCTCTGGAACCTCAGTGCGAGGACCAGCATAAGCGATCTTCTTGTCGTCTACGAGGACAAGAGAATCCTCAACAGGAGCGGCGCCAGTGCCGTCAACGAGCTTTCCGCCTACAAAAGCAATCTTACTCATTTCTTTCCCCCTCTAGTAAATGATAAATACTATCTTTTTGCACCCACCCTTTTTGGGCGCAAAAAATCCAAACTAAAGAAACAAATAACGTGCTTAGTTCAACGTACCGATGAAACCTTTAGAGCTTGCAAGCAACTTATGCTGCTGCCTTCTCAGACTGACGACCAAAGATCATGAAGATGGCCATACCAATGACAATCCAAGAAATGGTGATGATCCACTCAACTGGCTTCAAAGCTGCGGGGCTGAAAGGAACAACCATCAGGCCGATGATGATACTACCAGCAAGAATTGCAGCAAGGATACCTGCGATACCACCGTTGACCTTGTAAGGACGAGGCAGGTCTGGCTCGGTCTGACGCAGACGCAGGCAGGCAACGCCAGCCATGGTGCATGCAAAGATGAAGCCAAGAGAAGCAACGTTGGTCAGAGGAACAAGCATGTTGCGGCCAAGGAATGGACCAACAAGGGTCAGGCCAGCCATGAACATGTTTGCGGTCAGAGGTGCGCCGGACTTAGGATCAATCTTTGCGAAGGTCTCTGGGAGCATCTTCTTACGACCAAGAGCAAGCAGCAGACGAGTAGAAGCGCCAAAGAAGGAGTTCATTGGGCCCAGAGGTCCAAGTGTTGCAATGATGAGCATTGCAATGTAGAAGAACAGATTGATGCGCTCGAGAACTGCAAGTGCAGGAACGGAAGACTTAACAAACTCGTGCCAGTCAATCATGGTTCCGAATGCATAGATGCAGATGAGATAGAAGACACCAGATGCCATAAGTGCAAGTGCAGGAATGATGCCAAACTTCTTCCAGTCAAGGTCAGCAGAAGCCTCTTCTGCCTGCTGTGGAATGGTGTCAAAGCCAGCGTAGAAGAATGGAGTCATAACAAGTACTGCAATGATGCCACCAAAGAAGCTGGTAGCCTTTGTGCTCTCGCCACCTGCAACCTCAGTTGCCTGGGAGAAGACTGGGAGGCCGTTGCTTGGAGAACCAGTTGCAAAGGAGATAACCATTGCAAGGATCATACCAGTCAGCAGAGCCTTGGTAAGGAAGCTCGAAAGCTTAGCTGCTGCGCCAGCACCCTTGAAGTTAAGGAAGATGACCAGGATAGCAAAGCAAAGAGCGATGACTGTTGGCCACAGATAAACATCTGCACCAAGAATGGTGTAGAGCTTAACGGAGCGCAGCCAAGAAAGAATAGGGAATGCACCAAAACGGTCGGTGAGAAGCGTGGAAATAGCAATTGCCTCCCAAGGGCACAGTGGAGCGTTACCCAGAAGGAGCATCCAGCCGGTAAAGAAGCCCAATGGGCGACCGAATGTCCTGTCGACGTACTCAATGATGCCACCAGAAATTGGAATAGCAGCTGTGAGCTCGCCAAAAACACACCCAATTGGTACAAGGAAAATTGCGCCAATTGCGAATGCGATCATCGCGGGGAATGGTCCTCCACCAAGAACCATCCAGTCGCCTACCAGGAGCACCCATCCGGTACCAATGATCGCACCAAATCCGATGGTAAAGAAGTTGAATAGACTCAACGACTTTTGCATCTCAGGTGCCTCGGCATTTTCTGCCATGTCCCACTCCTTCCCGTAATAACTCAGACGAAGAACTTGATGAGACTATGTTTACACCCGAAGCCATTTGAAAAAAGAAGTAGCGCCCTCTGGGCGTCAGATAAACCCGTAAGCGTAAAGGCTACAACCGCGAGCGGTAGTTAAATCTTTTTACATCTTTACCAAAATCTAATAACAGTTATGCAATTTTCAAATAGTTAACGTACACAACTGTGTATTAATCTTTAACTCAAATACTTTAAAAACTCTTCTGTAGTGCGCGACATCTCGCCTTTTACACGATGTGTAATGAAGACATTACGATATACGGGAGTCTCCAGATGATGTACATCAATATCAAAATTTGTACCTTTTGTTGCCTCAAGTGGCAACAAACTTACACCAAGACCCGACTCTACCATGGACATAATGGTGAATGAATCCGATGACGCAAACGTCATGCGTGCGTTTTTGAGTTGCTTCTGAAGCAGAGGAGCTGTCTCAATATCAACAATAAAGGGCTCTTCAATAAGACGCTTAACAGGAATTGTCTCAAGGTTCTTCTCGTAATGTCCCTTTTGAGAAACAACAATGACCTCATCATGATCAAATAAAGTTGAAGTAAATCCCTGCTCAGTTGCGCGGGTCATAGTAAAACTAATATCCACCTTACCCTTGCTAATAAGACGCAGGGCTTCTCCGTACGTGCACTCAATAACTTCAACTTTGATATTAGGGTGATCATTCATGTAGCGCTTCAGATGAACTGGAAGCGTCCTGGATAGGAAGCTTGAAGGTGCAGCAATGATTAGGTTGCCCATCTCAATGGCGCTGACACGATTAACTTGATTGCTCAACTTGCTGTATGCCTGACACACCTCTTCTGCAACAGGCAAAAGCGTCTTTCCCTCAGGAGTCAAACTTACATAGCCGCCATGCCTGTTAAACAAGCGGACATCCCACTCTTTTTCTATACTTGCCACCATGCGACTAATAGACGACTGAGTGCATCCCAGCTCTTCTGCCGCCACTGTAAAGCTACTGTGATACGCCGCGGAAGTAAAAGCCTGGAATTTGTGCAAGTTGGTCTCCATACTTGCTTCCCCTATCCAAGTACGTGGCCTGAAAATTCATCCTTAAAAATATCATTCTACCTGCAAATTGGTAAATACCGTTTAACGTAAAAAGACCCCGTGAACGGTTTTCACGAGGTCTTACCTTGCAATCTTTATGCAAAAAACTTTCGTAATTGGTACTTCACTTTGACAATTGAAGTACCAGGTTGCTTAGTTGCTATGCCTTCAGATAGCGGCCCATAGCAATAGCAGAGCCAAAGAGTCCCAGAAGCAAACCTAAGAGCAGCAAAAGGCCACTCATACCCAACATGACCGTTTTTGGAATAGCAAAGGTCAAGAAGGTCATGCTTTCTGCCATAACCGGCAGAAGCATGTGGGCTCCAACAACCAAAACGACAATGGCGAGAAGAGCACCAATAACCGCCTCAAGCACACCTTCCATAAGGAATGGCCCACGAATAAAGCTGTTAGATGCGCCGACCAGACGCATGATGGCAATCTCACGACGACGAGCATTAATAGCAAGGCGAATGGTGTTGTTAATAAAGACAAAGGCAACAAACACCAGAAGTCCAACAAGGCCAATAGCGCCAATACGAATGTATGCTGTTACGCTAAACAAACGCTCAACGGTCTCGCGACCATACTGAACATCACCAGAAGGATTGCTCTTATTATCTGCAATAGCTGCAAAAGATGATGAAGAGGCAATACGCTGGGCAACGTCTTGAACATCCTTAGGATCCTTGAGTTTGATCACAAGAGATGCAGGAATTGGATTTTGGCCATCAAGAGCAGAAACCGCATCAGAAGCATTGCGATAACTCATGGTGGTGCGGTACTCCTCAAGAGCCTGATCTTTGCTCTTATAGGTTACAGACTCAACCGTATCCCAGCCTTGAACTTCTTGCTGGAAAGCAGTTACTGCAGCCTGATCTGCGTCATCCGAAAGAAATGCCTGGATAGTAACGCGGTTCTCGACACTTCCTACCATGTTCTCGATAAGAGCGGAGCCAAGAATAAACAAGCCGATAATGAACAGTGACAAGAAGATGGTTACGATTGCACCAAGAGCGGTAGACCAGTTCCTTTTAAAGTGGCTTCCGGCCTCATGCAGAGAATATCCAAAATTAGAGAGCCCCATAGTAGCCATAGCCTCCCTTCTCCTGGTCGCGGACAATATGACCAGCCTCAAGTGCAATAACGCGCTTACGCATAGAGTCAACCATCTCGCGATCGTGTGTTGCCATTACAACCGTAGTGCCCGCACGATTAATGCGGTCAAGAAGCTTCATAATACCCAGAGAAATTGCTGGGTCCAAGTTACCTGTTGGCTCGTCGCAGATAAGCAGAGGTGGGCGATTAACCATTGCACGAGCAACGGAAACACGCTGCTGCTCACCGCCAGAAAGCTGGTCTGGGTAAGCGTCCATCTTTTGTCCAAGTCCTACCAGACGCAGAACCTCAGGAACCTGCACCTTAATAACAGAACGAGGCTTGCCAATGCACTCAAGTGCAAAGGAAACATTCTCATAGACGGTCTTATCGGGCAGAAGCTTAAAGTCCTGGAAGACGGTACCAATCTGACGACGCAGATAAGGAACCTTGGAGTTACGCATACGTGTAAGATCCTGACCAGCAACAATAACCTGTCCGTGAGTTGCCTTCTGCTCGCGCGTGATAAGACGCAAGAGAGATGACTTACCGGAACCAGAGTGTCCAACTACAAAGACAAACTCACCTGGGTAGATATCAGCGCTGATGTTATCCAGCGCAGGATGATTTGGCTGCGATGGATACACAAGCGAGGCACTCTTAAAAGAGATGGTAGGAGTACCAGTGTGCTCTACTCTAGGCGCGTCTTGAGCTAAATCTGCAAAAAACTTTGCGCGATCAAGAGGTGCCTGCTCAGGGTTATTTTGCTGCTCAGCGGTAACTACATGCACAGCTTCAGCGCCGGAAGCAAACGGATCAGATACAGTTGTTACAGGTTCAGCAGCCTGGGCCACTGGCACATCAGCAGAAAAGTCCTGGGTTTCAACTTGATCAGCTCCAACATCTTGCTGGTCAAGCTGGTTAAGATCATCCTGAGAAATTACCCCAAAACGGTCATCAAACGAGGACTCCTGTTGCTCATCAGTGCGAAAATGATTAGCCACAGTTGCTCCTTTTCTTACTCCGAAGAGACAGATACAGATTTTATTTTACCAAAAGTGCAGGTATGTTACACGTCATGCAGGTCATCCACAGAAAAACCGCCTTCCTTTTTACAAGAGAGGCGGTTGACTACAATCGCAAAAAAGAGCAAGACGTGCGTTAATTATGCAGTATGCTCTTCTAGCCAAGTAGATAACTTTTCTTTAATCTCTATCTTATCGAGAATACTGGTAATACCAACTGCTGAGTAGGCTTGTTTTGAGTTGTTTAACTTAAGCGCAAGGTCAGTCATAGTAATGACAAGGTTTCCATCGAATTCATCAAGTGCTTCAAGGCTGCCTTTACACCATTAATACGTAACTCTACGGCATCTCCCATAGTGGTAGTCACCTTACTGTCGAGAGTATTTACAGAGATTCGTGAAAGCTGAAGATGCTGCACCAAACTTAAACCATTGCTTGATGTCTTTTGCTGAAGCAGATTAGGGATAATTATTTGGCGGTCAGTTTTTTGTATTACGTTGTTGGCGGTCACTGTAACGTCATTAAGCTGCTTACTCTCTGGCTCCAACACGATTGTACCCACCGAAAGGTGCTTAGAAATGTTTTGGCATTTAATTTCCTGTGTAGAATACCCAACAAAAGATATCCTTATTCTATAGTTCTCTCCTTCATGCGTATTCAATTCAAAGCCACCATTCATATCAGTTACCACTCCACTAATCATCTTATTTTCGCTTTCACGAAATAACGAAACAGTTGCAGCTGGTAATGGTTGCTTGTTTTCATCTACGACCGTTCCCGTAGTTTGTGCAGCAAGAATACCATAGCAGCCAGACATGAGCAACGTGAGAATTTTCTTTTTCATAGACATTATATTATTTATTATATGTATTGTCTTATTATAATTTTGGAGTAAACATCATGATATGCCGACAACTTTTCTTGTCTTTCGATGTTGCAAATGTATTGGTTTCTCCAAATCTTTTCACTACACAAAAGTGTAATTCTAAGTTTGTTGTCT
>ERZ772958.106-NODE-106-length-35531-cov-42.814692_pt1 | contig 35531 bp, 29 predicted proteins | sample MGYA00580681_ERZ772958 | MGnify/ENA primary metagenome ERZ772958 (study PRJEB29015, sample SAMEA2738089) | human oral metagenome | biome: human oral; feature: human-associated habitat; material: saliva | place: China | collected 2275 ...
CCGGTGACCTTTCGATTTTCAGTCGAACGCTCTACCAACTGAGCTACAGAGCCAATCTGAAAACTTTGGCCTGACCATTACTGATCAGGCCAACTTTTTCGCGACCTCGACGGGACTTGAACCCGCGACCTTCGCCGTGACAGGGCGACGCGCTAACCAACTGCGCCACGAGGCCTTGACTTTTGACTTTCGTCAAGATTCATATGAAGTTATCGTACGAATCCGTACTCCCAACGGGATTCGAACCCGTGTTGCCGCCGTGAAAGGGCGGAGTCCTAGGCCGCTAGACGATGGGAGCCTTTTGGCTTTGGCGTCTTGCGCCTCGAACCGAGAAGAACTCTATACAGGATCACTACCCGAACACAACTCGAAAAAGCATGACGCTAGTCACAAAGGAAGTTTTGCGCAGAATTCCAATTGAAATTAGCTGTTTGCGCACAATCGTTTTAAAGGGAATGGGCTTAAGCGCTCTTTCGTGGCAACCTTAGAGCAGCCGCATCCCTCGGCGTCGGCCCGCCCACCTGTAGCTATCCGCCGCCACAATTTGCTGGAAGGATCACTGCCGTGACCGAAACCCCTCAAGGCTCTAACCGCACACAGCCTTCGCTAGGCGCCCTAATGTCGCGCGTGAGCGAAAATATTTCCACCCTGATCCGCACCGAAATCGCACTAAATAAGGCCAAGGCGGCCGAGACAGGTAAGCGTTTTGGTTTAGGGGCCGGCCTGCTGGGTGCAGCCGGTGTGTTCGCCCTATTTGGACTGGGCTACCTACTGACCACCCTGTCGCAGGTAATCGCACTTTGGCTACCACAATGGGCGGGCTCACTGATTGTGGCCGTGCTGGTGCTGATTGTGGCCGGGGTGCTGGCTCTGGTGGGCAAGAAGGAGATCGATAAGGGCCGCGTAGTGGTGCCCACCCCCCAGGTTGGCTTGCGTCAGGACGTGCAGGCCGTGACTAACTCGCTGCGTGAGGGTCTAGCTACCGACGCCGCCGCCAGCGGCCCGACTGGCACTGCTCCCGCCGGCCCGGCTTTCGGACAGAACTGAACTGACACTGACACAACTGAGCGAAAGGAAGTTTCATGTCTATCTCAGCCCTAGAAGCTCAGCTAGAGGCCCAGCGTGCAGCCGCCGCCCAGGCCGTTAACGAGTTGGCTCGCCAGATCGCCCCGGCCACCCTCAAAGCCCAGGCCGCCCAGATCGGTGAGGACAGCGTGGCGCGAGCCAAGGCACTCGCCACTGACTCTGCCCCAGTGAAGGAGCGCTTTACCACGCTGGTAGAGGAGGCTAAGGGTAAGGACCCGGCCGCCGTCGTCGTACTTGCCGGAGTAGGCCTGGTTGCCGCCACGACGGCGCTGATCAGCCTGCGCTTGGCACTACGTCCGCTGTTTAAGTGAGGAAAGGATAAATAATGCCTAGTGCACAGGAGCTCGAAGAGCAGCTTAAGGCCCAGCGTGAGGCCCTGGCCCAGAGCGTAGATGACCTGGCTGAGCGGGTTAACCCCAAGGCTCAGGCCAAGGAGAAGGCTGAGCAGGTGCGCGCCAAGGCCGCTGAGGCCGGCTCTAGCATCTCTGAGTCGCTACACCAGTTTGGTTTTATCGCCAAGGAGATGAGCGAGGGGGTGCGCACCCAGGCTAAGTACTACTGGGATCGTGCCGGCGAAGGTGACTCTTCTGCCCGCGTCGTGGTGGCCACGGTGGGTGCTGGCGCCCTGCTGGTTGGCGGCGCAGTGGTGAAGAAGATCTTCAAGCACTAGTAGTTGTCGCGACGCCGTAACCGCGCCTGCCTGCGCTGAAAGTAGACGCTGACAGTGCAGCGCGGGCGGCGGTGTGAACAAGCAGACGAAATCAGTGCTATTGTTCACATGTGGACCGCCACTCCAGTCCAAACAGGCCCTGATCGGCGTGTGGAATGGAGATTGTGGCGCTTATCGTTGTACGGTTGTCTCACGATAAATTCAGACCATTTCGAAACAGCACGTTTTACGTGCGCGATCAGACGTTGGAGGGGGTCGAGCCTATGGGGCGCGGCCGTCAAAAGGCCAAGGCAACCAAGGTTGCCCGCAAGCTCAAGTACTACAGTCCTGAGACTGACTATGCGGCACTAGAGCGTGAGCTCGCTGCCACGTCGGCCCGCTCAGGAAGCAGCAGCTACGACGACGAGGACTACTCGGATCTAGCCGCCAAGTACAACGATGACTTTGACGATGACGATGACTCTTTTGATCCAGGTAGGTCCTGAGTAACTAGAACAAAAGGGTGGGGCCAGCTCTATCGAGCTGGCCCCACCCTTTTGTGTAGCTAGACGCCGCGCCCACCAAGTAGGTCTGCATCCACCAAGCAAACGTGGTGTCCTAAGCGGGCGCCGCACCCTAAGTAAGCACTGCGCCGCTATCTGACGCAGACCTCTAAACCCCCGCGTGAGCGGGGAAAACCCGGGCTAGGGTCAGTAGGCCACAGCCGTAGGCGGTTCATCCCCGCTTGCGCGGGGAAAACGGGCTGCCGCAGCTCGTCGGCCTGCCACCTGAAGGATCATCCCCGCTTGCGCGGGGAAAACTTTGACTCGTGATCCGATGGAGGTGCTCTGATGGGTTCATCCCCGCGTGAGCAGGGAAAACGCAGAAGAAGCCATCAAGCTCTTTGTGGACAGCGGTTCATCCCCGCGTGAGCAGGGAAAACACTTCTCGATCTGGGGTTTTACGCACCAAATCGGTCAGATTTTGGAAAGCCCTAAGAGCTGCGCCTACGTTAAAATTTACTCACTGCCGGACGCTTACACAACTAACTCGCGGGATCAGGCTCAGAATACTGGCAGTCCCCACTGTAGTAAGAGCGCTCCTAGACACCGCCTAAACGCCAGTGGGGACTGGCCGCCAGCCAGTCCCCACCACACTCTAGCGTTGTTGCAGCTCAGAGGCGGTAGACGCCGTGGATATCCACCGCGCCACCCTGCACACCCTTAGTGCCGCTAACTACTCGGCCAGTGACTTCATACTCATCAGCCTTATGTACGCTACCCAGCACACAAGCCTCAATCCCGACAGCGCGGCTTACCTCAATGGCAGCTTCAGCAATGGACTCATCCACCACCGCCACCATGCCGATACCCAGGTTCAAAGTACCCTCCAGGTCATCCCAAGGCACATTACCCAGGCGGCGCACCACATCAAAGACAGGCGGGATCTGCCAGGCGCTACGGTCGACGTCGGCAATTAAGCCAGAGGGCAGCACACGCGCCAAGTTAGCAGCCAGGCCCCCACCGGTGACGTGGCTAAGGGCGTGCACATGCATAGTGGCCGGATCCGGGCCGCTACCCACGCCCTCAATCATGGCCAGGCAGGCGCGAGTGTATAGGCGGGTGGGCTCTAGTAGCTCCTCACCCAGGGTGCGACCAAACTCGTCAACGTGACGCTCCAGGCCCCAGCCGGCCACCTCAACTACCCGCCGCACCAGCGAATATCCGTTAGAGTGCAAGCCCGAGGCAGCCATACCAATCAGTACGTCACCAGCCCTTACCCGCTCAGCACCCAGCACGCGGCTAGCCTCAACCACACCCGTAGCCGCACCAGCGACGTCGTAGTCATCAGGGCCCATCAAACCGGGGTGCTCAGCGGTCTCGCCACCCAGCAATGGGGTGCCCACCGCCGCACAAGCCTGGGCCACGCCACGCACAATGTCAGCAATACGCTCAGGCACCACATGGCCACAAGCAATGTAGTCAGTCATCAGCAGCGGGCGCGCACCCACCACCACAATGTCATCAACCACCATGCCCACCAGGTCCTGGCCGATGGTGTCGTGAATGTCTAGGGCCTGGGCGATAGCCACCTTGGTGCCCACGCCATCAGTGGAGGTGGCCAACAGCGGGCGGCGGTAGTCGCGCAGCTCGCTAACATCCACCAGCCCAGCGAATCCGCCCACTCCCCCAACCACGGCGGGGGTCATGGTGGCGGCCACGGAGGCCTTCATTAGTTCAACGGCACGGTCACCTGCCTCGGTGTCCACGCCCGCAGCGGCATAGGTAACTTCACTCATTACTTGACTCCTTCAATGCGTGGTACCACTGAGTTGCGACGCGGCAGGGGCGCGTCAGTTTTGTTTTCGTCGCGGCGACGGCGGTACACCGAGGGCACGCGCGAGATCGGCAGGGTGGAAATCACCGGGGCCGCATGTGGGGGCTCAATCGGGTAGTTACCGTCAAAGCAAGCCATACACAGGCGTGAAGCCTCCTGGCCGCTGGCCTCCACCATGCCCTCCACGGAGAGGTAACCCAAAGAGTCGGCCCCAATGTGGTTGCAAATCTCCTGGGTATTCATGCCATTGGCGATCAGCTCAGCACGGGTGGCAAAGTCGATGCCGTAGAAGCACGGCCATTTAACCGGCGGGGAGGAAATACGAATATGGATTTCCTTGGCGCCAGCCTCACGCAGCATCCGCACCAGGGCCCGCTGGGTGTTTCCACGCACGATCGAGTCATCAACCACCACCAGGCGTTTGCCTTCAATAACTTCACGCACCGGGTTGAGCTTGAGCCTAATACCCAGTTGGCGCAGAGTTTGAGTGGGTTGAATGAAGGTGCGACCCACATAGGCGTTTTTCACAATGCCCTGGGCAAAAGGAATACCTGATTCTTGCGAGTAACCAATAGCGGCGGGCGTGCCCGAGTCGGGGGTAGCAATCACCAGGTCAGCCTCAACCGGGTGTTCACGCGCCAGCGCCGCACCCATAGCGTTACGGGCCGCAATAATGGAGCGCCCCGAAATACGCGTGTCGGGGCGAGCCAGGTAAACATACTCAAATACGCAACCAGTGGGGGTGGCGGGGGCGAAACGGCGCGTAGCTACGCCGTCGGAGTTAATAGTCAAAAATTCGCCCGGCTCAACCTCACGCACATAGGAGGCACCCACAATATCCAGGGCGGCAGTCTCCGAGGCCACCACCCAGCCGCGCTCTAGGCGTCCCAGCACCAGCGGGCGCACGCCGTGGGGGTCGCGGGCCGCATAGAGGGTGTCTTCAGTCATGAAGGTGACTGAGAAAGCACCTTTGAGCTGCGGTAGCATCAGCATGGCTACCTCTTCTAGGTCTAGCTCAGGGTGCTGCTTGGCGGTGAGGGAAAGCAGAGCGGCCATCACGGCGGTGTCGGTGGTGGAGCCGCGCCCCAGTTCACCGGAAATATCCTGGCCGGAGGCTTCACGCACGTATTCCATTAGCTCGCGCGTGTTGGTGAGGTTACCGTTGTGGGCTAGGGCTACCGTGTGCTCAGCTACCGGCCCCAGCATGGGCTGAGCGTTTTCCCAGGTGGTGGAGCCTGTGGTGGAGTAGCGTACATGCCCCACCGCGATATGCCCGCGTAAGGCTGACAGGCTGGTTTCATCAAAAACCTGGGAGACCAGCCCCAGATCCTTATAAACCATGATTTTTTCGCCATCTGAGGCAGCGATCCCGGCTGCCTCCTGGCCACGGTGCTGTAGCGCGTACAGACCGAAGTAGGTCAGTTTGGCTACATCTTCACCTGGCGCCCACAGCCCAAAGACGCCACACTCATCTTCAGGTTTTGACTCTAGATAATCGACGGGTTGACTTTTGCGCGGGATTTCACCGAGTGTCACCTTCTAAGTTTGTCACATCCCCCCTAGTGACGCATGTGGCCATTTGTCACATGCACACGCTAGCCTCGCTTAACCCACCCTGTATTTGGGGCCGGCAGTGGTTTAAAGCAGCTGGATTTTAAAGCAGCGGCAGGAAATCACTTAGATCTGTGCGCAACCCTGAGGCGCTGAGTTTGCCCTCGTCTAAGGCTGCGTTCCACTCCAGCACGCCAATGGCCAGTTCCAGCCAGGTTTGGGCGTCAGTTTCTACTACCGACGGCGGGGTGCCGCGCCGGTGGGTGGAGCCGGCTACCGCCTGGGTGGCGCCGTAGGGTGGTACGCGCACTTCCACGCTGCGTCCGGGGGCGACGGCGGCCAGCTCCTCCAGCGTGTAGCGCACGGCGGTGGCGGTGGTGTTGCGGTCAACGTCTTGGCCTTGCTGGTACAGGTTGCGCCAGTGGTGTAGGGCGGCGATACCTTCGGTGATGTCGATACGACGACGGGTGCTCATAGCTGGCCAGATTACCCTCTTGGGCGGCTCTTAAGCAGCCGCTAAAGCTGGCCGCTTATTTGCGGCCGCGCACAGCCCAGGGCGCGCGCGATACCAAAAAACACATTGACCCGCCAGGCGTTTAGCCCAGCGGGTCAAGTTGTTGAACTAGCTTGGATCAGATGATGCCGAAAGCGTTCATAACATCGGCTACGCGCACGAAACCAGCAGCGTTAGCACCCAGCACGTAGTCGCCCGGGCGCCCGTAGGTGTCGGCAGCCTCCAGGCAGGAGTGGTGAATGTCAGCCATGATGCCGGTCAGCTTAGCTTCAGCGGTGGCAAAATCCCAGCGGCTACGAGAAGCATTCTGCTCCATCTCCAGTGCGGAGGTAGCCACACCACCAGCGTTAGCGGCCTTACCGGGGGCGTAAAGAATCCCGGCGGCCTGGAAGTGCTCCACAGCCTCGGGGGTGGAGGGCATGTTGGCACCCTCAGCCACCACACCGCAGCCGTTACGTAGCAGGCGCACTGCGGCGTCGCCGTTTAGCTCATTCTGGGTGGCACAGGGCAGCGCCACAGAGCAGGTCACGTCCCAAATGCTGCCACCGGTAACCAGCTGGGCGGAGGGGCGACGCTTGACGTAGTCGGCTACGCGCCCACGCTCAACTTCCTTAACCTGCTTGAGTAGCTCCAGGTCAACACCGGCCTCATCCACCACGTAACCGGAGGAGTCAGAGAAGGTAATCACCTTGGCGCCCAGGGATTGGGCCTTTTCAATGGCGTAGATAGCCACGTTACCGGCACCGGAAACCACCACGCGCTGGCCTTCCATCGACTGGCCACGGGTAGCCAGCATGGACTGGGCAAACAGCACGGTACCGTAACCGGTGGCCTCGGTACGCACCAGCGAACCACCCCAGGCTAGGCCCTTACCGGTTAGCACGCCGGCATCGTAGGAGTTACGTAGACGCTTGTACTGGCCGAACAGGTAGCCGATCTCGCGCCCACCCACACCGATGTCACCGGCGGGAACGTCAACATTGGGGCCAATGTGGCGCGATAGCTCAGTCATGAAGGACTGGCAAAAACGCATGATTTCGCCGTCGCTGCGGCCGTGAGGGTCGAAGTCGCTACCCCCCTTACCGCCACCAATACCCTGGTTGGTCAGGGCGTTCTTGAAGATCTGCTCAAAACCCAGGAACTTGATGATGCCTGCGTTAACTGAGGGGTGGAAGCGCAAACCACCCTTGTAGGGGCCCAGCGCAGAGTTGAACTCAACCCGGAAACCACGGTTGACCTGTACGTTACCGGCATCGTCAACCCACGGCACACGGAAGATAATCTGACGCTCAGGCTCAACCAAGCGCTCTAGCAGAGCGTTGTCGGCGTAATGAGGGTCCTTTGCTAGCACCGGTTCCAGAGAGGTAAGTACCTCATGTACTGCCTGGTGGAATTCAATTTCGCCAGGGTTACGGCGGATGACGTCAGCATAAACCTTATCGATAGCGGCGGTCATAGTGACCCTTTCCTAAGAGCTCCCGGAGGGGCATCTGTATGCAATCTCGGTACGTGTCTTAGCCTTGCAAAGAATTGTTTACTCTGGGTTACAGACGCAGAAAATCTCACTCCTTGACATAATGATTCATCTCACCTAAATGGTGCGTTTGAGACTTAAGGGACAGCCGGCGCAGCGTATTGCAGTGTTTTCGTCCACCTCCAGACTGTGGCACGCCCCTAGGCCAGAGGCACATAGGCTAGTTGCGCCCAGCAGAGAGCCGCTGCGTCGTAGCTGCTCTACCATCACCGCCGCCAGTTGCGGGCTCACCCCGGCTTCTTGGGCGGCGCGAGTGAGGGTGGCGCCACGCGCTAGGGCTTGGGTTAGGCGTTGGCGCGGTCCGCTTGCGCCAGTTTTAGGCTCGACGCCGCTCGCGTCCATCTTTGACTCGACGGCGCCAGGGACATCTGTGCCGCTAACAGCTGCCACGACGCCGTCACTTGCGTTTTGGGGGCCACCCCCAGGGCCGGCGGGGCCGACAACGCCCGCAGCGACGTCGTCGACCCCATTTGCACGGCGTAGGCGCGGCCAACCCAGCGCCACCCGCGCAGACTTCACCAAATCAGTCTCCCGATTTGGAACACCACCACCGCCAAGATCCAGGCCGTCACCAGCTGCACGCCCACAGCGCTAGCCGCCCTACGGGCCCCAATCTGGCGGGCCTGCTCAGCCACCGTAGCCAGGCAAGGCGTGTAGGTCAGCACAAACACCAAGAAGGCGTAGGCCCCCACCATGGCGTCGGCACCAGCAGACTTAGCGAAAGAGACACGCACCAACTTAGGCAGCTGACCCAAGTTATCACCGCCATCTTCAGCGTCACCACCATCAGCTTCAGGATCCATGTTGTAGGAGGTGACCACCGAGGAGATCACGGTCTCTTTAGCCACAAAACCAGTCATAAGCGCACCGGTCATGTGCCATTCACCAAAACCGGCGGGCTTAAAGACAGGCTCTAGCACCTGGGCGGTGCGGCCATAAAGCGAGTCCTCCATAGGCAGGTTGGAGTCAGCGAACTTGTGACCGCCAGCCATGGGGATTGCCCCCATCAGCCACACCACCAGGGTCATCAGCAAAATGATCTTGCCGGCGCCCACCACGAAGGCCCATGAACGCAGCCAGGTGTTCTTCAGCGTCACTACTACGCGCGGCACCTGGTAGGCCGGTAGCACCAGGAACAGCGGGGCGTGAGACTGGCCCTTAGTAATAAACGGCTTCAAAACCAGCGATCCCAGCACCACCATTATCAAGCTGAGCACGTAGAGGCTAAACACCACGGTGCCGGTGTGGGTGGGGAAGAAAATGCGGGTAATAAGCAGGTAAATGGTCAGTCGTGCGGCGCAGGAGGTGTAGGGAATCACCAGGGTGGTGACCAGGCGCTGGGCCGCGTTAGGTAGCGTGCGGGTAGCCGCCAGGGAGGGCAGGTTGCAACCAAAACCCATGATCAGCGGCATGATTACGCGCCCATCCAAGCCAATGGCGCGCATGAGACGGTCGCCCAGGAAGGCGGCGCGAGCCATATAACCGGAGTCTTCCAGGATTGAGATCATCAGGAAGATGATGAACATCAACGGGATGAAGGAAGCCACCACCCCTAGACCGGTACACAAACCACCAATCAGCAGGCCATGCACCCAGTTGTCTTGCCAGCCAACCGCTTTTAGAGCCAGACCAATTAAGTGGGCTAGCGAGTAGCTCTTAGACTCGTCAGAAAAAGCCTGCTCAAAGAAGTCCTGGATGGGGCTAACCCATTCACCAGCGATCTTGAACAGCAGCCACATTAGGAAGAAGAACACCGGCAGGCCCATAAGCGGGTGCAGCAAAACCCGGTCCACCTTGTCTGAGAAGGAGGGCTCCAGGGGCTGCTCTAGCTTGCCGAAAGCCTGGGCTTCAAGCTTTTCTACCCATTCAAAGATAGCGTCGGCTTGCTCTAGGCCGCTGGCCTGAGCTTCTGCCTTGCAGTGACCACACTTGCATTCGTGCTTGCGCGCGCCGGGGGCACTGTGGGAGGGCTCAATGCCTTTAACCCACTTGGGGTGGGCAATGTTTTCTTTCACCAGGGCCGCAAATTCGTCTGCGTTGCCCAGGTGGCGCGGGTCAATAACGACGACGTCGATCCCCAGGGCCTTGCTTAGGGCCTCCGCGTCAGGGGCCTCATCGGCCACATCAGCCATGGTCAGTACCGCCAGGGCGTTGTGTCCAGCCTGGGCTACCTGGCCGAGCAGGTAAAGCGAGCGGGTTAGGGCACTGGCGTCTAGCACCACCACGGTCAGGTCCAGACCGCCCCCGTTTTCGGGGTCGGTGAAGGAGCCGGGGACAGCCGCCAGGGTGTCTACCACTACCTGCTCATCTGGCGAGGCTGCTAGCAGCGAGTAGGTTCCGGGCAGGTCTAGCAGGTTAGCTTCAACGGCTTTCCAGTTGCCACGCATCATTTCGACGGTGGTGCCGGGGGCGTTGATAACCCGCTGGCGGGCGCCGGTTAGAGCATTGAACAGGGTGGATTTACCAACATTGGGGTTACCCACCAGGGCAATAGTGGTGTCGTGGACAGTGGTGTCCAGGGTGATTGTGGCGTGACAGGAGCAGCTCACTTGATTACCTCCACGTTGATGTGGCGGGCGCTGCGGCGATCTACAGCCACACGGGCGCCGTCAATATTTACCACTACCCCGCCAAAAGCTGCGCGGTTAACCACGTGGAGGTTAACGCCCGGGCGCAGGCCCAGTTCATGCAGGCGTAGTAGGTTCTCTTCGCTAATATCCAGTTCGGCCACCTTGGCGCGAACTCTTTTAGGGCACTGACTTAGCAACATGGCGCTATCTTAAGCCTTGCCTTACTTAGGCTAATAGGACCTTAGATGTTGCGCTAATTGTACCGGTTTTAGCTAAATACAATGCCTTCACTTAGCTAATTAGGTAAAGCTACGGGTCCTTAAGCCAATATAAAAACGTTTTGTCACAAAAAGCTTGGGGCCGACTGGCTGCTGCCAGTCGGCCCCAGCGGTCACTAGGGTAAACCTATTAACCTGGTGTTTTAGTTGAACAGGTCAGGCAGAACGCGCTCAACTGCGAGGCCCACCTCTGCTAGTTCTAGGACCATAGGCGCACCTAGATCCTGAGAGAGAAGATCGTGGCCGGTGATAGCAAATAACTCACCGCCGGTGGTGCCAATGCGGGCAGCCTTAACACCTTCAGCTTCAGCGGCGGCGTAAACCGCCGGCAGTGCCCCTTCGGGTACAGCAATCACGCAGCGCGCCCCAGACTCAGAGAACAGGAAGGTGAAGTCATCCAGCCCGGCGCCGTCGGCGGCAGCAGTGGCCACATTGGCGATATCCACGCTTACACCCACGCCGCAGCGCAGGGAGCCCTCCAGCAGGGTCTGCACCAGACCACCGGCAGAGCAGTCGTGGGCGGCGCTGATCAGGCGCTCACCAGCAGGGGTGCGGGCCTCGCTTAGGGCCAACAGCACATTACCCAGGGCCATTTCGGCGTCCAGATCCACCTTGGGTGGCAGGCCACCTAGGTGACGGTGCACTACCCGAGCCCAGGCGGAGCCGTCCAGCTCATCGTAGGTTTCACCCAGCAGTACTAGGGCTAGGCCTTCTTCCTGCCAACCTGAGGGGTTAGCGCGGGTGACGTCGTCGATCACGCCCAGCACACCCACCACGGGAGTGGGGTTAATGGAAGAGTCAAGCAGACCCTTAACCTTGCCGTGGGAGTTGTAGAGGGACACGTTACCGCCGGTAACCGGAATACCCATCACCTTGCAGGCGTCAGCCAAACCGGTAATGGCCTCCACCAGCTGCCACATGGCGTCAGGGTCTTCAGGGGAACCAAAGTTCAGGCAGTCGGTTACCGCCAGCGGGCGGGCACCAACCGTGCACACGTTACGGTAGGACTCGGCCAGGGCCTGGGCTGCGCCGGTAGCCGGGTCAAGCTTGGTGAAACGCCCGTTAGCGTCAGTGGAGATAGCCACACCCAAGCCGGTCTTTTCATCCACACGCACCACACCGGCGTCGTCGGGCTGAGACAGAGCGGTCTGGCCGCGCACGAAACGGTCGTACTGGTTGGTAACCCAGCTGGCAGAGGCGTAGTTGGGGTTAAGCGCAATAGCCATGGCGTGGGCCGCTAGCTCCTTGGAGGAGGCGGGGCGCTGCAGCTTGTCGCTAGTGTCAGCGTTTAGCTCATCCTGCCAGGCAGGGCGGGCGTAGGGGCGATCATAGGTGGGGCCTTCGTGGGCCACGGTCTTGGGGTCCACGTCCACAATGCGCTCACCGAAGTGGTCAATGGTTAGACGCCCAGAGCCGTTAACCTCACCGATTACGGAGGCTTCCACATCCCACTTGCGGATGACCTCCATGAAGGCCTCCAGCTTTTCGGGGGCCACCACAGCCATCATGCGCTCTTGAGATTCACTCATGAGGATCTCGCCGGCGGTTAGGGACGGGTCGCGTAGCAGCACGTTTTCTAGGTTGACGTGCATACCGCCGTCACCGTTGGAGGCCAGCTCACTGGTGGCGCAGGAAATACCGGCGGCGCCTAGATCCTGGATACCTAGCACTAGATCCTGCTTGAACAGGTCTAGACAGCATTCGATAAGTACCTTCTCCATGAAGGGGTCGCCCACCTGGACGCTGGGGCGCTTGGCCGGCATACCATCCTCGAAGGATTCACTGGCCAAAATGGAGGCGCCACCAATACCGTCACCGCCGGTGCGGGCCCCGAATAGCACCACCTGGTTGCCGGCGCCTGAGGCGTTAGCTAGGTGAATGTCGTCGTGGCGCATAACGCCCACGCACAGGGCGTTTACTAGCGGGTTTTCCTGGTAGGAGGAGTCGAACTCGGTTTCACCACCAATGTTGGGCAGGCCCAGGCAGTTACCGTAACCGCCCACACCGGCTACCACGCCGTGAACCACGCGGGCGGTGTCTTCATGGTCAACCGCACCAAAACGCAACTGGTCCATAACCGCCACCGGGCGGGCACCCATAGAGATAATGTCGCGCACAATACCGCCCACACCGGTAGCCGCGCCCTGGTAGGGCTCCACGAAGGAGGGGTGGTTGTGGCTTTCTACCTTGTAGGTGACGGCCCAGCCATCACCGATGTCTACCACACCAGCGTTTTCACCCATACCCACCAGCAGGTGCTCACGCATCTGGGGGGTGACCTTCTGACCAAACTGCTTGAGGTGGATCTTGGAGGACTTGTAGGAGCAGTGCTCAGACCACATTACGGAGTACATGGCCAGCTCAGCGTTGGTGGGACGGCGCCCAAGCAGTCGCTTAATGTCTGCGTACTCTTCCGGTTTAAGACCCAGCTCCGCGTAGGGCATTTCCTTATCTGGGCTAGCCGCAGCGTCCTGAACGGTATCGGGGTGCTCCACGGGGGTAACGGAATTGGGCAGGGAGGTCATTGGCGCTCCTGAACGTGACGTTTAATTGCGCTTAACCGGCGTTGAGTGCGCCTAGCGCATTTACCCTCTAACTCTACTCGTCTTAGCTGGGAAGTTAACAGAGGAAGGCGATAATCGGCCAATATGTGCACTCCAGCATTTTTCACATTGTTGTTTTCGGCGAAAATCCCAAAAGTGCTGTGCACCACAAGCAAATGGTGTTGGACTGGTGTCATGAGGAACATCGACGTTACCCCTCGCCCCTTAGCGGAGTTAGCGAGCCACCTCAGCGACGCGGCCACAAAGCGCCTGGACGCCGTCGTCGACGCCGGACGCCGCCTAGGTCAGGGACGCACTATTTTCAACATCACCCCCAGTGCCGCTGCTGACTCAGGTGTGGCCGAGGCAGTAGAAACTATTACCGCGCTGGCGCTGGATGCAGGCATAGACACCCGCTGGTATCAACTGGACATGCCCGCCCCGTTTAGGGTTTTAAGCGAGCGCCTGGACAACTGGCTGCATGGCTACGACGACGCCGGCGGGGCCTTGCGTGACAAGGAACGTGATCTTTATGAGCACGTATTGTCCTCGAATGCGGAAAACTTGGTGGATGAGATTTCCAGTGGCGACATTGTGGTGCTGCATGAGGCGGCCACTGCTGGCCTGGCTCAGGCTTTCTCTGAGGCGGGGGCCTGGGTGGTGTGGCGCTGCCACGGCGGCACTGAGGATCTAAACGAGCACAGTCAGCTGGCCTGGAGTTTCCTGGAGCCTTATCTGGACTGGGCCAACCGTATGGTGTTCACCCGTGATGTGTACCGCCCGCCATTTGCCCCGCCGGACAGCTGCGACGTGATTGCCCCTTCTATTGTTCCCGACTCGCCGAAAAACCGCGTTTTGGACTTGGATGAGTCCTTGTCGATTGTGCGTTTAGCGGGGATTTTCGAGGGCGTAGCTCCCTTTGACGCGGTGCCTTTCATACGTGAGGATGGGCGCCCGGGGGTGATTGAGAAACTCGATGGCGTGATGCTGGCCGGCGGCCCGGTTCCCCAAGGGGCCCGCGTGGTTACGCAAGTTTCACGCTGGTCTGCGCTTAAAGGCAATGTGCAGCTGATTGAGGCTTTTGCCGCTGACCGTGAGCTGCTTGCCGACGACGTGCACCTGCTGCTGGTGGGGCCGGCTTTGGATAGTAAGAGCCGGCAAACTACCCGGGTGGTTAACAGCGCTAGTGGCGAGCCGCAGCTGGCTCCCCACAACGGGCATCCTTCTGAGGCGGCCCGCGTGTTGGCGCAGGTGCTTGACGCCCATGCGGTACTGCCGCCGTCGCTGGCTGAGCGGGTGCACGTGGCCGCTATCCCAATGCTTGACCGCGAGGTGAATGCGCTGATTGTTAACGCTTTGCAGCGCACTAGCACGGTGATTACGCTGATGAGCTACCGCGAGGGCTTTGGTTTGCCGGTCACTGAGGCCATGTGGAAGAAGGCCGTGGTGGTGGCAGCCCAGGTGGGTGGTTTGATTGAGCAGATCGACGACGGCGTCAACGGGGTGTTGGTGCCGGGCCTGTCTGCCTACAGCTGGGGCCAAGCCGTAGCTGAGGTACTGCGTTTCCCACAGCAGTCGGCGGAAATGGGCCTGGCGGCCCATGAATCTGTGCGCGCTAATTACCTGCCGGACCGCCACTTGCGTGACTGGCTGGAGCTTATCGCCACCATGGTGGACGAACGCTAAAACTGGTGGAGGCAGCCCCTGACGGGGCTGCCTCCACTTTTAGTTGTTGCGCCTGCTGGCCGCGAGCGCCTGCTGGCCGCGAGCGCCGGGGTGCCTGGACCAGCCCAGTTTTGGCGCCTAGCTAGCTCTGAATGGCCGGCTACCTGGCTGATCAGGCGGTGGCTAGCACTGCGTTTAGGGCAGAGGCGAATACGCCTAGGCCGTCAACGCCGGTGCGTAGGCCGCCGGCGCCGGCGGGGCCGAAGCCGGGTTCTACGGCGTGCTCTGGGTGGGGCATGAGGCCCACTACGTTGCCGCGTTCGTTGGCTACGCCGGCGATGTCGCGGGCAGAGCCGTTGGGGTTGCCGCCTAGGTAGCGGAAGACTACGCGCCCTTCGCCTTCGAGGCGGTCTAGGTCCTCATCTGAGGCGATGAAGTTGCCTTCACCGTTCTTCATGGGCACCACGATTTCCTGGCCGGCGCTAAAGGCGTTGGTCCAGGCGGTGTCGGCGTTTTCGATCCGTAGTTTCTGCTCGCGGCAGATGAATTTTTGGTGGTCGTTGCGGATTAGGGCGCCGGGTAGCAGGTGGGCTTCGGTTAGGATTTGGAAGCCGTTGCAGATGCCTAGTACCGGCATGCCTTTGTGGGCGGCGTCGATTACTTCTTGCATTACCGGGGCGAAGCGGGCGATGGCGCCGCAACGCAGGTAGTCGCCGTATGAGAAGCCGCCGGGTATTACTACGGCGTCAACCCCGTGTAGATCGGCGTCTTTGTGCCAGAGGTTGACGGGTTCGGCTCCGGCTAGGCGTACAGCGCGTAGGGCGTCGACGTCGTCGAGGGTGCCGGGGAAGGTAATTACACCGATACGTGCCAAGGTTTAGGCCTCCTCAGCGCGAACAGAAACCACGTCTTCAATGATGGGGTTGCTCAGCAGCTTGTCTGCGGCTTCGCGGGCGGCGGCTAGGTCAGCTTCGGTTACTTCACCTTCTACGGTTAGTTCGAAGCGGCGCCCTTGACGCACCGCAGTGAACTGTTCGAAGCCTAGGCGCGGTAGGGAACCCACTACGGCTTTACCTTGGGGGTCTAGGATTTCCGGCTTAGGCATAACTTCAACAACAATGCGTCCCATGGTTTCTCCTGTATGGGCGGGCGTAAGTCACTACCAGGTTACTAGCACCAACGGACAAACTACATACTTGCCAGGCGTTGTATATCTCAATTTATTGGTTTAGTTAGGTGTTTGGAGCTAGCGGGAAAGTAAGTAACTAATACTTTAAACTGGTGTTGACCGCGCGTGGCCTGCCCCCGCCCATTGTTTCACTGTGGAAACGGCCGCTGACCACGCATCCATTAATCTCGATGAAGAGGAAATAATGCGTCTGACTTTGCCTCGGCGTCGTTGGGCGGCCGGATTGGCTGTTGTGGCTATGACTTTGACAGGTCTAGCCCCGGTAGCCGTCGCAACTGGTCCGGTAGCTGTGTCGGCTAGCCCCACTCAAGCCGATTCCCATCCCCAAGTTTTACCTGCTCCCCAGTCACTGAGTTGGGGTAACGGCGCTGCCACGTTTAAGTCCACTACGGTGCATTTTGATGTGCAAAACCAGGACGAGCCCACTAAAGCTACGCTGAATGCTTTAGCTAAAGCCAATAACTTGCAGGTCACTAGTGCGGCTGCGGCCACGCTGAAGGTCACGGTTAAGGTGGCTTCGGCTGGTGAGCAGGGCGACGGCGATGGCCAGGTCCCTAAGCACGCTGAGGGTTACCTGCTTAAAGCTGAGGGTAACAATGTCACCATTACTGGTTCTGACACGCGCGGCGCCTACTATGGCGTGCAAACGCTGCGTCAGCTGGTTAAAGACGGCAAGCTGTATCACGCTACGGTGCGTGACTGGCCGCTGATGAGTGTGCGTGGCACGATTGAGGGTTTTTACGGTATTCCCTGGTCTCACCAGGCCCGCCAGGATATTTTGACTTTCTCTGGCCAGCACAAGATGAATACCTACATTTACACCCCTAAGGATGATGCTTATCTGCGCGCTAAGTGGCGTGAGCTGTATCCGCAGGCGGAGCTGGCTAAGCTTAAGGAGCTGGTGGATGCCGCTAACGCTAACCACGTGGATTTTGTTTTTGCCCTCTCCCCCGGTAACGACATTTGCTACGGCCAGCAAAGCGAGTATGACGCCACGGTGGCTAAGTTTGAGCAGCTGCGTAAGATTGGGGTGCGCTCGTTCTATATCGCTTTGGACGACATTAACCCGCGTTTGAACTGCGATTCTGACGCCACCCAGTTCCCCTCTCGGGGGCCTTGGACGCAGCTGGCTGACGCCCAGTCTTACTACCTGAACAAGGTGCAAACTGAGTATGTTAAGGCCAACCAGCTCAATGATTTGATGATGGTGCCCACTAACTATTCGGGTAACGCCACTGACCCGTTTAAGACGGCTCAGGGTGAGCGTTTAAACCAGGATATTCGTATGCAGTGGACTGGGATGGGGGTTTTCTCTGACCAGATCACTGTTGATCAGGTAACTAAGGCTGCCACCACCTACAACAATAAGCACCTGTTTATTTGGGATAACTTCCCGGTTAATGATGGCCAGCGTGGGCGGCTGTTCCTTAACCCCTTAGAGGGCCGCGACCCCAACTTGTACAAGTACATTGACGGTTTCACCTCTAACCCAATGATTCAGCCTTATGCTTCGCTACCGTCGCTAGCTAACTATGGTGATTACACCTGGAATGGACCTAAGTATGACGCTAAGGCCTCGTTTAAGGCGGCTTTGGCGCAGCTGGCCGGCACCAGTGACGGCCAGGTCATTAAGGCGCTTGATGCGTTTGTGGATCTTAATCAGTCGTGGAAGCCTTACCGAGCTTCTTCACAAAGCGCCCCGCAGCTGTCTAGTGAAGTTAAGGCTTTTAATGATGCTTTAGCTAGCGGCAATGCAGCCACTATTAAGTCCACTGCCGCTACTTTGCGCGCGCGTTTGCAGCTGATCCAGCAGGCCCCGCAGCTGCTTGCCAAGATGGAATCTAAAGGTTTTTACAATGACATTAAGCCTTGGTTGGAGGCGGCCCGCGATTGGGCTAAGGCCAGCCAGTCGGCTTTGGATGTTTATTTGGCTATTAATACCAATAATGGGGAGCAGGCCACTAGCGCCCTGATGGCTATGCAAGCCGCCCAGCAAAGTGCGCTTAAGCCCCGCGTGGATGATATGGATTCGGACTTTACGGTTAAGCCCGCTTCTATTACAGCTTCTGTGGGCGACGGCGTCTTTAACACTTTCGTGGACGATGCCGCTAAGGCTTGGGATAAGTGGGCTGCTTTGACTCCCGCTAAGGGTGGCGCCGCCTTGAAGGTAGCCAAGGCTTCTACCACTATGGGTACTTGGGAGAGCTATGTGCCCGCTAACGCGGTTGATGGCCGGGAGGATACTTTCTACTGGTCTAACTCTGCCCCGCAGCCGGGTTCTTATTTCCAGCTTGATCTTGGTAGCGAGCAGGAGATTGGTTTGGTGCATGTCAGCCAGGGCCGTAGTGCTTCACAAACTGGCGACATGATCTATAACGCTGAGGTTGAGGTTTCTGCTGATGGTTCTAACTGGACTTCGCTGGGCCAGTTCACTAACCAGGCTGAGATTACGGCTAAGGCACCCGCCGGCACTATGGCGCGTTATGTGCGTCTGAAGGCCACTGCGGCTAACGGTAATGGGGCTTGGGTACAGATCCGCGAGTTCCAGGTTTCTAGCCCCACTAAGGGTTTGTCTACCACTTTGGTTACCGCTAAGGATCACCCGCTAGATAATGCGGTTGACGCTAAGGGGGCTACGGCTTTGGTGGCCACCCAGGTGCCTGAGGGCGCTAATTTGGTGCGTGAGCTGCCTCAGGCGGCTAGCGGCAAGGTGAGTGTGGTTGTGGCCGGCCAGGTTGGGGCCACGGTTGAGTATCAGCGCAGTGATGGTACTTGGGTAGCTTTGGGTAGTGCCGACGCCGCCAAGCACTATCAGGTGTTTGCGGTTGAGGGCCCGGTCAAGGCAATTCGCTTAACTTCCATTAAGGGCGAGGTTTTGCCCAACATTTTGGAGTTTTCTTACCGGGCTTGGCGTGCGGGTGATCCTCAGCCGGGATCGACGCCGGCGCCCAGCCCCACCCCAACGGTTGCGCCTACTGCTTCCCCAGCACCCACGGTAGCGCCCACGGTAGCGCCCACCAGTCCGGCACCCACGGCTAGTCCGACGGCCAGCCCGGCCCCGACCAGCCAGCCCACTGCTAGCCCGACACCTACTGCGGCTCCCACCGCTACCGCCGCGCCTAGCCCCACCGCTAGCGCTGCCCCCACGGCCAGCCCAGCGCCAACTGCTACCCCGGCGCCCACAGCTAGCCCGGCTCCGAGCGCTACCGTAGCACCCACGGCTAAGCCCACTGCGGCTCCCACGGGCCGGCCTAGCGCCCTACCCAGCGCCTACGGCAGGCCGGGCGCGCTGCCTTCAGCTAAGCCGTCCTCGCTGCCTGGACAGCGGATCACGCTAAATCCGACCCCTGGCCAGGCCCGCTACTCCAATGGCTTGCTGGCCCACACCGGGGCCAACCTTGCAGTTGGTTTAGTGGCCCTAGCGGCACTGGCTAGCGGCGGCTTGCTGCTAGCCCGGCGTCGTCGCCAAAGCTAAACCAAAGGCGCCGGGCAAGGGAACGGTAACCAAAAACCTTGCCCGGCCCTAAAAACACTTTTGGGTGGGACGCTTAAAGCATCCCACCCAAATCTGTATCTAGCCGCTACAGCCACGGCGCATCAGCCAGGGGAGCCAGCGCAGCCAAGCAAGCACTTAGCTGCGCGGCAAGCAGCAACCGGAGCTGCTGCGCGTCAGGCAACGCCGTGAGCTGCGGGGCGGCAACTACAGCGCCAGGGGCTTGCCGGTTAGGCGCTCATAGGCCTCCAGGTAGCGCTCGCGGGTACGCTCAACTACCTGCTCAGGCAGGGCCGGGGGCTGCTGGCCACTGTTGCGATCCCAGCCGCTTTCCTTAGCTAGCCAGTCACGCACAAACTGCTTGTCGTAAGAAGGCGTCACCTGGCCCTCAACCCACTGGTCAGCCGGCCAGAAACGGGAAGAATCAGGGGTCAACACCTCGTCACCCAAAACCAGTTCACCCTGGCTGCCGCGCCCAAATTCAAACTTGGTGTCAGCCAGGATAATGCCACGCTGCTTAGCGATATCAGCGGCGCGCGTGTACAGCTCCAAGGTGGCCTGGCGCAGTGCCTGGGCCGGCTCTATGCCAACCATTTGCGCCACCCGTTCAAAGGAAACATTCTCGTCGTGGTCACCCAGCTCAGCCTTGGCGGCAGGGGTGAAAATCGGCTCCGGTAGCGGCGATGCCTCCACCAAACCAGGCGGTAAAGCCACCCCACACACCTGCTGGCCGGCGCGGTATTCAACCAGGCCCGAGCCGGTTAGGTAGCCGCGAGCTACGCACTCTACCGGATACATGTCCAGACGACGGCAAATCATGGCGCGCCCAGCTACCTGCGCGGGCACATCCAGCGACAGCAGGTGGTTAGGTACTACCTGCTCCAGCTGCTCAAACCACCACACGCTCAGGGCGGTTAGCACCTTGCCCTTGTCGGGAATCTGCGAGCTAAGCACATAGTCATAGGCGCTGATGCGGTCACTGGCCACCACCAGCAGAACATCCTCACCCTCCCAGGGCCCCTCGGGGGCAGGCACATAAACATCGCGGACCTTGCCGGAAACCAGGTGCTTCCAGCCATCTAGAACCGGTGCGGCAGGTAGTTCAATTCCCATTTTTTAACGCTCCACATAGGCGGGGGCGGCGATATCACTACGGTGATAGGCGCCGTCGAACTTAATCTTGCTTACCGCCGCGTAAGCCTTAGCGCGCGCTGCGGCCACATCTTCACCCAAAGCCACCACCGACAGCACTCGGCCACCGGCGGTAACTAGCTCGTTGTCGTCATTACGGGCAGTTCCCGCGTGCAGCACATGCACGTCAGGGTCAGCTTCAGCCTGCTCAATACCGCTAATCACATCCCCAGTGGTGGGGGTGGAGGGGTAACCGGCAGCGGAAATAACCACGTCAACCGCAGCCTTATCACTCCACTGAGGCTCAGCCACCTGATCTAGGCGCCCCACCGCAGCCGCGTGCAACAGCTGGGGCAGCGAAGAGTCTAGACGCGCCAGCACAGCCTGAGTCTCAGGGTCACCAAAACGCACGTTAAACTCCACCACGCGCATACCCTTGCTGGTTAGCGCCAGGCCACAGTAAAGCAGGCCAATAAAAGGCGTGCCTCGGCGAGCCATCTCGTCAACCACCGGCTGCGCCACCTGCTCTATCACCTGCTGACCCAGGTCAGCCGGGGCCCAAGGCAGCGGCGTGTACGAGCCCATACCACCCGTGTTCGGGCCGGCGTCGCCGTCACCAATACGTTTAAAGTCCTGGGCGGGGCTCAGTGCGCGCACAGTGCGCCCGTCACAAACACAGAAAACTGAAGCTTCCGGGCCGTCTAGGTAATCCTCAACCACCACGGCGCCGCCCTCGCGCTCTAGGCAAGCCAGGCCGTGCTTAAGCGCCGCCTCACGGTCAGAAGTAACCACAACCCCCTTACCGGCAGCTAGCCCGTCTTCCTTGACCACATAGGGGGCACCAAACTCATCCAAAGCCTGCTCTAGCTGGTCAGGGCTAGTGACAATGCGGGCACTGGCAGTAGGCACATGGGCGGAGGCCATAACTTCCTTAGCGAAAGCCTTAGAACCCTCCAGGCGGGCAGCTTCCTTACTGGGACCAAACACCGCAATGTCTGCCTGACGCAAAGCATCAGCCACGCCTGCTACCAGTGGCGCCTCCGGGCCCACCACCACCAGGTCAGCCCCCATCTCACGAGCCAAGGTGACTACTTCATCAGGGCTGTTGGGGTCAATGAACAAGTTAGTGGCGATCTGCGCAGTGCCGGGGTTACCCGGCGCTACAACAAGTTCAGTGGTTTCAGGGTCACGGGATAAGGCACGGGCCAGCGCATGTTCACGTGCACCAGAGCCCAGAAGCAGGATTTTCACGTACCCACTTTAGCCGCTCACTGGCCCTAATTAAACCGCTAACGGTCCCAAATGTCCGCTAGTAGTTAACTAGCGATACTTAAACAAAAGTTTCCCCCCGCCCAGTGGGCGGGGGGAAACTATCTATGGTTAGCGGCCAGCTAACTGGTAAGCAGCTGCTGTGTTAGCGCTTGGCTAGCTGGTTACTTGCTAGTTGTTACTGGCAGCGCTCACTTGGCGGCGGCGATGCGCTCACGGAACTTGGCCAGCTGAGCGGTGATCTCGGCGGGAACCTTGTCACCGAACTGAGCCAGGTACTCCTCGGTGGAGTCCATCTCAGCGGCCCAAGCCTCGGGGTCGATAGCGAAGAGCTTGTTCCAAGCAGCCTCGTCTACCTCGTCCAGGCCCTCAAGGTTGAAGTCCTCGAACTTGGGGTAGCGGCCGGTGACGCCGTCGATGGCCTCTACCTGGCCAGCGGCGCGACGCACGATCCAGTCCAGAACACGGCTGTTCTCGCCGTATCCAGGCCACAGGAACTTGCCATCCTCGTCCTTACGGAACCAGTTGACCTGGTAAACCTTGGGGAACTTGTCGCCAGCCTTGTCCTGCATCTCCAGCCAGTGACCCCAGTAGTCGGCCATGTTGTAACCGCAGAAGGGCAGCATAGCGAAGGGGTCGTGGCGCAGGGAGCCGGCCTTAACGTCGGTGGCGGCAGCGGTGACCTCAGAGGCCACGGAAGCACCGATGAACACGCCGTGAGCGGGTTCGTACTGCTCGGCTACCAGCGGCACGTTGGTGGCGCGGCGGCCACCGAACAGGATGGCGTCGATGGCTACACCCTCGGGGGCTTCCCAGTCACCACAGATGATCGGGCACTGAGCAGCCGGGGTGGTGAAGCGAGAGTTGGGGTGAGCGGCCTTCTTGCCCTCGGCAGCGTCAGCCGGGGTGTAGTCGTTGCCGTGCCAGTCGATCAGGTGCTCGGGTAGCGGAGCGTCGATGCCCTCCCACCAAACGTCGCCGTCGTCGGTCAAAGCAACGTTGGTGAAGATGGTGTTGGCCTTCATGGTGTCCATGGCCATCGGGTTGGTCTTGTAGCTGGTGCCGGGGGCGACGCCGAAGAAGCCAGCCTCGGGGTTGATGGCGCGCAGGCTGCCGTCCTCACCAGGACGCATCCAGGCGATGTCGTCACCAATGGTCTCAACCTTGTAGCCCGGGATGGTGGGCTGGAGCATGGCCAGGTTGGTCTTACCGCAAGCGCTGGGGAAAGCGGCAGTTACGTGGTACTGCTTGCCGCTGGCCTCATCGGTCAGACGCAGAATCAGCATGTGCTCGGCCATCCAGCCGTCGCGGCGGGCCATGGTGGAGGCGATACGCAGGGCGTAGCACTTCTTGCCCAGCAGGGCGTTGCCGCCGTAACCGGAACCGTAGGACCAGATCTCGTTGGTCTCGGGGAAGTGGGTGATGTACTTTTCCTCGTTGCAAGGCCAGGTGGTGTCTTCCTGACCGGGAGCCAGCGGGGCACCTACAGAGTGCACGGCGGGAACCCAGGGGCGGCCTTCGTTGATCAGGTCCATGGCCTTGGTGCCAATGCGGGCCATGATGCGCATGTTGACTACCACGTAGGGGGAGTCGGTGATCTCAATACCCAGCTGGGAGATGGGGCCGCCGAGGGGACCCATAGAGAAGGGGATCACGTACATGGTGCGGCCGGCGTAGGTGCCGTCAAACTTCTCGTTGAGGATCTTCTTCATCTCAACCGGGTCGTACCAGTGGTTGGTCGGACCGGCGTCTTCTTCCTTCTCAGAACAGATGAAGGTGCGCGACTCCACGCGGGCGACGTCGCTGGGCAGCGAACGGGCCAGGAAGGAGTTGGGGCGCTTCTCGGGGTTTAGGCGAGTGAACATGCCAGACTCAACCATTTCGCTGGTCAGACGGTCCCACTCTTCCTGGCTACCATCGCAGAAGTAAACCTTCTCAGGCTTACCCAGTTCAGCAATGCGGGTAGCAAAAGCAATGACGTCTTCGGGAGCGTTGGCCGGAGCAGCGGCGCGAACGTCCTGCGCGGTGACAGTCATATGATTCCCTTCCTTGGGGCGCTTATTTATCTTTTGGCTTGCGCCTGTTAACGCGCTTATTCTCTCTCAATAGCCCCGGTCACTTCTTCCCAAAAGTCCTATGGTTCACGTCACATACATAGTAAAGGCGCAGATAAACCGCGAGATTTACCTGCGCCTGAACTACTCAAAAGCCAACAAAAAGCTTCTAAGCTACTAGGAAACACGCCCTAGCTGTGTGGGTTTAGCTAAATAAGGCCTGCCCCACCATAGTGTCTGACTGACCGATACCGGCAGGAATCGCAAACAGGGCGCGTGCCTGGTGCTGCAAATATTCACTCAGGGCGTCCTTTTGAGTCATCTTGTCCAAGATCGGGTAGAAGTTTGTGCGCGGGTCACGCACGAAGGCAATGAAGAACAGACCTGCACTCAAACGCCCTAGTGCGTCTGAACCTTCGGTGTAGTTGTAGCCGCGACGCAGCATCCAGCGCCCCTTATTTTGCTCGGGGTTAACGATGGCGATGTGCGAGTCTGCGGGCACCTCCAGCTCTCCTTCCTTGTTCTTAGCCTTGAAGTCGATCGGCTTGAACTCGTCTTTGCCGCTGGTAGGAGCCGTAACGTTAAGCGGGGCACCGTAACGCTTGTCGCGCCCGAAGGTTTGTTCCTGCTCGATCAGACGCAGGTTGTCCCACATTTCAGCGAACATGTGGATTTTGCGCACCACAAAGTAGGTGCCGCCAGTCATCCAGTCTGCGCCGCTGTCATCTCCCTTTTGCACCCACAGGTGCTCGTTTAGCTTGGCATCTCCGTCTTCAGACTTAATGTTGTTGGTGCCGTCCTTGAAGCCAAACAGGTTACGCGGGGTTTCCTGGGCTACCGAGGTGGAGGAGGTGCGTCCATAACCGGTCTGGCTCCAGCGCATTTTGGCCGTGCCCATGGCAATACGGTTTAGGTTGCGAATGGCGTGCGTACACACCTGGGCGTCGTTCGAGCAGGCCTGTACTAGCAGGTCGCCGTCTGAATCAGCAGAGCGGATGTTTTCGTTAGCGAATTTGGGCATGCCCTCAGACAGGATCTTGGGCATTTTTTTGGCAATGCCGAAACGGTCTTTGCCGTCGCTGTCTACAAACAGCGAACGCCCGAACCCGAAGGTGATGGTTAGTCCGTTGGGCTTGTAACCCCAGGCTTCACCGCTGTCGCGGGGCACGGCCTGCTTGTTTTCGCTGGGTTCGCCGCCTATTAGTTCGCCGGCGGTCATTTGCTGTGCGGCTACGGTCCAGTCGCTTAGCAGCTGTTTGAGCTCTTCGGGGTCTGTGGTGGTCACGTCGAAGGCAGCGCAGAACATGTTGTCTTGGGCGGGGGTGAGGATGCCGGCCTGGTGCTTGCCACGGAAGGGGTAGGTGTCCAGGATTTTGTCTGCGGGGGCGTCTTCTCCCCCGGCTGCGTAGCCACCGGCGGCGCCGGCTAGGGCTCCGGCGGCTAGGCCTGCTCCGGCAAAACCGAAGGCGGCGCGGCGTGAGACGTGGTGGGCGGCTTTGTCCTCGTCTGCTCCGCTGTCAGTGGCGACGACGGCGTCGCCGGTGGTTTCGTTAGCCGTTTCAGCCGCGTTTTGGGTTGCGTCCGAGGCGGCTTCAGCGGGGCTGTTGGCGCTTTCGGCAGCGCCTGTAGCCTTGTTGCTCATTAGGTTCTCCTTGGCTAAATACAAATTTCCCAGTCACTATTATGGGTGTAAATAGCCCGCAGATCAGCCCTTAGGGCCTAAATCTGCGGGCTATTTAGTCACATTTGCCTTACCTTAATCTGCTCAGCCTAAGCAAAGTGTTAGCTAAACAGGGTAGGCGCGATGGTTAGCAGCGTTTATCAGTGCAGCACGATGCCGCTGATCTCGCTTAGCTGCTTGGCCAGGGCGGCAACCTCGCTGGAGAACTGCTGCTGAGCCTTGGTGTAGGAGTTCTTGGCGGGAGCCTCACCGGCGTCCTTCTGAACGGAGGCGATGGTGTCATAGCCGACGTACTTGGTGGCGCCGTCGGTGGTCTTACCGTCAGCGTGAGAGTCGATCAGCTTGTGTACAGCCTTGAACTTGGCCTTGATCTTCTTGTCCAGCTCAGGGTTGGACTTGGCCACGATTTCAGAGACGTTGCCGTAGGCTACCTCGGCGCCTTCAATGTTGGCCTTGAAGTCGTAGAGGTCAGTGTGGGAGAAGGTGTCTTCTTCACCAACAATCTTGGTGTCGGCCACCTCGTTGACTAGGTCAACGGAGCCGGTTACTACGTCGTTGATGGTCAGTGAAAACTTCTTGCCGTCCACACCGGTGATCTTGCCGTAAACCAGGTCGTAGAGTTTCTGGGTGTTTTCTTCCAGGTTGGTAGCGGCTGCCTTGCGGTCAGCGTCGCTGGCGAACTTGAACTGGCTACCCCCCCACAGGTCGGCCTCGATGCGGTGCCAACCGGTCCAGCTCTTGAGCACCTCGGGGTCGGTGACAGACTTGCCGGCGTCGGCAGACAGGTTCTGGATACGCACGTCGAGTGCGCCGTCGAGGTCACCGGCTTCCTTGATACCAAACTTCTCAGCGGTCGGCTCGATGCGCTCGTAGTGCTGGCGCGCTAGCGGGAACAGTTCCTTAGCCTTGGCGGTGTCACCAGAGGTGTAGGCGGCGGTGAAGGCCTTGGTGGCGGTTAGTAGCTGACCGACCTGGTCCTTAACGTAGGAGGTGTAGTTGGCTACGGCCTGCTCTTCAAGCTTCTTGACGTCGCCGCCGACGGCCACTTCCTTACCCTTGGTGACCTTGAGCTGGGTAGCTCCCACCAGGGCACCCACCATGTTGGGCTTGCAGGCGCTGTAGTAGGTGCCTTCCTTGAGGGCGGTGGTTAGCTCGGTGGAGGTACCCGGGCCGATGTTCTCCTTTTCGGAGACGATCTGTAGCTTGTTTTCGCTCAAAACCTCAAACTCGTTGGGGACAGTGCCCTCGTTGGAGATCTTGAAGGTCACCTGGCCCGCAGGGAAGGACTTGGAGGAAACCTCGCAGCCCTTGTCGGTGATTTTGACGTTGATGGTGTTGGAGCCGGCTGCGTTAGTGCCGCCACTGCCACCCTGGTTGTTTGCAGTGCAGCCGCCCAGGACAGACAGGGCGACTACCGGTAGCACCACCAGCGCGGCGCGTACTCGACGTGTAATCATCTATTTTTCCTTGTCGGATGGGTTTTGGGTTGGGAAGGAAGGGGTAGTTGCTGTGGTCGCCAAGCTTCCTTCCCGACGCCGTCGACCACAAGTCTTTTAGGCTGCGGCTACCTCAGCTGGCCTTGCTTTCCACCTTGGGGGCTTTACCCAACTTGGCGTGCGCCACCCGGGCGAAGAAGTACAAGGTGGGCCAGAAGTAGATGTTCCAGCCGATTACCTGCAGCCAGGTGGGGGTGGGGTTGACCTGGAACAAAGCCACACTGACCTCGTAAAGCCAACGCAACGGGTTAACCGAGGATTGGGGCACCCAGTTGGATACGTCCCAGGCGTGGTGAGCCCAGCCCGGCAGCAGCGAGGCTTCCTGAAGGTCACCAAAGCCGTAGGAGATAATGCCGGCGGCCACCACAATCAGGAAGTAGCCGGTCACCGTGAAGAACATGGAGAGGTTAATGCGCACTCCCCCGCGATAGATCAGGTAGCCCAGCACAATGGCCACCACCAGGCCACCGACCACCCCGGCGGCGATAGCTGGCGTGGATTTTTCTACAGCCGAGCGCACGGTCGCCCAAATAAATAGGGCGGTTTCGATACCTTCACGGCCTACCGCGAAGATGGCGATCCAGATAATGCCCCAGCCTCGCCCATCTTTTTCTAGCGAGGCCGATAGGCTGTCGCGCAGGCCTTGGCTCATTTGGCGCGAGTTTTTGCCCATCCAGAAAATCATCCAGGTAACCATGGCCACGGCCACCAGCGATAGTGAACCACCAATGATTTCTTGGGCCTGGAAGGTTAGGGTTTGTGGACCCCAGGTCAAGATGGCGCCAATAGCTAGCGGCACCAGCGCAGCGGCCAGCACCCCTAAAGTCAGCTTGCCAAACAGGTCTCGACGACCAATTTTGGCCAGGTAGGCAGCAATCACGCCTACCACCAGGGCGGCCTCTAGACCCTCACGCAGGGCGATAATAAAGTTCGCAAAGAATAGGGACATGCTCTTACTTTTATTAGGCTAGACTCATTTCCGAAAGGTCAGCCTAACCTTTATCTGCCCTGTACTCAAGCAGTTTTAGCTAAGTTGAGACGCTCGGTTACCATAACGTGACTCATCCTTAAATCCCAGACGCGACGTCAGAATATTTGCGCAGCTACAGGCCGTATTTTTAGCCACACTACGCCATAAAACCAGCACCGACGGCGTCGAGAAAATAACTGCTTTATCCAAAGCCGCAACCGCCCTAGCCTCAGCGCTAAAACTACCAACGCTTAAACATGCGAAAATAGCTTTATGCGAGCATCAGCCAACCGAAGGCGTTTTGCGGCACTAACCTGCCTAGCCCTAGTCCCTACCCTTGGCGCCTGCCAGGCCCATATGGATCTAACTGTGCACCAGGAGGGCACCTACGACGCCGTCATCCGCATGGTGGATAACACGTCCTCGCAGATCACCAGCACTTCACAGTGCAAGCAGCTGGCTAGTTCCCTGCGCAGCTCGATTGCTACTAATAAGGGCAGTGAAATTAAGGTCAAGTCCATCAAGGGCGACGAGGGTATTGGCTGCGAATTCACCTTTAAATCTATTCCGGTAGCCACCGCCGCCACTAAGCCGGCCCCCAATGCCAGCGGCGCTAGCACCGCCAATGCCTCAGCTAACGCGAACGCCTCGGCGAGCCCCACCGGCGTCACTAACGCACTAGTGTGGCGTCAGGGCAACAAGGTTTTTGTGCGTATTCCCGGGGTAAACACTGACGGAGACTCTGAGGCCGCCTCCCCTAGCGCCAGCACCTCAACTGGCTCTGGCTCAGGTAACTCAGCCGGCTCAAACGGATCAAACGGCTCAGCTGGTTCAGCCGGCTCTGGCTCTGGCAGCTCCAGCGGCTCTGGCGGCTCCAACAAATCCGGCGGCAGCGATGATGTGGTTGAAAAATACAAGTCGCTGATCGACACCAAACTGACGGTAACTTTCCCCGGCGCAGTTATTGACGCTGGCGGCGGCAAGGTGCAGGGACACAAAGTCACTTGGAGCGGCCCGCAGATCCTAGCTACTGGGGTCAGCGCCTCTGGCTACGCGATTGGTAATGGCGGTATGCCCTGGTATTCGGCCTCACGCCCGTGGGCTTGGCTGATTGTCGGCTCGGTCTTTGCGTTGACGGCATTTGGTTTTTGGCGACGACGCCGTGCCCGCAGCTAGAGCGCCGTCGCCCCCTAAAAACCAATAAATCGCCCCGGAAACCTAACGGTAACCGGGGCGATTTATTTAAGCGTTCGCGAGGCTCAGCGGCCCTGGACGATCTTTTGCTTGCGCTTGGAGCTGACCACTACGGCCACAACCACAATCGCGATCACCAAAACCGCAGCCACGCCACCGATGATCAGGCCGGTGGACAGGCCAGAGTCAGAGGACTTTTCGGAAGCGGTGGCCTTAGCAGTGGCGGTGGGCTCAGCCTTCTTCTCGGCGCTGACCTTACCGGTAACAGTGCTAGCAGTGGCGCCATCAGCGAAGGTTACGGTGTTACCGGAGATAGAGCCGCCATTAGCGGAGGTTACGTCGCCAGGGTAGGTTACCTTCATGTCCAGCTTGTAGGTACCAACAGTCTGCAGGCTGGAGAAGGATCCAGTTAGCGCGGAAGCATCAAAGGTGAACTCGCCCTTTTCTTCCTTACCACCCAGGATCTTGACGGTGTCGCCCTTCATCACCAGGCGGCAGACCTTACCACCATCAGTACCATCAACAACAGTGGCATCGGTAGTGGCTCCCTGAACTGTAGGAAGAGCAGCCTTAATGTTGGGGCACAGCTGGGTGACGACAGTACCGTTATCGCCGTCAACAGCGACGTCAACCTGGTACACCGTGCTGGTCATGGACTCGATGTTGACGCTTGCGTGGATGGTGAAGGCCATAGCCGCCTGGGCCGGAGAAGCTACTAGCGCGCCGCCAACAGCCAGAGCTGCAGCTGCTCCTAGGGAAAGCGCCTTGGTGCGAATACGCTTAAAAATAGACATTATCTACCTTTCTTTCTGCCTGGTTTGGGGATAAGCAGAATCCTCGGCAATTGTATGGGCTCAAACTTGATACTTGCTGGGACGTGTCCGACTTGTTACCTAAGTGGGTAACATATAAACCAAAACGACGATATAGCCCGGCCATATCGTCGTTTTAGCTTTAAACAGCTAGCAAATGAGGCTTACTGCTGCGGGTAGCCACCCTGCTGGGGGTAGCCGCCCTGTTGGGGGTACTGGCCTTGCTGGGGGTAACCGCCTTGCTGGGGATACTGACCACCCTGCTGATAACCACCCTGGGGGTAGCCTTGCTGCGGGGCGTAACCGAACTGGCCACCCATCCCACTAGGCGGCTTCTTCTTGCCAGAGCGCACCGCGAAGAACGCACCCACACCAACCAGCAACACTACTACTACACCAATAATTACGTAGAGCACGGTGTTGTCATCTGAGCTTGAGGAGCTGGAGGAACTACCTGAGCCCTTGGCGCTACCGTCCCCATTGTTAGAGGAGCCGCTGCCAGGGTTACCTACTACCTTGTACTTCTCACCCAGCTTTAGCTTGGCGGTGTTGCCGCTAACTTCAACGCCTTCAGCAGAAACAATACCGCCAGCAAAGGTTAAACTATAGTTCGTCGAGTCGTCATCATAGCTACTGACACTAGAATAAGCGGTTAAATCGCCTTCAACACGTACATTGCTACCATCGCGCTCAATATTGACGTTCACATCACTCACGCCAGAGTCGGATGAGTTATAGTTGAGTACTGTCTCAAGCGGCGCAGTAACTTCGATGGCACAAACTTCTACACCCTCATACTGAGTAATTTCAGATTTAATAACGGTGCCATAACCGAACGGGCTAGTGCCACCAGTGCTGTGCTTACTGCAGAAGGCCTTGTGGTCATAGCCTTGGATATCAGCGTGAATCTTCCCAGAGACCGTTACAGTGTCCCCAGCGAATTTATATTCCACCCACACTTTCATGGTTTGAGCGTCGTCAGCACGTGCCGGGACGGTAAGACTTACTAACGAAAATGCCAGTACAAAAGCAGCCAAGATGGCCCCTAGTTGCGCCACAAGCGCGCGCATTTTTAAAACCGCAGTGTTCATAGCCCTGATACCTTTAGTTTCAGATTTTCTTCCTAGATTGCCAGACAGCAACCCCTAGTCCACCCAGCGCCAGCGCCCCTACCGCCGCAACAGCCCCATAAATAATAGTGTCATTGCTGCCATCAGAGCCGACGGCGCTGGTAGTGCCAGCTGAACTGGTTGCGCCAGCCCCAGCTGCAGCTGCATTAGAAGTAGTCTCTTGCGGTTTAATCGCGTCACTAGCCGTAACGCTAGGAGAGCTAGTCGCAGCAGGAATACCAGGGTTAGTAGCAGCACCTAAAGAAGTAGCATCACTCGAAGCAGAGGGAAAAGAGCTAGTTCGCACAGAAGGATCAGGGTTGCCTACTATTTCAAAACTAGTGTCAGTTACAGTCACAGTGTTTCCAGTAACGGCGCCACCAGAAGCTGAAACAATTCCACCATCAAAAGTGAAACTAGAGGTATCTGAATAGTCAACCGTGTCGTGTTGCGCAATACCTTTTACCTTGATTTTTTCACCCTCGCGCATCACAGAGAAAAGTTCAGGACGCACGGTGCCGTTTAGCATTCCCTCAAGTGTTGCCTTTGCTTCAACAACACAAACTTGCATGCCCAGATAATGATCTAAATAGGCTCTGGTGATTGTAAAACCTAGTGCGGTAGTGCCTACGCTTTTTTGGACCTCGGTACATATATCTGCAGTGGCAGCGTCGCCACCTTCAGTTTCGACACGAGTTTTTGTGGTGGCAATTACCTCATCACCACTAAATCTTGTATTGGACCAACTGAGCGTAGACGCATGAGCCGGTGGAACTACCACCAGTAGGGAAAATGCCAGTACAAAAGTAGCTAAAACCGCGCCTACGTGCATCGTAAGCGCACGGGCATTTAAAACCTCAGCGTTCATGGTTTAACTTTAACTAGTTTTTAAGCGGCTGGCCACCCCCCAAAAACTCCCAATAGCTAGCACTAGCATCCAGATTAAGCTAAAAATTAGGGCCGTAACCAAACTGGGGGCCAACAGGTGGTCCGGGGTGCTTTTTCTTACGAGAGCGCAGCGCCAACAACACCGCCAAGGCAATAATTAGCACCACTGCTGCAGCAATAAACGCATAGAGCAGGGCGTTGTTACCTGAAGAGTTTGTGCTAAAGCCAGCAGCTAGATCATCAGCCTTATTATCGCCGGATAATAATATTTGCTGAACCGTTAGGGTTACCAACCACCTCGAAGGTGTCGGCACTTACCACAAAGGTATTTCCCTCCACCTTGCCGCCGGTAGAAGAGACAATCCCGCCATCGAAGGTGATGCGGTATTCGATAGTTGAGTTCTCAGAGTACTCAGACCTGTCACTTTCAAGTTTTAGGTTTTTACCGTCACGAGCAAAAGAAAAACCGTAGGTTTCATCGGTTGAAGTTTCGATCATCGAGTTAACCGTTAAGTTGCCCTCGATAACGCAAACTTCCATGCCATTGTATTGCTCTAGTTCAATCCTAGTGATTTCACCATTGGCCCCAGTGCTAGAGCTGGTGGCGCTCTTATAGTTAGCACACATGCTTTTAGTGGTCATGTATTCGCTGGAAACATGCGTTTTCATGACGTAAGAAACCTTATCGCCACTAAATTTCATGTCCACCCAGCTCTGTGTACTCTCAGCGTGGGCAGGCGCAGCCGGCAGCAGCAAAGAAAATGCCAGCATGAAAAGCGGCAAAGCAGCCCCAGCGCCAGCTGTAAACACATGTGCCCCGGCCGCAAGCGCAGGTGCTCCCGCCGTGAAGTTGCGTATCTGCGTCGCAAGCGCGCGTGTAGACCTGTTAAGCCCCTCCGCGAGCGCCCGCAGCCTAAAAGCATCTATGTTCATGACCCAACCCTAACCAGTTTTGGCTAGGCGCTCATATCCCCCGCGTGGAGGAGCATAAACGCACGCTTAGATGGCTTTGCTAGATCCCGTAGCGGTCATATTTGCCTGGTTTTACACCTTTGCTTTGTTCTTGGCCGCTTGGGCTATAGGTGCCTACATTAGTTGGTTGGGCAGTTAGTTGTGCAGGCTGCGAGCGCTTTTTTGATGGGATAGCCAGGAAGACCACTAGGCCAACTACGGCTGCAACTATCACGCCGATCAGCGCGTAAATCAGGGTGTTTCCCGATGAACCTGACTTGGTATCGTCAGAAGCTTGGTTTTTCGCGTTATCAGCGCCTGCAGCCTTATTTTGGCTGGGTGCAGCAGAGGGAGTTTGGCTAGTTTTTCCGCTGCCTGGATTCCCCACTAACTTGTAGTCGCCAGTGTTGATGGTTATGGTGTTGCCATCTACTTTGCCACCCTCGTGGGATACAATTCCGCCCGCGAAAGTGAAGCTATGTATGATATTTCCATCATAAGTGACGGCAGCTCTGACTGACCCAGTTACGCGCACATTGTCGCCGTCGGCTTTAAGAACAAAACCATAGCCATCGCCTCCTTGCAGGGCCTTCTTAAGTGAGCCAACCCCTTCGACGGCGCAGACTTCTATCCCTTGGTACTGCTCAACTTCTGCCTTGGTTACTTCTGCACCCAGGTAATTGACTAGTTTTGCGTGAGTGGAATCTTTGAAGCACATGCTTCTGGTCGATTGACCGTGTTGGTTAAGAGCATGGGTTTTTGACGATACGTATATTTTGTCCCCGTCTATTTTCACGTGCACCCATATACGTATGCTGTCAGCTGCGTGGGCGGGGGTAGCCGGCATCAGCAAGGAAAACGCCAGCATGAAAACCGCCAAAACCGCCCCTACGCGAGCCACAAACCCACGCATCGCCAGCGCACTATTCCGCGCCCCAACATCTGCTGATAGCCCCGCCGCGAGCGCCTTTACCCGCACTTTCGCCGTGCGCGTGCGGACATTAGAAACAACCGTGTTCATGGCTTAAACCTTAGTCATTTTCACCCTTTGATAGCCACTAAATTCCCACCTGCAGTACGTTTTGCGTAAAACAGCCGACGACGTCGTCGCAGCTACTGCCTTTACGTTACGGACTGCGCGTGCCCAGTAAAAACAACCAGGCCACATTACCCACCCATATATAGGCAACCAGGGCCGGTTACCCGACCCTGGTTGGATAGAAGGATTACTTGCTGACGTCTCAGACGCCCTGACCACCCTGAGCGTTAGGGTTGTAAGGCTGCTGAGGGTTAGGCTGCGGCTGCTGGGGCACACCAGGCTGCTGCGCGCCAGGCTGGGGGGCACCAGGAGCTGCCTGAGCCTGCGGGTACTGACCCGGCTGAGCGGCGTAAGGAGAAGCGAACTGCTGAGGCTGGGCCTTCTTCTTGGAACGCATGACGAAGAAAACCACCAGGCCGATGCCACCACCAATTACCGCACCGATCAGTGCATACATCAGAATGCTGGAGCCGCCACCGGGCTTACCTACAACCTCGAACTTAGTATCGGTGGTAACGAAGGTGTTGCCTTCAACCTTACCGCCGCTGGAAGAAACGACGCCGTCATCGAAGGTGAAGCGGTACTCGATATCGCCGACAGAGGCGAAGCGGTTGCTGGAGGTGCTCTTGATGGTTAGCTTGTCGCCATCGCGTTTGATAGAGAAACCGAAAGCGGAGGAAGAGTTATCCTCATTCAGCTTGCCCTCGGCCTCGATGACACAAACTTCTACACCCTTGTACTGTTCTATCCCAGACTTGGTGACTTTACCGTCAGAGCTCCTGGTAGCCGATTTTTTCATCGCATCGCAAATTGTCTTGGCGGAGCCATACTCACTGGGAGCGTGCATCTTCAGTGAGATAGCCACATTTTCACCACTGAATTTCATGCCAAGCCATACCTTGAAGCTGTCAGCGTGAGCCGGAGAAGTCACTCCTAGCAGCGAAAAAGCCAGCACAAAAGCAGCTAGTGCGGCACCTACGCGTGCAATCATCGCGCGGGGGTTAACGTTAATAGCGTTCATGTCTCAAGCCTATTAGGTTTTATCTGTTTAGGCACAATCTGGTTGTTTTCTTTCAAAACAAGACCAGGGCCGGGGGTAACTCGGCCCTGGTCTTGAGAAGCAAAAGCTTTAGCTAGCCGTTGTAGCCCTGCTGGCCATAGCCCTGATTGTTTTGTCCGTATCCTTGCTGGCCATAGCCCTGCTGACCATAGCCTTGAGGTTGTTGGCCATAAGGCTGGGCCTGCTGGCCATAGCCCTGCGGCTGTTGGCCGTAACCCTGGGGCTGCTGACCGTAAGGCTGAGCCTGCTGTCCGTAACCGGGCTGCCCATAGGCCTGCTGGCCGTAGCCCTGGGGCTGCTTCTTATTCTTAGAACGCATCACGAAGAAGACGGCCACCCCAGCGCCGATCACAACTACCAGTCCGATCAGCACAAACATCAGCATGTTGGAACCGCTGCCAGGCTTACCTACTACCTCAAAGCTACCGCCATTGGCAATGAAGGTGTTTCCATCAACCTCGCCGCCAC
>ERZ772958.108-NODE-108-length-35200-cov-4.900811_pt1 | contig 35200 bp, 34 predicted proteins | sample MGYA00580681_ERZ772958 | MGnify/ENA primary metagenome ERZ772958 (study PRJEB29015, sample SAMEA2738089) | human oral metagenome | biome: human oral; feature: human-associated habitat; material: saliva | place: China | collected 2275 ...
GCCCTCGAGGCTCTCGACGCTCTCGGAACCCTGCGTGTTCTCAGTGTTCTGAGCGGCCTCAGCATCGTTCCCGCCCAGATGCTCGGCCCGCTTGGCCTCGATCTGCTTGCTCAGCGACTTGGCCCGGTCCTGCGTGACCACGTCGTTGACCGCCTGGGCGGCGTCGTCGGAGGCCTCCTTGGCGGCTGAGCCGACGGACCTGAAGGGGTGGGCGAGGTCCTCGCGGATGGCGTCGATGTCCTCCCCCAGGGCGTCGCGCACGATCTTGCGGGGGTCGTACTGGCGCGGGTCGAGGCTGGACAGGTCCAGGTCGGCCATCTCGGGGCCGACCTCCTCGGCGATCTGGCTGCGCGCGTTGTCCAGGAACACCCGGAGCTGACGCACCATCTGCGTGAGCTTGCGGGTGTACTCGGGCAAGCGCTGCGGCCCCACCACGATCACCGCCACCAGGATGATGACGAGGAACTCAGATCCGTTGATGCCGAACACGCCGCTCAGTATAGGGAGTCCCACCGGTCCGAATCCGCCTCGGTTCGCCTACCGGCGGACTCACCCGGGCGAGCGCCCTTCCGCCTATCGGGCCGAACACCTGGAACAATGTGGCTTGAGGGGTGCGCCTGGCACCCCGCAGCAGAAGAAAGGCTCACAGTGAGTGCGGACAAGACGCTGAGCTGGTCCTACACGGAGGACTTCACCGCGGAGGACGAGGCCACCGCCCAGGCCCGCATACGCGGGCTCGAGCTCGGCATCACCCCGGTGTCCTCGGGGACCGGAGCGGCGCTGCGGATGCTGGCCGCCTCAGTGGGAGCCAAGTCCGTGGCCGAAGTCGGCACCGGCACCGGTGTCTCGGGCCTGTGGCTGCTGGGCGGCATGGGCACTGACGGGGTCCTCACCACGATCGATGTCGAGCCCGAGCTCCAGCGCGAGGCGCGTCGCGCCTTCGACGGGGCCGGCTATCCCTCCTCGCGCACTCGCATCATCCAGGGGCGTGCCTCGGACGTCATGCCCCGGATGGCGGCCCGCTCCTACGACATGGTGGTGCTCGACGTCGCCCCGGAGGAGGCGATCCTCCTGGCCTCCAACGCCCTGCGGATGCTGCGCCCCGGCGGGGTCCTGGCCGTCACTCGGGCCCTGTGGAACGACCACGTGGCCGACCCGGCCCGTCGTGACGTCACCACCGTGGCAGCCCGCGAGCTCGGCAAGGCGCTGCGGGCCTCCCGCGCGCTGCTGACCACGCTGCTGCCCGTCGGAGACGGCCTGCTCGTCTCTGTGCGCCAGACCTGACTGTTCACCGCCCAACCGGCCGGAACGACGAAGAGGGCCGGACCCGCATTGGGTCCGGCCCTCTCTCGCGAGGCTGGATGACTCGGCCACCGGCTCCTCGACGCCGAGGTCCCAGTGGTACCCGGCTGCCCCCGGGCGCCAGGATCGGTCAGATCTTGGCGTTGGCCAGGGCCTCTCCGAGTGCCTTGACCTCATCGGCCGTGATCTCGAGGACGAGTCGACCACCACCCTCAAGCGGAACCCGCATGATGATGGCGCGGCCTTCCTTGACGACTTCGAGGGGGCCGTCTCCGGTCCGGGGCTTCATGGCAGCCATGTGCTCACCTTTCGTCAGTGCTGCGCGGGCACATCGCCGCGCGACCTGTCATATTCTACGACATTCAAGGTGCAAGGTTCGAGGACGGGCCCGCCATGACGCGATTCACGCCCCCGCCCGGCCGTCGCGCAGCCTGCGGGCCGCACTGACCACGTAGTCCACGGCCGCCTCAGCATCATCGACGACGTGCAGCAGGTCGGGGTCGCTCGCAGAGATCATCCCACGCTCGATCATCGAGGTGCGCAACCACTCCAGCAGCCCACCCCAGTAGCCGCTGTCCACCAGGACGATGGGGAAGGAGGAGATCTTCTGAGTCTGGACCAGCGTGAGCGCCTCGAAGAGCTCGTCGAGGGTCCCCATTCCGCCGGGCATGACGACGAATCCGTCGGAGTACTTGACGAACATGGTCTTGCGGGCGAAGAAGTAGCGGAAGTTGACCCCGAGGTCGACGTACTCGTTCATGCCCTGCTCGTGGGGCAGCTCGATACCCAGCCCCACTGAGGTGCCGCCGGCCTCGTGGCAGCCGCGGTTGGCGGCCTCCATCATGCCCGGGCCGCCTCCGGTGATGACGGCGTAGCCGGCGCGCGCCAGCCCCGCCCCCACCTCCATGGCCACCCGGTAGGTGGGATCCTCGGGCTTGGTGCGGGCTGACCCGAAGACACTGATGGCCGGCCCCAGCTCCGCCAAGGCCCCGAAGCCCTCGACGAACTCCGCCTGGATGCGCATGACCCGCCACGGGTCGGCGTGGAGCCAGTCGGCGTCGGCGTCACTGCTCAGCAGTCGCGCGTCGGTGGTCTGGGTGGGGATCTGGGTGCCGCGCAGCACCACTGGTCCCTTGCGGTAGGACTGACGTGAACTCATACGGCCATGATCCCCTAATCCCGCCGAGACGGCGACGTATTCGGTGCGCAGAAGAAGAGGACACGTGAGGGACAAAAGTCCCAGAAATTCACCCCCGCCACCCACACCTTTCTCACTAGCATCTCATCTCTCAGAACTCTCAAAACAAACCCGAATTATACCGCCAATTTAATTCAAGACATCTTATCTTCAGGGGCTCTCCGTCGCCCTGGTGACTGAATTCTCCTTGTGTTTGGAAACACCAGTGAGGAGCGTCATTGTGAGCGTTTCCAGAAGTTATCGCGAGGTACCGTCGCAGATATGACCCGAGGCCCTGAAGATGTGTACGACGACGTTGCCGTGGACGCGTGGATCCAGGACGATCCGGATCCCGTCACCCGCGCCGAGCTCACTGAGCTGCTGAGCGCCGCCCGTTCTCATGGCGAGCAGGCCCAGGCGGCTCGCAGGGCACTCAGCGACGCCTTCAGCGGCACCCTCGCCTTCGGCACGGCCGGCCTGCGAGGTCGTCTGGGCGGGGGCCCCAACCGGATGAACCGGGTCGTCGTCATCCGCGCCGCGGCGGGGCTGTCCGCTTACCTCAAGGACCGTCTCGGTGAGGGCTTCAGCGTCGTCATCGGTTACGACGCCCGCCACAACTCCGAGCAGTTCGCCCTCGATACGGCCGCGGTCGTCACCGGTGCGGGCGGTCGGGCCATTCTCTTCGAGTCGCACTGCCCGACCCCGGTACTCGCCTTCGCGCTGCGGCGCCTGGAGGCCGACGCCGGCGTCATGGTGACGGCCTCGCACAACCCTCCGCAGGACAACGGCTACAAGGTCTACCTGGGCGGGCGGGCCGTGACCGACTCAGGTCAGGGGGCCCAGATCGTTCCCCCCTATGACAGCCAGATCGCTGCGGCGATCGACGCCGTCGGCCCGGTCAGTTCCGTGCCCCGCCCGCAGTCGGGCTGGGAGACGGTCGACCCGGAGATCCGGGAGGAGTACATCGAGCGGGCCGCTCAGGCGGCTCGGATGACGGCCCCCGCCCCGGTGAAGATCGTGTTGACGGCGATGCACGGCGTGGGTGGGGCCACCTGCCGTGAGGTGCTCGCGCGAGCCGGGTTCACCGACGTCGTCGAGGTGGCTGAGCAGTTCGAGCCGGATCCGGACTTCCCGACGGTCGCCTTCCCCAACCCGGAGGAGCCCGGGGCGCTCGACCTGGCGCTGGACAAGGCCCGGCGGGTCGAGGCGGACCTGGTGATCGCCAACGATCCCGATGCGGATCGTTGCTCCGCCGCCATCCCGGACGAGGACGCTCCCGGCGGCTGGCGTCAACTGACGGGCGATGAGGTCGGCGCGCTCCTGGGTGAGCAGGCCGCCGAGCTGGCTGCCTTCGCGGGCAACGGGGTCCTGGCCTGCTCCGTGGTCTCCTCCCGCCTGCTGCGCCGGATCGCCCAGTCCCACGGCTTGGGCTTCCGCCGCACGCTGACGGGCTTCAAGTGGATCAGCCGGGAGCCGGGCCTGGTCTTCGGCTACGAGGAGGCCCTGGGCTACTGCGTCGATCCCGCCGCGGTGCGGGACAAGGACGGCATCTCCGCCTCGGTGCGGCTGGCGGTGCTGACCTCCGTGCTCAAGCAGCAGGGCCGGACCCTGCAGGATCTGCTCAATCGGCTCGCGCGTGACCACGGTCTGCACGCCACGAGCCCGTTGAGCATGCGGGTCGAGGACCTCGAAATCATCACCAGCACCATGGAGCGTCTGCGTTCGGGCGGGGCGCCGGCCAAGCTCGCCGGTTCCCCGGTCACCACGACCGTGGATCTGCTCGACGGCGTCTCGGACGGCAACGGCGGTACCCTTCCTCCCACGAACGGCCTGGTGTGGGTGACGGCCTCGGATGACCGAGTGGTCGTGCGCCCCTCGGGAACCGAGCCCAAGCTCAAGTGCTACTGCGAAGTGATTCTGCCGACGAATGACACTCCGGTGGCGCAGGTGCGCGAGGCGGCCGCTGAGCGCCTGGAGGCCATCAAGGCCGACCTGCGCGGCATTCTGGGGATCGCTGCCTGAGCCGGTCTCACCCGGCCGCAGACCTCGCTTCAACGTCGCCGGGAGCGCCCGCGCAGGATCGGCGCGGGCTCAGCCCCGGCGTAGCAGCGGCACTCGCACCCAGGCACCGCGCGTCGCGGCCCAGTGGAGCAGGGCTGAGACCAGGTAGACCACTCCACAGGCCACGGCGATGACTCCGCCTGCGGACAGGTTCAGCTGCACTGCGATCAACAGCCCGGCCAGGGACGTCACCGCACCGAGAATCGGGGCGCCGATCAGCAGCCGGCTCATGGTGCGCGTCCACGGCGCCAGCGCGGCCGCGGGCGCGGCGATGAGCGCGATGGGCAGAATCGTGCCGACGGCGGGAACAAGCATCACGATGGTCAGGGTAATCATGACCATGACGGTCCCCTCGGCCCAGGCGGGCTTCAGACCGCTGGCGCGGTATCCCAGCGGGTCGAAGCTGTAGAAGGTGAGGAACCGCCCGGCCACCGCGAGCACGAGGACCGTCAGCGCCAGGACGGCGCCGACGGCCATGACATCGACGCGATTGACGTTGAGCACGGAACCGGCCAGGAAGGAGTCCACCTTGATCGGCAGCGGGGCGAACCACTTGTTGAGGAAGTAGCCCAGGGCGAATCCGAAGGTGAGGACAACGCCGGCGGCCGACTGGGAGGAGATCCCGGGAACCTGGGACAGTCGCCGCATGAGCCAGATCATCGGCAGGCACATGAAGGCGGCCCCCACCAGCACCAGCGCCGACAGGAGGGTGAAGTCGGCGCGCTGACCGAGGACCGCCCGCGAAAACCAGGCGGCGGTGACCACGCCGACGATCGCGCCCGGGAAGGTCGCGTGGGTGAGTGACTCGGTGAAGAAGATCCGGCGATGGACCAGCGCGAGCGCCCCCACGAGCCCGGCCAGGAGCCCCATGAGAAGGACCTCGACGATGGGCAGCAGGAGGATGTTGAACCCGATTCTCATACCCGGCTCCTCTCGGTCGCCGGGGTCACGCCTCTCGCCGAGTCCTCCGGTCCCCCGACGGGATCGGCACTGGCCTTCGCACCTACCGTCGTCGAGGTCGACGCAGCTGCCGCGGACTGCACCGAGCCGGCCCACCGAGCCAGCCCGCGCAGCCTTTCGCGCGCGGTTGAGACGCCGACGGCGATCAGGAGGATCCCGGTCATCACCAGGGCCACGGCGGCCTGCGGTGAGATCGGCTTGTCGGAGGTCTCGGGTAGGGCCATGAGCAGCATGCCCAGGTACCCCCCGCCCACACCCACGGCGATGGCGACCAGGACCATGGTGCGTACCCGGGAGGCAAGAACGCGCGCCGTCGCACCGGGGATGACGAGGTAGCCGATGACCAGGAGGATCCCCACCGCCGTCGAGGCGGAAACGACCGCGGCAGCGATGGTGGTGTTGAGGATCAGGTCGAGTGCGAGCAGCCTCAGCCCGGAGGCGCGGGCGCCGGTGCGGTCGAAGGCGTAGGCCACCTGCTCCTTCCAGGTCGCCGCAATGAGCAGCAGTGCGACGGCGCACACGATGAGCGCCTGGGCGAGGCGCGCATCAGTGACCTCCAGGAGGCGGCCGAACATGAGGGCCTCGAGCTGGCCGGACATGTCGCCCTTGGCCAGGGACAGGATGAGCCCGACGGAGAAGAAGCTGGTGAGGACGACGGCGGTGCCGGCCTCGGAGGCCTCCCCCCGATGCGAGCGGTGCGAGACGATGGTCAGCACCACGGCCGCGGCGACGGCGACGACGGAGGCCGCCGGGATGATCGCGTCGATCCCCCAGTAGACGGCGCCGGCGACGATCCCGGGGAAGACGGCGTGGACCATGGCCTCGGCGCTGAACTCGGCGCTGCGCAGGTTGACGATGACACCGATGACGCCTGCGACGACGCCCAGAAGCACCACCATCACCAGGGGGCGGAAGAGGAAGGGATACGTCGCCAGCTCGGTGAGCCCGGGGATGTTGAGGGCCGCCAGGCGCAGCTGCTCGAGGGCCTGGGTGAAGAGCGTCATCGCCTCACTCATAACGGCTCCTGCGTGCCCGCGCCGGAACGGAGCCCCAGCAGCCGGGTGGTGCCGTGGCCGCCGTAGGCCTCGTCGATGTAGCGGGCCACGAGCACGTCGTCGCGCGGTCCGAAGGCGATCTGCCGTCCGGCCAGGAGGGCCGCCTGCTCGCAGGTCTCCTGGGCCAGAACGAGGTCGTGGGTGGAGATGACCAGGGAGATGCCCTGGTCCTTGAGGTCAGTGATGATGGATAGCAGGGCGTCCCGGTTGGGCTGGTCCAGGCCGTTGAAGGGCTCATCGAGGAGGATGAGGCGGGGCCGGGCGGCCACGCAGCGCGCCACGAGGACGCGCTGCTGCTGGCCGCCGGACAGGGTGCCGAAGCGCCGCTCGGCGCGGTCGGCCAGACCCACGCTGTCAAGGGCCTCCAGCGCCCGACGACGGGCCTCGGCGCCGGGGCGCCGCAGGATGCCGAGCTGGGAGTACATGCCCATCTGGACCACCTCCCGCACGGTGACGGGGAAGGTGGGGTCGAGGTCGCTGAGCTGAGGAACGTATCCGACGGACCCCCGTGGCGCTCTGCCCGGTGCCGCCCCGTTGACACGCACCCGGCCCCTGCTGACGGTCACCATGCCGAGCAGTGCCCGCATGAGTGTCGTCTTGCCCGAGCCGTTGGGACCCACGAGGGCGAGGGCCTGCCCGGCCGGGACCCGACCAGTGACACCGGTGAGCACGGTGGAGGAGCCGTAGGAGAAGGAGGCGTCCTCCAGGGTGACGACCGGTTCGGCAGCAGCGGTCAGGGTGGTCGGGGAGGTCATCGCGGGAGTGCGATCACGGGGGTCTGTCATACGGTTCCTCACTTGACGTCGGAGGCCTTGGGGCTCCACTGGGCGAGGTCGGCAGGAATCTCGGTGACCGTGCCGCCCCAGGCCTTGGTGAGGTTGGAGACGTTGTGGAGGATGGAGCCGATGTAGGTCTCGCCGTCGGATCCGGGGGTCCCCAGGGAGTCGCCGTAGAGGGCCTCATCACCGATGACCGCCTTGACTCCGGCGACCTCGGCGACCTTCTGGATGGACTTGGGGTTGTTGGAGTTCTCAGCGAAGATGGCCACGGCTCCGGAGGACTTGACCTTGTCCGCGGTCTGCTGGATCTTGTCGGCGGTGGCGTCCTGCTGGGCGTTGAAGTCGGACAGGGCGGCCCCCTCGAACTTCACGCCGAACTCCTTGCTGAAGTAGCCGAAGGCGTCGTGGCTGGTGAACAGGACCCGCTTGTCCTGGGGTACCGAGTTGAGGGAGCCGGCGGCCCATTCGTCGAGCTTTTTGAGCTTGGCGACGTAGGCGTCCACGTGGCTGCGGAAGACGCCGGCCTGGTCGGGGGCGGCCTTCTCCAGGGCGGCACCGATGTTGGTGACCTGGACGATCGCGTTCTTCGGTGAGGTCCACACGTGCGGGTCGAAGCGGAACTCGGGCTCGCTCTCCCCCTCCTCCGGCGGGAAGGGCCACTTGGCGACCTCGACCTTGGCGCTGCCCCGGTCGACCTTGTAGGGCTTGGCCTCCTCCTTCTTCTTCTGGGCGGCCAAGTCATCGACGTCGGCGGCCCCGGCGACCCCGGAGGTCACCACCATGGTGCCCTTGAAGCCGGTGGAGTCGACGGCGGAGTCCAGGAAGTGCTCCAGGTCGACGCCGGAGACGAAGAAGAGATCCGCCTCGGACAAGGCCTTGGACTGGGCCGTGGTCATGTCGTGCTCATGCGCTGAGGCGTTGGGGGCCAGCAGGCAGGTGAGCGTGAGGTGGGACGTGGCCTTGGCTGCGTCGGCTCCGAAGTGCTGGGTCTTGCCGTCCGCGCCCGTGCGGTCGAAGGAGAGATCACTGGAGGCGTCGCCGCTGGCGAGCTGGGTGATGTAGTCGCAGATCTGCGTCGTGGAGGCGACCGCCTTGACCGTTCCCGCGGCGTCGGCCGAGGTCGAGCTGTGACCACAGGCAGCCAGGGCGGGAGCGGACAGGGCGAGGCAGGCAAGCGCCGCGGCGCTGCGGCGACTCATACTGGGGATGGTTCTCATAGAGCCGAGTATAGTTTCGGAGACCCGAAACTTGGCAAGTTGAGGCAATCCTTCCTGCTGCATACCGAAGGGGACGACGACGGGCCCGGCCGCTATGCCGGGCCCGTCCGTGAGGTGCGGTGACGTGCGACGACGCACGGTTCTCTTCAGACGTCCAGCCCCTCCAGGACGGCGGCGCTGGCGGACAGGCCCAGGCGGTTGGCTCCGGCCTCGACCATGGCCAGGGCGTCGGCGGCGGTACGGATGCCGCCGGAGGCCTTGACGCCGAGGCGCTCTCCCACCGTGGCGCGCATGAGGGCGACGGCGTGGGTGGAGGCGCCGCCGGCGGGGTGGAAGCCGGTGGAGGTCTTGACGAAGTCGGCCCCGGCGGCCTCGGCAGCGCGGCAGGTGGAGACGACCTCCTCATCGGTGAGGGCGGCGGACTCGATGATGACCTTGAGGACGGCGCCCCGGCAGGCCTCGCGCACGCCGCGGATGTCGGCCTCGACGGCGTCGGCGTCACCTTCCTTGACGAGGCGGAGGTTGACGACCATGTCGATCTCCTCGGCGCCCTTGGCCAGGGCGTCGGCGGCCTCGGCGGCTTTGACGGCGGTGGCGTGGGCGCCGGAGGGGAAGCCGCAGACAGTAGCCACGTGCAGGTCGTCGGGTACGTCCACCGGCAGGAGGCTCGGGGAGACGCACACGCTGTAGGTGCCCAGGTCTGCGGCCTCGGCGATGAGCGCGTCGACCTGGGCAGTGGTGGCCTCGGGCTTGAGGAGGGTGTGGTCGATGAGGCAGGCGATCCGGGCGCGCGTGGTCATGGGGGTCCTTCCTGGTGGGCAGTCACGACATCATGTCCCGACCCGTTTCATCCGGGCAACGTCGACTCGGCCCGGCGGAGGACGCGAAGCGCCCACGCCTGCAGGACGAGCGGAATGAGGAGAACCGCCGGGAGCCACAATCCGCGCAGGCCATACAGGCCAATGGCGAAGGGAACCGACAGGATCGCCACCGCCCCGAGGACTCCGACAGCAAGGATCATGATCGCCAGGGCTCGCTGAATATCCCGGAGACTCACATCATGGCCAGCAGTCGTCATCAGGCACCACCCTCACCGGAACGTAGATCGGCGTGTCTGGTTCTCAACCTCCTGGCCGCGAGCGCCACCGCGCCCACCGAACCCAGGATGGGAAGGGAGAAGGCACACAACAGCACCACAGCGCTACGAACCCCTCTTGCGCTGACAAAGATGTACAACGCTGAGACCATGCCTGCAACGTACAGCAGGATGAGCGCCGCTTCCGGTGCCGACACAGAGAACACGCGCCCGCCTTTCAGGACGGCAGAACCTTTTTCCACCCTTCGAAGCAGAATAATACTCTAGACGGTCAGTTCTCGGGCGCGATGACGGCGAGGACGCGGGGCCAGTTGCCGAGCTCGCGAGGGCCGGGGCGGTGCGGATCGCGCGAGGCGGTCAGGTCGAGGGGGCGCACGGCGCCGCTGGAGGGCTCGTAGATGTGCGCGCTTCCCTCACCGGGGTCGTCCTGCCCGACGGTCCGCCAGGGCAGGGCCAGGACGTAGTGGCGAGGCACGGCCGGGGTGCGTGCCAGGGACGTGCGCAGCCTCGTCCTCGCCGTGGGCTCGCCCTCGGAGACGTCGTCGAGGACGAGCGGTCCGCCGGTGACCAGGATGACCGGGAGCCCGCCTGCCAGCACCTCGCGGATCGAGGCGACCTCACTGCCCCAAGCGGGGCCGTGGTCGCTCACCCACCTCACCGTGTAACGACGACGCCCTCCGCCCGGAGTGCAGGTGCTCGCGATGTCGGTCATCTGCCGGGCCACGGACCAGGGCGTGGAGCCCAGCACCTTCGGCCAGGGCAGGATCCCCAGACCGCGGACATTCATGGCCCGCTGGAGACGCAGCTGCTGGCGGGACAGGACGGAGACCAGCTGTTTACCCTCCCGGCCGAGTGGAGAGACGGTCATCTCCTGGGCGAGATCATCCGTCACCGCTGTGCGCTCGCCGGGCGCCAGGAGCAGGCGGGCGGCCAGGAGGCAGGTGGGCCCGCAGGTGGTGGCGTCGGTCTGGGTCAGAGTGATGGCCTGGCCCGCCTGGGTGAGGCGGCCCACCCGCAGCCGGGAGTTGACGGCTCGGGCGACGATGGCGGGCTCCACCGGCCGCGGCGTGGTCATCCGACGCGCTCCAGGATGACGCCGCGCTGACGGCGGGCCAGGGCGTCGGCCGCCTCCGGCGATCCGGCCTCGGAGATCACGATGCCACCGGCGAGCGCCTCCCGGGCGCGGGTGAAGCGCTCGGGGGTGGCGGTGTGCAGGGTGAGCAGCGGTTGACCGGCGCGCACCTCGTCGCCGGGCTTGGCGTGCATGGCGACGCCGGCGACGGCCTGGACCGGGTCCTCCTTACGGGCCCGCCCGGCCCCGAGGCGCCAGGCGGCCACCCCGACCGCGAGGGCGTCCAAGGTGGTGAGGACCCCGTCGGCCGGGGCGGTGACGGTCTCGGTCTCCGGGGCGAGGGGCAGGGGTGCGTCCGGGTCACCTCCCTGGCGGGAGATCATGTCGCGCCAGATGTCCATGGCGCGTCCGTCGGCCAGGGCGGCACGGGCCTGGTCCTCCTCGACGGATCTGCCGGCGGCAGCGCACATCTCCAGGGCCAGGGCCACGGTGAGGTCGACGACGTCGGTCGGTCCCCCGCCGGCGAGCACCTCGAGGGACTCGGCAACCTCGAGGGCGTTGCCCGCGGTGCGCCCGAGCGGGGTGGACATATCGGTGAGCAGGGCGCGGGTGGTCACTCCGGCGTCGGTACCCAGGGCCACCATGGTGGAGGCAAGCTCGCGGGCCTGGCCCAACTCCTTCATGAAGGCGCCCGAGCCGACCTTGACGTCCAGGACGAGGGCGCCGGTCCCCTCGGCGATCTTCTTGGACATGATCGAGGAGGCGATGAGGGGGACGCAGGAGACGGTGGCGGTGGTGTCGCGCAGGGCGTAGAGGCGCTTGTCGGCGGGGGCCAGTCCCGCCCCAGCGGCGCAGATGACGGCGCCGGGGCCGTCGGCATCGAGCATCGTCGCGATCTCCTCGCCCGTGAGCTCGGCCCGCCAGCCGGGGATGGACTCCAGCTTGTCCAGGGTCCCGCCGGTGTGCCCGAGCCCGCGCCCGGACAGCTGGGGGACGCTCACGCCGAAGACGGCCACGAGCGGCGCCAGCGGCAGGGTGATCTTGTCCCCCACTCCCCCGGTGGAGTGCTTGTCCGCTGTGGGGCGGGGCAGGCCGGAGAAGTCCATGCGCTCCCCGGAGGCGATCATGGCCTCGGTCCAGCGGGCGATCTCGGCCCGGCTCATGCCGCGCAGGTAGATGGCCATGGCCAGGGCGCTCATCTGCTCCTCGGCGACGGCGCCGCGGGTGTAGGCCTCCACGACCCAGTCGATCTGGGCGTCGGTCAGGGTGGCGCCGTCGCGCTTGGCGGCGATGACGTCGACGGCGTCGAAGGGCTCGACGGCTGGCGGTGCGGCGGGGACGGTCAAAGGGTTCTCCTCCATCTGTGGCTGCTGGTCAGCCGGCCCTCAGCGCTGCGGGCCGACGACGCGTTCGACGTCGTCGGCGCAGAAGCGGTCGGGCAGGACCTCGTCGATGCTCATCATCCCCGAGGGCATGGCCAGCACCATACCGTCGGCGGCGTGCTCGCTCAGGAGCTGGCGGCAGCGCCCGCACGGTGCCAGGGCCCGGCCGTGGGCGTCCACGCAGGCGAAGGCGACCAGGCGCCCGCCCCCGGTGCGGGTGAGCTCGGAGACGAGGCCGCACTCGGCGCACAGGGTGACGCCGTAGCCGGCGTTCTCCACGTTGCACCCCGAGACGAGTCGGCCGTCGTCGACCAGGGCGGCGGCACCGACCTTGAAGCGGGAGTAGGGGGCGTAGCCGTGGGTCATGGCCTCCACGGCGAGCTCGTGCAGGGCCCGCCAGTGGGCGTCGGTCAGTTCGGTGGGCACGATGCTGCTCACGGGTAGGGCACCCCCTCGGCGGCCGGCGCACGCACCTTGCCCACGAATCCGGCCACCGCCAGGATCGTGACGATGTAGGGGATCATGGAGATGATGTCCGGTGAGACCGAGCTGCCGATGACCGGCAGGGTCTGGGCCACGGAGGTGGCGAAGCCGAAGAGCAGGGCCGCCCCCAGGGAGCCCAGGGGCCGCCAGGCGCCCAGGATCATGGCGGCCAGGGCGATGTAGCCGTTGCCGGCGGTCATGTCGTTCTCGAAGGACAGGCCCGAGCCGACGGTGAAGAAGGCCCCTCCCAGTCCCGCGAGCGCCCCGGCCAGGGCCAGGTTGGCCACGCGGGTGCGCATGACGTTGATGCCGACGGTGTCGGCGGCCTTGGGGTGCTCACCGCAGGCCCGCAGCCTCAGCCCCCACCGGGAGCGGAAGAGCATGACGGACAGGACCGCCACGGCCGCGTACATGAGGTAGACGAGGATCGTCTGGCGGAAGAGGACCGGCCCGATGATCGGGATTCGGGACAGCAGCGGCACCGCCAGGGTGGGCAGGCGCAGGGCCCGGTTGAGGCTGGGGCTGGAGGACAGGAAGGTGGAGAACAGGAAGCCGGTGAGCCCGGAGACCAGGACGTTGAGGACGACGCCGACGACGATCTGGTTGACCCGGTAGCGCAGGCCGAACAGGGCCAGCAGGAGGGCCACGAGGACTCCGGCCACGGGGGCGGCCAGGATCCCCACCCAGGGGTTGGAGCAGGCCGAGGCGACAACGGCCCCCAGGAAGGCCCCGCCCAGGAGCTGACCCTCGATGGCGATGTTGATGGTGCCCGAGCGCTCCCCGATGATCCCGGCCAGTGAGCCGTAGACGAGGGGGACGCTCAGTCCCAGCGCGGAGGACAGGATGGTCACCAGGGGGATGACGCCGCGGCTTCCGGCCCCTGCCCAGGCCAGGAAGGCCAGGACGAATCCGATGCCGATGAGGGCGGTGCCCCAGGTCGGGATCCTGCTGCGACGCCGGGAGCGGTCGAAGGCGACGGCGGTGGCCGCCGCGACGATCCCGGCGGCGGCGAGGATGACCAGGCGCGCGTTGAGCTCGGGGGCCCCGAGCCGGAAGAGGTCGGAGGAGGCGGTCAGGTCGAAGATTGTCGAGCCGCGGGCCCCCAGAGCCATGAGCCCCTGCAGGAGGAGCACGACGACGCCGGTGATCGGGATCTTCAGATCCATGGGCGCCGCCGTCGCGGGCGCGGAGGCATCCGGTGCGGTCGCGGCGTGAGAGTCGGCAGAAGCGGTTGATGCGCTCATGGCTCAGGCCTCCTTCGCGGCGGGAGCGGCCGGGGCTGCGGCCGGCACTGAGGCGGGGGACGGGGCGGTGCCGCCGAGGGTGTCGCGGCGCTCCGGGAGCCGGAAGATGGCCCGGATCAGGGGCGGCGCGGCGATGAACAGCACGATCGTGGACTGCAGGACCAGGACGATCTTGATGTGGGTGCCCGGGGCGGCCTGCATGGCGGTGCCCCCGGCGCGCAGCGCCCCGAAGAGCAGGCCGGCCAGCACGGTCCCCAGGGGGCGGGAGCGGCCCAGGAGCGCCACCGTGATGGCGTCGAAGCCGATGGTGCCCACGACGGACTCGTCCATGCTCTTCTGGGTGCCCAGGACCGGCGCGGTGGCGGCCAGCCCGCACAGGGCGCCGGAGATCATCATGACCAGGCTCGTCACCCAGGGAACGCTCATGCCTGCGGTGCGGGCGGCGTCGGCGTTGAGGCCGGTGGCCCGCAGCTGGAAGCCGAGGCGGGAGCGCTCCATGAGCCACCACACGGCCACGGCGACCAGCAGGGCCAGGAGGAAACCGGCGTGGAGGCGGAAGGAGTCGCCGGCCAGCCAGGGGTACTGGGCGGCATCCGCCACGGTCAGGGACTTGCGGTTGCCGGTCTCCCCCTCCCCGTTGAAGGCCTTGAGGCTGAGCACCTGGGACAGCAGGTGGGCGGCGATGGAGTTGAGCATGATCGTCACGATCACCTCGTTGGCGCCGGTGCGGGCCTTGAGGACGCCGGCGATGCCGCCCCACACCAGTCCTCCCAGCCCCGCCCCGACGACGGCGAGCAGCAGGTGGGCCACCGGGGGCAGGTTCCAGGCGATGCCCACGTAGCAGGCGGTGATCGCCCCGAGGATCATCTGCCCCTGGCCGCCGATGTTGAACAGGCCGGCACGGAAGGCCACCGCCATGCCGAGCCCGGCGATGATGAGCGGGGTGGCGTTGGTCAGGGTGTCGGTGATGGGGCGGATCATGCGCACGCCCGTCGTGGCGCGCCAGTCGAAGAGGGCACCACGCAGCAGGGAGCTGTAGGCCTCGCTCAGGGTGGAGGCGGTGGCGTGGAGGAAGTCACCGGGGCGGTTGAGCAGGTAGGTGGCGGTGTAGCGCACCTCGGAGTCGGCCGCGAGGATGAGGATCGAGCTGAGGATCAGGGCGGTCAGGACCGCGAGCAACCCGACGATGGCCGGTGAGGAGGCGACCTGCCGCAACAGGGCGCCCTGGCCGCTCGGGCCGTGCTTGGTCTGCTCCTCGGAGTGGTCCTCGGACAGGGGCGTCGGGCTCGCTTCGATGCTGGAGCCGGTGGTGGGGGTGCTCATCGTGTCTGCTCCTGAGGGTCGAGGGCCTGCTCGGCGGGGGTGCCGGCCATCATGAGGCCCAGGGCGTCGCGGGCGGTGTCGGCCGGGACGGTGCCGACGATCCGTCCGCGGTACATGACGGCGATCCGGTCGGCCAGGGCGTAGATCTCGTCGAGCTCGGAGGAGATGATGAGGACGGCGGTGCCGGTGTCGCGCTCGGCGACGATGCGCTGGTGGACGAACTCGATGGAGCCCACGTCCAGGCCTCGGGTGGGCTGGGAGGCGACGAGAACCTTGAGGGGCCGGGAGAGCTCACGGGCGAGGATGGCCTTCTGCTGGTTGCCTCCCGAGAGGGTGGAGATGGCGTCGCCGACGTCGGTGACGCGCACGTCGAACTCCTCGCGCATCCGGTGGGCGGCGTGGCGCACGCGCGTCGGGGACAGTGACGGGCCCCGCCCCAGGGAGGGGTCGTCGTAGCGGTCCAGGACCATGTTCTCGGCGACGGAGAGCTCGGCGACCATGCCGTCGGTGGTGCGGTCCTCGGGCACGAAGCCCAGTCCGGCTCGCAGGCGGCGGCGCACCGTGTGGCCGGTGACGTCCTGGCCGTCGAAGGCGATGGAGCCGGCGGTGGGAGGACGCAGCCCGAGGATGACCTCGCTCAGCTCGGTCTGGCCGTTGCCCTGGACGCCGGCGATGGCGAGGATCTCGCCGGCGCGCACGTGCAGGTCGAGGTCCTCAAGCAGGGTGGTGCCGTCCTCGATGAGGCTGATGCCCTCCAGGGTGAGCCCGTCGTCCCCGGGGTCGGCCGGGGGCTTGTCGACGGTCAAGGAGACGTCGTGGCCGACCATGAGGCCGGCGAGCTCGGCGGCCGAGGCGGTGGGCTCGGCGGTGCCGACGACGCGGCCGCGGCGGATGACGGTGATGGTGTCGGCGACCTCGCGGATCTCGCGCAGCTTGTGGGTGATGAAGACGATGGAGGTGCCCGAGGCCTTGAGCTCGCGCATGATGGTGATGAGCTCGTCGGTCTCCTGCGGGGTGAGCACGGCGGTGGGCTCGTCGAGGATGAGGACCTTGGCGTCTCTGGCCAGGGCCTTGATGATCTCCACGCGCTGCTGGACGCCCACGGGCAGGTCCTCGATGAGGGCGTGGGGGTCGACGTCGAAGCCGAAGCGGCGGGAGATCTCGGTGACCTTGGCCGCGGCGGCGCCGGTGTTGAGGAGCCCCAGCGACCCAACCGGCTCGTAGCCCAGGGCGACGGACTCGGCCACGGTGAAGACGGGCACGAGCATGAAGTGCTGGTGGACCATGCCGATGCCTGCGGCCACGGCGTCGCCCGGACCGGAGAAGGTGACAGGTTCGTCGTCGATGAGGATCTCTCCGGCGTCGGGCTGGTGGAGGCCGTAGAGGACGTTCATGAGCGTGGACTTGCCCGCGCCGTTCTCGCCCAGGAGGGCGTGGATCTGGCCGGGTTCGACGGTTAAGTCGATATGGTCGTTGGCCACGAGCGGCCCGAAGGCCTTCGTGATCCCGCGCAGCTCAAGCTTCACAACAGGCTCGCTTCCGGGTGGCGGTGGAGGCTCGGGGCGCCGGCCCCGGCCGGGCGGTCAGGAGGGGTCGTAGGGGGTGGAGACGTCGAGGGACCCGTCGATGATCTGGCCTCGCAGCTCCTCGAGCCTGGCCTTGACCGGCGCCGGCACCCGGGAGTCGAAGTCGTGGAAGGGTGCGGCGGCCACCCCGTTGTTCTTGAGGGTTCCGATGTAGGGCTCGGAGGAGAATCTCCCCTCGGAGGCGTTCTTGACGGTGTCGAAGACCGAGTTGCCGATCTCCTTGACCACGGAGGTCATGATGATGCTGCCGTCACCGGAGGAGGTGTAGCCGTCGGAGTCGACCCAGATGACGGCGTTGGTGCCCCCGGCGTCGTTCTTCTGGCGCACGGAGGACAGCGTGCCCTGGCCGACGGGGCCGGCCACCGGCATGATGATGTCCGCGCCCTGGGAGATGAACTGCTCGGTGATGGCCTGGCCCTTGGCGGCGTCGGTGAAGTTGCCGACGAAGGAGCCGCCCTTGCCGGTGGTGGTGTCCCAGCCCTTGACCTGGACCTGGGCGCCGGTGTCCTGGTTGTAGCGGGCCACGCCCTTGGCGAAGCCGTCCATGAAGATCTGGACGGTGGGCAGGGGCTTGCCGCCGTAGGTGCCCACGACCCCGGTGCGGGAGGTACCGGCGGCGGCGTATCCGGCCAGGTAGGCGGCCTCGGCCGTCTTGAACAGCAGCGGCTTGGTGTTGGGCAGGGTGGCGGGCTTGCCGTCGGCGCCGATGAAGGAGGCGTCGATGAGGGCGAACTGGATGTCGGGGTTGGCCTTGGCCGACTCGGTCAGGTCGGCGGCGATGTTGAAGCCGACGCCGATGACGAGCTTGCAGTTCTGCTGGATGAGCGCGTAGATGTTGGTGGCGTAGTCGGCCGAGTTCTCCGACTGCACGGCAATGGTCTTGACTCCCAGCTCCTTGCCGGCCCGGTCCAGGCCCTTCTTGCCGGACTCGTTGAAGGAGTGGTCGTCGAATCCGCCCTCGTCGGAGAGCATGCAGGCGGTGAAGTTCTTGGCGCCCTCGAGGTTGCGGGTGGGCCGCTGGGCCGGTGGCGTCCCGCAGGCGGCCAGGGCCAGGGCCACGGCCGCGCCGAGCGTCATCGCGGAGCAGGCCTTCTTCATGGAAACCTCCGTGGTTCTCGCGTGCGACGGGGGACATATTCGGGTGTCAAGGATAAGTGAAGGCCTCTCATTATCACACCACCCGATCCACCGAAATGACCTCATGATCGTCTCGGTTTCGATGAGAGGACCGGCGCCGGAGGAGTGTCTTCTTCCGACGTCGGGCCCTCAAAGGGTCGGCTGACCGACCCCGCCGAGCCGGTCGCACAGGCAACCAGTGTCCACAGCGCTGACATTAGCGAACCCGCCACGGAAGCGGCCGGTGAGGATCGTTGGAATGCCGAGGTTTGTCTTCGGCGTGCAGCACCGGTGCGGAGATGATGTCAGCGCCATGGACATTGGCGAGTCGCCGGACCTCTTCCATCGACCCACCATTGCCTTCGGGGCGGCCAGCCATACCCGGAATCGCGCCCGCGTGGGCGTTTCAGAAGTCGAGGGGACAAGACGGTCCCCGGTGCAGTGGTTCGGCTAGAGCAGGTCCTCTCGGCCGGCCGCCTTGAGGGCGTCGACGACGCTCTTGACGTCCTGGGCGTGCTCGGGGGTGGTGACCAGGAGGGCGTCGGGCGTATCGACGACGACGGTGCCCGGCACTCCCAGGAGCACCACTGTGCGTCGGGAGGTGGAGGCGATGAGGGCGCCGTCGGAGTCGAGGGCCCGGATCTCTGCGCGGGGGGTCGCGGGGGCGGCGTCGCCGGCGGGGCCCGTTCCGGTAGAGCCGTCGGTGTCGTCGAGCACTCCGGCACCGGTGGCCGGCCCCTGGGTGCGCGGCGGGACGAGCTCGGTCAGGGCGTCGAATCCGCCGACGTCATTCCAGCCCATGGAGACCGGCACGGTGGCCACTCCCCCGGCGGCGGCCACCGGCTCGGCGATGGCGTGGTCGATGGCGATCTTCTCCAGGGCGGGCCAGCGCTCGGCCAGGACCTCCTCGCGCTCGGGGGCGTCCCAGACGGCGGCGATGGCCTCGATGCCCTGGGCCAGCTGGGGCCTGAGCTCGGCGAGGTGGTCGAGGAGGACGCCGGCGCGGACCACGAACATGCCGGCGTTCCAGCGGTAGTCGCCGGTGGCCAGGTAGGCGGCGGCGGTGTCGGCGTCGGGCTTCTCGGTGAAGCCCAGGACCCGGCGTCCGTCGGGGGCACCGGGCACGTCGGTGGGGTCGCCGGCGTGGATGTAGCCGAAGGCGGTCGAGGGGCCGGTGGCCTCGATCCCGATGGTGACCACCCAGCCCTGCTCAGCCAGGCGGGCGGCCTGGCGGACGGCGTCGGCAAAGGCGACCCGGTCGGCCACGGTGTGGTCGGCGGCGAAGGAGCCGACGACGGCGTCTCGTCCGTGTCGGTGGGCGATGACGGCGGCGGCCAGGCCGATGGCCGCCATGGAGTCGCGCGGGGAGGGCTCGGCCAGGAGGTTGTCGCGCGGGATGCTCGGGAGCTGGTCGGCCACGGCGGCGATGTGGGCGACGCCGGTGACGACCGTCGTGGTGGCGGTCAGTGGGGCCAGGCGCTCGACGGTGTCCTGCAGGAGGCTGCGGCCGGCCCCGGTGAGGTCGAGGAGGAACTTGGGGCGCCGGCGTCGGCTGAGCGGCCACAGCCGGGTGCCCGCACCGCCGGCCGGGATGATGGCGTGAATGGCCGGCGCCGAGCTGTCGGGCTGTACGGCGCGATCGGACGTGCCAGGGTTGCCAGAAATCTCAGTCACCGCCACAGGCTAGCGCTCGGACCGCGACCTCGCACACACCACCGCCCCAGTCTCAGCATCTACATCCCGGGCCGAGAGACCTTCTTCCGCTGGGTCGCTTTCATGACACCTGCGGCAATCAAACCAATAATGCCGAGCACCACTCCGCCGGCTGCTGCTTTGCGAACCGTATAGGCGCTCTCACCGAGCCATCCTTGACTCTTCCACTCGGCACGAGCCTGATAGCTCTCAACGGTGACGGGGCAGTCTCCCTGGTCCGGATCGCTGAACCCGGAGCTGACGGACCCGTCGGTGACGCATTCGTACTTGGGGGCCTCTCCGCTCGCAGGAATAAGACTGACCCCGATGGCTCCCACGCCCGCTACCAGCAGAACCAACGCAAAGATGAGCACTCGTCTAGCTGCCGACACAACGACTCCTTTCAGGGGAAGAGAACAAGGAATGTGTTCGATACGCAGTATTACCCGCGTGGACGAGAATCTCAACCCAGGATTCACGAACCACCAGCGTATATATTCCCTATCGACTCGGTAAGCATCTGAGGCCTCAAGAACACGTCGTCCCCATCGTTTGATTCGTGAGAAACTCGCCTTCGGACATCAGCACTACCATTCCCCACCTCTCCCAGAAGTACATCCATGCACTCACGGGATCGGCACCGGGGGGACGTAGTCGGGGTGCGCCGTCGGGTCAGCCTCGAGGCTGCCGGTGATGGACTGGCGGGGCCAGGCCAGGGTCTCGGGCACGGAGAGCGTCACGTAGTTGGGGCGCTCGTGGGCGTGGACCTCGTCGGGGTGGCCGACGTCGCGGGGAAGCGGCGGGTTGGCCATCCAGGCCGCCACGAGCAGCACGACGCGGCTGGTCAGGTGCAGCCACAGGATGAGGACGGCGATGGCGGCGAAGGAGGCCAGCAGCGGGTTGCGCGTCACCGAGCCGACCGCCCCGGTTCCCACCTGGCGCAGCGCGCCCAGCGCGAAGGCGCCCAGCATGCAGCCCTGCAGCAGGTCGCGCCGGGGAGGGCGGATGCCACACATAGTGATGAGGAATGCCAGGACACCGGTGTCGATGAGGAAGGAGAGCAGGAGCGTCATCACCCACGCCCCGGTTCCGGTCAGCGACTGCGGCAGGCCCAGGGAGCGGCCGACACTGCCCGACAGCGTCGTCGTCACCACCGAGGCGACGGCGGTCACCAGCACTCCGGCCACGATGATGAGGAAGCCCGCGAGATTCGCCAGCTGCCCGACCACCGGTCTCATGACGGGATTGACCAGTCCGAACATGGCCCGCAAGGCGATCTTGAGGGTGCCCATGAGGCTGATGACCGAGTAGATGAAGGCCCCGGCCGCCAGCACCGATCCGAGGTTGAGCGCCGAGGAGAGCGTCAACTGCTCCACTGTGACCAGCCCCGTGCCGCTGCCGGTGTCGATGACACCGGGCAGCAGGGAGTTGATGGAGTCCACGACAGCCGCCCGGATGCTGGGGTACCGACCGAGCATGGCCATCAGCATGCTCACGCCGATGACGAGCACGGCGAAGACCGAGAACATTCCCGTGTAGGCGATCCCTCCGGCCATGAGTGCGCCGCGCGCCGTTCCGTAGCGGATCAGGGCCCGGCCGACCCTCGTGCGCCGCCCGGCCTCCAGCAGCTCCTTGATGCGCTCGATCACAGCGAGACCACCGGAGTCGTCGGGACCATCGGCGCCTCGGGCAGCTCAGTGCCACCGGAGGCGTCCGAGGCGAGGGAGCCTCCGAAGGCGAAGGCGGCCACCACGTCCCAGCCCCCCTCCGAAGCCGGGCACCGGCTACCGCCGTGGCGGGCGGAACGACTGCGGTGACGGTAGAGGTGAAGCTCGGTAACGGTGAAGTCCATGGTGAGGTCAGCTCCCTTTCTGGCTGCGGTGTCGAGGCCATCCTCAGCGATCTCGTGGGCCAGGGTCACGTGCGGGTGGAAGGGGAAGCTGAGCGAACGGGCCAGGGGACCACGGCGGTCGCGGACCCGCACCTGAAGACGGTCGCACTCCTCGGCGCCGCTGCTCAGCCCGAGGTAGACCACGGGGCTGACTGGCCGGAAGGTGCCGACCTCGTCCAGACGCACCTTGAAGGGGGTCATCCCGGCGGCCACATCGCGCAGGTGCTGCATGATCTCATCGAGGGAGTCGAGGTCGACGGCCGTGGGCGGCAGCAGCGTGATATGAGGCGGCACGACCTCGGCCAGAGGATCCCCCGCAGCCTCCCGCACCGCTCGCACCTGGGCGGCGTAGTGGGAGGGCAGGGCGATGGCCACACCGATGACGCACTGGTGCGCGTCTGGTGCGGGGATCTGCATGACTCCTGGGCTCCTACGGGGTGACTACTGATCGAGATGATGAGGTGTCAGGCGTCAGGACGAGCGGCTGCCCTGAAGGCGACCCGAACACATTACCGTGTCACCTCCCTGTTATCCCAGCCGGGAGCGCGGCACGAGCGGGATGAGTGTGCCATGACCGACCGAACGGGTGGAACGGCCGCCCCACCGCCGCCTGTGCGACTCTGTGCGGGAACGTGCGGACATGGCGTTTTCGACGTCGAGGTCTGGCAGACTGGGCCCATGCAACCCGGCCCCTCAGCCTCCGCCGTCGGATCGCCCCGTCCGGCCCCGATGCTCGCCCGTCAACGCCAGGAGCACATCCTGGAACGGGTCGCGGCCACCGGCGGGGTCCGGGTGGCCGACGTCGTCGAGGAGCTGGGCATCTCCGAGATGACCGTGCGCCGTGACATCACCGAGCTGGTCACCCAGGGGCTGGTCGAGCGCGTCCACGGCGGGGCGGTGGCGGCCGGCCCCACCACCCTCGAGCCGCGATTCACCGCCAAGTCGACCCTCAACCTGGAGGCCAAGCGCCGCATCGGTCAGGCCGCGGCCGCCATGGTCCGCCCGGGGGACTCCCTGGCGCTGTCGGCCGGAACCACCACGCTGGCGCTCGCCCATGCCCTGACCGACCTGGAGCACTTCCCCACCCTGACCGTCATCACGAACTCGCTGCCCGCCGCGCAGGTGCTCTTCGACGCCGCCGACGCCGCCCGCGCCGAGAACCGCGACGCCCCCACGGTGGTCATCACCGGCGGCGAGCGCACGCCGTCGAACGCCCTGGTGGGTCTGGTGGCCATCGACGCACTGAGCACGATGCGTGTGGAGTGGGTCTTCCTGGGCGCCCACGGCTTCACTCCCGATGCCGGGCTCATGACCCCCAACCTGCAGGAGGCCTCCGCCAACCAGGCGCTGGTCGCCGCCGGGCGCACGGTGGTGGCCACGCTGGACTCCTCCAAGTGGGGGGTCCTGGGGCTGCGCTCCTTCTGCGCCACCCGGGACATCGGGGTCCTGGTGACCGAGGCCGAGCCCGACGCCGACAGCGTTGACGCCCTGCACCAGGCCGGCACCCGCCTGACCATCGCCACCTGACCCGGCCCCGCCCCTTCCTCAGCCTGTCCGCTCACTCACAACAAAACCCACCACAGGAGAACACGATGACCAACGATGCTCCCGTCTTCGCCCCTGCACTAAGCCCCCAGGAGGGCACCGAGGCCGCCACCGCCCTGTTCCGGGAGGTCTTCGAGGCCGAGCCCGACGGCGTGTGGTACGCCCCCGGGCGCGTCAACATCATTGGCGAGCACACCGACTACAACGGCGGCCTGGCCCTGCCCATCGCCCTGCCCCACCGGGCGCACCTGGCGCTGCGGCGCCGCGAGGACCGCGTCGTGCGCCTGGTCTCCCCCCAGACCCGGGAGAAGGTCGACGTCATGGACCTCGACACGATCGGCCCGAAGGGAACCCCCGGGGAGGTGGCGCACTGGGCCTCCTACATCGCCGGCGTCGCCTGGTCCCTGGAGCGCGACGGCTTCGAGAACCTGCCCGGCTTCGACGCCGCCCTCGTCTCCTGCGTGCCCCTGGGAGGCGGACTGTCCTCCTCAGCGGCCCTGGAGTGCTCGGCGGCCGTCGCCATTGACGAGGTCGCGCACCTGGGCCTGGCCGGGACTGCGCAGGAGCCCGACGACGCCGGGCGCGCCCGCCTGGTGACCAACTGCGTGCGCACGGAGAACGAGATGGCCGGGGCCCCCACCGGCGGCATGGACCAGTCGGCCTCCCTGCGCTGCCGCGAGGGTCACGCCCTGGAGCTGGACTGCCGCGACGGCTCGGTGACCCACGTGCCCTTCGACCTGGCCGCCGAGGGCCTGGCCCTCCTGGTCATCGACACCAAGGCCAAGCACTCCCTGGACGACGGCCAGTACGGGGCCAGGCGAGCCGCCTGCGAGCGGGCCGCTGAGATCCTCGGGGTGGAGCTCCTGGCGGACATCGCGATCGAGGACCTGCCCGGCGCCCTGGAGCGCCTCGCGGCCACCGACGGCGACGATGCCGACGAGCTGGTCAAGCGCACTCGCCACGTCGTCACCGAGATCGACCGCACCCGCCGGCTCGTGGCGCTCCTGCAGGACGGGCAGCCCCTGCGCGGCGAGAAGCTCTCCGAGGCGGGCAGGCTCATGGACGCCTCGCACGAGTCACTGCGTGTGGACTACGAGTGCACCTGCCCCGAGCTGGACGTGGCCGTGGAGGCGGCCCGCGCCGCCGGCGCCCACGGGGCGCGCATGACCGGCGGTGGATTCGGCGGCTCGGCGATCGCCCTGGTGGACGCCGACGCCGTCCACGACGTGGCCCGCGCCGTGGCCGAGGCCTACCAGCGCGAGGGCTTCAACCCGCCGGCCTTCCTCGACGCGGTTCCCGCTGCCCCCGCCGGCAGGCTCGCCTGCGCGGCCCCGACGCACCGCTGAACCTCCACGCCTGACGACCATCAGTCCTCTCCAACCTTGGTTGGAGAGGACTGTCAGCATTCCTCCTTCAGGATGAGGTCAGACAACCGCCTGTGCCGTAGTCTCTGCGCGTATTAATCAGGAGCCCGGGGCCCCTACCCGGTTCTGATCCCGCCGCATTCCATGGAGGACGCCGTGAAGCGCTTCGTCTGGCCCGCCCTCAAGACCCTCATTGCGGTGATCGTCGCCGTCGCCCTGGTGAAGATCGCTTTCTTCCCCTCGCAGGGCGACGGTACGACCGCTGACATCTCCCCGGGTTACGCCGCCGACGTCAAGACCGTCCCCGTGACCAAAGGCAGCATCTCCAACACGGTCTCGGTCAAGGGTCACATCGTTCAGGACGCCACGGTCGAGGTCCAGGCCGACCTGGCCGGCGTGGTGGACTCGGTCGCCGTGGAGAAGGACACCCAGGTCAGTGCCGGTGACCCGCTGCTCTACATCAAGCACTCCGAGTCCCAGCCCCCGGTGACCAAGACCGATGAGAGCGGAAACGTCACCCAGACCCCGACCGAGGACAAGGTCACCTGGTCCACGATCTACGCCCCCGTCAGCGGCACCGTGACCCCCAAGGTCCTCAAGCAGCAGGAGACCGGAGTCGGCGTCGTCGTGGCCACCATCACCCCCGCGACCTACTCGGCCACTGGGACCGTCAGCGCCGCGCAGCAGTACCGGCTCACCAACGCGCCCACTGCCGCGACCCTGACCCTGGAGGGGGGCCCGGCGCCCTTCCAGTGCAACAACCTCAAGGTCGGCACCAAGGCCTCCACCTCCACGACCACCGGTGGGGACGGCTCAACGACGACCACCTCCGGTGACGGCACCAGCGTGGAGATGCGCTGCGCGGTTCCCGGCGACCAGAAGGTCTTCGCCGGTATGCCGGTGACCATCAGCGTTGACGCCGGCAGCGCCTCAGAGGCCCTGATGGTTCCGGTCACCGCCGTGGAGGGCAAGGTCGGCTCGGGCTTCGTGTGGCTGGTGCCCGAGTCCGGGGACGCCTCCAAGGCGGTCAAGACCGCTGTGAAGCTGGGGATCACGGACGGTACGAACATCCAGATCACCGCCGGTCTCAAGGCCGACCAGCAGGTCCTGCAGTTCGTCCCCAACAAGGACACGCGCCGCACCGGGACGCCGGACACCTGCGAGCCGGACAACTCCGCCTGCTACGACTCCGAAGGCAAGGAGATCCTGTGAGCGGGCTGCTGGAGCTGCGGGAGATCACCCGTACCTTCACCGTCCCCGACTCCGAGCCCCTGCACATCCTCACAGGAGTCAACCTGAGCGTCTCCCCCGGTGAGCACGTGGCCATCGTGGGACGCTCGGGAACGGGAAAGTCCACCCTGCTCAACATCTTGGGTCTCATCGACAAGCCGACATCGGGCCACTACACGCTCTCGGGCACCGACACCTCCCGGCTCGGGGAGAGTCGCCGCGCCCACCTGCGGGGGCAGACCTTCGGCTTCGTCTTCCAGTCCTTCAACCTCATCCCGGGACTGACCACCACCGAGAACGTGGCGGCACCCCTCCTGTACGACACCGGCAGGGCCTTCTGGACCCGCAGCGCACGGGCCGCCGAGCTGTTGGAGGCCGTGGGCCTGGGTGACAAGGTGGGCTCGCCCATCTCGCGCCTGTCGGGAGGCGAGCAGCAGCGGGTGGCCATCGCCCGGGCCTTGGCTAGCGAGGCACCAATCATCTTAGCTGATGAGCCAACCGGTAACTTGGACGAAGGGACCGCCCAAGAAATTATCGACATTTTACGTCAAGCTGCCCATGAACGAGGCAAATGTGTCATCGTCGTGACGCACAGCCCACAAGTGGCAGAGGCAGCCGATACGGTTCTAGAACTCAGTCATGGTAAGCTCAAAGCAGCTAACGGACATAAAGTCAAGTAGAGAGGGGGAAGCACAATGCGTTTATTGAATAATGCTTGGGCCTATGTCTGGCGTAAAAAATTTAAGACTCTAATCATCTTCCTCATTCTCCTAGTCATGTCGACTGTTTCCTTAAGTAGTTTGGCCGTTAAGCGGGCTACCGACGTAGCCTCCAAAGAAACCTTCAAGGGCATCAGCTCTTCCTTCTCGATGGAAATCGATCGCCGTAACAACCAAGGGACCAACCGCGGGAGTGGGAACTTGCGTGGTAAGGACATCGCGGCCATTCAAGGCCTAGATGGTATTAGCCAAGTAGTCAAACGTATGGGGATTGTGGCCGACTTAGTCGACAAGGAACTGGTTTCCCAAGATGGCCTGCCACGAATTGATGCTGACCGTCAACGTCGCTTCGGTAAGGCAGCTATGTTGACAGGGACCAATGACTCTTCCTTGGATGATCGCTTTAGTGCCGAAACCTTCAAGCTAGTTGAAGGCCGTCACATTAAGCCTGAAGACAAGAACGTGGCCTTGGTCCACGAAGAATTTGCTAAGAAGAACGGCCTCAAGGTAGGGGACACGCTCAAGCTCAAGTCCAACATCTATGATGCCGATAATGAAAAGCAAGCCAATGAAACGACTGAAGTTACCATCGTAGGGACCTTCAGCGGGAAGAACAAGGGTGGGGTAACGGCCATCCAAGAGCTCTACCAAAACAACCTACTGACCGACTTAGGGACCACACAAAAGCTCTATGGATATACCGACGAAACGGCTATCTATCAAGATGCTAGCTTCTTCGTCGACGGTAACCATGACTTAGACAAGATTATGTCTGAAGCTAAGAAGTTGTCCATTAACTGGCGGGCATACAGCTTGGTTAAGAGCAGCCAAAACTTCCCATCCTTGCAAAAATCAATTGGTTTAGTCTATGGCATGACCGACAAGTTACTCTTGGGTAGCCTGATCTTCTCAGGTGTTGTTCTCATGTTGATCCTCTTCCTCTGGATGAACGGTCGTCGTAAGGAAATGGGGATTCGTCTCTCCCTAGGTATGACCAAGCCACAAATCTTGGCTCAATTCCTAGTCGAAGTGCTTATGGTCAGCCTGGCAAGCTTTGTGGGGGCCTTCCTCCTAGGTGGACCTGTCAGCCAATGGGTAGGAAATACCATTCTGGGCAGTGTCAACCAAAGCATCGGTCAACAATTGGCAGCGGAAGCTAAGAATACCACGCTTGGGGGCGGGGCAGCGATCGATAGCTTCAACAAGACCTTGACCGAATTATCCGTCCAAGTACAAGCCATGGATATGGTTTGGGTAGTGGCCTTAGGCTTGGTGGTAATCCTGGTAGCTGTACTCCTAGCTTCCATTACCCTCATGCGTAAGCAACCTAAATCGCTCTTGGCCGACCATCAATAGGTCAGTGGCCAAAGAGGGGGGAGTTCTCGTCATCGAGAACTCCTCATAGACCGGCCAAGTCGCCGTCATTGTCACTTACATACTCTCGTCACTCAGTCCAAGCAATGACGCCTTGACCGGCCTATGAGGGGTTCTAGATACCCCTTTATTCTCCACCTAAGGGACTTCCATTTGTAGATAATGTTCAGAATTTGGTTCAAGTGTAGGCTAGGAAGTCCATAATATTTTTTACCATGGAAAGTAGGGTTTGCGCAGGCTAATCCTACTTTCTATGGTATAATTGACTTAAAATCTTAATGAGAAAGGAAGTGCGCCCATGAATCTGATGATTGTTGAAGACGAAGCAGCCATCCGCGAAGGAGTCAGCGAATTTCTCCGCAGCCAAGGCTACTATGTTTGGGAGGCAGCTGATGGACAAGAAGCCCTGGACCTCTTTGGGGAGGTATCCGTGGATCTGGTCCTCTTAGATATTATGATGCCTAAGAAAAATGGCTTTGAAGTCTTAGCAGAAATCCGCAAAACCAGTACAGTGCCAGTCCTCATGTTGACGGCGGTAGCCGATGAAGAAGCCCAAATTAAGACCTTCGACTTACTAGTCGATGGCTATATTCAGAAGCCATTCTCCCTGGCTCTGCTGGCTAAGCGCATTGAAGCCTTGCTTAAGCGCCATTACGGCGAGTTTGACATCTGGGAATACAAGGACAGTAAGGTCAACTTCTCCAGCTATGAAGCGACTTATAAGGGGGAAGTGGCGGATACCAAGCCTAAGGAATTGGCAGTTCTCAAGCTCTTGCTGGACCACCAAGGCCAAGTCCTCAGTCGGGCGCAAATTCTCGACCATGTCTGGGCCAATCAGGATGATCCACCCTTTGACCGGGTAGTGGACGTCTATATCAAGCAATTGCGCAAAAACTTAGGATTGGATTGTATTGTCACGGTCAAAAATGTGGGCTATAAATTGGAGCTAAAATGAAACGACTAAGTTTATTTCCGAAAATTTTTATCTGGACCATCTCCATCTTGCTAGCCTTGGTGGCAGTGGCCCATCTCTCCATCTATTTGGTCTTTCCCCATTTCTATCTCAATGATCGCCAGACCGACTTGAGCCACAAGGCCGATGCCATGGTCCAAAACCTGGCCGAAGTAGAGGAAGCCGATGTGGAGACCGCCCTGGAAGTATATGCTAAGAACGAGGGAATTACGGCCTTTATGCAGCCCCAAGGTTCTAGCTATACCAAGACACTCGGCCGCAATCTCAACTATAATCAGGACAGTGACCAGAACTCGGTCATTATCGAAGAGCGGGAAGTGGTGACGCGGGATAAGAAGCGCCTGCTAGTTCAGTTTGTTGCCACTACCGAAGTGGTCCGCCAGGCCACGCGGGTGACCCTGACCTTACTGCCTATGTCCCTAGGGGGATCGGTGGCTTTGGCAGTGATGGTAGCCTATGTCTACGCTCGCAGCCTGTCTCGGCCTCTCAGCCGCATGGCGGCCATGACCGGGCGCATGAAGCAGTTGGATCGGACGGCCTTCTTTGCTAATATACGCCAGGATGAGCTGGGCATGATGGAGCGACAAATCAACGAGCTCTACGGCCATCTCCTAGCCGTCATTGATGAATTGGAAGAGAAAAACCAGCGCATGGTGGAGTTAGAGAAGCTCAAGGTCGACTTCCTGCGCAGTGCTTCCCATGAACTCAAGACGCCCTTGGCGGGTCTGCGTATTATGCTAGAAAATATGCGCTGGAAGGTAGGTAAGTATGCCGACCGGGACACTTATTTGGATGAGGCCATGCTTAAGGTCGACCAATTATCTGGCCTAGTCAAGGAAATTCTGGAACTCTCCAAACTGCAAGAATGGCAGGCCGAGACAGGACCACTGGATGTGGCGGCCATTGTGCCTCAGGTGCTGGCTGACTATGAAGTCCTGGCCCAGGCTCAAGACTTGAAGATTGACTGTCAACTCGACCAGGCCACCCTGGCTATGAGTGAGTCAGCCTTCCGCAAGGTCTTCTCCAACCTGATCAGCAATGCGGTCCGTTACTCCACACCTGGCGGCACCATCCGCATCTATCGTGAGGGGCAAAAGCTAAGAGTTGAGAATCCTTGTCAGCCTATGTCTGACCAAGCCCTTCAGTCAGCCTATGACATTTTTAGTCACCAGGACAGCGACCAGCAGGGCAATAAGGGGACCGGCTTGGGTCTCTATATGGTCCATAACCTACTAGAAAACTATCATATTGCCCATGACTTCTATGCTATCGAGGGTGGCATGCGCTTTGAGTTGGAAGTGCTGGAGGATTAGAAGAAAAAAGCGCCCTAGGGCGCTTTTTTGAATGAGAGAGTGACTTATGCTATAATCGGGTCAGCAATAGTGCAGTAAAGGAGCGCAGACTATGTGTTTAATTTGTCAACGAATTGAGATGATTAAGGAAGGCAGCAATCCATACCTAGTCAAGGAACTGTCCACTGGCTATGTGGTCTTGGGTGACCACCAATACTTCAAGGGCTACACGCTCTTCCTAGCCAAGCAGCATGTGAGGGAGCTACATGACTTAGACCCTGAGACTAGGTTAGCCTTCCTGGCCGAAATGAGTCAGGTCCAAGAAACGGTGGCCAAGGCCTTTGGGGCAGAGAAGATGAATGTCGAACTGCTAGGCAATGGCGACGCTCATCTGCACTGGCATCTATTCCCACGTCGCGCCGGCGATATGGGGACCTACGGCCACCAGGGGCGGGGGCCCGTCTGGTGGGTGCCTTTTGAGGAAATGACGGATGAGTCAGTGCGACTGCAGGAGCCCGAGCTATCCCAGATGCGGCAGATGTTGCTAGAGGCTTTAGAAGGGTAGACAAAAAATACAGGCATCGCACAAGTGATGACTGTATTTTTCTTTTGATTTTATGGGGTTAATGGGGCAATCATCTTGGCCAGCTAGGGCTAGAAAGAGGGCTTGAAAGCCTACAAATCTTGAATTAAAGGCCTAAAAATGCTATATTGAGACTATCCAAAACTAAAGGAGTGGATTCAACTATGGCAACACGGACAGTGCTCTCTCGTGACGCGGCGCGTAACCTACGTGAGGGAGTCTATACAGATGGCGAGTTACAAGGTGTGATTCTAGAATTAGCAGAGGTGCAGGCGCGCCTGGACAAGAACTTTAAGTGGGTCATTATTATTATGGCTGTTCTGTTTGCGGCGGCAGGGGTTGTATACTTAAGCAAGCCGGGTACCGGTTTTGGGTCTACCCTCTCATCCCTTGTCGGTTTTCTTGGTGCAGGGCTTATTGCCCTCTTCTACATCCATTTCCGTTATACGACGCCGGTCAAACGGGCTTTCCTGCGTAACTTGCGCAAGGGCTACCCGGATCAATATGATCACTATGCTTATCTCTTCCATAGCTATGTGGAAGAAGCTAAAAATAATTAAAACTTAGATGACAAGTTGCAGATGGCGGTAGTGATACCGCCATTTTCTATGTCCTAGCTTGATTGTCAACCGGCGGCCTAGCGCCCAATCTTTAGCTAGGAGCGCTTAGGATGCTGGGCGTATGAGTGGCCTTGGAGCGGAGCGACTTAGGCCACCATAGACCAGCAAGGCGGAAGACAGCCGCAGGCTGGCTGAAGCCGGTCCCGCTTCCTAGCCAAGATTGGTCAAGCAAGGCCAGAGGTTGGCCCAAAAGTTAAGCCCCAAGCCCTTTCCAAGTTTGGCGCTTACAATTCACGAATAATAGGCAAGCGCCTCTTGTCAAAGCCTAGCTCCCACTACAAGGCGGGGGCTTTTTTTGTTATAATAGAGAAGACAAAGTTATGAAAGGAGTCCCCGTTTTATATGAAAGAAATCCAGTGTCCCCATTGCGGGACCCACTTTACCATTAATGAAACCCAATATAGCGAGTTGCTAGCCCAGGTGCGGACGGCCGAATTCGATGCCGAAGTGCAGGCTCGCCTCCATCAGGCCCTAGACTTGGCCGAGCAACGCTATCAGAACCAGGAGCAGGCTTTGCGGGCCCAGAAGGACCAGGAACTGAGCCAGCTGCAACATCAAATCCAACAATTTGAAACGGAGAAGGCCCTGATTCAAAAGGAAACCGAGACCGCCCTCCAGGGCCAGTTGACGGCCAAGGACCAGGCCATTCAAGCTCTGGAATTCCAGCTCAAGCAGGCCCAGTTGGAGCACCAACAAGCCTTGCAAACGGCCAAGACCCAGTTGGAGAAGGAACGCGATGCGGTCGCCAACCAGCTGGCCTTACAGGAGAAGGAAGCCCAGCTGTCTCGCAAGGCTGATCAAGAGAAGTACGAATTGGAGCTGCGCAAGAAGGACGAAACCATTGAGTTTTACAAGGACTTCAAGGCCAAGCAGTCCACCAAGATGATTGGCGAGAGCCTGGAGCAGCACTGCGAGTACGAATTCAACCGCAATCGCATGGGCATGTTCCCCAAGGCCCAGTTCGGCAAGGACAATGATGCCCGGACGGGTTCCAAGGGGGACTATATCTACCGCGAGTATGACGACCAGGGTGTCGAAATCCTCTCCATTATGTTTGAGATGAAGAACGAAGGCGACGAGACCGCCAGCAAGAAGAAGAACGAACAATTCTTCAAGGAGTTAGACAAGGACCGGCGGGAGAAGGGCTGCGAGTATGCCATTTTGGTTAGCCTGCTTGAAGCCGACAATGAGCTCTATAATAGCGGAATTGTGGATGTGTCCTATGTCTACGACAAGATGTATGTCATCCGGCCGCAATTCTTCCTGCCTATGATTACCCTCCTGCGCAATGCGGCCATGAATGCCCTCCATTACAAGCAGGAACTGGCCCAGATGCGGGAGCAGAATATTGACATTACCCATTTTGAAGAAGACCTCAACGCCTTCAAACTAGCCTTCGCCAAAAACTACAATTCAGCCAGCAACAACTTCGCCAAAGCTATCGAGGAAATCGACAAAGCCATCAAGCGCATGGAGGCCGTCAAGACGGCCCTGCTAACCAGCGAGAACCAGCTGCGCCTGGCCAACAACAAGCTGGACGATGTCAGCGTTAAGAAGCTGACCCGCAAGAATCCAACCATGAAGGCCAAATTCCAGGCCTTGGACCAAGCCAAGGATCAGACAGAGGAGGGATAAGGTGTTAGAAGGACTCAGAAGTTTGGGGGCAGTCAAGATAGACCTAGCCACTATCGCCGAAGATAGCGTAGAACTACGGCTCTTGCCCCATTTGGTGCCAGACAGCCGGCAGGTTAGCCAGGACTATCTGGACCAAATCCTCAACCAACTCTATAAGGTCGGCGACTGGTATGCTTATGCCCAGACCGTCCTCCAGTCCGAGGATGCCACTTACGGCTACCTCAAGACTCTCTACATTGCCTGGGCACCGGGGCAGGAAGCTGGCCGTCTAGGTCTGGCCTTCCAAGTACCAAGCGACCCGGCCGGACGAGGCCTGGTCTTGACGACTGAGCCCCTGGAGCTAGAAGCCTATGGCAATCTGACCTACCTTAAGAACTATTTGAAGGGAGGGGACTAGGATGGCCACCAGTCCAGATTATCTAGCCTTTATCCTAGACCTTTGCCAGCATGACCAGCGGGTCACCAGTCGAGCCATGATGGGCGAGTACCTGCTCTACTATCAAGGAAAATTAGTGGGCGGTCTCTACGATAACCGCCTGCTAGTCAAGCCGGTGCCTGCCGCCCTATCCTATCTAGCCAAAGAAGCCAAGGCTATTCCTTATCCGGGTGCCAAGCCCATGATTGAGGTGGAGGACCTAGAGCAATCAGGCTATGTCCTGGCCTTGTTTGAAGCCATGTGGCCTGAATTACCGGCCCCCAAGCCTAAGAAAAAGTCAAAGGAGGACAAGACATGATTCAATTAGTAGAAGCAGCTCACGACCGCTCGCAACTAGTGGCCAAGGTCTTAGCCGACCTGCCTGAATGGTTTGGTCTGCCAGACTCCACCCAGGAATACATTGACCAGGCCAGCGACCGTGTCTGCTTTCAAGCAGGGGAGGGCTGGGGCTTTATCACTCTTCAAGAAACTTCCCCTGTCTGCCTAGAAATCCACTGCATGGGCGTCCTCAAAGCCCATCAAGGCCAGGGCCTGGGGCGACAACTCATGGCTGCGGCTGAGCACTATGCGATCAGCCAGGGCTATCATTATTTGCAGGTCAAGACCGTGGCCCCGGGGCACTATGAGGCTTATGATGCCACCAATGCCTTCTACCAGGCTTGTGGCTACGAGGCCATTGAAGTCTTCCCGGATCTCTGGGATGAGTGGAATCCCTGCTTACTTCGACTCAAGTATCTCAAGCCCAATTAATAAAATGAGGTGAATGCCATGTTAGAAACCAAACGCGTTTCAGTTTTAGAAATTATCTATGATTTTGTTTTTGTTACCGGCCTGTTCACGCTGCTCTATATGTTAGCAGATATTACCAAGTATCCCCTGGAGACCAACCTGATCTGGCGTTTTGCCCTGACCCTGTCGGTCATTCTCTATGTCTGGTTCAGCCAAGCCGCTTACAACAATCGTTACTTGAAGGAAGGGCCCCTGGACTATGTCTGTCATTTCTTCGATATGACCGTCTTCCTCTTCCTCTTTAAAGGCAATACGGCTTCTTGGAAGGATAGCTGGGTCCTCTTGTCAGCGTGTCTGGCCTTCCTCAGCCTCAGTCTGGCCCTACGTTACGGCCTTCAATGGCTCAAGGCCCAGGATGACCAGGACAAATACTTTGCTGCTAGCTATGCCTTGATTTTCTTGGCTCAAGGGGTCTTGCTCCTGCTGGGCACCAAGTTGTCTTATGAATGGGGCGTCGCTGCTTTGGTAGTAGCAATTCTAGCTGGCTGGTTAGCGCCATTTTACTTTTTGCGTGACCGCCAAGTGCCAGCCCTGGACTTCGACCGGTTGAAGGACCGCACTTCGCTCATGACCATGATGTACTCAGCCGGCTTGGTTGTCCTCAGCTTGGGTACCTTCCTATCTCTGGAAACGACCACCTTACTAGGTCTTATCCTCATTAGCTGCCTCATTCTCCACTATAAGGTTCAAATCGACCGAGTGCCGCAAGGGGCCGACCAGTCAGCTGCTGGCTTTATTTACAGCCACTATGTGATTATGATTGGCTTGAGTCTTATCATTATTGCCTTGGGTGGCTTTATGACCCCTTATGTGCGCATCAGTCATATTGTGGACCTAAGCTATGCCGGCTTGGCTGTTTACTATCTGGGCATTCTCTTGCTGAGCTTTAAGAGAAAGCCTGAATTCTTGGGTGGCTTTGCTACGTGGAAAATCTATCTACCTCTCTTAGTAGGCTGGATCCTATCCTTGCGTTCACCTGCCACAGACGACGTGGAATTAGTCCGCCTAGTAGTGGTAGTTGGCTTGATTTTTGCCGGCCAAGTTTACTTGCTTAAGAAGTCGGAACAAGAGCCAGCGCCAGTCTTAGAAGGAGCGCCAGCTCAAGGTGACCAAGGTCAAGCACCAGAGGCGGCTGAAGAAACGCCTGTAAGAGAAGTGGCTGAAGAAGTAGCACTTGAAATTGAACCTGCTGAATCAGAACTTG
>ERZ772958.110-NODE-110-length-34783-cov-5.705483_pt1 | contig 34783 bp, 29 predicted proteins | sample MGYA00580681_ERZ772958 | MGnify/ENA primary metagenome ERZ772958 (study PRJEB29015, sample SAMEA2738089) | human oral metagenome | biome: human oral; feature: human-associated habitat; material: saliva | place: China | collected 2275 ...
ACGATGCGCAGGTGCTTGCTTGGGCTGCCGCCGTGGAGCAGCACTCGACGCACCCTCTCGCCGCCGCCATCGCCGCCGCGGGCCAGGGGGCCCTCGCCGCGCAGGACGTGACGGAGGAGGCCGGGCACGGCATCGGCGGTACCGTCGACGGCCGCCGGGTGACGGTGGGTAGCCCCCGCTGGATCGACGCCGGACCGCTCAAGGCCCGGGTCAAGGACCTGGAGGCCGAGGGCCAGACCTGCGTGCTCGTGGCCGTCGACGGCTGCCTGGCCGGGGCGATCGGCGTCCGCGACGAGCTGCGCCCCGAGGTCCCCGAGGCCGTGCGCACGCTGCGAGGGCAGGGGATTGAGGTGAGCATGCTCACCGGCGACAACGCCCGCACCGCCCACGCGCTCGGGCAGATCGCCGGGATCGGCGACGTTCACGCCGAGCTGCGGCCCGAGGACAAAGCCCGCATCGTCGCCCAGCTCTCCGAGGCCTCACCGACTGCGATGATCGGCGACGGTATCAACGACGCCCCCGCCCTGGCCGGTGCGACTGTGGGCATCGCGATGGGCGCGACCGGCTCCGACGCCGCGATCGAGTCTGCCGACGTCGCCTTCACCGGGCGCGACCTCGGCCTGATCCCGCAGGCGCTGCGGCATGCCCGCCGCGGCCGGGCGATCATGAACCAGAACATCGTGCTGTCCCTGGCGATCATCGCCGTGCTGCCGCCGCTGGCCATCACCGGCGTGCTCGGCCTGGCCGCGGTCGTCCTCGTCCACGAGGTCGCCGAGGTTGTCGTTATCGCCAACGGGCTGCGCGCAGCGCGTGCCCACAAACGATAGGGGTGGCATCGAACGTCATAACTCAGACATGTGCTAGCGCATATCGATAACGCCGGTACCGACCTCAATATGCTTTGTGCGGGCAGCAATCGCGGAGAGCAAGGGCATGGGTGAGGCACCCTGGGGCGCAAAATGATGCACCCTGAAGTAGGCGCCATTGACACCTAGATCGTCGGCAGCGACCGACAATTCAATAGCCTGATGAAGGGCATCGCGCCCGCTCAGTCCGCGCCTTCCGTCCCGTGCGTAGTGTCCAAAGCTCAGGAAACCGAAGGCCTTCAATACTTACTCTTGAGATTCGAGCCAGTGCTGCGCATCAAGAGCAGCGCGGCAACCGGAACCCGCAGCGGTAATCGCCTGACGATAGGTATGGTCAACAGCATCACCGCAGGCGAAAACACCCGGGAGGTTGGTTGCGGTCCCCGGATCGTTGACCACAATGTAGCCCGCCTCGTCCAGTGCCACCTGATCGGCGATCAGCGAGGTGCGGGGAAGGTGCCCGATCGCAACGAAAACGCCTTCAGCTTCCAGGACACTCTCGGAACCATCAACGGTGTTGCGCAGGCGCACGCCCGTCACCGAAGAATCCCCAAGAACCTCCTCAACAACGGAATTCCACACGAACTCGATCTTCGGGTTAGCCGCAGCACGATCAGCCATCGCCTTCGAAGCACGCAGCTGGTCACGACGGTGAACAACCGACACCTTCGAGGCAAACTTCGTCAGGAAGGTCGCCTCTTCCATGGCAGAATCCCCACCACCGACAACGATCAGGTGCTTGTCACGGAAGAAGAAACCATCGCAAGTCGCGCAGTAGGACACACCGCGACCAGAGAACTCTTGTTCACCGGGCACATCCATGTGACGGTATTCGGAGCCGGTCGCCAGAATCACCGTGCGCGCCTGAAGGGTCTCGTCCTCAAGGGTGATCGTCTTGATATCGCCCTCAAGAGAAAGCGCGTAGGCATCCTCGTAACGCACTTCCGCGCCGAACTTCTCGGCCTGCTGACGCATCTGGTCCATGAGCTCCGGACCCATGATGCCCTCGGGGAAACCCGGGAAGTTCTCGACCTCGGTCGTGTTCATCAAAGCACCGCCAGCCGCAAGCGCACCAGCGACAACAACGGGCTTAAAACCCGCGCGAGCAGTGTAAATAGCTGCCGTGTACCCCGCGGGGCCAGAACCGACAATAACGACGTCATGGATGTGTTCAGACATGGTGTCTCCTATGGGCAAGTTGCGGTTACTTCACTGACAGCTCGCTGATCCACGCCCATGCGCGACCATCTTGCGAGGTTGGCATCTTGCGGAAGGTAATGCTGATGGCATCGGTTTCCACGGGATGTGCCAGTTTGATGTCCGTTGTGGGAGAGAACGTCGTGGTAGCGATTTCTGTTCCCTCTCGAGGCGAATTGGGATCTACAGCACGAACAACGCCTTCGCCGCCAGTCGTCGAGGGATCCATCGTCAAGGTGATTTCAGAAACCGTTGACTTCTTCTCGAACTTCACGAGCACGGTGACCGCGGTGTCGTCTAGGAACTGGTTGTAATCGAAGTAGCGCGAGTGCCAGCTGGTCTTTGCGTCTCCATCGATCATGTTGACGGCCATTTCTTCGTGGTCGCCCTTGTCATCCTTCCACGACAGCACAGACACACTGGAGATCACCGGCGTCACAGTTGTCGCCTGTGAAGGATTCTCGGAAGGCTGAGCCGATGCGGAAGCCGAAGGCGAGGCGCTCTTCGCCTGGTTCACGATGTCGTCAACACCAGAGTGCTTGACCGGGCTGAGTACGGTTGCACCCGCCCAAATGGTTGCGAGAACCGTCAGCACTGCGGCAAAGATAATCGTCGGGCGCGTGGGATCAATTCCGCGCTCCGCGCCTTCACCTCCCGAGGCCGGTGTTCCCTGTGCGCGGCCATCTTCGCCTCGGCCGCCACCGTTTCCACCACCGGTACCACCGCTGTGGCCGCTACCTGCAAAGGAAGCACCAGCGTGACCGACGCGCGCGGCAGCCGTCGCCGCCACGCCCTCGGCAGCAGCAGCGCCGCCCACAACAGCACCCTGAGCAAAACCCTTGGGATGCGGTGCGGGGATACGAGAAGGAGAAGGTGTAGAAGGAGACTTTGCGGCGGAAGTTTCGGCCACGGCCTCGGCAGCTGCAGCACCCAAGGGAATACCAGCCGGAGCGGTCGCATCAACGTCGTAGACGCGTGCCGTAGCCGGGAGGGTCGGAACAATGGGAAGTTCAGGCTTGGCCTGGCTCATCTCGACGCGGCCTCGGGAACTGTGGTTCTCCTGGGGAAGCGTGGGTTGCGAGGCAGGAACTACCGGCGCGGGAGTCTGCGGCGCGGGAGCCGGCTCATGCGGCGCATCGGGATTGACGATCTCATCGAAAGCAGGCACGGAGAGGTCGACGGAGAGCGGAACCCAGCGAGGCATACCTTCGGCAGGGGTGCGGTGATCCTCAGCGGACATGACTTCCTCCTTGCGTGATGCTGCCAGCCTATTATGAATGCTCTCGGGACGCTGCGGCGACGGCGCGGCCGAAAGGAACGCACACAGCGCTGCGGGAAGACGCAAACGAGTGAGCAGGGGACGAATACTGGTTGCAGATTCTTGAGGGTTAATGAAGCGCATCGCAAGCATGTAGATCACGGTGACGACGATTGCCACGACCCCGAACTTCACGCCAGAGACCAGCCAGCGCACCAGTTTCGACGAAATCGTCGTGTAGATCCCCATGAGCCACAGCACGCCAAAACCGACGACTCCAGCCACAACTGCGCAACAGACATAGGTCAGGTAGGAGCGCACAATGAGCGAAGAATTGACGAAGCGATTGCGATTACCAACCCAACGCATCGCAATCAAACCCTGAACGATGCGGCACACTGTTTCACCAAGAGCCGCGCCGATGACCCACCAGCGCACACCCGTCGCAAAGTAGATCGACCACCCAACGATGATCTGCAAAATGGTGGGGACAATGCCCATCAGGAACACGGGCTTTGCGTCCTCGTAAGCGAAGAAGACTCGCTGGCTCATGAGCACGATTCCCGTCGAGGCCACACCGGGCATGAGGGAAACCAAGATCAGCGCGTAGGAAGAGATCAGTTCGGGCCTGGTCGTATTGGTGACGACCAGCTGCATCATCGGGGCAGCGCCCGCCATGAAGATCGCGGCAGCAAGAACCGTCAGGGAGGTAATGAGGCGAATACCCGTGTGGTAGTGCTCGGCAACCTCCCTGTCGTTGTCTTCGGCGACCGCGTAGTTCAAACGCGTGAAGATCGCGGTCGCAAGAGAAACAGTGATGACTGACTGCGGGAGCATGAAGATCAAGAACGCAGCCGAATATCCGGCGAGACCCGCGATGGGCTGGGGGTTCTGGTTGAGGTAGTTATCTGCGATCGAGGCGATGGCGTTCGTTGAGAGAACACCAACTTGGGACACGCCCAAGGTGGCAAATGTCCAGCCTGCAACCTTCGAGGCCGAGCCGAAAGAAGTCCCACGGAAGTGGAAGTCAGGCTTGAATGAGATTCCCGCTCGTCTCATGGGAATGAACAAAACCAGTGCCTGGCACACAACACCCAAGGTCGTTGTCACCGACAAGAGCCAGAATTGCGGGGAGGTGAAGTCTGTGATGGCGAAATCTTCGTGGGAACCCCACAGAGCCAAGAAAGCGGTCAGACCTGCGATTGCAATGACGTTATTGAGCACCGGTGCCCACATATAGGGGCCGAAAACTCCGCGTGCATTGAGGAGCTCACCGAGCAGGTTATAAAGCCCGTAGAAGAAGATTTGCGGCAAGCACAAGAAGGCGAAGGAAACCGCAAGGGAGCGAATTTCCATACTGTAGCCCGGCGCCATGATGATGATGAGAAGTGGCGCAAGAAGGGTCGAAACAAAAGCCACGAGGAAAAGGATCGTTCCGGCCAGTGTGATGAGGCGGTTGATGTAAACCTGGCCCTCATCTCTCTTGAGTGCGCGAACAATCTGCGGGACCAAGACGGCGTCGAAAACGCCGGAGGCAAGGAGATTAAAGATCGTGTTGGGCAGGGTGTTTGCTGTCTGGAATGCAGCAGAGACCGCACCGCCGGCCGAACCCAACGCCGCCAATAGCATTGCGGTCTTGATGAAGCCAAGGACTCGGGAAACCATTGTTCCCGAGGCCATCAATACGCTGGCCCGTAAAAGCGAACCGTTGCGAGCCTGGCTTTCACTCATTCCTGATCCTCTTCATGTGACTCGGATGTCGTCGGCTTGGCCGGGGGACGCCCGGCTTTCACGAATGCTCCGGTGGACAGTGGAACGTTGACCGTCCCTTTTTCGACGCCGCCAACGCCGGGTAAGTGTGAAGATTCCTCAGTGGTAGCGGCTTTGAAGCGGCGCCGAACCGTGCGGATAATTCCGCCGACGAAGGCAAGTCCGACAAGAACTGCCATGACGACTGTTGCCGCATCTTCCCATCCGGCGCGCATGCGGACTAAAACCCTTTGCGAATCATCAAGGACGGTTCCGCTGGGTGTCGATACCTTGTACGTCACGCGTATATCGCCCGAGCCGATGGCCGTCACGGGTACTTCAACCGTTGAAGAAGAATTCGCCGGAATCGTGGCCGTCGAGGTACTAGTGACGCGCAGTCGGGGATCGCCCGGGAGCAAAGTGACCTCGACATTGACCGGCCACGGCAAAGAATTGCGCACGCGAACAGGGAAATTAGCGCTCTTGTTAATGAGGTTGACCGCGTTAGAAGACTCAACCGATACAGAGGAGCTAAAAGTATTGAGCGACTGAATGCTGCTCACGATCGTCTCGGATCGCTGATCTCCAAGGTCTGCCCGAAGCGCGCTTGAAACGGTTGTATCCACCCTCAGGCGAGCTGCATCAACGTTTTCCGTTGCTCCCGCCAAGGGAAGAGTAGCCGCGTAGGCGCCGCTCAACGCGCTCATCTCTGAGCGAAGTGAGTCGCTAAAAGGCGAATCTTGGACGGCCGTACGCTCGATGTCTGTTGCCTCGGAGTTCACCAAGTCGCTGAAGGAAATCCCCTCAACCCAGCGGTTATCGAGGATTGCTCGCACGCGCTCAAGCCGGGTCTCGTCCAGTGAGGAAGAACGGTGAAGTGGAACGAAAAGTGTCCGCGACAAGCTCGGGCGCTCGCGGGTGATCATCGCGGTCATGGCCGTGAGGAACTGCTGGGTATCGAGCTCGTCATCAAGGCTTTGGGCATCCCACGAGAGCAGATCCGTCATGGGCGAGAGGGAACTGAGAGCCGTGTAGCGTTCGCCTGAGTGATCATCCTTATCGGTAATGGTCTGACCATCGGCTGAGAGCTCAACTTTCGCCATGGAGGTGAAGTTTTGCTCGCTTTCGGGCGCTAGCTCGCCGGGTGGAGCAATGAAGGTTGAGCCAAGCTGCCCGTTCAAGGACTGCTTTCCCCAACTTCCCGAGGTCGTCCATGACACGTTATCGATGAGCTTGGGTGCCGCAGTATTGTTCTGGGTCTGGCTTGCCTCGCCACTTGGTGAGGGACTTGGGCTTTGCGAGGCCTCACTTGGGCTGGCAGAGGAGCTTGGGCTGGCAGAGGAGCTTGCACTGGCAGAAACCGAGGCGCTTGCCGAGGAACGGGAGGACGAGGGAAGGAGAGCCTGCGTCTTGGCAAGAGTCGTAGGAACCTGTGCCCGCGAGTCGACAAGATACTTCATGATCGTGTCGTTATTGAGAGTTGTTGCAAGCGTCAGGTCCGCATCGTTACTGGGTAGAGCCACGAGCTCACGGGTGCGTTCAAAGAAGGTCTGGAGGAAAGCAGCGCGCGTATGGCGATCAGCGGTGATCTCGGCCTCGGAACGAGGGGTAGCGGAAGAGGAAGGAGACGGCGAGGCGCTGGTTGCGGAAGTGGAAGGAGACGGCGAGGCGCTGGCCTCGGAAGAAGAAGCAGAAGGCGTTGGCGAAGAAGACGAGGCGCTGGAAGTTGCGCGATCTTCAGGAACGGTGAGCTCGTCGACCAGAGTTTGCGAGTCGGTCGCGAAAGTTACTCCCGACATGGATGCCGCAGACAGGATCGAATAGGAATCACTGGTCATGCGTGGAGTTGAGGACGTCCAGGGCAAGAGAACATTGACGCGCGTATGTTCAAGGGAGTATGCCGAATCCCAGATCAGAATGGAGCGGTCACTTCCCCGGTTTTCATCACCTTCAACGACGACCGTGATACCTCGTGGCCCCCACTCAAAGTCCGAGTTGAAGGGGAGGTCTTCAAAAGGAATTGTCATATGGAAGGGCTGTTCGGCGCCGGGCTGGATTGTTGCTTCCAAGGTTCCTGTATGCACGCGCCGACCTTGATAGGACTTCCCCGTCACATAAGCCGAGAGGTCCGAAGCGGTCAGCGGTGAATAAGTCTGAACATAAGCATCCAAAGACGGATTCTGGATGGGCTTATCTGTCAGATTGCGGACAACGCCCGAGACCTGCACATTGTTTTGAGCAGTGATCACTCGCGGTTCGAGGCGGTTAATCCGAACGTCCACTCCCAATGCCTGGGGTGCCTCGCCCAAAACCTCCGGTCGCGCGCTGGATTGAGGTGCAAGCGCTGCGGGTAAGGCTGACGCTGCCGAGGCCTCGTGAGTGCCCGCGGTGGGAAGTGAGGCAAGGGTGCTCGCGTTCGCGGGTTGAAGTGAAAGAAGCAGGGCGCCGAGGGGCACAAGAGTCAGTGCAATTCGAGTGGCTCGCAGTCGCGTCATGATGCATCCCGGTAAAGCAAGTCCAAAGCGATCCCGACAATGCGCCTCTCGTTGGGGTAAGCCAAGTCATGCGAGAGCTCACGCAAGGGGACCCAAGCGGCGTCCTCGGCCTCGTGATCCGGATCTCCCTCAACGGTGATGGACCCGGAAATGTAACCCATCAGGTAGTGGTGGACAACCTTGTGGATCCGCCGATCTACGCCGGAAAACCAATAATCGATCGAGGCGAGGTGGCGGATGATGCGCCCGTGAATACCGGTTTCTTCAGCGACTTCGCGAAGAGCGGCTTCTTCGGGAGACTCCAAGCCTTCAAGATGCCCCTTGGGGAGGCACCACTCAATCTTCCCCGAGCGATTCCGTCTGGCGATGATCGCTGCGTAGGGCTGGCCATTGCGAACATCGACAACGATGCCCCCGGCAGAAGTCTCAGAGGAAACGGGAAGGAAATGAGGGGCCGAATTCGCTGCACGCAACGAAGGATGACGACGCGGAGGCTGAGGCACTCCGGGTCGTAACGCTTCAGAAGGTACAGTCATAGTTCCACTTTAAGCGGGATTACCCCTCCGGGTCAGGTCGCACCATCGGTCGAGTGGGAATTACCGCACTTTTTACAGCCTGTGCTATGGCTGCGAGTGACCTTATTCCCGTGTCAACCATGGATGAAGCCGTGATGCGAGCAAGCCAAAGAAGGCCAAAACATGGCATGCTGGAGGGGATGAGTACACAACTGTCGCGAACAATGGGTCAAGCCCGCTCTCACGCACCCCGCCCCTCTGGTTTAGGCGAGGGTGATTTGGGTCTACTCATGGCCCAGGCGAAAGAGGCTTTCTCCCGTATTCCCAAGGAAATCCTCGAACTGGGCGAGATCTTCACCCAGGCCGGTGAGGAAATCAGCTTGGTCGGAGGACCGGTTCGCGATGCTTTTTTGGGGCTGACCCCTCACGATTTTGACTGCACGACCTCTGCTCGCCCAGAGAAAACCGAAGAGCTTCTTGCTCAGTGGGGACACTCAACCTGGGATATCGGCCGCGAGTTCGGCACCATCGGTGGCAGGCGTGGCAATTTTGTCGTCGAGGTGACGACCTATCGCACTGATTCTTATGAAGTGGGGTCGCGAAAGCCCGAGGTCGAATACGGCGACACTTTGGAAGGTGACCTCACTCGACGTGACTTCACCGTCAATGCTATGGCGATGCGCCTGCCGCAATTGGCGCTCGTCGACCCCCATGACGGCCTCTCTGATCTGGCCGTTGGTCGTCTTCGCACCCCGGTTAGCGCACTGCAATCCTTTGATGATGACCCGCTGCGCATCATGCGAGCCGCACGCTTTAGCGCCCAGCTTGGCATTGACGTGGATGAGGACGTCATGGACGCCATGGAATCTATGGCGGGCCGCTTGGAGATTGTTTCGGCAGAGCGTATTCGCGCTGAACTCGAGCGACTGATTATTTCCCCGTGGCCCAGGCGAGGCCTTGAACTCATGGTCCACACGGGCGTTGCTGACATTGTTCTTCCTGAATTGTCAGCCCTCGTGTCAACAGTTGATGAGCACAATAGGCACAAGGACGTCTATCAGCACACGCTCACCGTCTTGGATCAGGCGATCGACCTGGAGACCGACGCGGATGGCCCGGTTCCCGGGCCGGACTTTATCTTGCGTTTTGCTGCCCTCATGCACGACGTCGGTAAGCCGGCTACGCGCTGCTTCGAATCCAATGGCACGGTCTCTTTCCACCATCATGAATTGGTGGGCGCAAAGATGACGCGCAAGCGCATGAAGGCTCTGCGTTTCGACAAGGCCACGACCGATGCCGTATCTGACTTGGTTGCTCTTCACTTGCGTTTCCACGGTTATGGCGATGCGAAGTGGAGCGATTCGGCGGTTCGTCGCTACGTCGCGGACGCGGGAGAACTTCTCGAGCGCCTTCACCGCTTGACCCGAGCAGACTGCACGACTCGAAATAAGCGCAAGGCCGCATTCTTGTCTGCTGCCTATGACGATCTAGAAGAACGTATTGCCGCGCTGCGCGCGCAAGAAGAACTCGACGCGATCCGTCCTGATCTTGATGGGGATCAGATCATGGAGATTCTGGGGATCCGCCCCTCTAAGGCCGTGAAGATGGCGCGCGACTACCTCCTTGACCTGCGCATGGAAAATGGGCCGATGGGCGAAGAGGCCGCTCGCGAGGCCCTGCTTGCGTGGTGGGCATCCGATGAGGTGCGCGAAGTCGCCGAAGAGTATCAGGCCCAGCAGGCTCGCTGGGAAGAAATGGTCGCGCAGAAGAGGGCTCGTAAACGTCGCGCTGCCAGCGAAAACTAAGCCGATCCGGAGCTACCTTTAGGCAATTGCCTGCCTTTCTGCGTAGGCTAGTCACGATGAACCTATGCTGAAAGGCTGGATTTCGTGGCACCTTCACAAGCAAACGACGATCAGGGACGTCGTGCCCTTCCCTCGCGAGCCGAGGCGACTCGACGTCGACTTGCGCAGCAGGCCCGTCGTGAAGGCGAGGGAACCATCCCCCAGACACCTGCTTCTTCTGCGCCAAAGCGCACTTCAGCGGTTGCACGAGTTTCTCGCACTTCCTCGAGCGGGGCAGCAGCCAGTTCAAGCGGAAGTCGGCGCGCAAGCACTCGCGCGGCCTCGTCAGGGAGTACCTCGCGCACGGGGTCGACGCGTCCGGCATCACGTACAGCAGCGGCCGGTAAGGGCGGCGGAAAGAAAAAGGGACCGACCAAAGGCAAGAAGAAGCGTAGCCTTGCAGCACGGATTGCACGAGGGGTCTTCTACACCTTCCTCGGCTTCATTATTGCCGGCCTTGGTACCTTCCTCATCGCCTACGCCTCGTTGAAGATTCCGCAGGCGGATCAGGTTGCTCTTGCGCAGACGACGACCGTTTATTACGCCGATGGCACCACCGAGATGGGCCGGATGTCGCAGGTGAATAGGAAGATCATCGATTCCAGTACCTTGCCTGACTATGTTGCACACGCCGTGGTTGCCTCGGAGGATCGCACCTTCTACACGAATTCGGGTGTCGACCTCAAAGGTATCGGTCGCGCGCTGGTCAACAATATTAGGGGTGGGGCGCGTCAGGGTGCGTCGACCCTGACCCAACAGTATGTTGAGCGCTACTACGTCGGCGAAACGACCGGTTATGTGGGGAAGGCCAAGGAAGCGATCCTTGCTCTCAAGATCAATCGAGAGCAGACCAAGGACGAGATCATTGGCAACTACCTCAACACCATTTACTTTGGTCGCGGTGCTTACGGTATTGAAGCCGCATCTCAGGCTTACTTCGGTCACGAAGCAAAGGATCTCACCCTTTCCGAGGCCGCAATGATCGCCGGGATTATCCCCGCTCCTTCTGCGTGGGACCCGGCAGTCGATGAAGAGAAAGCACGCTCGCGTTGGCAGCGCGTCATCAACCTGATGGTTGAGGACGGTTGGATTTCGCAGGCAGATGCAAACGCTGCTGAGTTTCCAAAGACCATTGATCCCGATACCTTGGGTGGTCCGACGATGGAAGGTCCAACCGGCTATCTCATGGAGCAGGTTCGGAGTGAACTCGCGGCAGAAGGCTTTACGGCAGATCAGCTGGCGACCGGTGGATACCGCATCATTTCGACGATTGATAAGGACAAGCAGGATCAGGCTGTTGCCGCTGCGGAGTACATGTACACGGTGCGCGGATGGAATGAAGACACCATGCACGTGGCACTCACCTCGCTGGACCCTGCAACGGGCGAGATCGTCGCGGAGTACGGCGGTAAGGATTACCTCACGCGCCAGCAAAATGCGGCAACGCAGGACATCATGGCTGCCGGTTCAACCTTCAAGCCTTTCGCCCTGGTTGCTCACGCCGAGCAGGGGGGCTCGATCTACGACGTTTACGATGGCTCCTCGCCCAAGACCTTCCCTGGAATGTCGCGCGCGGTGAGCAACGATTTTGGTGTGTCTTGGGGCCGTCAGAACCTGGTGAACGCAACGAAGAACTCGATCAACACCGTTTTCGTTGGACTCAACCAGGAAGTTGGCCCCGCAACAACGAAGAAGGTCGCGATCGACTTGGGAATCCCCGAGGACACGAACGGTTTGGATGACTCGCTGCTCAACGTCTTGGGCTTTGCTGCTCCCCACAACATTGACCTTGCGCGTGCCTATTCGACGATCGCTTCGGGTGGAAAGCGAACCACTCCGCACATTGTCCGCGAGGTTCAAAACTCTGATGGCTCCAAGGTCTTCAAGACAAACGTTGACCCGGAGCAGATCTTCGATACCAAGACCATGTCGACCGTCCTTCCTGCGCTTGAAGCAGTGACCGCTTCGGGTGGTACTGCCGAAGCCGCGGCCGCACTCAAGCAGGACACCGGCGGTAAGACCGGTACCTCCGAAGACCAAAAAACCGCACAGTTTGTTGGTTTCACGCCTGAACTGGTCACCGCAGTGAGCATGTACCAGCTCGACGAGAACGGCAATCCCGTTTCTTTGACGAATATCGGTGGGCTTGGCCAATTCCACGGTGGTGACTGGCCGGTGACCGTGTGGATGCGCTACATGAAACAGGCGACTGCGAACCAGACGAAGCTCCACTTCGATTGGTACACCCGCCAGTCGGCTACTCCTGTGGTCCCCGCCCCCCAGGTTTCGACGACACCTACGCCTACCGAAGAGACGCCCACTCCGACCCCCGAGGCGAGTGAGTCGACACAGGGTGAGGTGCAGCCGACCCAGACTCCGACTGCTCAAAATACGGGTGCGGCGGGCTCTGAGGGCGGCGGTCCGAGTCGGGCAGAAGGCAGGTAGTTTCGAGGGCTCCATCGGCGCGGACACGTCTTCGAGCGTCGAATGGAGCGCTGCTCAGGCAGCTGCCTGACACCCGTGAAAAAGAAAGACAAAAGGCCGGGGCCTCCCGAAAGGGAGTGCCCCGGCCCTCTTTATGGTCTTGTCAGACGCTCACTTGACAGCCAGCACGCGGACCTTGAGGTTCGCGGTGACTTCGGAGTGAAGGTTGACCGTCACGGTGTGGTCACCGGTGGTCTTGATCGGGTCATCGATGATCACGCGACGACGATCGATGGTCTGGCCCAGCTGTTCCTTCACTGCTTCTGCAATCTGAGAAGCGGAGACGGAACCGAAGAGGCGTCCATGTGCGCCAACCTTGCTGTTCACGGTCACAACCGCGGCCTGCAGGGCATCGCGCACGATGCGAGCATCGTCGATGGACGCGATCTCACGACGGCGGCGAGCAGCAGCCATCTGATCGATCTGAACCTGTGCACCCTTGGTCCATTTGGTGGCGAAGCCACGGGGGATCAGGTAGTTACGAGCGTATCCAGCCTTGACCTCGACGACATCGCCGGCGGATCCGAGACGATCCACATCGTGGGTGAGGATGAGCTTGGTAGTTGCCATTTTTCAGTCCTTCCCTTCGAATCAGCGGCCGGTAGAGGTGTAGGGCAGCAGAGCCATTTCGCGTGCGTTCTTGACGGCGCGAGCAATGCGACGCTGCTCCTGGACGGAGACACCGGTGACGCGGCGAGCGCGGATCTTGCCGCGGTCCGAGATGAACTTACGCAGCAGAGCGGTGTCCTTGTAGTCGATCGATTCGATCTTGGCCGACTTCAGCGGGTTGGCCTTCTTCTTGATGGGCTTATTGCGAAGTTGAGGCTTCGCCATGATGTTCTCCTTGATGATCTGAGCGAGTGAACGCTCCCAAGCATGTGTTCAGCACGTGTGTGCGCCGGTTACTTGGCGCGCGGTGCGATTTAGAAGGGCGGATCCTCGGCGAAAGAGGTCGCAACACCGGAATCGGATGTGCGCCACGGATCGTCTTGGGAACCGCCGGCAGGTGCGCCGTAGCTGGCCTGGCTCTGCGAGTAACCACCTTGGTTTCCGTAGCCCTGCTGCTGTCCGTATCCGCCGCCCTGGGAGTAGCCTCCCTGGGGTGCGCCTGCCGAGGCCTGGCCGCCCGTGCGGGTGACCTGTGCCTTTGCGCGACGCAGTGAGGGGCCGACTTCTTCGACCTGAAGTTCGACGACGGTACGGCGTTCGCCCTCACGGGTTTCGAAAGAACGCTGCACGAGGCGACCGGTGACAATGACGCGCATTCCCTTTCGCAGGGATTCGCCGACATTTTCAGCCATTTCGCGCCAGACGGAGCAGCGCATGAACAGGGTTTCCCCGTCCTTCCATTCGCCGCTTTGGCGGTCGAAGGAACGCGGGGTGGATGCCACCGTGAAGTCGGCGACGGGTGCTCCGCTCTGCGTCCAACGCAGTTCCGGATCATTGGTCAAATTGCCAATGATCGTGATGACGGTTTCTCCAGCCATTGGATCTCCTTGGTGGGCTGTGTGAGGTGATTGCTCAGGTGAGCGAAGGTCAGTGGGCGTCCGGACGCAGGAGCTTCGTGCGCAGGATGGACTCGTTCAGAGTCATCAAGCGGTTGATTTCCAGCGCAATTTCGGGGGTGGTCGTCATGTTGATGACAACGTAGATACCCTCGGAACGCTTGAGAATGTCGTAGGCAAGACGACGCTTGCCCCAGATGTCGACCTTTTCGACGGAGCCGCCGTTAGCGGTGACCTGCTCGAGGTACTTCTCCATCTGCGGGGCGACGGTGCGCTCGTCGATCGAAGGATCGAGGATCACCATCAGTTCGTATTCACGCACGTTGATACCCACCTCCTGTGGTCTTCGCGGTCACGGTATTTCCGTGACAGGAGGGTCATGCGTTGCAATCACCGGAGTTCCACCGGCTTTTGCACACGGACACATGGGTGTCCGCGAGACTGAGTTCCATCCCGGGTGGGTGGAAACAGTCCAGCGTCCAAGTCTAGCGTTTTTTCAGCTTCCTGTCACGAGCGGTGAATCACACTGCGGCCTGCGATGGAGCGAGCGAATCATCCCGTGGAATAAGCGCATTTCGCGTCGAAAACCACGTGATCCACGAGTTCGTGATCGCTCGAGTCACCATGTACAAGCCGGTTACCAAACCAATGAGTACCGCTACCGCCGCGGTCTCACTCAGGTAGGGCCGAAGAAGCGTAAATCCCCACAGCGCGGGAAGCAGGATCGCGAGGTTGAGGAATGCTGCCTTTGCCAAGGAAGCTCCGCGCCCTGCACCGATCAAGACACCGTCGAGCAGGAACGCGTGTGATTGTGCGGGGAAGAAGACCGCATTGACGATGACCGCGGGGATCGCCATGTGGCGGACGACGGCCTCGGAAACGAAGAAAGAAGGGATCCACGGGGAAAGGGAAGCTGTGAGCGCGCCGATGATGACACCCGCTCCGATTCCCCACCACGCGAGGGTGCGAAGCAGGGTGCGCAGTTGCGAGCGATCCCCCGAACCGATGGCGAAACCGACCAGAGTTTGCGAGGCGATCGCAAGGGAGTCGAGAAGGAAGAGCGGGATTTGCCAGGCGGACATGACGACTTGGTAGGCCGCGAGGCCGTTGACGCTGATCGCCGTCGCGCTCCAGATCGAGGTGAGGAAGGCTAGGCGAATTGCGACCGAGCGTGCAAGGAGAGGACCGCCGACGCGCGCGGATTGGCGAATTCCCGTCAGTGACGGACGCAAAGAGACACCCGCGGCTCGTGCTGGGCGGGCGAGGATTGCGACCAAGCTGATGGCCATGACTGTTGAAACGATCGAGGTTCCAATTCCGCTACCGACAATCCCCAGATTGATCCCATAGATGAGGAATGCATTGAGGCCGACGTTGAGGAGAGCGCCAACTCCTGCGGCGATGAGCGGGGTGGTCGTGTCCTTCATTCCGCGCAAAACTCCGGTGGCGGCCATGGTGATCAGCGATGCCGCAAGCCCTGGCAGTGATGCGTGCAGGAATGACGAGGCGTAGGGCATGATTTCCTCGGCTGCTCCCAGTGCTCGCAAGAGGGGAGTGCCGATAAGTGCGAGAACTCCTGCGAGTGTGATGCCGATGATGGCGGCCAACCACGTGGCGTGGACACCGAGCTCGCGGGCACGGCGCTCGTTTCCGGCTCCCATCGCTTGAGCGGTTTCGGCAGTGGTTGAGTAGGCCAAGAAGATCGACATGCCGTAGACCGTGTTGATCACGATCATGGCAAGTGACATGCCGGCGATTTTTTCGGCGCCGAGGTGGCCAACCATTGCGGAGTCGATCGTGAGGAAAAGTGGCTGCGCAATTGTTGCGCCCAGGGTCGGGATCGCGAGGGAGAGGATTTGGCGTGTCAGGCTGGGCTGTTTGCTGTGAGTTTGTGCGGATTCATCGCGCTTAACTGGGGAAGCGCTGGAAATATCCTCGGATGCGTCAGTGAGTGCTGGTTTATCCACGGAAGTGGATTTATCTGTGGATAAAGCCTGTTCAGGACACTCTTGTGCAGTTGATGCAGCCTGATTGTGGATTGCAAGTTGTGACTCCGGTAAACTTTCAATCTGCGATTGAGACATGTCTTTTCGCTGATCGGCGCTATCCACTGATTGTCCCTCCACTTTTTATCCACAGACTGTGTACACATCTGTGGAAAGATCATACTCGGAAAATGGCGGCTTTCCGGGGAAAGCCTAAACTGAAGGCAAGCTGAGAATAGGCTTGTGAAAGACACTTCATCCACAGGGCATGTGGAAGACACGCGGCGCTATCCACAGAGTATCCACAATCCGTCCACATTCGTGTTGAACTTGAGAGTGGCAGTGGCGCTCGCTTGGCAGTAGGCTCGCGTGTACGCGCTTTGCGTTTAACCCCCATCCACATGCGCACAATCCGCCTGAGGAGAGCTTCACACATGGCATCGGAAGACTTCGATCGCACCCCACCCCAAGACATCGACGCAGAGATGTCCGTCTTGGGCTCGATGATGCTCTCAAAAGAAGCAATCACCGATGTCAGCGAAGAAATTCGTGGAAGTGACTACTACAAGCCTGCCCACGAAACCATTCACAACACGATCATCGATCTCATGGGTCGGGGCGAACCCGCGGACGCAGTGACGGTCGTTGGTGAACTTCAAAGGCAAGGGGATCTGTCCAGGGTCGGCGGGGCCTCGTACATCCACAGCCTGATCGCATCGGTTCCTACCGCAGCAAACGCGGGCTACTACGCGCGAATCGTGAAAGAGCGCGCGATCTTGCGTCGCCTCGTAACTGCGGGCACGCGAGTCGTCCAACTCGGTTACGCGGACGCCGGCGGCGATGTCGATGAAATCGTCGACAAAGCCCAGGCGGAGATCTTCGCCGTCGCAGAACGCCAAGCGCAAACCGACTACGTGTCGATGGCCGAGATGTCCGAAAACATCCTCACCGAGCTCGAAAAGATCGAACTCAACCAAGGCAAAGTCGCCGGCGTCCCCACGGGATTCGTTGACCTTGATCGAATGACCGGTGGCCTGCGAGGTGGGCAGATGGTCATTGTTGCAGCGCGTCCTGCGATGGGTAAGTCCACGCTGGCACTTGATTTTTGTCGCTCCGCCTCCATCAAGCACGACATCACATCGGTCATCTTCTCGCTGGAAATGTCCCAAAACGACATCGCCATGCGTATGCTCTCCGCCGAGTCCTCGGTCTTCATGAGCAAGATGATGAAGGGCGAGATGACCGAACGCGATTGGCGCAAGGTTTCGGAAACGACCGGGAAGATCTCCGAAGCCCCGATCTTCGTCGACGACTCAGCGAATGTCACCATGACCGAGATTCGCTCGAAATGCTACCGACTCAAGCAGCAGCACAATCTGGGCCTAGTCGTCGTCGACTACCTCCAGCTCATGACAACGGGCAAGCAGGTCGAATCACGTCAGCAGGAAGTTTCTGTCCTGTCGCGAAACCTCAAGCTATTGGCAAAAGACCTCGATGTCCCGGTCATCGCTGTCGCGCAGCTGAACCGCGGTCCCGAAGCGCGAACCGATAAGAAGCCGATGATGAGCGACCTGCGTGAATCGGGTTCACTCGAACAAGACGCGGACATCATCATCCTCTTGCACCGGCCCGAGTACTACAATCCTGAGGATCGTCCGGGTGAAGCCGACATTATCTTGGCGAAGCACCGTAACGGTGAGACCGGAACAATTCGCGTCCTCTTCCAAGGACATATGGCGCGCTTTGCGAACTTTACCTCTCGCGAGGAACCCGCCTAATGTACGACCTCAATTCGATCACCCCCGCCCAAGCTCAAGACCCCACGATGCCGCCCGAACTCATGGCGCAACTCGCGGCCGAGCGCCCTGACCTTCGTCGGCATCTGCTGAAAAATCCCAGCCTGTATCCGCAATTGCGCCAGTGGATCCTTGACTCCTCTGGGGGAACGCTCGAACCGCAGATTCAGTACACCTCGAGCATGCCGATTGGCCCGAGCGCTTCCGAAATGGGTATGCCCCCGGCCACGGGGATACCGATCATCGATTACGGCGTCCAGGCAGCGCCAACAGCACCGCAGCAGCTTCAGCCGCCTCAGTCTGAACCTGCCCAAGCCACAGCGTCGCAGTACGCTCCAACGCCGATCCCCACCACGGCCTCGTCAGGTGAAGCCGTGGATTGGAGCTGGCGGGAAACGGCGAATAGCGGTCCACTCAGCGACCTCGAGGCCTTCGCAAACGGAACGCGCTCGCGTAAGCCTCGCGGGGAAAAGAGCGTGCGAAACCGCGTGATCGCGGGGATCGTGGTGGCGATTATCGTCGCGGTGGGCGTCGTTATTGCTTGGCGCGTCGCATTCTGATCACGCCGTCGACACTGAGCAGAGCAAGAGCGACCCAGACAATTCCGGTCGCAATCCAGCGCGTCGGCTCCATGTACTCGTGGAAGATGCACACGCCAATAACCAGCTGGATGCTGGGGGAAATGTACTGAAGAAAGCCCAAGAGACCCAGCGGGAGTCCCTGCGATGCCTTGGCGAATGTGATGAGCGGAATGACGGTCAGGATTCCCGCTCCGATGAGCATTGCCAGGTGAAGCTGCCAGGACATCGCACCATCACCGGCGCGCTGAAGGGTATGGAAAGACGTCGATTGGTGGGCAACAAGGTAGGCGTAATACATCCCTAAAATCGGGATGACGACCGCGGTTTCAATGGCCATTCCATCGAGGGGAGCAACCTTGAGTGCGACCTTCTTTTTCACCAGTGAGTACAGGCCGAAGGATGCGGGAAGTGCGAGCGAAATCCATGGGAGCCGGCCGAGCCCCACGATGATGACAATCACTGCAAGAACGCCGAGGCCAAGAGCAACGCCTTGAAGGCGCGAGATTCTCTCGTGGAGAACGACCATCCCCAGGGCGACCGTGAAGAGGGGATTGATGTAATAGCCGAGCGCGGCATCGGTCGTGTGGCCGATGAGGATCGCGTAAATATAGGTGGTCCAGTTGATGACAACCAAGAAACCTGCGGCGGCAAGTGGCGCCATGAGCGCGGGGGTTCGGATCACGCGCCACATTCTGGGCAGGGAGCGAGTCAGTGCCAGTGCAATCAAGCAGGCGATGAAGGCCCATAGCGCTCGGTGAACGATGATTTCCAGCGAGCCGGCCGGTTCAAGAAGGTGGAAGTACAGCGGAAAAAATCCCCACATGACGTGAGTGCCGATACCTAAAGCAAGGTATTTTCCGAAGTGCTCGTTTCGTGTGGGATGTTCGCTGGCCATAAATGCAGGGTATCGGTTTGGGGGTAGTGCTGCCCGGTGGCGCGTGCGATTTTCGGGTGGGCTACCCTGATCACATGTTCATACGCCCCGCCACTACTAATGATGTGGATTTCATCGAGTCCGCTTTTGACCACGCCCGCGAATTCATGCGGGCGAACGGTAACCCGACGCAGTGGCCCAGCGATTACCCCAACCGCAGTGATGCACTCAGGGATATTGAAAGAGGCGAGTGCTTCCTTGTTTGCGATGAACAGGGGCCTTTGGCAGTGTTTAGTTTCGCTCGCGGGCCGGAAGAGGAGTATTCCCAGATTGATGGGGCCTGGCACTTCGATGATGAGTATGGCGTGATCCATCGCCTTGCCAGCGTCCGAGGCCGTGGGGTCACTCGCGTGGTCATGGACTTTTGCGCGGGGCGAGTTCCGTATTTGCGCTGCGATACGCACCTTGATAACGGACCGATGCGCCGAGCGCTGGAGGCTTATGGGTTTGAGCCGTGCGGGATGATTGCGGTACGAGGCCAGTGCCCGCGAATTGCCTACGATGGGTTGTTTTCTCAACTATCGAAATAGTGTCGAGTAATTACTTGCTGAATCAGCTTTCTTCGTTAGGCTGAGGTTGACCTCAACGACTGCGAGGAGGTGCGACGATGGTGTCTTGGTCAGAGGTTCAGAAGTGGAATGCTGGAGTTTTCACGAGTCTTGCACAGCAGGTGGGAGACTCCGCAGAAGGTTGCAAGTCTAATCTCAAGCGTTTTGTGGATGTTCTTGCTGGTTTCGATCTCGAGGGTGCTACCGCAAGTGCGGCTCGTGATCAGGGGCGCTTTCGGATCGAGGCGGCCCGCCGTCAGGTGGAAGACCTTCGTGCTTTACAGGAGATTTTCTTGTGGGCCGAGCACGAAGTCAGTGATATCGCGGCCGATGTGACGAGTATTCATGAGATTGAGCGGACGACGAATATTACGATTTCTGAGTCAGGTGCGGTAGCTCCACGCGATCCGATGGTGTTTTATGGCCGAAATAATCCGTTTGTGGACGATGAGCCAGCGTTGCAGTTCGCTTCCACCCGGATCGCAAGCCTTCTTTCACGCGCTGAGGCCTTTATTAGTGAGCTGGAAGCTCGCTTTTCGCGAGTGAACAGCGGAGAGGCTGGTGCAGAACATGCATATCAGACTTCGGATAACGAAGAAGCTCAACTTCCTCCGCCTGGTTCGAATCCCAGGCAGATTGCCGCATGGTGGGGTTCATTGAGTCCTCAACAACAGGAAGAGTTAATTAAAAAGTATCCAGAGATTATCGGAAATCTGGATGGAGTAGACATTAAGACGCGTGACCGGGTGAACCGTAGTCTCGTTGACGGAATGCTGACGGAAGCTCGAGATAGGGAACGTCAAACCCATGACGACCTTGTGCATCTGGGAATGACTTCACATTCGTATGCAAATCGCTATTCGAAGGCACTTGACGATGTAGAAGATCTCGAAGTTCTTCAGGAGGTTCTTAAGGATCGCGAACGAAAGTTGTTGGTGTGCGATCGTAGTGGTGAACGTCTAAAAGTTGCTATTGGCATCGGTGATTTTGGTACAGCTGAGCATGTTGGTGTTTTTGTCCCGGGGATGGGGACGACGGTTAGGGGTAGTTTGCTGAATTACGTCACGAAATCGGAAGGACTAAATACGACTGCACAGGGACTGCGGAAATCGAGTTATGCAACAGTAGCGTGGCTGGGGTATGACGCGCCTTTGAGCATCCCGAATGTGGCGAACACGCATCGTGCGAATGCTGGTGCGGATAGGCTCGAAAATTTCCTTGAAGGCTTGAAGGCGACATTTGAAGAAAAAGAGAAAAAAGTACATCTAACTCTTCTCGGTCATTCTTATGGCTCAACGACGTCGGGGATTGCAGCATCGCATGTCCAGCCCAATGTGGTTGATGATCTTGTACTGTTTGGCTCCCCTGGTTCGGGGGTTCAGCTTGGTGCTGAATACCGCGTGCCGGAGGGACACCGATGGGTCAGTGCTGTCCCCTATTACGGAGATATAGTTCAGGGGATTGGTACTGACATCAATTTTGGTCGGAATCCAACAGAAATGCCAGCATTTAGACACATTAGTGGTGACGCTACGGAAGGTGAAACCTATCGAACCTTCACGCACCCCTTTGGAAACCATTCGACGTATCTAGAGAATAATACTGAGACGCAGAAGGATATGGCGAGAATTTTGGCTGGTTTGGAGCCGGGCTCATGAAGCGTTTTTGGCGTGTGGTTGTGGTGCTTGTGTGCGCTGTTGTGGGTTTTTTTGTGTTTTCGTTTTATGCGTTGTTGCATGATGATGGTTTGCCGTCGATGGATGGGCGTCTTCCTTTGGAGAAGCGTGTGTCGATTGAGGCGTTTCAGCGTGATGTGGAGCCTCATATTCTCTCTGCTCGGCAGGCGCTGTTTGAAGATACCGGTGGAGTACGTCCCTATTCGGAGGGCAGTAGGATAAGTACGGCTGTGGGTGAGTCGTGGACTTTGTATAGTCAGAACACCGATGGGGCTAAAGTGTCTGTGGACGCAGTCTACGAGGTCATGCGTGATTATGTGGAACCTTATGGTTATGTTCTTGCTTTGGATAAGACTTACAAAGACGGTTCACGCAGCTTGGTATGGCGCGACTATGACAATGGCGGAACAGTCGATGTGAATATCAATGGGGATTGGACGAGTTTTGCTTATGGGAGTGGTGCTCGTCCTTCTGATGGTTCTGTGCCTGACCCGCGGGTGTTGATTCCCAATGATTCTCGGGATGTTGCTGGATACGTGAGTCCTAGTCTTCCCAGTATTGGGTATTGGGATTTGGATGCGCCTAGATTTCCAGAGACTGATGGCAGTGAGTTGGAGAAAGAACGTCAGTCGATTGAGGTGTTTGAGCGTGAGGTTGAGCCGGGGATTTTGAGTTTCAGAGACGAAATTGTTGGTGATTCTCCGTATTACGTGGCTCATAGACCTAGTGAGATAGACGCCGATACGAAAGATCTTCTTGTTAAGCGGTATTGGCTTGAAAGCCAGCGTGTTCAGTGTGGTCCGCGTGATGTGGAGCGGGTTATCGAGATGGGGAATGCTCATTTGAATCCACTGGGCTATGAGTTGGTGTATGACTATGCCAGTTCAAAACCTGGGGTTGGCCACTACCTTGCGTGGAAGGATGAGAAGAATGGGGGGATTGTGACGGTTATTCTTCGTCAGGAGAATACGGAGTTTAGTTATGAGAGTGGTGCTCGTCCTTCTGATGGTTCTGTTCCTGACCCAACGGTGCTGATTCCCAACGACCACCGCGACCTACCAGACCCCTTGGATAAGACGGGCCACTGAGATGACTGATATTTCTTTCCGTGAGGGGGCTTATGAAGCCCTTGCTCGTAGTTTGGGTGATTTGCGTGCGGGAGTGGGGAAAACCGAAGTGTTTTTCTCATCGTTAATTGAACAGAACCTACCGGGGATTGCTCATCTTTCCTGTGCGCGTTCAGTTGAGGAACGAGTCAACCTGCGCAGGCGCCGCTCGATTAGTGCAATAGAAGAGTTGGGTGATTTGTACAGGAAGACGGGGAAGGACTTACTTGACCTTGAAGAGGAGCAGCGGCGGACAATTCGCCGTCTAAGCTCAGCCGCTTTTGGTGGAGTGGGGATGCCTGAGGACACGCAGCGTGCGTATGCGGCTGCAGTCAATGCGCGTCCAGATCTGGTCCAACGCGCGGAACAGCTCAATCAGTAGTGCGTCATGATGATTGAGTGGTAAGGCGGTGCCTGTTTGATTAGGGCGAGGAGGTGTGGTGGTGTCTGATTCGCAGTCCACGCGTGGAGCACACAGGCGGCGCATGAAGCGTTTTTGGCGTGTGGTTGTGGTGCTTGTGTGCACTGTTGTGGGGCTTTTTTGGTATTCGTTTAATGAGGCGTTGCATGCCAATGATTCAGAGCCGATCGATGGGCACCTTCCTTTGGAGAAGCGTGTGTCGATTGAGGCCTTTCAGCGTGATGTGGAACCGCAAGGTTACGTGCTTGCTTTAGATAGTATGAGCAAGGATGGTAGGCATGTCTTTGTCTGGCGCGACTATGACAATGGTGGTGCAGTTGATGTGAGTTCTCTCTACCAGGACAAGGTCACGAGTTTTCGTTATAAGAGCGGCGAGCGTCCTTCTGATGGTTCTGTTCCTGACCCGACGGTGTTGATTCCCAACGACCACCGCGACCTACCAGACCCTGCCGCATAGCCGCGGCCTCGGCTATTCCCTCATGCCGACGTGGATGGTGGGGATGAAGACCGGCATGGTCAAAGACGACAGGAGCTCCTCAAGGGCTCCACACAATACGCCTAAATCCTTGTAGCGCTGCGCTGTCGCACCTTCGTCGGGAAGCTGCGCGGGAAGGTAGAGCAAGATCTCGTAGTTCTCGCCCTCATAATTCGTAAACAACCCGGTCTCGTCGAAGCCATTGCGTTGATAAAAAGCCAGTCGCCTCTCACGCTGGTGAAAATTCTCGGCATCGCGAAGCATCGGTTCAATTTCCAGAGCAATCGCGTGTTCGGGGTAGTGCTCCTTGAGTTGGGACAGGATGCGCGAACCATATCCCTTAGAACGTGCGGAACGGTCCGTTGCCAGAAAAATGACAAAGAGTAAATCCTCAGAGTGAATCGTGAGGGTAATCCCGCAAAAACTCGACTCTTGAGCGGGATCAAAGTAAGCCAGAAAATCAATGGAACGACGCAGTGCGAAGGTGTTGAGTACCCATTCAGGCACGAGTTCAGAAGAGGGGAAAGCCTCGGTGAGTAGCGCGCGAACTTGAGGATAGAAGTGTGAAAAACGGCGGACGGGGAGAGTAATTAAATGGGAATCGCAAGAACTCACCCCTTAATAGTAGAAGAAGCCTCATAAAGATCTCATGACAAGTGTCATGTGAAACTTCGTTCAAACGCCACTGTTGCCCTTTGCGCCTCGACGGTTGACTAGAGGCATGAACACAAACACGGATCACTCCACCACACCGGCGATCTTCGCCGAAGGCCTCGTTAAAACCTACGGGCAGGTTCAGGCCCTCAAAGGAATCAACATGCGCGTCGATTCCGGCGAAATCGTCGCATTCTTGGGCCGTAATGGCGCAGGAAAGAGCACGACGATCGACATTATCTTGGGCCTGCAAGAGGCCAATGGCGGCACGGTCGAAGTTTTCGGCATGAGCGCCAAGGAAGCGATTCGCCGCCGCCTTGTGGGAGTCGTGCTGCAAACCGGCGCACTGCCCAATGACTACACCGTCGCCGAACTCCTCAAGCTCTTTGCCCGCGTCTACAAGCGCGAAGAATCCATCGACCCCATCGTTGACGAGACCTACCTCCGACACCTCCTCGCGCGCAAGATTCGCAAGCTCTCCGGCGGCGAGCAGCAGCGCGTCCGCCTCGCACTTGCCCTCCTCCCCGACCCCGAACTCATTATCCTCGACGAGCCGACCGCCGGTATGGACGCCACCATGCGCAAGGAGTTCTGGGAGCTCATGAGCGCCCAGGCCTCGAAAGGCAAGACGATCCTCTTCGCCACCCACTACCTGGCCGAGGCGCAGGACTACGCCGAGCGCACCATCATCGTCAACGCCGGCGAGATCACCGCGGACGCCCCGACCGAGGAAATCCGCCGCGCCCACTCGACAACGCGCGTTGCCTTCTCTGTTCCCCGCGCGCGTCTGGCCGAAGTTCGCGCCTCCTTGGCTGCTCGCGCCGAAGAATTGGGAACGACGTGGGAGCTGAGCGAAATTGCCGAGGCCACGATCCGCCAATCCGCTACCGAAAGTTCCGCGGGGGAGGGCAGCGCCGATGAACAGTGGGTGCGCGTAGAGTTCCGCACGACCTTCTCCGATGAGGCAGCGCGCTTCGTCATTGGCCTTGAGAATGCTCGCGAGTTTGAGGTCGTCTTCTCCAGCCTCGAGGACGTTTTCTCGGAGCTCACTCAGTAAGGAAGCGGGCAGTACGTCGGTGCCCGACTAGCCGCGGTATCCGACGAGCCTCGCGCACATTTCCCCACAGCTTTTTACGTATATAAGGATTCAAAATGACAACGCACACTCACGCAGAAACCAACCCCTGGAGCACGCGCACTGCAGTTAGCTCATGGGAAGGAATCGGGATGCTCACATGGAAGGCCTTCCTCAAACTGGTGGCAAACCCGGCTATGTTCGGTTTCGCACTGATTCTGCCGATTTTCCTCTACATGATGTTCGGCGCCGGACAGGAATACTCGAAAGAGTGGGCGGTCAACGCCAATGTCGGCGCAACTGTCCTGGTCTCCATGACCCTCTACGGCGTGATGATCGCCGGGGCATCAGCTGCAACGGTCGTCGCCTTGGAGCGCACGTCCGGAACATCTCGCCTCTTTGCGCTTACTCCCGTGAGCTCCGGAGCCTTCATCTTCTCCCGTCTGGTCGCAGCAATCTCCATGAGCGCCGTCGTCATTGCTATCACCTACGGCGTGGGGTATGCGACTGGAGCGCGCATGACTCCCGCAGCCTGGATCCAAAGCGCCCTGATTGTCCTGGCTGCGGCCATGATGTCAGCAACCCTCGGTCTGGCACTGGGATTCCTCCTGCGTTCGGATACTTCCTTCGCAGTGATCAACGGCGTTGTCGTCTTGGGCGCTTTCCTTGCCGGAATGTTCATTCCGATTGACTCCATGGGGAGTTTCTTCAAAACCATCGCCCCGAGAAGCCCCTTCTACGGGATCTTCTATCTCTCGCAACTGCCCCTGTACGGCTTCGATTCCTTCAAGTGGACCTGGGTAATTTCTGCAGCGGCCTGGTTCATTCCCTTTGTCGTGCTTGCAGTTTGGGCGCAGCACAGGGACACTGATCGCTGACAGACTTCATGTGCCACACGAAGAATTCCAGGAAAAGCGGGAGAGGGAAGAGCATGGACACCACCACAGCCAAAGCATCGTGGACACGGCGCCACCCGCGCTTGTCCGCAGTGTTGTGGGCACTTCCCTACCTGGCTTTCCTGGCATTCCCCCTGGTCATGGTCCCGAGTGTCGAATCTGTCGGCATGACGGTAGTGATCCTGGCCCTCACTCTTGCAGTCGCAGTCGCCGATATCGCGATCTACGTCGTGAACCCAACCCCCGAATGGGGAGCACACATCAAGAAGAAGATGTGGATTTCGCACGGGATCTTGCTGGCTTTGGTGGTTGCGCTGGGGCTAGTTCTGGTCGCAGCCGGCGCATCGCGAGTGACCTCGGCCCTTTTCATCACCTACTCGATTGCGGGCTGGAACCTTCAAGCACCTCGGAATTACGTGGTCCCCGGCCTGGTGGCGCTCGTCGGCTGGGAAGTGATCGCCATCTTGCTGCCCATTGGCAGCATTGACGCACTGGCCTTGAGCTACGCGATCATCGCCCTGCTCATGGTTTTGGGCTTAACCCTGGCCGTGCGTCGCAGTTTCGACAACCGCCACTCAGAGGAACAACGCCAACGCCAGGCAATCAGTCTGGTCCGCGAGCGCGAACGCCTGCGTTTCGCCGGAGATCTACACGATATCCTCGGGCACTCGCTGACCGTCATCACTATGAAGAACGAACTTGCCCAGCGCCTGCTTTCCGTTGGAAAGATTGACGAGGCCGGTGAACAGATTGCGCAGACCCTGGAGTTGTCCCGCCAGGCGAAAGAGGACCTGCGGGGGATCATTGCGGCCTCGCGCAGTTTGTCCCCGGAAGAAGAAGTGAATTCGGCGCGGGAACTGTGCGAGCATGCGGGGATCGAGTTTGCTGCCGATATTCACGGCGAGATTCCGCCAGGCCCGCGAGCATCCCTCGCCGCACATATCATCCGCGAAGGGACTGGGAACGCGATCACCCACGCTCACCCCAGGCGGATCCGCGTGCGCCTGACTCCCGCTGAGGTCCTCGTACGAAACGACGGATACTCGCAGAAGTACTCCTTGGCCTCGCGAGGTGGGGGAACGGGACTTGAGGGATTACGCGAGCGCGCGGCCTCGGAAGGGGATGTGACCTGGGGGAGTGAAGGCAGCACCTGGGAGTTGCGGCTGGCGTTCAAGGGCGACGCGCGCTGAGCTGCGTGTACGATTGACGGGTCAAGTACTCGCGCTTCGAAGGACACCGCATGATTCACGTGATTGTGGTCGACGACCAGGCCCTGATCCGTGGTGCGCTTAGTGCTCTCATTGACCTCGAGGACGACATGGAAGTTGTCGCTCAGGCGGGTAATGGGTACGAGGCCTTGGCTGCAGTCGAAGCCCACACGAGTGCGCATCCAGGTAGCGAGGTTCCGCTGGTCGTCATCATGGACGTGGAAATGCCCGTCATGGATGGAATTAGTACCGCCACTGCTTTGAAAGAACGAGGATCGGCCGCGCGCGTACTCATGGTGACAACCTTTGGGCGTCCCGGCTACGTCCAGCGCGCACTCGATGCAGGCGCGTTGGGGTTTGTCGTCAAGGACGCTCCTGCCGCTCAATTGCTTGACGCCATTCGTCGAACCTCACAGGGACTTCGCGTCGTTGACCCCGCGCTCGCGGTCGACGCGCTCACGAAAGGACAAAGCCCGCTCAGTGCCCGCGAAGTCGAGGTACTGCGCGCTTTCGAAAGCGGCGGGACCGTGGAGGACGTGGCCTCGGAACTCATGCTGTCAGCGGGGACAGTACGCAACTACGTCAGCTCGGCGATGGATAAGACCCACGCGCACACGCGCGCCGAAGCGCTCAAGGTAGCAACAGAAAACGGGTGGTTGTAAACTGAGCTTCCATGGTAAACAGCTATGGACGTCGACAAGACGCACAGGAAAACATCACTCGCCACATCTTCGTCACCGGAGGTGTGGTTTCTTCTTTAGGTAAGGGTTTGACGGCCTCGTCGCTGGGGCGCCTGCTGCGTTCACGCGGCCTGAGCGTTGCCATGCAAAAGCTCGATCCCTACATCAATGTCGATCCGGGGACCATGAATCCCTTCCAACACGGTGAGGTTTTCGTCACGGAAGACGGTGCGGAAACCGACCTGGATATCGGCCACTATGAGCGCTTCTTGGACGTGAACCTCTCCGGCGCGGCGAACGCGACGACTGGCCAGGTGTACTCCACCGTTATCGCGAAGGAACGCCGCGGCGAGTACCTGGGTGATACCGTCCAGGTCATTCCCCACATCACGGATGAGATCAAGCGCGTCATGCGCGCGCAGGCCATCCCCGACGCCGAGGGTAACGCTCCCGATGTCATCATCACGGAAATTGGCGGAACCGTGGGCGATATCGAGTCCCAGCCCTTCTTGGAGGCTGCGCGTCAGGTGCGCGCTGACCTGGGTCGCGACAATGTCGCCTTCGTGCATGTTGCGCTGATTCCCTTCCTGCCTGCGGCTGGTGAACTCAAGACCAAGCCGACCCAGCACTCGGTTGCGACGCTGCGTTCGATCGGTATCCAGCCCGATGCCTTGGTGCTGCGTACCGACCGCCCGCTGCCCGAGGGAATCAAAGGCAAGGTTGCACTCATGTGCGATGTTGACCGTGACGCGGTTATCGAATGCAAGGATGCGGCCTCGATCTACGAGGTCCCCCCGACACTGCACCGCGAGGGCTTGGACGCATTCCTGGTCCAGCGACTGGGCTTGGCTTTCCGCGATGTGGACTGGAGCGAGTGGAACGAGCTCCTTGAGCGCGTCGAGTCCCCGAAGTACCGCGTCGAGGTCGCCTTGGTTGGAAAGTACATCAACCTGCACGACGCTTACCTGTCGGTTTCCGAGGCCGTCAAGCACGGTGGATTTGCAAACAATGCGCGCGTGGACCTGCGTTGGGTTGCCTCTGACACCTGCGAGACTCCCGAGGGTGCGCAGAAGGCACTGGAAGGTGTGGATGCGATCATCGTCCCCGGCGGTTTTGGGATCCGAGGCATTGAAGGCAAGTTGGGTGCGCTACGGTGGGCGCGCGAGCATCGCGTACCGACCCTTGGCCTGTGCTTGGGCTTGCAATGCATGGTCATCGAGGCCGCGCGTGATCTCTTGGGGTTGACGGGGGCCTCGTCGACCGAGATGGATCCCGAGACTCCCGATCCGGTCGTTCACACGATGGACTCCCAGGTCGACATTATTGAGGGCGATGGCGATCTGGGCGGGACCATGCGACTTGGCGCGTACCCCGCGGTCCTTCAGGAGGGTTCTGTTGTTGCCGAGGCCTATGGGAAGACCCAGGTTTCGGAGCGCCACCGTCACCGTTTCGAGGTGAACAACGACTACCGCGATCAGCTGGAATCGGTTGGCCTGCACATCTCGGGTACCTCCCCCGATGGGAACCTGGTCGAATTTGTCGAGTTGGATCGCTCCATGCACCCCTACTATGTGGCAACTCAGGCACACCCCGAGTTCAAGTCGCGTCCGACGAAGGCTCACCCACTATTCGCGGGCCTCGTTCGCGCTGCACTTGAGCGTCACGTTGAGAAGTACGCTGCGCGAGGCGGGCGCAAGTAAGGGGTGTAGAGTCTGAGGGCTTTAGCTCCGGCTTTGGCTCCGTTTTTGGCTCCGTCATTCCTGCTTTCCTGCTCTACATCCGGCTTTAGCTCCCTCTTTCCTGGTTTAGCTCACAGATTCCTGGCCTATGAACGCTCATACGTCAGGAATCAACGAGCTAAACCAGGAGATGGGGCGGGACGGAGGCAAAGCGGGGCAGAGCGGGGGAGGAAGTCAGCCTTGTCATCCTTCCCCAACAACCGTATTTCCGGGCACGAAGATCGGATCAAGCAGGGTCAGACCATGCACAGGGCGGCGGATCTTCGCCTCGGAATCTGCCGTCGCGGCTTCGGCGGCTACAGCCTCGGTAGCGGCTTCCTTTCGGGGCTCGCCATCAATTTGGGCGACCAACATTTCAACCGCACGCCTCAATAGTTCGTCGGGGCGCGTATCAAAGTGATCGACATCGAATAGGCAGTGCGCGCGCTCGGAAGACCAACCGCTGGCTACCAGCGAGACATCACGGCCGGGACGAATCTCCAGATCGATCAGGGCGTTGCACCAGTCATCCGCAGAAATCGTCGGCCCCAAAATGTAGGAATCAATCCGATTATCACCGGCAATTTGCCCAACTAGCTTACGGATTTCGCGAATTCCCGTCCCGCACGTGCGCGAGAGCAAAGGAATCCCAGACTCGCCCGCCGTATCAACAACCGCCTGCCTGAACTGCGAGACGAAGTTCAACGATTGCACATCGGGGCTTGCCGAATGGACGAAAGCAATGTTGCGCGCTCCCGCGTCACGCAGGCGGTGAACCGCGGCGCGCCCGGCCTCGTAATAATCAACGTCGATGGACTGGATCGGTGCATTAAAAGGCCCAGAGCCCGGGGTTCCAATGAAAACTGTCGGAATCTTACTCTCTGCAACGACGCCCAAACGAGCATCATTGAAGCGCACCTCCATGATGAACAGGCCATCACACAGTGCGGTCTGCATGACTCTTCGAAGCCCGGCGGCGCCCTCGTCGGCGGTGATCAGCAGCAGGTCGAAATCGTGCTCGCGCAAGAGCTGCGCCAGAGTGATCAGCATGTAGTGCTGGGCCGCCGCGTCCGCTCCCTCGTGGTAGGGGACCACCACTCCCAGGACGCGGGACTTTCGCGAACGCAAGGATCGGGCACCCGCATGGGGCTGATACCCCAGCTCTTTCATTGCAATTTGGACACGCTTTTCCGTCTCGGGGGAGACGGCTCGGCGTCCACTCATGACATACGAGACCGTGGTTTGCGAGACTCCCGCAAGTTTTGCGACGTCTCTGCTGGTTGGCTGACGCGCCATCTCAGGTCCTCCCGATATCTTGACAGGATCGCGTGAACAACTTATTGTGAGTTCCGCATCACATGTGCGGGCGTCGATGCCCGCAAATATTTTTTATCCGACGAATACGTATGCGTAATGAACAATACCAGAAAAACTCCTGAAAATTGTCATTAAACGAATACGTATTCGTCCGGTCAAAAAGGAGCACAGGTGTACACGAAGAAGCAGTACCCCGGCGCAGTTGAACTCTGCTTCGCGCACGAGTTCATCCGCATTGAGGCATGGGGGCGCAATGCGCTTCGTGTGCGCATTGGCCCCTCTGCAGACTTCCCCCAAGGACTAGGAGCCCTCGAAGCGGGGCCCGCCAGCGGCCTCGGAAGCATGGAAGAAGCAAAGGTCACCGAGATCCCCGGCTACGACACACCCGAAGAAGTCTTCACCAACGGGCGTATCAGCGTCGTTGCGAACCTTGACGGTGGAACAGGAATTGCCCGCTTCCTTCTGGATTTCCGCAAGGACGGCGAATCCATCCTGCGCGAAGCCCCCGAGCACTTCTGGTGGCCAGGCGCCCACGGAATCTACCCCGGTTTCGGCGGACACGAAGTCCACCAGTGCTTCGCCTCCGACCCCGGCGAACGCTTCTACGGAATGGGACAACACTCCTATGATTTCCTCGATCACAAAGGAATCGTCTCTGACCTCATCCAACGCAACGGAGAAGTCTCCATTCCCTTCGTCCTCTCTGACCAGGGCTACGGTTTCCTGTGGAACAACCCCTCCGTCGGCCGCGTCGAATTTGCCAAAGAAAGCACCCGCTGGGTCGCGCAAGGCAGCGAGTGGATCGACTACTGGGTGTGCGTGGGCGATACCCCCAAGGAAATCCTCCAGTCCTATGCCGACGCGGTGGGCCACGCCCCCGCAATCCCTCAGTGGGCATTGGGCCTGTGGCAATCCAAACTGCGCTACACCAGCCAAGAAGAACTCATGGATGTCGCGCGCGAATACAAGCGCCGCGGCCTGCCCCTATCTGTGATCGTCACCGACTTCATCCACTGGCCCGCAATGGGAGAGTGGCGCTTCGATGACAACGAATACCCAAATCCCGAGGCGATGATGGCCGAATTGGAGGAAATGGGTACGAAACTGATGGTTTCCGTGTGGCCAACAGTGTCACCCCTGGCTGAAACGGACGCAGAAATTCGCGCTAAGGGCCTCTTGGTCGGCACCGAAGCCGGCGTCGAATACCACCAGACTTTCCGCGATAAGGGAATGGAACGCCCGCTCCCCGTCGCTTTCTACGACCCGACAAACCCCGCGGCCCGCGAGTACGTCTGGGACAAACTCAAAAACAACTACTTCGACCTAGGAGTTCGCATTTTCTGGCTCGATGCCTGCGAACCCGAACTCAACCCCGGTCACCCCTCCAACCTGCGCTTCTACGCCGGAAGCGGCCTGAACGTCTCCAACCTCTACCCGCGTGAAAACGCGCGCATGGTCTGGGAAGGAATGCGTGAGCAGGGCGAAGACCAATTCCTCAGCCTGTGTCGCAGCGCGTGGGCCGGCCAAGCCAAGTACGGCTCGGCGGTATGGAGCGGCGACATTGCCCCCACCTGGGAGGCGCTCTTCACTCAGGTCCGAGCCGGCCAATCCATTGGAATCTCCGGAATCCCGTGGTGGACAAGCGACATTGGCGGCTTCCACGGAGGCGACCCCAGCAACCCCGCCTACCAAGAACTCTTCGCCCGCTGGTTCGAGTTCGGTACTTTCTGCCCGCTCATGCGCGTCCACGGTCACCGCGAACCCCGCGAGGACGTGGCCTCGGACAACCCCGGCGGACCCAACGAAATCTGGTCCTACGGTGAGGAAGTCGCACAGATCTGCGCACGCTACATCCACCTCAGGGAATCGCTGCGCCCCTACATCGGCCGCATCATGGACGAGGCCGCCGAGCATGGAATCCCCCCGATGCGCGCACTCTTCCTCGAATTCCCCGAGGATGCGCGCGCGTGGGAAGAAGAAGGAGAATTCCTCCTCGGCCCCGACCTCCTTGTCGCCCCCATTGTCGAGGCCGGCGCCCGCAGCGCCCGCGTCTACCTCCCCGCGGGTGTGCGCTGGCAGCAGCTGCTGATCGCAGGTGGCGAAGAAGAGGCAGGTACGGCCTCGTACACCCTGGGAGACATCTTCGAGGGTGGGCAAGAGGTCACCATCGATGCACCACTGGAGTGCATCCCCGTATTTGTCCGTGAAAACACGGAACTTGGTAGTTGCTGACGGACAACTATCAACACTCAAAGGAGAGAGAATAATGGCACACACATCGAAGCTCGCAATGCGCGGCGTTGCCCTTTTCGGTGCTTCAGTGATGGCACTGGGACTGGGCGCATGTTCGGGAGGCAAGTCGGATTCTTCGTCCGGCGCCTCGGGCGGACAGGTCACCGTTGAAATGTGGGACTACTTGAGCGGTGACACGGCCAACAGCTCGATCGAAGCATCGATTGCAGAGTTCGAGAAGGCAAACCCCGATATCAAGGTTAAGCGCACCACCTTCGCTTTCGCTGACCTGTCGAAGTCCATTCTCCAGGGCTCGGTCGGCGGCGAGGTCCCCGACGTTGCAGTCGTGGACGTGGTCGACAACCAGAACTTCGCGTCTTTGGGCATGCTCAAGGACCTCAGCGGTGATGGCATCAACAAGTCTGACTTCTTCGATGGCCCCTGGTCCTCGGTTGAATTCGATGGAAAGACCTACGGTATTCCGCTGAACTCGAACAACCTCGCCCTGTACTACAACAAGACCATGCTCAAGGAAGCTGGCGTTGAGGTTCCCACCGACTGGGCGTCCCTCAAGGAAGCAGCCAAGAAGACCACCAAGGGTGACGTCAAGGGCCTGGCAATCTCAGCCGTGAAGAACGAGTCCGGAACCTTCCAGCTCCTGCCCTTCGTGTGGCAGACCGGCGGCGACATGTCCAACTACAGCGAGTCCGGCGCAACCGCACTGGCCTACCTGCGCGGCATGATCGAAGACGGTTCCGTCAGCGAAGCAGTCGTCAACTACACCCAGGAAGACGCTCGCACCCAGTTCATCACCGGCAAGGCCGCAATGATGATCAACGGCCCGTGGGAACTGTCGACCCTGAACAAGGAAGCTGACATCGAATGGGATGTCGCCCCGCTTCCCAAGGGCGAGCGTGCTGCGACCTCAATGGGTGGCGAGAACGTTGTCGTGATGAACGGTGCCAAGCAGTCCGATGCTGCCCTCAAGCTCACCAAGTTCCTGACCAGCGCAGAAGGCGCCAAGATCTACTGCGACGGCTCCGGCCAGCTCTCCTCGCGTCCCGACCTGCAGGGCAAGCTCAAGCTCTCGAGCGACGCCAAGCTCAAGGTCTTCGAAGATCAGCTCCAGTACGCACACGCACGTGCATACGGAAAGGACTACCCGAAGATTTCCGAGGCCATTCAGCTGTCCATGCAGGAAGCCCTGACTGGTGCAGCAACCCCCGAAGCCGCAGCGAAGAAGGCCTCGGAGACAATCACCCCCTTGCTGCCCAAGAACTGAGCAGCTAAGGACACTGGTTCACGCAGGCCCGCGTGGCCTCGTGAAACCACGCACCACACAGTGGGTTCCCCGCGCGAGTGAGACGGACGCGTTGGGAGAGCGGCACACTATTGCTCCCACGCACCACCCGCGTGGGGAACCCACACAAAACCACTGATCAATGAGTGAATTTCGATGACGCGAAACAAGAAAGCGGGTCAGGACGCAGGAACACGCTCAATGGCGCGCACGCGACGCCTGGGGCTCCTCCTCGCGCTACCCGCAATCATTTACATAACGATCTTCC